>ERZ857998.1309-NODE-1309-length-28882-cov-6.881916_pt1 | contig 28882 bp, 24 predicted proteins | sample MGYA00519954_ERZ857998 | MGnify/ENA primary metagenome ERZ857998 (study PRJEB31778, sample SAMEA3449424) | human gut metagenome | biome: human gut; feature: human-associated habitat; material: faeces | place: United Kingdom | collected 2010/2012 ...
CACCAAGGTGACACCTTCCCCTCAAGCTACGCAGGGGAAGGCATTTTAGAGGCGCGTCAGCACTGATACCGATACGGTTTTCGCGTCAGCCCGACCGGAAAGTACCGACAAAACCATAACACGCGGAACGGATAAATCCGTTCCCTACAAGGTGCGGTGCGAAACTCAGCAACGCACTTATGTAGCGCGAGGTAAACACGGTTTTTTCCATTGTTCCGAACCGGGCTACCAGAGATACATGTATCCGTAGCTGCGCCAAATCGCCTCTAAAAATGCGCCACTAAAAAGAATTTACGGGGATTTTACATTGGGATGGTATTTTACATTACGCTTTACATTTAAAATTAAGGCGAAGCGAGGTAATGACAATGATATTTTGTGTTGAAGACGACGCAGGCATCCGCGATCTGATGATATACACGCTCAGCGCCTCGGGATTCCGGGCAGTGGGCTTTGAAAACGCAAGGGAGTTCTATGCCGCTCTTGCAGACGACACTCCGGAGCTTATAATGCTTGACATCATGCTGCCGGGCGAGGACGGCATATCCATTCTCAAGCGCCTGAAAGCCGACGCGCGCACGGCCGACATTCCGGTCATTATGGCGACGGCCAAGGGCAACGAGTACGATAAGGTCATCGGCCTTGACCTCGGCGCGGATGACTATCTTGCAAAGCCGTTCGGCATGATGGAGATGGCCTCGCGGGTTCGCGCAGTGCTGCGCCGCAGCGGCCGCGCGGCGGAAAAGCAGCAGCTGATCCGCGTCGGCGGCCTTGAGATGAACCTCGGTGAGCACATCGTTACAGCCGACGGCATCCGTGTCCAGCTCACGCTCAAGGAGTTCGAGCTGCTGCGCACATTCATGACAAGCCCCGGCCGGGCGTTCACGCGCGAGCAGCTGCTGTCCTCGGTCTGGAGCGAGGATTTCCTGGGCGAAACGCGCACGGTTGACGTCCACGTCGGCACGCTGCGCCAGAAGCTCGGCGCCTGCGGCAAGTACATCCGCACCGTTCGCGGCGTGGGCTATAAGCTGGAGGTGTAGCATATGACGAAACGTATTTTTCGTTCGACCTTCGCCGTTGCGGCCGTGGTGCTGCTGGCGTCGTTCGTGCTCATCACGGGCGTGCTTTACGAGTATTTTTCAAACAAGCAGATGGATCAGCTGAACATGCAGACCCACCTTGCCGCGCAGGGCGTCGAGTCCGCCGGCGCGGATTATTTCAGTGATATGAACGTCGACGGCTGCCGCATAACCTGGATCGCCGCCGACGGTACGGTATTATACGACAGCCAGGCGCAGCAGTCGGGCATGGAAAACCACGCCGACCGCGAAGAGGTGCAGCAGGCGCTGAAAACCGGCCACGGCGAGAGCATGCGCTACTCCACGACGCTCATGGAGCGCCAGCTATATTCCGCCGACCGCCTGTCCGACGGCTCGGTCGTGCGCATTTCGGACATGCAGTACACGCCGCTGACGCTGATCCTGGGTATGATCCAGCCGGTCATCATCATTGCGCTGCTTGCGCTGCTGCTGTCGCTGCTTTTGGCCTCGCGCATGTCAAAGCGCATCGTAAGGCCCCTCAACGAGCTGAGCCTTGACAATGCCGACAGGATCGAGACCTACCCCGAGCTTGAGCCGCTGACCGATAAGCTTAGAAGCCAGCAAAATCAGCTGCGCGAGCAGGAGACCGAGCTGCGCCGCCGCCGCGACGAGTTCGAGGCCGCGACCGGCAACATGACCGAGGGTCTGGTTCTGCTCAACGAGCAGGGCAGCGTGCTGAGCATCAATCGCTCGGCAACGCACATCCTCGACATAAGCCGCTACTGCATCGGCAAGGATATCCGCGCCGTCGGCGCCGTGCCGCAGCTGCGCGAGCTTGCCGAAAAGGCGCTCGGCGGCGAGCACTGCGAGGCGCACGTGTGCCTCGGCGGCGTGAGCTACAGGCTCTACGCAAGCCCCGTCACCTCCGGCGATAAGGTCACCGGCGCCGTGCTCCTGATGCTCGACACCACCGAGAAGGAGCAGGCCGAGCAGCTGCGCCGCGAGTTTTCCGCCAATGTTTCGCACGAGCTGAAGTCGCCGCTGCACACCATATCCGGATGCGCGGAGCTTCTGGCAAACGGCATCGTCAAGCCCGAGGACGTTCCGCATTTTCTCAGCCAGATCCAGTCCGAGGCAAAGCGCATGATTGCGCTCATCGAGGACATCATCAAGCTCTCGCACCTCGACGAGGGTGCGGAGGATATGCAGCGCGAGGACGTCGATCTGCTCGCCGTCGCGCGCCGCCAGGCCGATAACCTTTCGCAGGCGGCCGAAAGTGCGCAGGTTTCGCTCTCCGTCAGCGGCGAGAGCGCCGTCGTAAACGGCATTCCGCAGCTTCTCGACGCGATAGTTCACAATCTCAGCGAAAACGCGATCAAATACAACCGCCCCGGCGGCTTTGTCAAAGTCAACGTCCGGCGCGAGGGCGGCTCGGCGCTGCTGACGGTCGAGGATAACGGCATCGGCATTCCGCCCGAGCAGCAGGAGCGCATTTTCGAGCGCTTCTACCGCGTTGACAAGAGCCACTCCAAGGAGGTCGGCGGCACCGGCCTCGGCCTTTCGATCGTAAAGCACGCCGCCGCGCTGCACAACGCGAAAATTAACGTCGTCTCCGCCCCCGGCAAAGGCACCGTCATCACCATTTCTTTTTAGAGGCGCATTGACGCAGCTACGGATACGTATATCTCTGGTAGCCCGGTTCGGAACTGCGTAGGAAACCGTGACGTTTCGCGCTACATAAGTGCGCTGCAAAACACTGCAGTGCAATTGTGTTACGCGAGGCAACCACGGTTTTGTCAGAAGTCCCGAACCGGGACACCGCAAAAAATGTATCCGCAACTGCCCCAATTCGCCACTAAAAAGACTTGACAGGATGGGATTTCGTGTGTATAATACACTTTTCAGAAATGAAAAAGAAGGAGTTTAGCTATGAATAAATATCTTGACATCTCACCCGAAGTTCAGCAGGCACTGGCAGACGGCAAGCCCGTCGTAGCACTTGAGAGCACGATTATTTCCCACGGCATGCCTTATCCCAAAAACGTGGAAACAGCTATGCTCGTTGAGAAGACGATACGCGATAACGGCGCAGTTCCGGCAACGATCGCGATCATCGGCGGCAGACTCAAGGCAGGCCTGTCCCCCGAAGAGATCGAGTATCTGGGCAAGTCCGGCCGCAAGGTAGCGAAGGTTTCGCGCCGCGACCTGGCAGCGATCGTCGCGAGCGGCGCAGACGGCGCAACGACCGTCACAACGACCATGATCATTGCACACATGGCCGGCATCAAGGTGTTTGCGACCGGCGGCATCGGCGGCGTACACCGCGGCGCCGAGACCACCATGGACATCTCCGCCGACCTCGAAGAGCTTGCAGGCACGCCGGTAATGGTCGTGTGCGCAGGCGCAAAGAGCATCCTCGACCTCGGCCTCACGCTCGAGTACCTCGAGACCAAGGGCGTTCCCGTCATCGGCTACGGCACGGACGAGCTGCCTGCGTTCTACACTCGCAGAAGCGGTTTCGGCGTTGACTACCGCGTCGATACTCCGGAGCAGCTGGCCGCAATGTTCAAGGCGCAGCAGGAGCTGGGCATGAAGGGCGGCATGCTCGTCACCAATCCCATCCCCGAGCAGTACGCGATGGACAAGGCTGTCATCGACGCTGCCATCGAGCAGGCGGTTGCCGAGAGCAAGGAGCAGGGCATCCACGGCAAGGAGACCACTCCGTTCCTGCTGGCCCGCGTAGTCGAGCTGACCGGCGGCGACTCGCTCGAGAGCAATATCCAGCTTGTTCTCAATAACGCCATCGTCGCATCCAAAACCGCAGCAGAGCTGTGCAAGTAAAATAGACCTGCGATCCCGGGCAGGCATGCGCCGATCCGGGATCGTTGACCTTAATAATACAAAAGGGTATTGACTTGTGCCTCTGTATGTGGTATTATATATAAGCTTTAAGGAGCATCGGATATCGCGGAGTGGAGCAGTCCGGTAGCTCGTCGGGCTCATAACCCGAAGGTCGTGGGTTCAAATCCCTCCTCCGCAACCAAATCAGTTACCGTTGTTGATACAATTTCAGCAACGGTAATTCTCTTTATATAAAAAGCGGGCCGTCGTTTTTTTGCGACGACCCGTTTTTTATTAAATTATTTTAGCGGTGTCCGGTGCGGCGTTCGGTTATTTAAAGCTTTTCGAGCTCGTTTAACCAAAGTGAGGCTACGGCGTCGCTTGGCATACGCCAGTCGCCCCTTGGAGAGAGGGTAAGACTGCCGACCTTAGGACCGTCGGGCAGGCATGAGCGTTTGAACTGCTGGGCGAAAAATCGCCTGTAAAAGTTTTTAAGCCATTTGAGAATAAATGTATCGTCATATTTCCCGGCAAAGGCATATCTTGCAATACGGTAGATTTTCTTGGGCTCAAATCCCCAGCGTATGGCATAGTAGAGGAAAAAGTCGTGCAACTCATATGGGCCTACAAGCTCTTCGGTCTTTTGGGAGATCTCTCCGTTTGACGGGCGCAACAGCTCGGGACTTACAGGAGTGTCGAGAATGTCGTAAAGGGTTTTTGAAAAAATATCGTTTTCGGATATTTCGGCTTCATGTGCTACAAGATAACGCACGAGGGTCTTGGGAATCGAAGCATTTACACCGTACATAGACATATGGTCGCCGTTGTAGGTGGCCCAGCCGAGAGCTAACTCGGATAAATCGCCCGTGCCGATAACAAGTCCTGAATTTTTGTTGGCTATATCCATAAGAACCTGGGTGCGTTCTCTGGCCTGAGAGTTTTCAAAGGTTATATCCTGTTTTTCTTCGTTTTGTCCTATGTCTGAAAAATGCTGCTTTACCGAATCGGTTATGTCAATCGTCAAAAATTCGGTGCCGATGCATTCACAAAGCCGCTGTGCGTTTGAACGGGTTCGTTGTGTTGTGCCGAAGCAGGGCATGGTAACCGTTATTATGTCGCTCATAGGACGGGAGAGTGCCTTAAAGGCCCTTGCGCATACAAGCAGCGCGAGGGTGGAGTCGAGTCCGCCCGAAATGCCTATTACGGCTGATTTTGCGTTGGTGTGAACAAGGCGTTTTTTAAGGCCTAATGCCTGAAGCGAAAGAATTTCTTCGCAGCGCTCGTGCCGGAGGGCAGCATTGCCCGGTACAAACGGAGCACACGGAATATCCCTTGTAAGTGCCGTATATTCACAATGGGAATCAAAAAATATTTTGGTATATCCCTTGGAGTTTTCATCGGGGAAGGTCGTAATGCGGCGCCTTTCAAAGGCAAGCCGGCTGACGTCAATTTCGGAAATAAGCAGTTCGTCGGTAAATTTGCTTTGGTTGAGGATCGTTCCGTTTTCACAGATCATATTATGCGCCGTGAATACGAGGTCGGTCGTTGATTCGCCCTCGCCGGCGTCGGCATATATATAGCCGCAAATAAGTCTTCCGGATTGTCCGCTTACAAGCTGTTGTCTGTAAAATGTCTTGCCGACCACCTCATCACTGGCGGAAGGATTGACTATTATTGTAGCGCCGGCGACGGCATGATCGCACGACGGAGGGCTGACCGACCAGAGATCCTCGCATATTTCAGCGGCGATTTTTAAATCGGGACATCTCGACGAGGCGAATATCAGCTTAGTGCCGAAGGGGACACTCACACCGCAAATGTCTATTGTCGCATTTTCCTCCGGAGCAGAGCTGAAGTGGCGTTTCTCGTAAAATTCGCTGTAGTTCGGAATGTAGGTCTTGGGGACTATTCCGAGGATTTTTCCCTCGAAAAGTGCGGCGGTGGCGGAATAAAGCTTTCCGCCGTACAGCACCGGCAATCCGACAAAAACCAGTATATCACCGACCGACGAGGCAATCTCTTTAAGGGACGATGAGGCCGCAGAGATTAATGTGTTTTGCAAAAATAAATCGCTGCAGGTGTATCCGGTTAAGCAAAGCTCAGGCAGCACAAGTACCTTGACGCCGCGTTTTGCTGCGCTTTGTATGGCGGAGTGTATCTGCTGAGAATTATAAACGCAATCGGCTACACGGATTTTCGGGGTCGCCGCCGCAACCTTTATAAAGCCATCGTACATTTTTGATCCTCCGTATTTTATCGTTTTACCTTGCCGTTTTAAATAGAAATTCAAGTTGACGGCTGACGGACAGCGGGTAAACCGTCCGTCAACCGGCTTTTTAATGTTTTGCAGTCGGTTTTATTCTTTTAGCCTAGCCCTTCGTCTTCGTCGGAACTGTCGTCCGGATTACTGCCTGATGAGGGCTCATCCTTACTTTCTTCCTCGGATGAGGGCTCGGGATCAGGCCGGGAGGGGGATGATTCCTCCTTTGAAGGTTCCGGATCGGTATTGCTCGGGATTATTACAATTTGATTTGATGAGGGTGACGGCTCGCTTTCGGGCGTTGATGACTCTTCCGTTGGTGCGCTTTCTTCGCCGGATGTGCTTTCGGACGAAGCACTTGATTCCTCCGATACGGATTTTGGGGGTTCATATTCCGGCAAGAGACCTCCGGCATATATTTCGGCAAATTTTCCGCCGACAGGGGAGGGCTTGGTTACCTCGGCACGTATGGCTCCTCCGTGCTGTGAGCAGACCGGTAAATAACTGTTTTTGTAAAATCCGAGCGCTACGTCGGTGCAGCGATCGGTTGCAAGCTCACCGCTCGAGGTGCAATAATACCTGTAGCTTACCGAACCGGACTCGGCAAAATCGCAAAGCTCGAGTTTTTCATGTATCTTTTTCATTACCGGCTTCCAGAAATAAATACACGGGTTGTACGACGTTCCGCCCATTTCGGCAGGTGTATCAAAGCCGTACCAGCATGCGGCTACATAGTAAGGCGTTCCTGCGACCATCCAACGGTCATAGTTGTCGTTGGTTGTGCCGGTTTTTGCAAATATCGGCCATCCGCCGAAGGCAGCAGGACGAGCAGTGCCTCCGCTTCCGGTAACGGCGGTTTGCATGATTTCATTCATAACGTTGGCCGTTTCCTGGGAAATGCTTTGGGTTCCTATCGTGTCCTGAGAAAGTATTTCGTCGCCGAATGTATTTGCGATTTTCGTGTAAGTAGTGGGTTTCCAGTAAACCCCGAGGTTTCCGAAGCAGGCATATGCTGCGGCCATTTCCTTGGTTGTAACTCCGTTTACCATTCCTCCGAGAGCCATCGACGAAAGGGTACGATCGGTTAAAATAGTACCGTCATCGCGAGTGTAGCTTTCAACCAAGGTTGAAATATGATAGCGCTGTTCAACGAATTCGTAGCTTTTATCCACTCCGATTTTATTTACAAGCCGCACGGCAACGCAGTTAAGCGAGCGCGACAGCGCATTTTGCAGGGTAACATTGGCATACGAACCTCTGTCGGGGTAGTTTTTGCCGTTAGATTTTATCGGAGCGTCCTCAATATAGGTAGAGTATGTGGCCAGGTTAAGCTCTATTGCCGGCGAATATGCAGCGAGGGGCTTTATGGATGAGCCGGGCTGCCTCTTTGAGCTGGTCGCGCGGTTGAGTATGCGGTTGGCCGTTTTTTCGCCGCGGCCGCCCATTATTCCGACGATATGGCCGTTATAATCCATAAGTGTCATTGCGGCTTGCGGTTGCTCTTCTTTTTTACCGACCTTTGCAAAATTGCTGTCGTCGGCAAATACCTCCTCCATAGTCCTTTGAACGTACGGATCGACGGTCGAATATATCTGAAGTCCTCCGGAATAAAGGAGTCGCTGGGCTTCATCCTTGGGGTACCCCTTGATGTTAACAAGGTCGTCTATAACATCGTCGATAACGGTTTCGACAAAATAATCGTAAACGTTGGATTTATCAAGCTTTTCGCCGTCGCTGTCATCATCGGTGCTGCTTTTGGAGGAGTGATCCACAACAACAAGCTCCTGGCTCATTGCTTCATCGTATTGCTCCTTGGAAATGAGCTCCTGCTCAAGCATGAGCGCAAGACACGTCTCGCGGCGCTCCTTGTTTACCTCGGGTCCGTCGATCGGGTTCTTGGTCGCCGGAGTCTGTATGGTGGCTGCAAGAGAGGCGCACTCAAGAAGGGTAAGGTCTTTTGCGTCCTTGCCGAAATAATACTGAGCTGCAACCTGTACTCCGTCGCATCCGTTTCCGAAATGTACAATGTTTGCATAGCACTCTATAATGGTTGATTTAGCGTAGTTTTTTTCAATGTTACGGGCGCGCATTATCTCCTGAATTTTACGCTGGGGAGTCTGTTCCTTGTCGCCGGTGAGGTTTTTGACAAGCTGCTGGGTTATGGTGGAGCCACCCTGTGTACCGCCGTAAATATCGAAGAACATGTTGAGAAAAGCGCTGAAGGTACGCTTCCAGTCAACGCCCTCGTGCTGGTAAAAACGTTTATCCTCGATTGCTACAATGGCGTCGCAGATGTAAGGAGAAAACTCGCTCGAATCGACCCATACGCGGTTTTCGGTTCCGTGCAGCCGGCAATATTCGCTGTATTCCTCGGTATCGCGGTTTTTAGCGTATATAACGGTGGAATAATTGACGCTGAGGTTGTTGAGGTTGTAACCGATATCGTCATCCACAACGGCAAAGACGTAAATACTGAAGGCGCTTACAATAAGACAGAATGTAATAAGCACTATCAGCACGGCAGAAAGCAGTATTTTTTTGGTTTTTGAAAACTTTTTCTTTGTTTTTTTTCTGCTTTTTGTGCGCGTATGGGAGGGGGCACCGCTTCTCAAATGGGCTTCCTCCTCCTTTTCGCTTGATGAATATATGACATCGCTGTCCTCGTTATTTTCGCCGGTTTCGCTGCCGTGGGGCCTTTTTGATTCGGCGGTTACATAATCGGTCCACATATCGAGGTCGTAGTCCTTTTCATCCTGTCCTTCGCCGTCTATGGAAAATCCGTCCGACAGGATAAAATCATCGTCCCCGGTGTTTTGGAGGTGATTATTCTCGTTCTCAAACTCGTTACTCATACTTTTCTCCTTATGTTAGAGGATATGTGAAAATGTAAATAAGCTTTGGGTCGTACTGCCTTTTGAGATAAAAAGTGCTCATGTACAGCCTATTATAACACGGCAACTGTTAAAAAACGGTTACATTTTTTTAACCATGCCGAAGGTTTGTCCGAAAGTGGCTTCAAAGCCGTATTTATCAAATAACCTTTGCTCCGGTAATGCCGGTGATACGGCGTTTGTATCAGAGATACAACGAATTTATAAGCACATAAATGCATTGCCGTTTCAGTCGGTTATTTCATACATTAAGCCTGCGTCCTCTTTGCGTGCGAATTCATTTACCGCCAGAACACGGGCATTAAGGGGCATTTTGCCGAGGCGGACGGTTATTATGTCGCCGACCTTAACATCGTATGATGCGCGCGCCGGTTTGCCGTTTACGTCAATTCTTCCGGCGTCGCAGGCGTCGTTTGCGACGGTACGCCGCTTTATTATTCTTGAAACCTTAAGGTATTTGTCAAGTCTCATTAAAGTATCTCCCGGATTTTAAAAAATCATATGAAGCTCGGCAGCCGTTTTTAATCGTGAATTTAGCGGCTGAGCGAATTACAATTTACCGTTTTTACATTATACAGCAGATGATTTAATCGGTCAAGTAAAATGCCTTAAACCTTATAATTATCGACCCGAAAACCGTGATTTTTTCGGTTGTAATAGGCTATTTGTCTGATTATTGCGGCGAATAAAATTTTTTTCGGCCTCGGGGAGGCGCCGGCAGAGCCGGCCGTCAATAAACCGTATCGATAAATGATAAATAAGCCGGGTTACCGTCATACGGTTTATTGGCGGCTTTGGCTTATAAATAAGGCAAAGCCGCCTCCCCGAAAAATAAAGCGGACACACCCGGAATAACGGGCGCATCCGCATTTTTAATACTTTTTATTTTTAACAAAACCGCTTTATCAGGAAAACTTAATACCGAAGCCTGGGGCATCGTTTTTAAGGTTTTTTGAAACCGACGTAACCGTTATGCCTTTTTTATAAAGGAGATTTGCGGTTTTTTGTAAAATGTCGCTTGTCAGCAGTGCATCAATATCATCAAACGAACGGAAAAATGTGCCTTCAACCGTTATTTCGATATATCCGTTTTCCGATGTTATTATATCGGCGGCGATTTTCGGAAAACGCTCGGATATGTCTTCTGCACCTTCAAAATGCAGGTTTTTTTCGCGGAAGTAGTTAAAAACCACGGAATTTGCAGTGGGAATTGAGTAATTGAAGGAGCCGGAAGCCGAAGTGCCGCCTGAGGCGTTTATGTCGTCTGACCGTGTATGTGAGCCCTCCATCACGGCAGTGGTTTGGTTGTAAAACAGGTGTGAAATACCGTTTGCCGAAGCGAGATTCCATGTTATGTCGCTTTCATACCATTGTCCGGATATAAGGGATATGTTCCACATATGTCCGCCGCCGGCAGCGGTACCGGAAATTAATGTGCTGTTTATGCCGCACCTGTAAAGAAGATACTGGTATGCGCGGGAGAGGCCCTCGCATACTGCAAGCCCGTCTCCGACAAGAACGCTTGCAGCCGACCATGCCTCGGGATAGGCTTCGGGATCGTTCACGGCTTCATAGTGATATGATGCGTTCGAGCATATCCAGTCGTGCAGTGCCAGGGCAATTTCGTTTTCACTCATATCTACGGTCGTTACACTGTCGATGATTTCGTTTATGCGTTTGTCTATCAGAGGTGTTAATTCTTCAATTTGAGCTTTAGTGTAAATATATCCCGGCGCGCCGCCCTCGGTCAGATTTATCGATATTTTTCCGTTAGATGAGTTGACAAGGTATCCATGCGGCATATAAAACAGATCGGGACGGTCCTTTTGAACTGCAAAATATGCGGCTCTGACATCGGAAAAATCAATTTCGTTCGTGCTTCCAAGCTCAATGTAACCGTATTCTACGGATTTTACGGCAGCGGCGATCTCGGAATATAACTGCTTTTGTACAGCCGTAAGCGTTTTGTATGACCAATATTCTTCAGCCGATAAAGGAGTAAAAAACTCAGAGGGTTTCTTTTCCGGAACGGGCTTATCGGGAACGTCCGGATTAGGCTTATCGGGAACGTCCGGATTAGGCTTATCGGGAACGTCCGGATCGGGCTTATCGGGAACGTCCGGATCGGGCTTATCGGGAACGTCCGGCGCTATAATAATATATTCTCCGCTCGGCAATTCAGCGGCGGAAATTTTCCCGACCGAAACCTGTAGTATCAAAAGTGCATCGGTAGCTGTGCATGAATCGTTTTTTTGTACCCGTGCAGCTATTGAGGCTGTTTCGGAAAGGGTGACTTTGCCCACCGAAAACTGCAGTGCAAGCAGTGCGTCGGTTGCGGTTATCCTTCCGTCATTATTTACATCTCCTGCCAATATACGGGTGTTCTCCGCGGTGGTAATTGCGGAAGAATTAAAACACGACAGGAAAATGATAAAAGCTATCAGCGATGTAATCAGACGACGCATTTTTTTCATGTGTATACCTCCGAATAAATCTATATGTAATGTGGCAATAATGTTATTGTTATGAAGGCTGCAATACTTGCCCCTGCAGACGGTGCAGGTAAAAACGGTACGGTCGGGTAATTAAACCGTATATAATAGACACTGTTTAGATAATAACACTATTCATTGTGAAAAACAAGACGGTTATAAAAGGATTTTTTACATAATCAGGATTTCACGCAAAAAAGGGACCTTGTATTCTGTTTCGGTGACATTTAATTTCCGCTCGGTTTTGTGTTTATTGCCATCGTTGCCGCATTGGTTATTTAATTACTTAACCGACTGTTGATAAAAGAAATTTTGCATGGTATAATGTCAAAAAATGCTTTTGGAGAATATAAATATGCAGAGTTACGGTTTTTCCGGACTTGATGAAAGTGAAGTCAGAAGCCGAAAAGCAAACGGTCAGCAGAATATTGCCGAGACTTCCGTCTCAAAAAGCACAAAGGATATAATCATATCCAACGTTTTTACCTATTTCAATTTTATATTTATGGTAATAACGGTGCTTATATGTATTGTAGGATCTTTTCGGAATCTTACCTTTTTACCTATAGTTATCGGCAATACACTTATAGGTATATATCAGGAATTAAAGGCGCGCAAGGTCATAGAAAAAATGAATCTTCTTAACGCGCCGCATGCGGTGGCGATTCGCGGCGGCAGCGAAACGAGGGTACGCGCACGCGACCTTGTTAAGGATGACGTGGTGATTTTTTCGGCCGGCGATCAGATATGCGCCGATGCACGGGTGCTTGAAGGAACGGTAGCTGTAAACGAATCGATGCTTACGGGCGAAGAGGATGAGATCACAAAAACCGTCGGAGATCAGCTTTTATCGGGAAGCTTTATCGTTTCGGGAGAGTGCTGTGCCGTGCTCGAAAAGGTGGGCAACGAATGTTATATACAAAAGCTTACCGCTCAGGCAAAAAAAATGCGCGACGGTGAGCAGTCCGAGATGATCCGTTCGATAAACAAGCTGGTAAAATGGATGGGAATCATACTTATTCCCATCGGCGGTGTGCTTTTTTATCAGGGGTATTATGTAAACCACGAAGGCTTTGCAGGCAGCGTTGTATCGACCGTTGCGGCGGTTATAGGAATGATACCCGAGGGGCTTTATCTGCTTACGACGGTGGCGCTGGCTCTCGGGACCATACGTCTTGCAAAGCGCAAGGTTCTGCTTAACGATATGAAGAGCATAGAAGCGCTTGCCCGTGTTGATGTGCTGTGCGTCGACAAGACCGGAACCATAACAGAGCCGAAAATGGAGGTCCGCAACGTGGTTCCGCTTGATAAGGACGAAACGGCAAGTATTGAGGATATGCTGTTTTGTTACGTCAGCGCTTCGCATGACCAGAACGCTACCATGTCGGCGCTTCGCGATATGTTCTGCCGCAACGGATTTTTGAACGAGCCCTTTGTCCCGTCGGATGTAGTGCCCTTTTCATCCTCGCTTAAATACGGTGTGATGAACTTCGAAAACGGGACATGGATACTCGGTGCTCCGGAATTCGTGCTTAAAGATAAAATAGACGCCGTTAAGAATGAAATGGCCGAATATGCAAAAAAGGGATATCGAGTTCTGGTCTTTGCAAGGCAGGAGGAGCCGGTAGATCCACAAAATGCAGCCCTTTCGGCAAATGTCGAGCCTAAGGCCCTTATCGTGCTGTCGAATTCCATCCGCAAAAACGCCAAGGCGACCTTTAAGTATTTTGAAAAACAGGACGTTACCGTAAAGGTTATATCGGGAGACAATCCCGAAACAGTCGCCGAAATAGCGCGGCTTGCCGGTATTAAAAATGCCGGAATTTATGTGGACGCATCCACCCTCGACACCGAGGAAAAGCTTTTTTCGGCCGCCGCAAAATACACGGTATTCGGACGAGTCACTCCAAAACAAAAGCAGTTTTTGGTAAGGGCCCTGAAAAAACAGGGGCATACGGTAGCCATGACGGGCGACGGCGTAAACGACATACTGGCCCTTAAGGATGCCGATTGCGGTATTGCCATGGCATCGGGCAGCGAGGCGGTTTCTCAGGTGGCCGAGGTCGTGCTGATGGATTCGGACTTTGCCAGAATGCCGAAGGTTGTTTCCGAGGGCAGAAGGGTTGTAAACAATATTCAGCGCTCGGCGAGTCTGTTCCTTGTTAAAAATATTTTTTCGCTGCTGCTTTCAATAACGGCCGCTGTTTTCTCGCTGACGTACCCTCTCGAGCCGGCTCATATTTCGCTTATAAGCATGTTTACTATCGGAATCCCGGGGTTTTTACTGGCCCTTGAAAGCAATAATTCCCGTATAAGCGGTAACTTTTTGAAGAAGGTTTTAAAGCAGGCCCTTCCGGCCGGTCTTACCGATGCATTCATTGTCGGCTCGCTTGCGATTTTCGGCGATGTTTTCGGTATGAGCAAGGGGGATGTCGCGACGTCGGCCACCCTTGTGCTTGCGGTTGTGGGATTTATGATCTTACGGAGAATAAGCCTGCCTATGAACACCTACCGTATTATAGTATTTATACTCAATATTGTCGGATTGCTGCTGTGCTTTTTCCTGCTGCCGGGACTTTTTTCGATCGTACAGCTGCCGGCGAGCATTGTACAGCTGACCGTCGTTTTCTCCTTTGCGGCCGAGTCGCTTTTGCGTATACTTACCCTTTTTACCGAGCGGTGGGCGGTAGGTATAAAACGCCGCTTTTTAAAACGTTCGGAGAAGAAAAGCAAATAATACTGCAGTTCCGGGCATCGCAATCAGCTGAAAATACTTGTGATGCTCGGATTTTGTTTTTTTATTTTTAAATTTTTAAGCCCTTTTTACACCGTGAAAAAACGTTAATTATTATAGCGGATGCGCAATGCTTTTAACGGTTTTGTGATTTTTATTCCATCTTATTGTAAAATTATTCTTTCAAAGGTTGACAAAACTACGATAGTCGGTGTGATAAAACTATTCCGCAATGCCGGTTACAGAATGTGCGATGTGTATTAAAGTTATTCGTGATCGGGAAATACATATATTCCGAGCCGGTCTGAGCGGGTTTCAAAAGGGTGTAAACAGAGTAATGTAAATATGTTTTTTAAGGGATTGTTTTGCTTTAATATAATTTCAGGAGGACCGAAAAAGCAATGCTGAGAATTGAGCATTTAACCAAGGAATACGGGGATAAAAAGGCGGTTGATGATTTAAGCCTTCATATTTCTCCGGGTGAAATTTACGGATTTATTGGACATAACGGCGCCGGAAAGACAACTACTTTAAAATCGGCAGTCGGTATTTTGCGGTTTGAAAAGGGCGAGATATATGTTGACGGAAAATCGATCAAAACAAACCCTATCGAATGCAAGCGCGTGATAGCATATATTCCGGATAATCCCGATTTATATGACTATATGACCGGAATAAAGTATCTGAATTTTATTGCCGATATTTTCGGAATAAAACCGGATGTCAGGATGGAGAAGATACGCAAATACGCCGAATTGTTAGTGCTTACCGACGATCTGGCTCAGCCGATTTCGTCCTATTCGCACGGCATGAAGCAAAAGCTTGCCGTTATTTCGGCGTGGCTGCACGACCCGAAGCTTGTTATTATGGACGAACCCTTTGTCGGTCTTGATCCGGTGGCTTCTCATCAGTTAAAGGGAATGATGAGGGAGATTTGCCAAAGCGGCGGCGCAATATTTTTTTCGACCCACGTTCTCGAGGTAGCCGAAAAGCTTTGCGATAAGGTTGCAATAATCAAAGGCGGCCGGCTTATACGCTGCGGTACCATGGAAGAGGTAAAGGGCGACGATTCGCTGGAAGAGGTCTTTTTGGAGCTGGAGGGCGAATCATGCTGAAGTTGCTTTTGAAAAGGCAGATGACTGAGATATTCCGCAGCTTTTTTTACAATGCCAAAAAAAATGAAGCCAGAACTCCGGTGTCTACGGCGGTTTACATAGCCTTGTTTGTTATACTGATGGTCTTTGTTGTCGGCGGAGTGTCGGCGGCTCTTTCGTTTTTTATTTGCGGTCCGCTGGTATCGGCCGGTATGGATTGGCTGTATTTTGCGCTTAATGGGCTGTTATCGGTTGCTTTCGGCGCTTTTGGCAGTGTTTTCAACACCTTTTCAAGCCTGTATCTTTCAAAGGACAACGACCTTTTGCTGTCACTGCCGATACCGGTACATATAATTATGACCTCAAGGCTGCTCGGCGTGTATCTCATGGGGCTTATGTATTCGGGCACCTTTATATTGCCGCCGGTAATCGTTTATTGGCTGTCGGTTCCGATGAATGCTGCAGGGATTGTCGGCTCGCTGTGGTTTGTTTTTCTGATTTCGGTTTTTGTTTTCACCCTTTCGTGCGCACTCGGATGGGTTGTGGCGAAAATCAGTGTAAAAATAAAAAACAAGAGCTTTGTAACGGTTTTTGTCTCACTTTTATTCTTTGCGGTTTATTATCTTTGCTGTTTTAAGGCGCAAAGCCTTATCAGCGATTTCATCGCCAATGCGAGCAAATACGGCGATAAGATCAAAGGCTCGGTTTATCCGGTTTATCTGTTCGGCAGGGCAGGAACGGGGGAGACGGTAAGCCTGCTTGTCATAACGGCGGTGTTTTTGCTGCTTTTGGGTATTGTGTGGTTCGGAATTTCAAAAAGCTTTTTAAAGATAGCGACTTCTCCCGCGAGTATTGCCAAAAAAGCCTACAAAGAGACCGATGCAAAGCAAAAAGGAATTTTCGGAGCGCTGCTTTCAAAAGAGTTTTCCCGTTTTACCTCCAGCCCGAATTATATGCTTAATTGCGGATTCGGCATTGTCATGGCGGTTATTACAGGTATAGCTCTTATATGGAAAGGAAAGCTTTTTTTCGGTATTATCGGTGAGATTTTAGGCTCGAACGACAGCCTTCCGGCGGTTATATGTATTGTCGTTTGTCTTGTTTCGGCAATGAATAACATGGCGGCTCCGAGCGTTTCGCTTGAGGGCAAGAGTATCTGGCTTTTGCAGTCGCTGCCGGTACCGGTAATAAAAATTCTCACCGCAAAGCTTGCCGTGCAGCTGATATTGACCGGGGTACCCATGCTGTTTTGCATTGCCTGCTCGCTTTTTGCCTATGGGTATGCCGCTGCGGAGCTTTTGCTTGTGGTTCTTATATGCCTTTCATATTGTGTTTACACCGCCGTTTTCGGCTTGTTTATGGGGCTTTTGATGCCGAATGTAAACTGGACGAATGAGACAACACCGATAAAGCAAAGCGGTTGTGTTGCATTTTCGCTGCTTAATAACGTCCTGTATACGGTTATAATGTTTGTTGTATTTATGGTGCTTCGTGCGGCAGGTGTCGGATTTGTTGTTTTTGCGGCCGTATTTACGGCGTTGTCGCTGGCCCTTTCCTTTGCGATATATTCATGGATCGGAAAGAAAGGATGTGAGGTCTTTTCTTCACTGTAATTCTTAAATAAAACGGAGGCAACGTCAGATGAAAACCCTGAAAACTGTTCAAAAGCTTTATAAGCTCGGCAAGGTGCTAAGCATCGTCTTCTTTATTTTCAGCATAATAGCATTTTGCTCCTGTATTGTGAGGATGCTTGGTGTATCCTTCAAGGTTGATACGCTGGTTATAAACGGCGTTACTTACGGTTAGTCTTTAAACGAAAATTTAGGGGCTTTGAACAACGGCAACCGGGCCGAGTGTGCGATGATTTTAATGCAAATGGTGTTTTTTGCCGGCGAGGCCGTTTTAAGCAAATTCGCCCATTGTTACTTTAAACGTGAGCTTAAAATCGGAACTCCCTTTGATTTAGCCTCCGCAAGGGAGCTTATGAGACTGGGAATTCTTGCGGTGAGCATACCGGCGGCGTGCAGTATAATTTCGAGCATTATTGTCGGTATTTTTACACTTGCTTACGGAAGTATGTTTGATATGAATATTCAGGTGAATTTTGCACCATACGGCATCGGTACTATGTTTATGGTTATGTCGCGGATATGCAGACTCGGCGCACTTGAGCGCGAAGCCGCCGAAAACATACGGAATCCAATGCAGTCAGAAAACACAAAGGCACTTTAACAGATGTCTTGTTTCCGGCGGTTTTCTGTTTGATTCATAATACTGAAAGGAGAACGGTGGATGGAAAATATAATTGAGATACAGCACCTTGAGAAGAGCTTTGGGGATTTAAAAGCCGTTTGCGACCTGAGCTTTCGGGTAAAAGAGGGGGAGCTGTTTGCATTCTTAGGTGTTAACGGAGCCGGAAAATCGACCACAATAAACATTATGTGCGGCCGTTTGCAAAAGGATTCGGGCTCGGTTAATATTTGCGGACATGATCTTGACACCGAGCTCGGACATATAAAACGAAACCTCGGGGTCGTGTTCCAGAGTTCGGTGCTTGATAAGGAGCTTTCGGTAAAGGAAAATTTAGAAAACAGGGCAGCACTGTACGGAATAAGCGGAAATACCTTTAAAAAACGCCTCGATTACCTTGTGGAGCTGCTCGATTTCGGCGATTTTCTAAAGCGGCCGGTAGGTAAGCTTTCGGGCGGACAGCGTCGCCGGGCGGACATAGCGCGGGCGCTTATCCACGAGCCTAAGATTCTTATACTCGACGAGCCGACGACAGGACTCGATCCCCAGACGCGGAGCCTTTTGTGGAAGGTTGTCGGAGATTTGCGCAAAGAGAATAACATGACGGTGTTTTTGACCACCCATTACATGGAGGAGGCGGCCGACGCCGATTATGTGGTTATTTTGGATCACGGAAAGATCTCGGCCGAGGGCACGCCCTTAACGCTTAAAAATACATACACCGGCGATTTTATTACCCTTTACGGCGTTTGCGAGGAGGATGTAAAAAAGCTCGGTGGAGAGTACGAAAAGATTAAGGATGCCTTCAGGCTTCAAGTTGCAAATACAAAGGAGGCAACAAGGCTTATTGTGGAATATCCGGAGCTGTTTTCGGATTACGAGATAACCAAGGGCAAAATGGACGATGTGTTCCTTGCGGTTACAGGTAAAAAGCTTATCGGGGGTGAAGAGAAATGACCGGACTTTATTCGCTTGTAAAACGTAATACAAAGCTGTATTTCAAGGATAAGGGACTGTTTTTTTCTTCGCTTATAACCCCGATTATATTGCTTGTGCTTTACGTTACCTTTTTACGCAACGTTTTTTACGATTCCTTTTGCGCGTCGTTAAAGAGCACCGGCGCGACGGTTGCCGAAGACGTTATAAACGGATATGTGGGCGGACAGCTTGTTTCCTCACTGCTTGCAGTGAGCTGTGTTACGGTGGCGTTTTGCTCGAACCTTCTTATGATAAGAGATAAAACAAGCGGAGCAAAATACGATCTCGATATAGCTCCGGTGAAATTCTCGACAATAGCTCTCGGCTACTACCTTGCAACATTGTTTTCGACCCTTATAATAAATGCTGCGGCGGCCGGTGTATGTATGGTTTATCTCGCTGCCACGGGCTGGTTCATGAGTGCGGGGGATGTGCTGCTGTTATTTCTCGACGTGTTTTTGCTTACAATGTTCGGCACGGCGCTTTCGTCATGCATTAATTTCTTTTTAAGCACCGACGGCCAGGCGTCGGCGGTAGGCACTATAGTCGGCGCCGGATACGGCTTTATATGCGGCGCATACATGCCGATTTCAAGCTTTTCGGATACGTTGCAAAAGGTGCTTTCCTTTTTGCCCGGAACCTACGGAACAAGCCTTATGAGAAATCATGCCTTGCGCGGTGTTTTTGAAGAAATGGCGGATGCCGGCTTTCCGGATGAGATCATAAACGGAATAAAGGGCAGCGTTGACTGTAAACTGTACTTTTTCGGCAGCGAGTTAAGCATTCCGGCAATGTATGCAGTGCTTACCGGGAGCATTGTTCTGTTTATTCTCATTTACGTTTTTATAAATATTTCGGCAAACCGAAAGAGGGTTAAAAGCCGTCTTGCCGGCAAAAGCCATTGAATATTCAAGTGTACGGGCATTGTGTATTGCTGCAATGCCCATTGTTTTTGCGGGGAATTGTTTTAAAATGCGGTATTTAAAGTGATGATCTGCATTTTATACCCTTACAATGCCGAAAATACTGTTGTATGGATGGCTTATTTATCGCTTTCTTTTGCCGAAAAGACATTCTTTGTGGTTGGTCGTGTCAATGACAGTTTGCCGTACGCTGTCGATTTGCGTATCCTTTGACGTTGACACGGGGGGCGGTTTGTCGTATAATAACTTAAATATTTGAATTCTTACGGAAACGGAGTTTTTGGTTTGGAGCAGCCTTTATTGACTCTCAGCGTAATTGCATATAACGAGCATGATTATCTTGACGATATTTTATCCGATATATATTCACAGACCTATCCTAAGGACCGCATAGATCTTTTTTTGGTGGACAGCTGTTCTAAGGACGACACCATGGACATCTTCAAGTGTTTTTGCAACAGTCACAGCGAGGAATACTATAACATAAGAATATTCGTAAACGAGAACGTTACGGTACAGCACGGGCTTAATATTGTGCTTGACAATGCGGCCGGAGAGCTTTTTTTGCGTATAGACGCGCATGCCAAGCTCCCGTGCGATTTTGTCGAGAAAGAGGTCGCCGCCGTAAAGGATCACGACGCCGCCGGGGGAAAACGTCCTTGCATCATAAAAAAGGATACAAAATGGGGCAATGTACTGCTTATGGCCGAGGAATCAATGTTCGGCAGCAGTATAGCCGGCTACAGGAAGGCCGAAAAGCCGTGTTTTGCAAAATCTCTTTTTCACGGCATTTACCGAATGGATATTCTTCGTAAAATCGGCTTTTACGACGAACGCCTTGCCCGTACCGAGGATAACGAGATGAGCTACCGTTTAAGGAGCAGCGGCTATAAGCTTTATTATGATCCGGATATTGTCTCTTACCAGTATATGAGACCGGATTTCAGGCGAATGGTAAAGCAGAAGTATTCAAACGGAAAATGGATAGGTATTACCTCCGGGATATGCCCAAAATGCCTTATGTATTACCACTTTGTGCCTTTTTTGTTTGTTATGGCAATAATTTTTTGCGCGGTGCTTTGCTGTTTTTCGGTTTTCTGGCCGATGATTACGCTGGCGGCGCTTTATACGGCGGCCGACCTGCTTATGACCCTTACGGCGGTCATTCCGAGCGGTAAAAAAAGCGCATATTGTCTGTTGCTGCCCTTTATTTTCCCGGTGCTGCATATAGCTTACGGAATCGGCACGCTGTGCGGATTTACAGCTCTTATTTTTCGGCGGAAAAAGTATGTCGGTAAGAGGGAGCATGTAAAATGAGCAAGAGTGATAAAAATAAGTATTTTAACGTATCTCCCGAGACTTTAAGGGCCTTGCAGCTTAAAAGCCTTGAGATGATGGTCTATTTAAGGGATTTTTGCGACGAGCACGGACTGAGTGTCTTTTTTTGCGGCGGCTGCTGCATAGGGACCCTTAGGCACGGAGGATTTATCCCCTGGGACGATGATATTGACGTTTTTATGCCGCGCGATGATTACGAAAGACTGTTTGAGCTGTGGCCCGAATATGCCGACACCGAGCGTTATTCCTGCCTTAAAACCACAAAGGACAAATTCATCGGCAATATTTTCACAACAATAGTCGATAATAATACAACCTGTATCAAACCCCCTCAGAAGGATCTGGATATCCCTCAGGGAATAGCGATAGACGTTTTTCCGCTTGACGGATGTCCTATCGGAATAAAGCGCAGGATGCAAAAGCTCAACGCCCTTATTTATTCGCTTTACATAGCACAGGAGATCCCGAAAAACCACGGTCCGCTTGTAACGGCCGTAGGCGCACTGATGCTCGGCATAATACCGGTGAGAAGCTGGCGCGTGGCCGTAGGCAAGGCGGCGGAAAAAAGGATGTCGAGGTATAAAATCGAGGACTGCGATTTTATTACCGAGCTTTGCGCCGGACCGCATTATATGCAAAACGAATATCCTAAGCGCTGCTTTGACGGGGTGGTAAGGAAGAATTTTGAAGGCTACGAAATGCCTCTTCCGGCGGGCTATGACGAATATCTGCATATAGCCTTCGGCGATTATATGCAGCCGCCGCCCAAGGAAAAACAGGTTGCTCACCACGACTTTATTTTTCTTGATACCGAGAATTCGTATAAAAAATATAAAGGTATAAAATACCTTACAAAGGGGAAGAAATAGATGATATTCGGAGCAATAATGGCCGGCGGAGTCGGCTCGCGTATGAAAATATCCGATTGTCCCAAGCAGTTTTTACCGCTCGGCGACAAGCCGATTATTATTCACACTCTCGAAAAATTCCTGATGTGCCAGAGGTTCGACAGGGTGTATGTCGGAGTGCATCCCACATGGGTACAGCACACCCATGAGCTTGTTAAAAAGCATCTTTCTCAGTTTGAGGAGAAAATCCGTCTTGTTCCGGGCGGCAACGACCGCAACGAGACCCTTATGAACGTTATCGATGCTATTGAGGGCGATAACGGTGTAAACGAAGAAAATATTATAGTTACTCATGACGCCGTTCGTCCCTTTGTTACCGCAAGGATAATCAATGATAATATCGACGCCGCTTTGGAATTTGATGCGTGCGACACCGTCTGTGAGGCGGTCGATACCATTGTCGAATCCAAAAACGCCGATGTTATAACCTCGATTCCGGAGAGAAAATACATGTATCAGGGACAAACTCCCCAGAGCTTTAAGATATCCCTTCTTAAAAGGCTGTATGGGGATCTTTCGGATGACGAACGAGCCATACTTACCGACGCCTGCAAAATATGCGTTATGAGGGATCAGCCGGTAAAGCTGGTGCGCGGCGAGGTCTCAAATTTAAAAATTACAACCGTAAACGATTATAAAATCGCCAAAATTATGGCGACAGGCTCTTTTGAATAAGGGCGGAAGGAGCAGGTAAGCTTGATTAATTACATTTATCAGCTTGTAAGTCCGCAGGTGCTGTCGGTCGAATATACCGATATTACTCCGTGTGAGGATAAAATAATACTTCGCCCGTTAAAAATGTCGGTGTGCCAGGCCGATATAAGGTATTATTTCGGGCTTCGTTCAAGGGCGTCGTTGGCTAAAAAATTGCCGATGGCTCTTATACACGAATGCTGTGCCGAGGTGGTCTACGACCCGACCGGAACATATAAACCGGGGCAGACAGTCATTCCAGTTCCAAACGTCCCCACCCATCCGGAAAGGGAGGGATTTTTCGAGAATTACGGCGAGCATCCGCATTTTCTCTCGAGCGGATACGACGGATTCATGCGCGAATACGTCGAAATGCCGGTTTCGAGGGTTGTCCCGGCTGATTGCATTAAAAATCACAACGTGGCAGCCTTTTGCGAGCTTGTAAGCGTTGCGGTGCATGCCTTTGACAGGTTTGACCGGGTTTCCCATTCCGAAAGAAAGAACATCGGAATCTGGGGCGACGGCAGCGTTGCTTATTGCCTTGCGTGTGTTATCAAATCGCTTTTGCCCGAATGCAACCTGACCGTTGTCGGTCGTAATCAGCAAAAGCTTGATATGTACACATTTGCCGACAGAGTATACGCCGACTGCGATCTGCCGGATGGTTTTTCGGTGGATCATGCCTTTGAGTGCTGCGGAGGCGAAGGCTCGGCCGACGCAATTGACGGAATAATTGCCCACATAAAACCCCAGGGTACGGTTATACTTATGGGTGTTTCCGAAAACAAAGTGGGAATTTTGACCCGCATGGTGCTTGAAAAGGGACTGACCCTCGTCGGGGTCAGCCGATCGGGCAAAAGGGATTTCGAGCGTGCCGTTGAGATAATCTCCGACGGCGTTACCGAGGGAAGACTTTCTCTTATTGCCGACGATTACGGCAAGGTATCGTCGATGGACGATATTCATGCGGTCTTTAACAAGGCCCGCACCGGACTTTTCAAAACGGTTTTTGATTGGAATTTGTAAAAAGATAAAGCGGCGAGGTGGCCTTTGTAACTATGCCTAAAATCAGTGTTATAATCCCTGTTTATAAGGTTGAGGAGTATTTAAAGCGGTGCGTCGATTCGGTCATCGGACAAACCTTAAGGGATATTGAAATTATACTTGTGGACGACGGCTCGCCCGATAACTGCCCGGCGATATGCGACGAATATGCAAAAAAGGACGACCGCGTCCGTGTGATTCACAAGAAAAACGGCGGAGTAAGTGAAGCGAGAAATGTCGGTATTGAAGCGGCTTTAGGTGAATTTATAGGGTTTGTGGATCCTGACGATTATATCGAGGCCGATATGTACGAATATCTTTACGATCTTGTAAAGAAGGAAAACGCCGAAATTTCAATGTGCGAATTTTTTCATTGCTATCAGGGAAAAGAGCCTGAGAAAAATGAAGAAATATCGGTTGAGACGGTCGATTCTGAGACAGCCATATACTATGTTCTTGAATCAAAAAGAGCATCTATGACATTAGTTAATAAGATTTATAAGCATGAAATATTTGATGATAATCTTCGCTTTCCTGTGGGTAAAGTCCAAGAAGACGCTTTTTTAATTGTAGACATACTTGACAGAGCGAAAAAAGTTGTAATATCAAATTTTCAAAAATACTATTACTATCATCGAATGAACAGTATAACCACAATGCATTTCAGCGAGCATGACTTTGACTGTATAGAAGCGTTCGATTACGATTATAAACGCTGTTGTGAGATAAACAGGGAATATCTTGAACCGGTCGCGAGGATGAGATGCTGCTGGGTGCGCTTTTTTGTGCTTGACAAGATGGCTCTGGCAGGGGTTAAAAATACCGAGCAAAGAAGCAAGATTATTAAATATCTTAAAGCTAACAAAAGCTTTATTTTAAAAAATGACGTCTTGACTATGGGACGAAAGCTGTCCTTTATAAGCCTGTATTTTGGCTTCGGAATATACAGGGCGCTAGTTAAACAGAATGCTAAGAGGAACAAAAAACGGTATGAATAAAGCTCAAACAAACAAAAAACGCGTGTGCATAGTGGTTTACGATATATCGGACATGGGTGGAACCAATCAGGTCGCAAGCTCGCTTGCGGCGGAGCTTGTAAAAAAATACGATCTTTATGTCCTGAGTATTCGTAAAAACCGCGAGGATATTCCTCATGCATTTCCCGATGGAGTGCCGATAACGGTACTGCTTGACGGAACGAAAAACGTCAAGGATACGGTGCGGCGCTGTTTTTCTCCGGCAAAAAAATATTTTCGCGAGAACAAAATAGACGTAGCGCTGCTTATAGGCCATTTTGCCGGATTTATCATGAGCGTACTTCGCCCGTTTGTAAAAACCAAGCTTGTTTTTTGCGATCACGGTGCGCTCTTAAATCAGCTTGACGACAAGCAGGAGACATTGATGCGTCGTATAGGGGTTAAGCTGTGCAACAAGCTTGTTGCACTGACCAAACGTACGAGGGACGATTATATAAGACTTTTTCATTTGAAGCCCTCGAAGGCGGATTATATATATAACTGGATTGATTATGACCCGAGTATGGCGAGCACCTACAGTGCCGACTATAAAAGGATAATGTGGGCCGGGCGTTTTTCGCCCGAAAAAGGAAATGACATGATGTATGAGGTGGCGCTTGACGTTTTGAAGCGAAATACCGATTGGTCGTGGGACGTTTACGGCGACGGCGATACCCTTGAGTTTTACCGCGAAAAGGCCGAAAAAGACGGGATATCTGATCGGCTTATATTTCACGGCAGGGTAAGCGATCTTAAAAATCGCTATGCCGGGCACGGAATTTATGTTTTATCATCGTACCGCGAGGGACTTCCCCTTGTTTTGCTCGAGGCAAAGGCGAATTTTCTGCCGATTGTTTCGTTCGATGTCGTCACCGGGCCGGCCGAAATAGTCCGAAACGGAGTTGACGGATACCTTATTGAGCCGAAAAATACCGCTGCAATGGCGGAATGTCTGAATGATCTTATGAATGATCCTGAAAAACGGGAAAAATTGTCCGGTGAATCGCATTCCAACCTTGGACTTTTTTCAAAATCCGCCATATTTAAAAAATGGTGCTCGCTGATTGATGAGTTGGCTTGAACATTGACGCGGTTTTGCCTGTTTTACCTTTTTAATGCTAAGGTGAATGAACTCCGGTGTAGCTAAAAAGTGAAAAATTAATATAAAAACGATTAATTGACGGTAATTCCGGAAGACAAAAAACAGTTGACTATATAAACGAAAAATGGTATAATTCTCCGGTGAGAAAAAATCGAAAGCGCAAATATTCTGTCAGATCCGGTTGATATTTTTCGTTTTGCAGCCGCTTGTAGGTTGGTTTTAAGGCCAATTTTGCCGGCGGATGTTTTATTGTGATTTTCTATACAGAGATTATAAGCAATCCTTGAAGGAGAGAAAGGTTAGGTAATGGGAAAACAGAAATTTACAGATATTTTCTACTTTTTTCGTGATCTGTATACGGTTGTATATATTTCGTTTTTTGCAATCCTTTTTTTTATTCCGGTACAGAATATGCTCGGGAATATAACTACGTATCTTTATCTTGCTATTGCAGGGGCAGGTGCGGCGTTGCTTGTCGTATCGGTATTTGTAAGTCCCAAGTCATTTTTTTCGCCGCAGAATATTTTGCTTACAGCCTTTGCGATAGCGGCGCTTTTGTCAACGGCCGTAAATTACAGATACCAGCCGATTTCAAATATCAAGGAAATATGCTGGATGTGTATAATGTTTTTTCTTCTTCATACGGTTGATGCATCGCGCCCGAAGGAAAAGCTTTTATATCTTTTCAGATTGGTAACCGATATCTTTGTATTTTTGTGGTTTGTAGGCGTTTTTGTTTCGTTTTGTCAGTTCGTGTCCGGCTACGGCGAGTGGATCAGCACACCGTATAACGAAAACGAATTGCACCGTGTCGGATTTATAGAGGGCAGACTTTTCGGCGTATTCGGTGACCCGAATTACGCCGCAATCGGATCGTTTTTTGTGATTGTCCTGTCGATGTTCCACATAATCGGCAAGAGTATGGGCAAGGGTGCAAGGGCATTTCTTATTATCTCGATGGTGTTTGAGTATTTTTATATTATACTTTCGGGCTCGCGCGCTGCCATGATAAGCGTTGCGGTGGCCGTATTCTTTGTGGTCTTTTTCCTTGTGCTCAAGGCTGCCTTTACTCAAAAAATACATCCTGCATTAAGGTGTATATGTGCGGTTTTGTCAGCCGGAGTTTCTGCCGTTTTGATAGTGATTATCAGCGATCTGATAAAGGAGGGCCTCGCTTACTTGCCTGAGCTTTACAGCAGTGTCGGCAATGCCTTCGGAATCAACGTCAAGCAAAATACCGTAGTTGATATACGTCGGCCGGATATTGATGATGGTAATGATTATTCCAACAATCGCTTTAGAATATGGGCCGATTCTATTGCTGTTTGGAAGACCACCCCGATTGTCGGCGCAACTCCGCGCGGATATCTTGATTATACCTTTGAGCACCTCGGTAATATTTACATTGTGCAAAAGGGTTATGTTATTCACAATGCATATATTTCGGTAATACTTTTTACCGGTATTATAGGTTCGCTTATTGTAGTCGCGTGGATAGCGCGCACTGCGTATATGATATTGAAGTTCCTTTTTATAAGAAAGATTTCCGATTGTCCGTCGTATAAACGTGTACTCTTTCTGTCGGCGGCGATTGTGGCAGAGGCTGTGTCTTCAATGGCACTTAGTCAGATGTTCTTTTCCCATATGGTTACAGATGCGATATTCTGGCTGATAGTAGGGTATACATTCTATTACATCGATCTTGAGAACAATAAGATAAAAAAGAGTGCAAATGCGGAGTAAGTATGCTTTTTAATAAATTTCAGCTTTTCGTTGTTGAGTTCGCTACGGTACCCCTTCGGGCTTGCCGTATGTAGCAGTATGCAGATAATCGGCGATTCGCTTTACGAAAAAATATTGACAAAGGCGTCCGGTTGTGTTAATATTATCGGGCGTCTTACAGACGGTAAGATTTAAAAAACAAAATATTCACGGAGAGGTATCGAAGTGGTCATAACGAGGCGGTCTTGAAAACCGTTTGGGAGCAATCCCACAAGGGTTCGAATCCCTTCCTCTCCGCCATCAAAAGGCTATAAAAAAGATATAGCCCGTGAAAACCCCGATTTTATCGGGGTTTTCACCGTTTTATACGGCAAAATTTTAGCGACCGATTTTGCAGATGTAAATCGGTCGTTTTCCCTTTATGTAAGGTTTTGAACTCTCACACAACCGAATAATGATACGCAAGGCAGATAGAAATCAAAAATCTATCTGCCTTTTTTATTACCTTCATAAAGGAGAAGACAGATATGCTACAGAAAGAATTAGCCAAACGCCTCAAAGCTCAGTACGATACCAAAATGGACGGGAACGGATGGCTGGAAGTGTCCTCGAAACGCCGTCCGTCAGATGACGCAGGATGCCGGTCCCGTAAAGGCTGTGTTCTTTTGTCCGCTTGTCGGCAACATCGACGAGGGCGACGGAGATATGTTCATGGTCGGCGATTCCTACCTTGCCGACAGCGCAGATGAAATCAGCGACGCATTGAATCGTTACACCGCCGATGACGAAAACGATATGGCAGCCTACTATAACAAGGATGACGGCGTGAGTGAAAAGCTGACCTCGGCTGTATGGTCGGTGGAATTACACGGCGACAGGCTGTTCGGACGAATTGACTGCAGCCTTAAAGAACATCACAGACTCCAACTTTCTTGTGTTCGGCGTGAAAGGCTTAATGGATACCAACCGCCGCTTAAAGGACTGTATGCTGTTCAATATCCTGTCCTATATGAGCAACGAACTGCTTGGCAAAGGCAGCACGGCAGCATCGGTGGACGAGCTGTATTTGTTTCTTTCCAATATGACCACAATCGAATATTTGCGCAACTGCATGAAGCGTGTGCGCAAAAAGGACTCCTCGGTCATTCTGGCAAGTCAGAACATCGAGGATTTTTTGATTCCGTCAATCCGTGAATTCACAAAGCCGCTGTTCTCCATTCCCACACACCAGTTCCTGTTCAACGCCGGACAGATCAACCCGAAGGAGTATATGGACGCCCTGCAGGTCGAGCCTTCGGAATTTGAACTCATCAAATATCCCGAACGAGGTACCTGCCTTTATCGCTGCGGTAACGAACGGTATCTCCTGCAGGTTATTGCACCCGAATACAAGGCAGCTATCTTCGGAAAGGCAGGCGGGCGATGAGCGCAACGGTAGCGGCGGCTCTTAAAAAGATAGCCGTTGCCATACTCACCGACAAGAAATTACGCAAGGCAGTGCTTGGCCGGAAATTAAAAATCCGAAGAAATATGCCGGACAGCGTGTGGTCATCGGT
>ERZ857998.1314-NODE-1314-length-28768-cov-9.217846_pt1 | contig 28768 bp, 26 predicted proteins | sample MGYA00519954_ERZ857998 | MGnify/ENA primary metagenome ERZ857998 (study PRJEB31778, sample SAMEA3449424) | human gut metagenome | biome: human gut; feature: human-associated habitat; material: faeces | place: United Kingdom | collected 2010/2012 ...
ACACTCGCTGTCGGGGCAGAAAGCCGCACACAGCGGCGACACGCGCCTCACGGCGGCGAACGGTGCCCGCTGTGGAAGGGTGCAAGGATGCAAACCGTTCAAGGTGTTACCCCCTTGCCCTCTTGCTCCGGCAAGCGCCAGAGCCATTGGTCGGCGCGGCGCTCCGAAAGAATGCCGAGATTTCGCTTTGCGATTTTCAGCGTCCGCTCTGAAATGCCGAGCTGCTTTGCAAGTGCAAGGACTTCCTCGGCTGGTCTTGGCTGCGTCAGAAACCTGCGCAGCTCGTCTTCCATCTGCATGGTCTTTGTCTGCACCTGCCCGGTGCCGTTCAGGATGTTGTCAACAGTCGCATCGCAGAAGCCCTTCCACTGAAAGCCATGCTCCGGATGAAGTTCAAATGCAATGGCTGCGCCCTCCGGTGCAAGGCTGTTCTTGTCCTGCGCGACAATGCGGAGCGCATCGCCGCTTTTCAGCCGCCCGACGATCAAAACGCTTCTGGCCGAAGCGCGGAAGTCGATAGAGCCGAGACCGCGATAGCCGGATTTCAAGCCCTGCGCCTTGTTCATGTGCCCGATCAGAATGACGGCGCATTGTGTGCGCTCCGCCATCAGGGAAAGCCGCTTGAGTACCGGGCGCACCTCGTTTGCGCGGTGCATATCCACATCGCTTCCGAGGTACGCCTGCAGCGGGTCGAGTACGATCAGCTTTGCCGCTGCCCTGCGGATCGCTTCTTCCAGCCTTGCGTCACAGAGCGTCAGCTCCCGTTTGCCCTCGTCGATGACCAGCACGCGTGTGCAGTCTGCGCCTGCGCTCTCTAACCTTGGCTTGATGGTATCCGCCAGACCGTCCTCGGCGGTCTGGTAGATCACGTTCATCGGCTCCGCTGCCCGTTCGCACTCCGGCAGCGGATCACCGCGCGTCAGAGCTGCAATGACCGCCAGAATGAAGCTCGTTTTGCCCTCGCCGGGGTCGCCTTGAATGATCGTCAGCTTGCCCAACGGGATGTAAGGATACCAGAGCCATTGCACCTCCTCCGCGTTGATTTCGCTCATGGAAATCAGTTTTAATGGTGTGTTGCCTGTCAAAAAATCTCCTCCGAATCAAAAAGTAAAGGTGCGTACCACGTTTTTCGCGGCACGCACCTTTCTACTTGTAGTATGGAGATTTTTCTGATACACTCAGAATAATAGCAGACAAATAAAAATCATTTGCGGACAGGTTTTCAAAGGAGAAACGTATGTTTCAGTCCATTACGTTTTATGTTGGAGAAAAAACGCTTGGCATTTACGGAGAAGAATTTCCGCTTGGAGCACTGACAACAGAGGTTTTGAATATCACGCCAGAGGAATATCAAGCGCTTGACGGCAGTTTGAAATCTGCTATAGAAGGTATGGCGCGTTATGAAAAAACACACAATCTGACCGACTGGCATCAGGCCAATGAGCAGATGCTCCTGCTGAATAAAGCACTCTGCCGCCACCGTATTTTTCGTCTAATTCAGACGGATGCATACATTCTGGCAGAGGCAAAGCAACTCACAGAAATGCCGATTACAGAGGGCGATACGCTTGAAATGGATGCGCACGACCACGAGATTTTACGTCAGATCTGTGCATATGAAGACTACTTGGAAAATCCGAAGAAATACGGCAGAATCAAAAATCCGGAGGAATTGAGCGAGACGCAGCGGGAATGGTATCTGAACTTGTATCCGCCCATTCCGCCGAAGCCGGAAGCGAAAACCCCAGCGCTGCTGATCGCGCCTGTGCCGCTGGATTTGAAGTGGCAGATGTATAAAGCATATTGTATGAATTATGCGCAGGTGCTGGAGGATGTCGCTTCTGTCTGTCAGACGCTTCGTGCGTTTATTCGGGAGTCGCTTTCCAGACTTGAACATCTGTCACCAAACCAATATATTGCGGCCCTGAACGGGTTTCTCTTTCCGGAATTCCGGCACAAGTGGATCGCCAATCCGATAGAAGGCACCGGGAACTATACACTTTTTGATGATGTCAGAATCCATCTCGTGCCGAGAGAAACAGCACCGGATTCGGGGCAATTCAGGGTTTTTGAATACTACGAAACAGAGCATTTGCAAACGCTTTTGAAGCTGGATTTCTATAAAGGACTGGAAGCCGGGCATCTGATTCGGAAATGTGAACTATGCGGAAGACTCTTTCTGCTGCAAAAGGGCTATCATACAAAATACTGCGATTCCCCGAATCCGGATAACCCGCGCTATTCCTGTGCGCAGCTCGGTTATCGGATGCGCGGCGTCAAAGAAACAGCGGCGGACAGTCCACTGACGCAGGCGCTTTCTCGCTGCTATCAGCGTATCGATAAGGATAAAGCCCGCGGCATTATCACGGCAGAGGAGCAGATGCGCCTTCGTGCAAAGGCGGAAGAGCTTTACCACGAAGCACGAACACAACCCGGTATGCCCTATGAAGCCTTCAACGAATCCCTGGCAACCAGGAATCTCTATCCGCTCTGCGGTGTACAGCGCAAAAGCAAGCCCGTAGGACGCCCAAGAAAGCAAAACTGACGGTGCTGCGTGAGGAGGTGACAGCGCATGACGAACGAAGAACTGTACCGGCAATATCTCAGCGGCGACGCGGAAGCCTTTGAGCAGCTTTATCTGCAAATGCAGGGGTTCATCGCTTCTGTTGCAAAAGACGCGGCGCAGAGCTTTGGCTGTTCGGACAAAGAAACGCTGGACGAGCTGTGTGCCGAAGGTGCTTTGGAACTTTGTGAGTGTCTTTCCATCGGGGTGTATGACGAGGATCGCGGAAAATTGACCACATATCTGCATCCGTTTCTGCGCGGGAAAATGTACCGCTATTTGGAGGCAAATCTCGGTGCAGCGGCGTTGCCAAAAGACGAAATGCAGCGCGTAAAGCAGGCGCAGCGGCTGCACAAGGAGGAGTTGCTTCCTCTGGATGAAGTTGCACAGACGCTCAGCGCGAAAGACCGCGCAATTCTCGGTCATACCTATGGCGTGTTCGGCTACGAAAAGCTGTCTACAGACGAGCTGGGTCTGCGTGAAATGCTCTCGCCGGATGGCGTAACAAAAGCCAGAAAAGCTGCACTGGAGCGCCTGCGCAGCCGATACCCCGGCAGCGGCCTGCACCTCTGGCGGGATGTGTATCATGCACTGAAGGATATTTCAGATATCTGACAAATATACTGTTTCTCGACAGAGTCTTTAGTATTCAAAAAGAAAAGGGCCAGAGGAACTTCCTCTGGCCCCGATAATTTATTCGCGCAGATATGAAGTATTTATCAGCGGCATCTGTCTAAAAAAGCCCTCAAAAAGTTCTGAAGAGGGCAGCATGAAACAAATTTAAAATAGTCAAAAGATCCACTAAAAACTGTGGATCTTTTGTGCTGCAAGGGTATGATTGTGTGCCGGATTCTAAAGAAATCTGACATTTGCCCCGCCCATACCGAGCGCGGTCTTGATGCCGATGCCGCTGTAATCTGCCCAGAGCAGGATGGCGTGCCACAACTCCGCCAACGGGACAGGAAGTCTGGAGTCCAGCGTAACCTTTCCGACAAATGCCGGAATATACACATTTTTTAGATGATATCGGACGGATTTCAATGCGTAATCGCGGATATAAATGCCGCTTTCCAGCATACACAGTGCGTCCGGGTCACAAAGCGGATATTCCTCACAAAAACTGTTCCAACGATTCACAAGACTTTGCAGAATCAGCTTTTCCTGTGGAAAAATCACATAGCGTCCGTTTTGCTTGAACGAAGCGGCGCTCCGAAACTGAATTTCCGTGCACAAGGAACTGGTCTGGCGCGCCTGTCGGATGATGTCTTCAAATTGAATCTCTGTTTTTGGCTGTTTGGAAACAACAGAAATTTCACCTGTGTGCAGGGAAATCGTTTCAATCGATTCTATCGCCGGAGCAAACAGCTCAGAAGCCCCCGTACTCAGAAGATGGATATTCCATATAGACGTATCCTTTTCTTTATCAAACGTTACGAACTGAGAAATCGGATGGTCCTGCTGACTGTGAAGCGCTTCTGCTACGTCAGAAGGAATCTGCGTCAGCAACCACGCATACAGCTTATAGCCATCCGACGGCATAAGCCGGGCGGACAGTTCTAACTGGTAAGTCGTTATCAAGAGAGCTTCACCTCGCACAGACCATATGGATACAATTCACCTTCGTAAAGCGCATATTTTGTGGTTCTCGGCGAGATACCATCCGCGCGGTCTTCTTCGTGCCGGTGCTTGCGGAACGAGCGGTTCAGCTCGTTGATTGCCGCTTGCAGTCCGTCCTTTTCGCCGAGGTACGGATATGTAAGCGTTTTGGAAAAGAAGCCCACGCCGCCACCCAAAAAGAGCGTGCTATCATAGGAAACTTCTGCCGCATGACGCGGCGCTGTAAAATGGCGTAAATAGGCTTTCTCGTAGAAGCTGTCAAACGTCCGAATGCTGCGCATCAGGCCCTCTGCCGTAATTTTCTGATGCAGTACCGACTGGTCGAGCGTCAGTTTAAAATGAAGCGCTGTTCCGGGGCGAATACATTCACGGCAGAGGTTGATCCGGTGCGTCTGCCCATCCGGATCTGCATCTATTTTACCGGCAAGGATCATGCAGGTGTCACTGACCGGCAGGCTGTCCGAAATACTGAGGCCGCGCAGGATACTATTTACTGCGTCATCCAGCACAGCGCCGTTCCGATCCTTCTTGAGTTTCAGCGTATGGAGATATGTCCCTTCCGGAAAGCCCTTGCGCGTATCGCCAAACGCAGAATGCGGAGAATTGTCCGAAAGAATCCAATCAGTAAGAATCGCGGTACGGAGCGCACCTTTTACACTGCTTCCGGGAACATAGACGCGGCCGTCTGCTCCGCGCACAAAGGCGTTGATTTCCTTCAGAGAATGCTCTGCGTCGAGCGCGTCTGCAGCAGCGATGCTGTAGCGGCTGACAGCGCGGATATCGTTCAGACTCAGGCAGCATTCTGCCGTGAGGAACCGGTAAAGATCTGTCTGCGCCCCCAGCATGAACTGTATGTACTTATCTTCCAGCTTCCGTTCCAGCAGCAGATGAAAAAACTTTGTTTCATCTAACAGCATCACTTCGTCGCAGGATACTCTGGCAAAACGCGGCGTTAAAAAGACATATTCTTTTTTCACATAGCTTTTGCCGCTGCCAATAAAAACCGGAGCTTTAGCAATCAGCGTCAGATCGAATACCTCCAGTTGCCCTTCGTGAATCATAACGATACCCCCAGCAGAACAGGAGCTGAATAGCGGTAGACAGGATGTTTTCCACTTTCTCCGACGTTAAACAGGCCGCCGGAAAACTTCCGCTTCAAAACAGATCCTGCGGCAAGAAAATACTGCGTGTCCTTCTTCTGCGGCTCGGCTGCATAGGTTTCAGATTGAATAAAGCCGCCTCTGCGGGTCAGCTGATAATAGGCACCTTCTAAAACAGCTTCGAGGTCTTCCGTTTCGGGCAGCGCCGTCGTCAGCAGCAGATAAGAGCTATTTTCCTGCGCAAGCGCGTCATGCAGCCACTCGGTCTGATCGTCGAATGGCTCGTCCAGAAAAATCACATCCTCGATTTCAAAAGAACCATATCCGGCGCTGGTCTTCCCGCCGATCCCACTCATGCCGAGCAAACGGAGCAGCGTTTCATAATAGGGGCCGTCCTCCTCCGGGCAGCACAGCATGAACCACAGGCCGCAATCTTCAAAGAACCGGAACACGCCGACCTGATACGGGTTAGCGTCCTCACCGTCTGTAACAGCCGCTTTCGTGTAATCCTCATGCACGCCGAAGCCTTCCGCTGTTTCTGGAACAAATGCGGCCCCGCCGTGTACGGACACAGAAAATCGCTCAAAGGCATGCATCGGGAGCCAACGCAGCTTTTTCATGGTCTTTCGCTGCTTTGCCGGAAGCTCCTCGGATGAGGGCGCATGGATAAAGGGCTTTGGAAGATAGAATGTATCGCCGCAGTAAGGCATGGCGTCGGAAAGCGTCAATTCCCCGCGCCGGACGGCTTCACAGAGCCGTGTCACGCCTGCTTCACCTTCTGCGTGCAGAGCAGTATGGCAAAGCGCTGAGAAGAGCGTATCGGCGCGGAAGGTTTCTTCCGATGCGTAGAGCGACATTGCAGCGTCGGACAATCCGAAGTGGACAGGTGCGGTAAACCGGAGACTAAACAGAAAACAACTCATAGTTTGCAACCTCCTCAAAGAGGCCCGTCAGAGAAGCCGTATCCGCGTCACAGGCAACACCGGTCAGGCGGAAGTTTGTGAAGCTGACTCTGCCGCTGCCGCGTGAGCCATGTCCACCGAGATAGTCCAGCTGCAGCAGCTTCATCCCCTTTGCGAGCAATGCAAGGTCTTCCTGTGCTTCGCGCTCGCCGATAAATTCATAGACAATGTTCACGCCGAAGCTGGTTCCCGGCACGACGCGCTCGATCTGGCGCGGATTTGCAACAGAATTGATTCGGTTGATGGCGTTTTCAAATTTCACCTCGGTCAGGCCAACCGCTTTCATCTGCTCTTTATTATTGACAAAGCAATCGGCAAACTGGAGCCGCGCCGCTCTGACCGGGTCAGCGCTTCCAAACAGGCGCAGGATCGGTGCTTCGTCGTTCTTGAAATCCGGCATATGTTCGATGTCACCGGAAAAACTTCTTGCCAGCAGCGTGCGGAGCTTTCCCTTGAGGCTGCTGCCGGGAACGATTGGATTTCCCGTGAGCGTATCGCGGACAACAGGACTGTCGACCGCACCGATCGCGGAAAAGGCGCCGGACGCGCCGATATGCATACCGGTTCGGACGATCAGATCACATTGAATCAGAATTTTCCCGTACATACTTACGCCTCCTTGCCGCCGTAGTAGCGATGATACGCTACCAGCGCTTCCATATAGTGTGCAAACGCAATCAGAGTCTCGCGATTTGTGCTGATGCCCTTGAGATATTGCAGAAGATGTGCCTTTTCGACAAACACCTTCGTTGCAGGATCGCGCCCGGCTTCATATGCTGTGCGGATGCGCATCATGCCGATACCCGCAATGCTCTCCTTTGTCAGTTCCGGTTCGGTACGGAGCCGCTCGGCGTCATAGATGCCGCTGACGAGACTCAGGAGGTTCCGGATTTTGCTGGTTGTAATCACTGAGCGCTGCCCGCTCATTTCGCGCATGATCGCGTCAGCACGGTCGATATAGTCATCCGGGACCTTTTCAGCCTGAATTTCTGCGAGCGGCTGGTTGTAAGCCGTGCGCTGCTGTGCGCCATACCCCGAACGCTGCGGCGGACGGGACTGTCCGCCGCCGGAATAGCCGCGGTTGTAGCCACTGTTGCTGTTATTGTTGTATGCCATCTGTATCCCCCTCCCGGTTCTCATAGACATGAAGATAAATTGCCGTGATTAACTCGGCGCGGTCTGTTTTGTTCAGCGCCCAACGGTACATCCTGTCTGCAAACATCCGGTATGCGCCAAACGCAGGCGATGTGCGCGGCGGCTCCAGCCGGGCAAGCAGATAGGCATATCTGGCGAGCTGTAATTTGCCGTCCTTCGGGTCCTGCGCCGTGCGCAGAAGGTCGAGCGTCCGGTATAAAAACGCAGTACCGCGTTCCTGATCACGGATGCCGAAAAATGCGTCCAGCGCGGCTTTTTTCTCACCAAGCACGCGCCCGGTAAACGTGTTCCAGCCATAACAGTGTGTGCTTTCAAAAAGGCAGACTGCATCTTTGTCCGGTTCCTGTTTTGCAAGGTCTTCCAGATCGCCGGAGGCGGCCGCCGAGAGGCGGACCGGGTAATGATCGTCCACCAGAGCAAGTCCCGCGCTGATGGTAAGCGCGCCGCAGGAAAAGGCTGTGAATGCCTGCCGGATGCGAAGCGCCGCCTCTACAACATCATTCCATGCGCCAAGTAAAAACACATCATCGCCGCCGGAATAGACGACCGTCACAGCAAGCGCCGGCTTGCTTTCAAAGCGTCCGGAAAGGATATCGTTGATGTAGCACTTGAAGAACAGGGACATCTGCCGGGAAAACGCCGCTGTGCGCGAGATGGTAACGAAATGCTCCCGTTCCTGCGCAGTTGCTTTTTCCGGGCGCTCGAAGCCTGCAACAAACGCCTGTCCCAGATTGTCCACGTCCATCCGGCACACGCCGATGCGTTTGACGCCGCTGGCCTCCTGCGCAAGCGCTTCGATGCTGTTGCTGAAGGCATAGTCTCCAACGTAGATGCGCGTACTGTATTGAAGCCCGGTATAGGCTTTGTTTTTGGAATAAATTCTCGTCACAGCTTCGCCGCCGTTTAACCGGCTGCGGGCTGTTTTTTCGTCCAAAAAGGTGACGCCAATCATGCCGTCCACAGAAGGAAGTGTAAAATCGGCGGCGTCCAGCTGCGCAGGACTTACAAAATAGATGTCGCAGCGCTGAATTTTCTCAGACAGCGAAACGAACAGCCGGCACCAGCTGCACCGTCCGCCCTGAAGGCTGTCTGTGCGTCCGCAGATTTTGCATTCACGTCCGCCGTCTGCGTGGCTGCTGTTGAGTTTTTGAAGCGCCGCTGCGTCATAGCGGTGCAGCTTGTGCCCAGCCAGCGCAGAGGATACGCGCCGGAACATCTTCTTGTAGGGGCTGCGCTCTGCAGGGAAGTCGACCAGCTCGTTGCCGCTGCACGGGGTATATCCGTGCGCGAGGAACAGCGAAATGCCAAACTGCTCGGAGAGCCAGTCGTTGAAGCGCCGGTTCCAACGCTCGATCGCTGCCCGGACTTCAGTGGTGTTCGGCAGGAGCATATAGCAGTGTCCGCCGCCGGTATAAAGAAGGTTCGTCCGCCCGACGCCGCAGAGGGAAAGCAGCTCGTCTGCGTAATGCTCCATCGCAAGTTCAAGAAAGAACGAGCGGCTTCGCAGGGAACGCAGCGCCTTTTCAGATGCGACAGTGTAGATGAATTTCTGGATGCCGGAAAAATCCGCCGAGTAGAGCAGAAACGCCTGCTCGTCCATGAACTGCTTTTCCTTGTCAAAAAGGCGCTTTTTGAACTGCGTTTCCTGTTCTGACGCCAGATACTCGCTGATACAGACGCCAATCGCCGCCGTGGTTTTCAGGTGGTCAAAGAGTGAAATATCCGGGCTTTCCGCTGTGTTGGTGCTCGATGGGAAGGCGCTGAGGTAGCTTTCCAGCAGACACAGCAGGGAGTTGAGCCACTGCTCCGTGCGCGAAAGCTCCGCGAGTCTCGGTGCCAGCGCGTCCACGGCTGCCTGATACTGCGCCGCCGTCAGAGCATCCAGATTTTCAAGCGGCAGATGCAGCGCGCCTGTCTGCAAAGCAGGCGAAACGGCTTTTCCGGGATGCTCGCCGTTCATATGGGAAAACACGGGCACAAGCGGCAGATAGCGCCGGAAACTTGTTTCCTCCGTGTCTATGCTGCGCCGGTCGGCAGCGGCGGAGATATTGTCCGCGATGCAGGCGATCCACGCGATGCTGCTGTCCGCAGGCTGCGCGGCGCGCAGTACGGCGGCATGGTGCAGGCGGACGCAGTCGAGAATATCCCGGTCATCCTGCCAAAGCTTTTTTAGGTACACATAGCCGAGGCTGCTGTGATCGCCAGCTTGTCCGCCCGCACGCAGCACCGGCTTACCGATGTCGTGCAGCAGACAGCCGAAGCTGACGCGCACGCTTTCTGCTCTCAAGGTGTCTCACGCTCCTTTTTTGTCAGTTGTCCCCTGTCGGGGATGTGAATGGTTTCTCCAACAATTTCTGCAATGTAAACAAAAATTGGTTTCCGTCCCCTTGCGGGGTGTGGGTTGTTTCCCTAGCATGATGCACAGTATGTCAGGCAACAAATAGTTTCCGTCCCCTTGCGGGGTGTGGGTTGTTTCTGGGGATTAGCCGTGGCTACGGGGATGATCGGAGGTTTCCGTCCCCTTGCGGGGTGTGGGTTGTTTCCTTTGCCTGCGCATTCCCCGACTGCATCAACGACGAGTTTCCGTCCCCTTGCGGGGTGTGGGTTGTTTCCGAGGCGGCCTACAAGGCGTGGGGCCTCGATATGTTTCCGTCCCCTTGCGGGGTGTGGGTTGTTTCTGAAGTATGTATTGTATATCGATTATCGTGCCGGTTTCCGTCCCCTTGCGGGGTGTGGGTTGTTTCCGAGGGCAGGCTGCGAAAGACGAACAGAACAGGAGTTTCCGTCCCCTTGCGGGGTGTGGGTTGTTTCTTATGAATTTGTGATGGAATTTGTAAAAGCGTATGTTTCCGTCCCCTTGCGGGGTGTGGGTTGTTTCTTATGACACAGTTTTTGCAAATTGCAAGTCCCTGTTTCCGTCCCCTTGCGGGGTGTGGGTTGTTTCGCATTATTGCAAAGCTTCGGGCGTTCGTTTTCTGGTTTCCGTCCCCTTGCGGGGTGTGGGTTGTTTCCGATCTCGTGGCGTTTTTGCCAGGCTGGGAGCAGTTTCCGTCCCCTTGCGGGGTGTGGGTTGTTTCTGCAGCGGCATCACCCAGATTACAGCAAGCCGACGTTTCCGTCCCCTTGCGGGGTGTGGGTTGTTTCACAGGGTGAAAATCATGGAGCGGACATATCGCTGGTTTCCGTCCCCTTGCGGGGTGTGGGTTGTTTCTACCAGATCAAGCCGGTGTATAAGATCGAGGAGGAGGAGTTTCCGTCCCCTTGCGGGGTGTGGGTTGTTTCCGTCAGGGCGCTGCCTCCGCCACGGGCTATCAGGGGTTTCCGTCCCCTTGCGGGGTGTGGGTTGTTTCCGATAGCAAAGGGGAAAACAATCATGAAATATTTGTTTCCGTCCCCTTGCGGGGTGTGGGTTGTTTCTCACAGGATGTGGATGGATTGGCGTTGTAACTAAAGTTTCCGTCCCCTTGCGGGGTGTGGGTTGTTTCCAGGGTGCAAGCTGCGCCACGGGCTATCAGGGTGTTTCCGTCCCCTTGCGGGGTGTGGGTTGTTTCCGGAAGACGTGACAATCAGCGCAGCAAATGAAGTTTCCGTCCCCTTGCGGGGTGTGGGTTGTTTCGGCAAAGCTGCACATTCTTTCTGGTGCAACAGGAAAAAGAATTGTCAACTCTGCTATTTTATTGTATCATATTGGCAGATGTTTATCAATAGCAAACTGAGAAACTGCAAAGTGCCGTGCGAAGCGCATAAAGCAGCGACTTAATTTGTGCTGCGAAAATAGAGGTTCGCACACATAAAGAGGTTCATAAACTCGAAAGCGAGGAACGATCCATGATGAGACTATTGTTTACCTGTATGGGTACGTCAGACCCTGTGCGTGGATACCACGACGGCCCGATGCTGCATATCATCCGCCATTACCGCCCGGAGGTGATCTGTGTGTTCCTTTCCGGCGAGGCTGCGGCGCTCGACGGCTGTGGCGCGCGGCTGGACACCGTTTTATCGCACATTCAGAACAACTGGGGCGGCTATGCGCCGGAGCTGCGTGTCGTGCGCACACAGATCGAGGATCCGTCAGATATGGATGCCGTCGGTGCGCCGATTACGGAGGCTGTGGCGGCGCTGACAGCGGAGTTTCCCAATGGGGAGGTGCTGCTGAATCTCAGCTCCGGTACGCCGCAGATGAAAATTGCACTCGCATTTCTCGCCACCGATCTGCGGCGCAGCATGCGCGGTATTCAGGTCAAGAATTTTGAACGCGCTTCCGGCACCACCGAGCGGACAAATGCCCATGATTACAGCGTCGCCGACGAGTTGGAGTGCAATGAGGATGAAGCGCCGGATGCTCCGAACCGCTGCTCGGAGCCGGAGCTCATGCACATGCAGAGGCAAAGAGCCAAAGAACAGCTTCTGACGCTGCTTGACGTGCGCGATTACAGCGCGATTTACACGATGAAGAATCTTCCAAACCAGCTGAAGGCGCTGATCGGGCATCTGGACGCGCGCGACAAGATGCAAAGCGAAGCGGCGCGAAATTTTGCGCAGAATCTCAAGCTGCCATTTTCTTTGTACCCGGTTCGCACCGGTGCGCCGCGCAGCGATTATGCGGAGGTCAGCGAGGCGTATCTGGTGCTGCTCAACCGCAGCCACCGGCAACAGTATGAGGAGATGATCCTGCGTCTTAATCCGCTTGTTGTCCGGCTGGAATTGCAGCTAATGAAAACCGTGCTGGCGGGGAAAAACCTGCGTTTGGAAGACGTGATCGACCGTCCGTATTCCCGGCGGCCGCGCTTTGTACCGGATATGTTGGCAAATAAGCTGCCGGAGGTCTACCAAAGCGTTTGCGCGGATTTCGGCGCGCCGCTTCGGGAGAGCGATGTCAGCATGGAAGTATGCTATCGGATTTTGGAGCATCTGCCGGATGTTCCTGTAGATGCTATGCCCGTGCTAAAAAGCTGTAACCTGCTGAACGAAAGCTGCCGCAATTCACTTGCACACCAGTTGACTGCCGTGACTGCGGAGCAGATCACCGCCGCCTGCGGCATGCAGCCGGCGCAGCTTCTCAATCAGGTGGGCAAGCTGATCGCCGCCATTTATCCGGAGTGCGACCCGGCGCTGTTCACGATCTATAAACGCTGCGGAGATTACATCAAATCCAGGATTTTATAACCTTTTATGTCAGGCATAATTGGTGCAGCAGTTCGCGAAAGCGTGCTGCTGCATTTCTGTGCTATTAGAGATGCGCAGAGAAATTCACATGATTTATGTGAATTTTCACTATTTTCACTTGTTTCATATAAAAAATGTGGTATAATAAAAATAACCAACACGGAGGTGTGATTGATGCAGTACGAAAACGAGCGCATGGAATTTAAATCCCAGCTGACAGATGATATTTACAAGGAAGTCATCGCCTTTACGAATACTGACGGCGGTGTGATCTATATCGGCATTGACGATCAGGGAAATGTGACCGGCATTGACAATGTGGACGAGACCTACACGCGGCTGACAAACGGCATCCGCGACGCCATTCAACCGGATGTGACGATGTTCGTGCGCTATGTGCTGCAGGAGAACAAGGTCATCCGCATTGAAGTCGGTGAGGGCAGCTATAAGCCGTATTATCTGAAGGGCAAAGGACTGAAGCCCGCTGGCGTTTACGTCCGGCAGGGCGCAACGAGTGTGCAGGCGTCGCCGGAACAGATCCGGCAGATGATCAAAGATTCGGACGGCGACGTGTTCGAAGAAATGCGCACCGTGCAGCAGAATCTGACCTTTGATGAAGCTGCGGTCGCGTTCAAGCGATACAAGGTGGATTTTTTGAAGGACAAGTATATTGCGCTGGGGCTTCGGAACATCCACGACGATCAGTACACCAATCTGGCGCTGCTTCTGTCCGATCAGTGCCAACACACGACAAAAATCGCCGTATTCAACGATGAATCCTGCACAGAGTTCCGGGACAGCAAGGAGTTTGGCGGCTCGATCTTCAAGCAGTTTGAAAACACGATCAACTATCTGGCGCTGTGCAACAGGACAGTCTCTACCATCAAGGGCGTCGTCCGTACGGATAAGCAGGACTATCCCGAGGAAGCCATCCGCGAAGCGCTGCTCAATGCGCTGGTGCATCGGGACTACAGCTTCAGCGGCAGTATTATCATCAACGTGAACGACAGCAAAATGGAGTTTATTTCTCTGGGCGGTCTCCTGCCCGGTCTTTCCACGGAGGATATCCGTCTCGGCGTTTCTCAGCCGAGGAATAAAAAGCTGGCAGAGATTTTTCACCGCCTGCGCCTGATTGAAAGCTACGGCACCGGCATCCGCCGCATTTTCAAGCTCTACGCAAGCTGCCCCGTCCGGCCCAGCATCGAGGCAACGACAAATGCATTTAGAATCGTGCTGCCGAACATGAACGCCGTTTCTGCGGGCACAGAAATTGCGGCAGAATCAAAGCCCGCCGCGCCGGTCATTACGCCGCAGATGAAAATCGTTCTGGACTACCTCAAGGAATACGGTGAAATGCGCGACGAGGAGTTGCAGGAGCTGCTGCATATCAAAAAGACCAGAGCCTATCTGCTGACCCGCCAGATGAACGAGGAAGGGCTGATCAAGGTCGTCGGCAGAGGGGCGGAGAAAACGTATAGATTGAAGTAACGAGGAGGTGCGCTATGGCACTGGAAAATAAATTGGGACTGACGAGTTCTGCCGACCTTGCGCGGGAGGAAGAGCGCATCAGCAAGAAAAAGGCTGTGTGGCTGTTTGCGAGTGGTACGTTGGACAGACTGCCTGTTGGCACGTTCGCGGCGCTCAAGGCGATTCACAAGGCACTTTTTGAGGATATTTATGACTTTGCGGGTGAGCTTCGCACTGTAAATTTGGCGAAAGGCAATTTCCGCTTCGCGCCGCTCATGTATCTGGAAGCGGCGCTGACCAACATCGAGAAAATGCCGCAGAGTACATTCGATGAAATCATCGAAAAGTATGTGGAAATGAACGTCGCTCACCCGTTCCGCGAGGGTAATGGGCGCAGTATGCGCATCTGGCTCGATTTGATGCTGAAAAACGGTATCGGACAGGTCGTGGATTGGAGCAAGGTCGATAAAGAGGACTATTTGCTTGCGATGGAGCGCAGCCCGATTAAGGACGTGGAGATCAAGGTGCTGCTGAAAGCCGCGCTGACGGATGACGTGGATAGCCGTGAGGTCTTTATGAAGGGCATCGACCACAGCTATTATTACGAGGGGTATACGTCGTTCAAGACAGAAGAACTGTAGGTCAATCTAAAGAGTCAGCACGGACAGCGGATGACTTTCCACTTGCCCGTGCTGACTTTCTTATACGCTGATCCGCACTATGTACCGCACCGCCTGCATATGCCCCTCCATGATCCGGTTATTTCTTGTAAATCTCGCGGTTCGTATGGGGCACACGTTCTTGACCATCTGGCCGCCGACGGAGCCGGCCTCACGGGAGGTCAGGTGACCGTTGTAGCCCTGCTTCAGGTTGACGCCGACTTCGTTGGCGGCTTCCATCTTGAACTTGTCCATGGCCTCGCGAGCTTCCGGGATATTGATCTGGTTCGTATTTTTCATTGCGTACATCTCCTTGAAATGTGATTTTGGGTACCGCAGTCATAGCATTGCCCGAAAAAGATCGAATATGCCGGAAGTCTGTCAGGGAATTTCCGGCCGTTCTTCTGAAAATTGGGCGGCGGAAAATGCTGTCAAAAGCAATTGACAAATTCCGGACGGCTCTCTATAATGAATTAAAGTGATGAACAAAGGCGCGGCTTGCGCAGCGTTTGCCGCGGCGGGCCGATACTCTGTTTCAGAGCACAAGGATACCGGCAAGACCGGCGGCGATTTCTGCTCGCTGAAAACAGGAGAGTGAATCATGAAAGCAGTACGATTAAAAACGGAATATCTGCAGGACCCTTTGGGCATTGATATTCCGCATCCGCGGCTGTTCTGGACTTGTGAGGACGGGATCACGCAGAGCGCATTCCAGATCCTTGCAGCGACGGATGGCCGTACGGTATGGGACAGCGGGAAGGTGCCCTCCGGCTCCATGCACGCGGATTATCCAAACGCGCTTGCTTCCCGGCAGCGCGTCAGCTGGCGCGTGCGGCTCTGGGATGAGAACGACGATCCCGGCGCGTGGTCGAGCGAGGCCTTTTTCGAAATGGGGCTTCTGAATGCTTCGGACTGGAGCGCCCTGTGGATCGCGGGGGACTATCCCGTCCGTAAAAAGCAGCGCTACCCGGTGGATTGCTTCCGCAAGGTGTTTTCCGCGGGACAGGTTCAAAAGGCCCGGCTGTATCTTACGGCCTGCGGCCTGTATGAGGCGCGGCTCAACGGCCGGCGCGTCGGGGACGCGCTGCTGACGCCCGGCTCCACGGACTACCGCAAGCGCATCCAGTATCAGGTCTACGATGTGACGGACCTGCTGCGGGGCGGCGAAAACGCCATGACCGTCGAGCTGGCGGACGGCTGGTACCGCGGCTCCAACGGCGGCGCAGGGCAGACGAACACCTTCGGCACGCAGACAAAGCTGCTGGCGCAGCTGGAGCTGACGCTGGCGGACGGAACGACGCAGACCGTCTGCAGCGACGGGAGCTGGGCGTGGAGCAATGACGGCCCCATCCGCTTTGCCGACCTCAAGGACGGCGAGATCGTGGATGCAAATCGCGAGCCCTCCTATTCCGGCGGCGTCCGCGTCGTGGAGGAGCATGTGCCTCTGACGGCATCCGACAACGTACCGGTCCTCGAGCGCGAGCGCTTTGCCCCGGTCGAACGGATCACAACGCCGTCCGGCAAGACTGTCCTCAAATATGCGCAGAATCTTTCGGGCTATGTGTCCTTCCGTGTGACGGCACACAAGGGCCAGCGAGTCCACATCACGATGGGCGAAACGCTCGATGACAGCGGCGAACTGACGCTCCGGAACATCCAGTGCATTACCAAAGGAAGACCCTCACCGCTGCAGGAGCTGGATTACACCTGCAGGGAGGGCGTGAACGAATACACGCCGAAATTCTATTACGGCGGCTTCCAGTATGCGCAGGTCGACACGGACGTCGAATTCCGGACAGAGGACTTTACGGCTGTTGCTGTGTACAGCGCCTTTGAGGAAACTTCAAAATTCGAGTGCTCCAATCGCCTGATCAACCAATTTTACCGCAACACTCTGTGGTCCCTGAAGAGCAACTCCACCGACGTGCCGACGGACTGCCCGACGCGTGAGCGCATGGGCTGGACGGGCGACAGTCAGGTCTTCTTCAACACGGCGTCCTATCTCACGGACTATGCGGCCTTTGCCCGCAAGCATGTGCGCGACATTTTTGACCGCCAGTGGCGCAGCGGCCGCCTGCCGCAGATCGCGCCGTTTGCAAACGAGTCGACGAGCATCAACAAAATGAACGGCTCCGTAGGCTGGGCGTGCGCAGGTGTCTATATCCCGTACTATTTCTATCAGAAATACGGCGACGACCGCCTGCTGCGTGCGTATTACGACAACATGCTGCGCTATGCGGACTTTATGATCCGCCGCGCGGGGAAATGGGGCGGGATCTTCGCCAAGCCCATGCATCTTTCCCACAAAAATCGAAAGTATGCTGTTAACTGCGGCAAGTCCTACGGCGAGTGGGCCGAGCCGAATGACGTCATGGCCTTCCACGGGATCGACTTTTTCATTCCGCACCCGGAGGAATCCACGGCCTATACATATTTTACGCTCAAGCGTGTGCTGGAGATCGCCTCGATCCTCGGCAAGCCGGAAACGCCGCAGCTGGCGCGCATCCGGGAATACAGCGAGGGCGCGAAACGCGCCTATCAGGAACTCGTTACGAAGGACGGCTACTCGCTGGATACCGACCGGCAGGCCAAGCTCGTCCGGCCCTTGTATATGGGGCTGCTGACGCCGGAGCAGGAGGCCTTTGCCAGAAAGCGCCTCATCGCTGCGCTGGACCACTATGGCTGGCGTCTCGGGACCGGCTTCCTCTCCACGCCGATGATCCTGGACGTTCTGGCGGGGCTGGATATCAGCTATGCCTACCGTCTGCTGGAAAACGAGGAAATGCCCGGCTGGCTCTTTATGCCGAAGTCCGGCGCAACGACGATCTGGGAGGCCTGGGAGGGCAACCAGAAGGACAAATGGATCGCCTCGCTGAACCACTATTCCAAAGGCGCGGTCTGCGAGTGGCTGATGAACACGATGTGCGGCATCCGGATCACCGGAGAAAACCATGTTACAATTGCACCGAAGCCCGGCGGGGACATCACCTTCGCACGGGCTAGTTATTGGAGCATTTGTGGAAACGTTACGACAAGCTGGGAGCGGACGGAGAACGGCTATCGGCTGACCGTGGGCATCCCTGCGAACACAACGGCGGAGATCCTCCTGCCGGACGGAACGGGCCGGACCGTCGGAGCCGGACAGCATCGGTATGAATGGAAATGAAACGATATTACCTTGCCATTGACATCGGCGCGTCCTCCGGGCGGCACATTGTGGGCTGGCGGGAGGATGGCGAAATCAAAGCAAAAGAGGTCTACCGCTTCCCCAACGGCGTACAGGAGCAGAACGGCCATCTCGTCTGGGACGTGGATGCGCTGCTTTCCCATGTGAAGGCGGGCATCGCGGCGGCGAAGGCCGAGTTCCCGGAGATCGTCAGCTTATCCATCGACACTTGGGCCGTGGACTATGTGCTGCTGCGCGGCGAGGAAGAAGTCCGTCCCGTCTATGCCTACCGCGACAGCCGCACGGAGGCGGCCACTCCCAAGGTTCACGAAATTCTGCCGTTTGCGGAGCTGTACGCCAAAACCGGCTGCCAGTTCCAGCCCTTCAACAGCATCTACCAGCTCTATGCCGATCAGCTGGCGGGGCGGCTGGAGGGCGTGACGGATTTTCTGATGATCCCGGAGTATCTACTCTGGAAGCTCTGCGGTGTGAAGTCCAAGGAGTACACCAACGCCACTACTACCGGCATGGTAAACGCAGAAACGGGCAAATTTGACCCGGAGATTATTTCAGCGCTCGGTCTGCCGCCCATCTTCCCCAAACTCCAAAAGCCGGGGACGGTGCTGGGCGAGTATGAGGGGATAAAGTGCGTCCTCTGTGCCACCCACGACACAGCCTCAGCGGTGGAGGGAATCCCCATGGTGGAAAACGCGCCCTATATTTCGTCCGGCACATGGTCGCTCTTGGGCGTTAAAACGCCGAAACCCATCACGGACGAGGCCAGCCGCGCCGCCAATTACTCCAACGAGGGCGGCGTGGGCTATAACCGCTATCAGAAGAACATCATGGGCATGTGGCTGGTCAACGAGCTGCAAAAGGAGCTTTGCAGCGGGCTGGGCTTTGCGGAGATCGTGAACGCCGCGAAGGAGAGCCGCTGCGATGCCCTCATCGACGCCAACGCCCCGGAATTTCTGGCTCCCAAGAGTATGAAGGCCGCCTTTGACACGGCGACCGACGGAAAGCTCATCAGCATCGGCGACTATTTCCGCTGTGCCTATCGCAGTCTTGCGGAGAGCTATGCCAAAGCTCTTGCAGAACTGGAAGCCAACACAGGAAAGCAATACGACAGGCTCTACATCGTGGGTGGCGGTGCAAAAAACGACTTGCTAAACCGCCTGACGGCACAGGCTACCGGCAAGCGGGTCATTGCCCTGCCCATTGAGGCGACGGCGCTGGGGAATCTGAAAATACAAATGGAGGCAGACCTATGAGCTATACGGAAGCAAAAGAAAAATACGCCGCCCTCGGTGTGGATACCGAAGCGGCGCTTACAAAGCTGAAAACTGTGCCGCTGTCCCTGCACTGCTGGCAGGGCGATGATGTGCGCGGTTTCGACACCGACCCCACCAAGCCCCTTACCGGCGGCATCCAGACCACTGGCAGCTATCCCGGCCGCGCGAGGACCCCGCAGGAGCTGATGGCGGACATTGCGGAAGTGCTGAAGCTGTGCCCCGGCACGAAGAAGCTGAATCTCCACGCCAGCTATGCTATTTTTGCCGAGGGCGAGTGGGTCGACCGCGATAAGCTGGAGCCGAAGCATTTTGCACCGTGGGTGGACTTCTGCAAAAAGCACGGCCTCGGCGCGGACTTCAACCCGACGTTCTTTTCCCATCGCAAGTGTGATCCGCTGACGCTCAGTTCCCCCAACGAGGAAACCCGCCGCTTCTGGATCGAGCACGGCAGGGCCTGCGTGCGCATCTCGCAGTATCTGGCGGAGGCGCTGGGGCAGGTCTGTACCATGAACATCTGGACGGGCGACGGCTTCAAGGACATTCCCACTGACCGCCTCGGGCCGCGCATGCGTTATAAGGAATCCATCGACGAAATTCTCTCGGAGCCATTTGACTTTACCAAGGTCAAGCCCTGCGTGGAGAGCAAGGTTTTCGGCATCGGCGTGGAAAGCTACACCGTCGGTTCGGCGGAATTCGCCTTGAGCTACGCCGCCATGAACAGGGATAAGTGCATCCCCCTGATGGACAACGGCCACTATCACCCCACCGAGGTGGTCAGCGACAAAATTCCGGCGCTGCTGACCTTCTTCCCGGAGATCGCCCTGCACATTACCCGCCCGGTGCGCTGGGACAGCGATCATGTGGTGCTGTTCGATGACGAAACGAAGGAGCTCTGCAAGGAGATCGTCCGCTGCGGCGGCTTGGACGGCCGGGTGTATCTGGCGCTGGATTACTTCGATGCCTCTGTCAACCGCATCGCCGCGTGGGTCACGGGCTTCCGCAATGTGCAGAAGGCCCTGCTGAACGCCCTGCTGACGCCGGATATGACGGCTGAACAGAACGCGGGTAATTTTACCGATCTGCTCGTTCGGCAGGAGGAGCTGAAAACCATGCCCTTCGGAGAGATCTGGGCGGAATACTGCCGCCGCTGCGGCGTGCCGGAGGATGGCGCGTGGCTGCCGCTGGTGTGGGCGTATGAAAAGAACGTTCTGGAGGCGAGAGCATGAAAAATATTCTGACAGCCCCGTGGATGGTGGAGATGATCCGCACCGTAACCAATATGTATGACCACGGCTGGGATGAGCGCAACGGCGGAAATGTGAGCCTGCTGCTGGAGGAATCGCAGGTCAACGATTATGTGGACGGCGTGGTTCTGCGGGAGATTCCCACGGGCTTTTCCTGTCCAGAGCTGGACGGCAAGTACTTCCTCGTCACCGGCACGGGCAAGTATTTCAAGAATGTCCAGTATGCGCCGGAGATCAATCTCGGCCTCGTGCGTCTGACGGACGGCGGCGAGACGGCGCAGCTTCTGTGGGGCTTTGCGGACGGCGGAAAATTCACGTCCGAATTTCCGGCACACATGATGAGCCATGCCGCACGGCTGAAAATCGACCTGCAGAACCGCGTGGTCATGCACTGCCATCCGGCAAACCTGCTTGCCATGACCTATGTCCACATGCTCGATGAAAAGCAGTTCACCCGCACGCTCTGGCAGATGTGCACGGAGTGCATCGTCGTCTTTCCGGACGGCGTGAATGTGCTGCCGTGGATGCTCTGCGGCACGAACGAGATCGGTGAGGCCACCGCTGAGAAGATGCGCACCGCCCGGCTTGTTGTCTGGGCGCAGCATGGCATCTACGGCGCGGGAAAAGACCTCGACGAGACGTTCGGCCTCATCGAGACCGCCGAAAAGGCGGCAGAGATTTACATGAAGATCGCCCATCTGCCGCTGGTCAATACCATTACCGATGACCAGATGCACCAGTTGGAGGCCCACTTTGGCGTGAAGGCAAGAGAGGGGTATCTGTCTTAATTTCAAATTCAAAGAGGTGTAACAGAGTAGGAAAATGCGCCGCCTAAAAGGAAAATCAATGCCCCCCTCAAATTGAGAACTGCGCCCCCTCCGAACCGAAGTTTCACCCCTTTACACGGTTTCTGTCAAAATTAGAGTCATTTGCCATAAGTCCACCGTAATTTTGATAGAATTACGGTGGACTTTTTCTATGCCCAAAAACAGTTTGAAATCAGGCATTTCGGCTGTTTCAGCGCATAAGTGAACCCCGCCGCAGAACGATTCTGCGGCGAGGCGTTCTGTGTTTTGTGGGTGCTGCGGCGGTTTGAGCCGCTGTAAGCGTTAAACTTATGGGTATTTCGTTGATTTTTAAGGGTATTCGTTGAAAGATAGGGGTATTCGTTAAAATGTACCCCATAAAGTGGACACTCTAATTGTGCGAAACCCAAGGGCTGGGGAATTAAAAAGTTTGAATACCAAACTATAGACAATTTCCTTGTCGCCCACGAAAATGTGCGTCAACTTGGTCGTGTTTTTGAAAGGGGTATCAACAGCCTATTTCAGTCTTCTCATCTCATACCCTACAACACAGTAAGGAAGGATATGCCTCCCAAAGGGCGCAATAAGCACCCTCTGGGAATATGGTACATCTTCGGAACGGAACGCACAAGGTCAATAGAATTGCTCGATTTCGCGGATTTCGCCAGTGTCAACATCCTGAAAAATATACTTAACGCCGTCCGGAATTTTCGATCTGCCGATGTACTGCATGGGTGAGTTTTTGCCCATCGGCCACTCGCCGCCTTGTATCCAGCAGGGACGTTTGCGTCGGTTTACAAAGGGATACATATAAAAACAACTAAAAATGGACTGCCAACCTACTGAATTTACCGCCCTATCGAGACACAGGGCGGTTTTTTCATGTGCAGGGAAAGGAGGTATCCCTATCTATGGGGCTTGACTAAAAACGGTCAGGCCCTTTTTTCATGCCATCAAATAAGAAGGAGGTAATTCGAATGCACATCATCAACGACCTGATGAACAGTCAGGTTTCCCACAACTTCGCCCGTGGTATCGCTACATGGTGCTACTATGACGAGTTCCATGTGCTGTTGCAGGACGAGCTGACTTGCAGCTACTTCGTTACCATCTGGAAAATGCTCCGTAAAAAGGGCTGCGTCCCGAGCGCCCTGACGCAGAATGTGAAAGACCTCCTTGCCAGCCGGCAGATTGAAAACATCTTTGAAAACTCCGACTTTATGGTGCTTCTGTCGCAGGCGCAGGGAGACAGGCAGATACTTGCCAAGCAGTTGGGTATCAGCCCGCACCAGCTTTCCTATGTGACCCACTCCAATCCCGGCGAGGGGCTGTTGTTCTTCGGAAATGTGACCATTCCGTTTGTTGACCGTTTCCCGAAGAATACCAAGCTCTACTCCATTATGACTACCCGCCCGGAGGAAAAGGAGGCGCAGAATGGGTAAGACCGCTTCGGGCCAAGTTGGCCCGAAGAACGAAAAGAACAGACCGCCCGGAAAGCGGGTCAAGCGTGGGCGGCTCCATTTTGCCGAAGAAGAAGTGACCCGTCAGGCCGGGGAGCCTACCTCGGGCCAAGTTGGCCCGAAGCCAGCGGGCGGCGGGAAATTCCGGCAGGACGAGGAACGGGAAAAGCTGTCCTCCCGCTTGCGGCAGGATGACGAGGCCCGCAGGGATACCGCCCATGAGGAACAGGACGCCCAAAAGGCCAGGAAGGACAAGCAGGAGAAAAAGAAGGAACGGGCCGAGGCCAAGGCCGAACACTCTGCTGTCAAGCTGGAAGCCGCCAAGGAAAAGCTGACCCAGCAGAAACCTCAGAAGCCGCCCGGCCTCCCCCAGCGGGCGGCAACGGCGGCGGGGGCAGGTGTATGGGCCTACACCCACCGCAAAATACATGAGGTCGAGCATGAGAATGTGGGTGTGGAGAGCGCCCACAAGGCCGAGCTTCTGGCAGAGGCCGGAGTGCATAAGGCCACCCGCTACACCAAGCGGCGTATCCGGGAGCACCCGGCCCGGCAGGTGGAGAAATGGGAACACAAGACCATGAAGGCCAATGCCAACCTCCACTATCAGCAGATGGCGCAGGAGCACCCGGAGCTTCAAAGCAGCTTCCTTTCCCGCATGGCCCAGAAATGGAAAATCAAGCGGGAATATGCCAAGCAGGCCCGGGAAGCTGCAAGACAGGGGGCCAAGGCGGCAGGAGCGGCGGCCACCACCACCGAGAAAGCGGCGGCCTATGCCGCCCGATTCGTGCGCCGTCATAAAAGCGGAGTAATCATCATTCTGCTGTTGTTCTGCCTGTTCCTGATTTTGAACTCCATCTTTTCCGCCCTCCCTTCGCTGGGTACTGGCATGATGAACGCCGTGGTCGGCACCTCCTACACCGCCGAGGACGAGGATATTTTGGGGGCCAACGAGGACTATACGGCCCTTGAAAACGAGCTCCGGCAGAAAATCGCCAACATTGAGCGCACCCACCCCGGCTATGACGAGTACCGCTATCAGGTGGACGAGCTGGGCCACAACCCCTATGAACTGACCTCCTACCTGATCGCCAAGCTCCGCACCTATACCCGTGAAAATGTGCAGGGTGAGCTCCGGGCCTTGTTTGAGGCGCAGTACAAGCTGACGCTGACCGAGGAAGTGGAGATACGCTACCGCACCGAAACGGACACATGGACGGACGAGGACGGAACCACCCATACGGATACCTACGAGGTGCCGTATGAGTATTACATTCTCCATGTGCGGCTCCAGAACAAGACCCTGCCCGTGGTGGTGAACTCCCTGCTGGATGCCGAGCAGAAAGAAATCTACGACATTACCTTGGAGCTCAAAGGCAACAAGCCCTATCTGTGGGATGACATTTACACGGGCGGCGGTGGCAGCTATGACCCCGGAAGTGATTACATTGTACCGGGCGAAGCTCTTTCCGACCCGGCCTTTGCGGCCCTTATCACGGAGGCGGAAAAGTACCTGGGCTGGCCCTATGTATGGGGCGGCTCCAGCCCCTCCACCTCCTTCGACTGTTCCGGCTTTGTCTGCTGGGTCTATACGGCCAGCGGCGTCCACAACCTGCCCCGCACCACGGCAACAGGGATTTTCAATCAATGCGCCTATGTATCACCCGCTGACGCAAGGCCCGGAGATCTGATTTTCTTTACGAAAACCTATGACTGCGACGGCCCTGTTTCCCATGTGGGTATCTATGTGGGCGATGGCATGATGATCCACGCAGGCGACCCCATCAAATACGCCAGTATCAATACGAACTACTGGCAGGAGCACTTTTACGCCTTTGGGCGTTTGAACTGATTTTCCGAAAGGAGCGACGATATGACCAAACTTGAAAAAATCGACAAGGAGCTGGACAAGGCCCGGGAGAAGGCCGCCGAATGGCAGGCCAAGGTCAGGGACTTGGAGAAACAGCGTCAGGAGGAAGAAAACAGCATGATCGTTCAGGCTGTCCGCTCCCTGAAACTGACGCCCTCTGAGCTGGCTGCCTTTTTCAGCAACCCCACCATCACCACCTCGGGCCAAGTTGGCCCGAAGCCTGATGAAGCAAAGGAGGATACCGAGCATCAATGGTATAATATACTTGTAGGTTGGTAGCTCCATTCCCACAGGAAAGGAGCCCAACATGAATATTAGAGAAGATGTAATTTATGCAAGACAGTCGGTAGACCGCAAGGACAGTATCAGCATTGAGAGCCAGATTGATTTCTGCAAGTATGAGTTGAAGGGAGGCAGTTGCCGGGTTTTCAAGGACAAGGGCTATTCGGGAAAGAACACCGACAGACCCGAGTTTCAAAAGCTCCTTGGCGAGATCCGCAAGGGCAAGGTTCGCCGGGTAGTCGTTTACAAGCTGGACAGAATAAGCCGCTCCATTCTGGACTTCGCAAATATGATGGAGCTGTTTCAGGAATACGATGTGGAGTTTGTTTCCTCCACGGAGAAGTTCGACACCTCGACCCCAATGGGCCGGGCCATGCTGAATATTTGTATCGTGTTCGCCCAGCTTGAACGGGAGACTATCCAGAAGCGTGTTACAGACGCTTACTATTCCCGGTGCCTGAAAGGCTTTCACATGAGCGGCCAAGCCCCCTATGGCTTTGAATTGGAGCCTACGGTGGTAGAGGGTATCCGTACAAAGATGATGGCGGCTGACCCCGTGGCCGCCAACCATGTTCGGCTGATGTTTGAAATGTACGCCGAGCCGGAAACCTCCTTTGGAGACATTACCCGGTATTTTGAGGAACAGGGTATCAAGATTTATGGGAAATCATTGACCCGCCCCTTCTTGTCCCAGCTACTCCGAAACCCGGTCTATGCACAGGCCGATTTGGAAATGTACGAGTTTTTCAAAAGTCAGGGTACGGTGGTAGTCAATGACGCTGCCGACTTTGCTGGGACAAATGGCTGCTATCTCTATCAGGGCCGGGATGTGAAGGAGGACAAGGACAAGAGCTTGAAAGACCAGATACTTGTGATTGCTCCCCATGAGGGCTTTGTTCCCTCCGACATTTGGTTACGGTGCCGCAAGAAGCTGATGACAAACATTACCTTCCAGAACGGGCGCAAGGCCCGGAACACTTGGCTGGCCGGGAAAATCAAATGTGGGAAATGCGGGTACGCTCTCAAAACGACCCATAACCCCTCCGGCTATGAATACCTGCGCTGTTCCAAACGGGCTGACCACAAGGGCTGTCCGGGGTGCGGCACACTCCGCAAGAATGAGTTTGAACAGTTCATTTTCACCGCTATGGGAGAAAAGTTCCGGGAGTTCAAGCTACTGCGGGGCGGCGAGGAAAAGGCAAACCCGAAGATTACCGCCTATCAGGTGGAGCTTGCACAGGTAGAGGCCGAGATTGAAAAACTGCTTGATACGCTGACCGGGGCCAACGCCACCTTGCTTGCCTACGCCAACAAGAAAATCGAGGACTTAGACAACCGCCGCAAAACACTGTCCAAGGCGATTGCAGACCTGTCCGTTGAAACGCTGTCCTCCCAGCAGATTGAATTGCTGTCCGGGTATCTGGACGATTGGGAGAACATCAGCTTTGAGGACAAAAGGAAAGCCGCTGACGGCCTGATTTCGTCAATCAGCGCAACCAGCGACTATGTAAAAATAGAGTGGAAAATATGACCTATTTTCCACTCCGTCAAACCACTTGTTTCTTTATACCGCTTGTAGCCCCTTGTAAACCGTTGCTTCGAATGCTCGATGTGAAATGCTTTTTTAAGATTTTCCCGTATTTCCTTGATACGTTTACTTTTGGGGGACAGCGAAAGTGCCTCACGGACAATTTGTTCAAGGAGCGATGCAACTTCGGGACCTTCGTAATACTCTCCAACAGCTTCAAGATACGTATTATATACGTCATTATAATATGTCGTACAGTTTAAGCTCGGTGAATAAAAACAATATGCACTTTTAATCATGCTAAAGATATTCAGGCTCTCACCTAGCGTTCCATCCAAATGGCACAGCGTGAGGATAAATCTTAAATAATCGAAGTCATATTTTTGCAGAACATCGTAAGAGACATTTTTCCAAAACGGATGTTCTTTATTTGCTATTGCACTCTGTGGAACAAGATTTCGTATTGTTTCCTGAACATTTTGATCTGATTTTAAAAGATCCATGAATGCACACATATCCATTTTGCCGGTGAGCATTTTCTCTATTGCGGTCATAGCATTTGCCCTCCTTGTATTATAGAGTAGTGTTTGCTGGGGTGGTTTATATGCAACTCTGGAAAAGATAATTATTCTCCAAACCATATCCGCAATACTTTTCCGTCTTTCTTTTGCATTGCTATGTTGCAATCTCCTCCAAGCATAATATGATTAGAATTCTTCCCAAAAGATACTATCCATATTTCATCTTGGTTATCGTAAAAGACGGATTGTGGCACATATTCCTTTGCATCTTTGCTTTTTTCCATTCCATCAAAAATAGCTTTTGCTATTTTGAGTGCGGTCTCTTCATCAGGTATTACCATTCCTCCATAAGTTCCAATAGTTTCGCTCCAATTTTTGTCATGATAATTTCCCGATTCATATTTAACCATATCATTCTCCTTTTTGCTATTTCCACAAGCTGAGCAGAATACCATGCTTAGGATAATTGTAAACAATACAAGTGTTCTTTTCATGTTGTACTCACTTTCTATGGCGTAGGCCATGTCATACTACCACAATCGAAATCACATCCAGCAGCAATATGAGCATCCCATGACACTTGAAATTCCGTTACAAGAGAAGAACGCTGCGCATCCGTTAAAGCAATCGGTGATATGCCGCCAATGTTAGTTGTTGATGCAGAAGATAAACTATACCGTTGCAATTCGAGGTTTGGCCCCACCACATATGCATCTATTTTCAAATTTTCAGCAGCTCGTATATCTGCTCCTGAAAAAACATTTGAGTTTGGATGAGTATGAGCATATGCAACAGCTTTAGTTCCTTTTGGTGTTGAATTACCAACAGATGCCGAATGGGGCTTACCTGCTCGTGGCGGATTGTAGTTATATGTGGTTTCTCCTTTAACTGTGCGAGAATATATTTCTGTTGAATATTCATGGCGTATATACGCGCTTGAACTATATACCTGCTCCGAAAAAGCTCTCGCTGCATCGTCAGCCGATTTGTACGGTTCAGGCTTTGGCTCAGGTTTAGCAGAACAGCCGCTTAAAAGCAATGCGCTGCCCAAAACAAGTCCACCAACGAGTAAAGCGGAAATAAAGAATTGTCCCGATGGGTCACAGTTATTTACCGGGTTATTCCCGCAATAGGCAAACATATTGTTTCCAAGTATGCCCTGTCCTGTTGAAACATATCCGTCTGCATTTAAGTACCGACCAACCTCAGGATCGTAATAACGGCTGGATACATAATATAGTCCTGTCTCGGTGTCGTAGTAGTAGCCTCTGTAGCGCAGAGGGTTGATTTGCGCCATTGTGCCTGTGGCGGTGAGGATGTTGCCCCATGCGTCGTAGATGTAGGCGGCCATTTCTTGATACTCAAAGCCGGGGATGTACCAAATCAGCTTCACCACATCGCCTTGCAGATTCAGCACATAGCAGTAAGTCTGAGCGGTAGCGGTGCCGTTTTTGTAAATCAGCGCAAAGGGTCTGCCGGATTCGTCGTAAATGAAATCCAAGACCTTCGCCGTGCTGCCGCTGCCAATCGTTTCTCGCACGACCTTGCCGTTCTGCGTGACATAGGTATGGGTCGTGGTGCTGCCGCCTACTGTGACCTGCTTGGTTTCCCGGATGCCATCAGCGTTGTAGACGTAGGCTGCGGATTTCCTCGATTGCAACATAGCCGCTCTGCGTGAGAACCGCCGTCCCCGCAACAAAGCAAAAGCTCTCAGAGGGTGAATTGCCTGTGCCACTGGAAAAGGTCGTCGATCTTATATTAATTCCTGAAACCCATTGTGCGGGCAGGATTATCCTTCTCCGGCAGCATATTGAAAAGCTGCGCCCCCAGAGTCATCGCACGACTACTCCGGGGGCACAAATAATGAGGTGTGATAGCGATAGCGGCAAAAAGCTAATAAAATCAATGGTTTT
>ERZ857998.1315-NODE-1315-length-28762-cov-46.938761_pt1 | contig 28762 bp, 22 predicted proteins | sample MGYA00519954_ERZ857998 | MGnify/ENA primary metagenome ERZ857998 (study PRJEB31778, sample SAMEA3449424) | human gut metagenome | biome: human gut; feature: human-associated habitat; material: faeces | place: United Kingdom | collected 2010/2012 ...
ATAATGAAAATCTGTTTTTTACTATGTTTTCATTATACAAGGTGATAAAATGAATGAGAAAATGCCAATTTTATTTCTAGCTCATGGAAGTCCAATGAACGTGGTTTTAGATAATGAATATACAAATTCCTTAATAAAACTTGGAAAAGAGTTAGAAAAACCAAAGGCTATTATTATAATTTCAGCTCATTGGAAAACTAAAGGAACATATATAACATACAGTAAAAAGCCAAGACAAATTTATGATTTTTATGGATTTCCAGAGGAAATATATAATATAAAATATGAACCAGAAGGAGGAGAAAAATACGCTGAGATGGTTGCTAATGAATTAAAAGGCGAAGGTGCAAAACTTACTGATGAGTGGGGATTAGATCACGCTGCATGGGGAGTTTTGAAGTATCTTTATCCTAAAGCTGATATACCTACCTTTGAACTAAGTTTAAATGGATTATTAACAGAAGAACAACATTATAATATAGGTAAAAAGCTAGCAAAGTTTAGGGGAGATGGTATATTAATAATAGGTAGTGGAGATATAGTTCATAATTTAAGAGTAGCAGATTATGATATTTATGGAAAGCCACATGAATGGGCTGAAGCCTTTGATGATTATATAATTAATGCAGTTAAAAATTACAGCCATAATATTTTAATTAATTATAAATCATTAGGAGATATATCAAAACTTGCAGTACCAACAGATGAACATTTTTTACCACTTTTATATGTAATAGGTGCACAAGAAAAAGCTGATAAAGTTCAAGTTGTTCATAAAAGTATTCAAAATTCTTCTGTATCAATGACATGTCTAAAAATAGGTTAGAACGTATTAAATGAAGGAAATTAAGTATAAAATGGATCTTATGAGAAGACAATTTTAAATTTGAAGATACTTTTTTATGTATTTTAGTTGTACATTTTGTATTTAGTATAGAATTACCTATATATAATATATATTAATTTGTTAAATTAATGAAAATAAATATAAAATATAAGTATATAATAATAGAAATATTCGAAATATTATTAATAATATCTATAAAATATTAACAAAATGATAATAAACCCTATATAAAAAAGCTTTTAAAAAGTGAATTGGCAAAGTTTTCTTAAAATTCTTGACATAGGATGAGAAGGGTAGTAAAATCTTAACAATAGCAAAACTTAATATGACCTTAAGATTTCAAATGCAATGAAGGAGACCTTTATTTAGATTAAAAGTTTCAGAGAGTCCATGTTAGGTGAGAATGGATACTTTACTAAGTAATAATCACTCTAGAGCAGTGTCACAGAAATTACGAATAAGTATAAGTAAGTGGTAACCGGTAAGCACCGTTAAAGGCAAGGGTTTGTTTGAACCTAGTGATTGTAGAAATTAAGGCGGAATTATATACCACCATAATGATTCTTTCATTAAGGGTGGTTTTTTTACACAATTTTTTAAAAGGGGGCTAAGAATTTGGAAAGACATGTATTATCTGTATTAGTTAGAAATTCATCAGGAGTTTTAACTAGAGTTTCAGGATTATTCGCAAGACGTGGATTTAATATTGATAGTTTAACAGTAGGAAGAACTGAAAATCCAGAAATATCAAGGATGACTATTGTATTAATGGGAAATGACGATGCTTTGGAACAATTTACCAAACAGCTTAATAAGTTAGAAGATGTTTTAAGAGTACATGAGTTAGAATCAGAACATTCAATATATAGAGAGCTGGTTCTAATTAAAGTAAAAGCTTCAGCAGAAAATAGAGGGGCAATAAACGAAGTAGTAAAAATATTTAGAAGCAAGATAATAGATGTAGCACATAATACTGTAACAATAGAACTGACAGGTGATGATAGCAAGATTAGTGCACTAATAGAGCTAATGGAAGATTACGGAATTGTAGAAATAGTTAGAACAGGAATAGTTGCTTTAGAAAGAGGCGATAAGGATATTACTAATTATGGAGAATACTTTAATTAATGCATTATCAATTATTATAAGGGGGTAAGCAATGAGCAAAAGGTATATAGAAATCTTTGATTCTACATTAAGAGATGGGGCACAGGGTGAAGATATTTCATTTTCTCTTGAGGACAAGATAAAGGTTGCTATTGCTTTAGATAAACTGGGGGTTTCTTATATAGAAGCTGGTAATCCTGGATCTAATCCAAAGGATATGGAGTTCTTTAAGAGAATTAAGGAAATAGAACTTAAGAACTCAAAATTATCAGCCTTTGGGGCAACGAGGAAAGCAAATATTAAAGCTGAAGATGACAATAATATAAAAAGTTTATTAAAAGCAGACACAGAAGTTGTTGTTATCTTTGGTAAGTCATGGGATTTTCAAGTGAAAGAAATATTAAAGACATCATTAGATGAAAATTTAAATATGATAAGGGATTCTATAATATATCTTAAAAGTCATAATAAAGAAGTTATTTTTGATGCAGAGCATTTTTTTGACGGATATAAGGCAAATAGTGAATATGCTATCAAAACATTAATGTCAGCAAAGGAAGCTGGGGCAGATGTAATAACCCTTTGTGATACTAATGGGGGAACTTTAACTTCTGAAATAAAAGAAATAGTAACTGAAGTAGTATCTTTAGTAGGTGGTAAGATAGGAATTCATTGTCATAATGATATAGGAATGGCTGTAGCAAATTCAATAATAGCTATAGAATGTGGGGCATCTCATGTACAAGGTACTTTTATAGGAGTTGGTGAAAGATGTGGTAATGCAAATTTATCATCTATAATACCAACATTACAATTAAAACTTGGATATGAAGTCATTCCTGAAAATAAGCTTTTGGAGCTTACAAAAACAGCAAAGTATATTTCAGAAATATCAAATATAAAGCTTTTAGATAATATGCCATATGTAGGTTCATCAGCCTTTGCACATAAGGGAGGAATGCATATAGATGCAATTTGTAAAACTCCAGAATCTTATGAGCACATAAAGCCTGAAATTGTAGGGAATGACAGAAGATTCTTAGTATCTGAAGTAAGTGGAAAAAGTACTATTTTAAAAGAAATTCAAAAGGTATTTCCAAGTATAACTAGAGATAGTGAAGAAGTTGAGAAAATAACTAATAGGCTTAAAGAGTTAGAATATGAAGGCTATAAATTTGAAGGAGCAGAAGGTACAGTAGAGCTTTTAATTAGAAAGACTATAGGAAAGTACAAACCTTTCTTTGAACTTAAACACTTTAAAACCATTGGTGAACAACCATGGAATACAAAGGATTTTACATCAACAGCTTTAATAAATGTGGTAGTTGAAGGAAAAAACAAAATGACAGCAGCAGAGGGCGATGGACCAGTTAATGCTTTAGATAAAGCTTTAAGAGAAGCCCTTGAAAACTTCTATCCACAGTTAAAAGAAGTAAGACTTATAGATTATAAGGTTAGAGTTTTAGATTCAGAAAGTGCCACAGGAGCAAAGGTAAGGGTTTTAATAGAATCAACAGACGGAATGGAAAATTGGAGTACTGTTGGAGTATCTAGAGACGTCATAGAAGCTAGTTTAATAGCTTTAGTTGATTCAATAGAATATAAATTAATAAAAGATATAGAAAAAAAATTAAAGACTTATTTTTAAAAAGGGGGACTAAAAACATGGGTATGACTATGACTCAAAAAATTCTTGCAGCCCATGCAGGATTAGAAAGTGTAAAGGCAGGGCAATTAATTGAGGCCAACTTAGATTTAGTGCTAGGTAATGATATTACATCACCAGTAGCAGTTAATGAATTTTATAAATTAAAGTTAGAAAAAGTTTTTGATAAAGATAAAGTGGCAATAGTACCTGACCACTTTACTCCAAACAAAGATATTAAAGCAGCAGAACAAAATAAAATGATAAGGGAATTTGCTAAAGAAAAGGATATAGCCAATTACTTTGATGTTGGTGAAATGGGAATTGAACATTGTCTTATTCCAGAAAAAGGACTAGTAGTTGCTGGTGATGTTGTAATTGGGGCAGATTCACACACTTGTACTTATGGAGCTTTAGGAGCTTTTTCAACAGGAATAGGTTCTACAGATATGGCAGCTGGAATGGCTATAGGTAAGTGTTGGTTTAAGGTGCCATCAGCTATAAAATTTGTTTTAAAGAATAAGCCTGCTAAGTGGATAAGTGGTAAGGATATAATTCTTCACATTATAGGTATGATAGGTGTTGATGGAGCATTATATAGATCTATGGAATTTGTTGGAGATGGAATAAAGTATCTTTCAATAGATGATAGATTTACAATGGCAAATATGGCTATAGAAGCAGGTGGAAAAAATGGAATCTTCCCAGTTGATGATGTAACTATTGAATATTTAAAAGATCATTCAGATAGAGAATGGAAGGTTTATGAGGCAGATGAAGATGCTGAATATGATGAAGTCTATGAAATAGATTTAAGCACATTAAGACCAACAGTAGCCTTCCCTCATTTACCAGATAACACAAGAACTATAGATAATGTTGGGGATGTAGAAGTAGATCAAGTAGTTATAGGTTCTTGTACAAATGGTAGAATCTCTGATTTACGAATAGCAAGAGATATTATAAAAGGAAAGAAAATTAAAAAGGGAGTTAGATGTATCATATTCCCAGGAACTCAAAAAATTTACCTTCAAGCTTTAGAAGAAGGAATAATAAAAGATTTAGTAGAAGCAGGTGCAGTATTCTCAACATCTACTTGTGGTCCATGCTTAGGAGGACATATGGGAATCCTAGCAAAAGGAGAGAGAGCTGTTTCAACTACAAATAGAAACTTCGTAGGAAGAATGGGACATGTTGAATCAGAAGTATACCTAGCGAGTCCAGCAGTTGCAGCAGCATCAGCACTTACAGGGAAGATAACAAACCCTGAGGAAATTAAGAATTAAGAATGAAAAATGAAGAATTAAGGAAATAACTTAGCAAAGCTAAGTTAAGAAATAAAATTTCAAATTCAGCTATGCTGAAATATCCATAATTCTACATTCTAAATTCTACATTTTACATTATAAAAAGGGGGATTTTAAATGAAGGCAAAAGGTAGAGTTTTTAAATATGGAGATAATGTTGATACAGATGTAATAATTCCAGCGAGGTATTTAAATACCTCTGATCCAAAGGAATTAGCAGCACATTGTATGGAAGATATAGATAAAGAGTTTACAGAGAAAGTTCAAAAGGGCGATATTATCGTTGCAAATAAGAACTTTGGATGTGGTTCCTCTAGAGAACATGCACCAATAGCTATAAAAGAAAGTGGAGTAAGTTGTGTTATAGCATCAACATTTGCAAGAATATTTTATAGAAACGCAATTAACATAGGATTACCTATATTAGAATGTGATGAAGCAGTTAAAGCAATAGATGCAGGAGACGAACTTGAAATAGATTTTACTACAGGAATTATAAAAAATAATACTAAAAATCAAGAATATCAAGGAGAGCCATTCCCAGAATTTATGCAAAATATAATAAACTGTGGAGGACTAGTAAACTACATTAAAAGTAAGTAATAAGTAAGAGTAAATAAGTAATAGTGAATGTTAAGAGATATTTTACATTCTTCATGTTCATTCAATTTAGGGGGTTATAAGATGAATTATAAAATAGCTGTAATACCTGGGGATGGAATTGGTCCAGAGGTTGTGGAACAAACTGTGAATGTTTTAAATTGTGTTGGGGATAAATTTAATCATACTTTTGAATATGAGTATTTATTAGCAGGGGGATGTGCCATAGATGAGAAAGGCACACCTTTACCAGAGGAAACTTTAGAAGCCTGTAAAAAAGCTGATGCAGTATTGCTTGGAGCAGTTGGAGGACCTAAATGGGATGATCCAAATGCTAAGGTTAGACCAGAGCAAGCATTACTTGGATTAAGGGGAGGACTTAACTTATATTGTAATTTAAGACCAGCTTTATTATATGCACCTTTAAAGGAGGCATCACCTCTTAAAGATAACATAATAGGTGATGGAATAGATATATGCGTGGTTAGGGAACTAACTGGGGGAATATATTTTGGTGAAAGAGGAAGAGAAGAAGTAGATGGAGTACAAGGTGCTTATGATACTGAAAGATATAATGTAAATGAAGTAAGAAGAATAGCTAAGATTGCTTTTGAAACAGCTATGAAAAGAGATAAAAAACTTACAAGTGTAGATAAAGCAAATATATTAGAGACTTCAAGACTTTGGAGAAGTGTTATAGAGGAAGTTGCTAAAGATTATCCAGAAGTTTATGTTAATCACATGTATGTGGACAATGCTTCTATGCAATTAGTAAGGGATCCAAAGCAATTTGATGTAATAGTTACTTCTAATATGTTTGGAGATATTTTATCAGATGAAGCAAGTATGATAACAGGGTCAATTGGTATGCTACCTTCAGCATCTTTAGGAGAAGGAAAGCTTGGAATGTATGAGCCTATACATGGTAGCGCTCCAGATATTGCAGGAAAGGGAATTGCAAATCCATTAGCAACTATACTTTCTGCAGCAATGATGCTAAGATACAGCTTTAATTTAGAAGATGAAGCAAGACTTATAGAAGGAGCAGTAGTTAAGGTTTTAGAAGATGGGTATAGAACAGGGGATATAATGAGCGAAGGAATGAAGCTAGTTGGAACTAGTGAGATGGGAAAGCTAGTATTAGAAAATATGTAAAATGAGAGGTGAAATATATGAGGAGTGATGTGATAAAAAAAGGTCCGCAAAAGGCACCACATAGATCATTACTAAAGGCAACAGGGTTAACAGATGAAGAAATCAACAGACCATTAATAGGTGTTGTAACTTCACAAAATGATATAATAGCAGGTCATATAAATTTAGATAAAATAGTTGAATCAGTTAAAAAAGGAGTACTTATGTCTGGAGGCACTCCAATAGTATTTCCAACCATAGGAGTATGTGATGGTATAGCAATGGGGCATGAAGGAATGAGGTATTCCTTAGTTACAAGAGAACTTATAGCAGACACTATTGAATGTATGGTTAAGGCACATGCTTTTGACGCACTTGTATTAATACCAAACTGTGACAAGATTGTGCCTGGTATGATGATGGCAGCATTAAGACTTAATATACCAGCAATAGTTATTAGCGGTGGACCAATGCTAGCTGGTAAGTTTAAGGGTAAGGATGTATCTCTTTCAACTATGTTTGAAGCAGTTGGGGCATTTGAGAATGGAACTATGTTAGAAGGCGATTTATGTGATATGGAAAATAAAGCATGTCCAACATGTGGTTCATGTTCAGGTATGTTTACAGCCAATTCAATGAATTGCTTAGCAGAGGTTTTAGGGTTAGGATTACCTGGTAATGGAACAATACCAGCAGTATATTCAGAAAGAATGAGACTTGCTAAATATGCAGGTATGAAAATAATGGACTTATTAGAAAAGGATATTAAGCCAAGAGATATAGTAAATGAAAAATCTATAAGAAATGCATTAACTGTAGATATGGCTTTAGGATGTTCTACAAATAGTGTTCTTCATTTAACAGCAATAGCAAATGAAGCAAAAGTAGATTTAAATTTAGATATGATAAATGAAGTATCAGAAGTAACACCTAATCTTTGTAGATTAGCACCAGCTTCAGATACTCATATTGAAGAGTTATATTGGGCTGGTGGAATTCAAGCAGTTATGAAAGAGCTTTCAAAGAAAGACCTTTTAGACTTAGATTGTGTAACAGCTACATCTAAAACTCATAAAGAAAACTTAGAGGGAGTAGAAGTACTTGATTACAATATAATTAAGAGTATAGAGGAGCCATTTAGTTCAACTGGTGGAATAAGGGTATTAAAAGGGAATTTAGCTGTAGATGGAGCAGTGGTTAAAAAGTCAGCAGTTTTAGAAGAAATGTTAGTGCATAAGGGGCCTGCAAGAGTATTCGATTCAGAAGAAGATGCAATTGAAGCAATTCTTTCTAAGAAAATAATTAAAGGTGATGTAGTAGTAATTAGATATGAAGGGCCTAAGGGTGGTCCTGGTATGAGAGAAATGTTATCACCAACATCAGCAATTGCAGGAATGGGTTTAGATAAGCACGTAGCATTAATAACTGATGGAAGATTCAGTGGAGCAACTAAAGGAGCTGCAATAGGACATATTTCTCCAGAAGCAGCTGAAGGTGGAACAATAGGATTAGTAGAAGAAGGAGATATTATTTCAATAGATATTCCAAATGGAAAACTAGAACTATTAGTAGATGAGGAAGTTTTAAAAGAAAGAAGAAAGAACTTCAAACCATTGCCACCAAAGGTTACAGAAGGGTACTTAGCAAGATATGCTAAGCTAGTAAGCTCTGCAAGCACAGGAGCAATACTAAAGTAATTAAGAATGTAAAATGTAGAATGAAAAATGTAGGATGCAGAATTAATGTAGGATTAAGGAATAAACTCCTGCGGAGTTTAGAAATTTAATAATTTTTCATTCTACATTAAAAAAAGGGGGGTATTTATGATTATAACTGGAGCTGAAATTTTAATAAAAACCCTTTTAGATGAGGGTGTTGACACTATATTTGGATATCCGGGTGGAGCTGTTTTGAATATATATGATGAGCTTTATAAATATAGAGATGAGATTACTCATGTATTAACTGCCCATGAGCAGGGGGCTTCTCATGCAGCTGATGGATATGCAAGGGCTACTGGTAAAGTTGGAGTTTGTTTAGCTACATCTGGACCAGGGGCAACTAATTTAGTTACTGGAATTGCAACTGCATATATGGATTCTATTCCTATGGTTGCTATTACAGGAAATGTAACTAAACCATTATTAGGAAAGGATAGTTTCCAAGAAGTAGATATTACAGGAATTACAATGCCAATAACAAAGCACAATTATATTGTTAAAGATGTTAATGACTTGCAGAGAATAGTAAAAGAAGCTTTTTATATAGCAAAGGAAGGTAGACCAGGTCCTGTATTAATAGATATACCTAAAGATATAACAGCAGCTAAGGCAATATATGAACCAATGCCTCATAGGGAGGTTGAAAGAAAAACTAAGCATATAACTAAGGAAGCCTTAGAAAGTGTAGCAAGACTAATTAATGAAGCAGAAAATCCATTTATATATGCAGGGGGAGGAATAGTAGCATCAGGAGCTTATGAAGAACTTAAGGAAATAGTAAATAAAATAAATTCTCCAATTGCAACATCTCTTATGGCAATGTCATCATTCCCTTATGATCATCCATTATATACAGGTATGATAGGAATGCATGGAAGTAAAGCTTCTAATATATTAACTAGTAAATGTGATTTATTAATAAATCTTGGGGCAAGATTTAGTGATAGGGTTATAAGCAATCAAAATCATATTAAAAATGCAAAGGTAATTCATATAGATGTAGATCCTGCAGAAATAAATAAAAATGTAAAAGTAGATGCCTTCGTAGTGGGAGATTTAAAAATAGTTCTTCAAAAATTAATTCCACTTCTTAAAGAAAAGAAAAATGAAGAGTGGCTTGAAAAAATGAGAGAACTTAAAGCCTTAAATGTGGAAGATACTTCTGAAACAGGAGAATTAACACCAGAATTCCTATTTAGAAAATTAAGTGAGTTAGATGATGGAAGTTTCGTTCTTACAACAGAAGTTGGACAGCATCAAATGTGGGCTTCACAATACTTTAAATTTAAAACACCAAGAACCTTTATATCATCAGGTGGACTTGGAACTATGGGATATGGATTAGGAGCTTCAATTGGAGCTCAAATGGCACTAAAGGATAAGCAAGTTATAAATATTGCTGGTGATGGAAGTTTTGGAATGAACTGCAATGAATTAGCCACAGCAGCTAAAAATAATCTACCTATAATAGTTATAATATTAAATAATAATTCCTTAGGAATGGTTAGACAGTGGCAAAACTTTTTCTATGAGGGAAGATATTCATCAACAACTTTAAATAGAACAACAGATTTTGTGAAAGTAGCTGAAGCCTTTGGTGGTAAAGGATATAGAGTCTTTGAAAAAGAAGAATTAGTTCCTGTATTAAAGGAAGCTTTAGAATACAAAGGACCTGTTGTAATAGATTATGTAATAGAAAACGACAAGAAAGTATTTCCAATGGTTGCACCAGGTGCACCAATTAATGAAATAATAAGTGAAGAAGATGTATAAATAATAGGGGGTTAGAAAAATGGCAAAAATGTATTATGAAAAGGACACAAATTTAGATTTATTAAAGGGGAAAAAAGTTGCAATAATTGGATATGGTAGTCAAGGTCATGCACATGCATTAAATTTACATGAAAGTGGAGTAGATGTTGTAGTTGGACTTTATAATGGAAGTAAATCATGGAAGAGAGCTGAAGAAGCAGGCTTAGAAGTTGCAACAGTTGCAGAAGCAGCAAAGGCAGCAGATGTTATAATGATTTTGTTACCAGATGAGAGACAAGCACAAGTTTACAAATCAGAAATCGCACCAAATTTAGAAGCAGGAAATGCCTTAGTATTTGCTCATGGATTTAACATTCATTATGGACAAATAGTTCCACCAGCAGATGTAGATGTATTTATGTGTGCACCTAAGGGACCAGGACATATGGTAAGAAGAACATATACTGAAGGTTCAGGAGTTCCATGTTTAATTGCTGTATATCAAAATCCAACAGGAAATGCTAGAGATTTAGCATTAGCATATTCTAATGGTATTGGTGGAGCAATAGCAGGTGTTTTAGAAACTACATTTAAAGATGAAACAGAAACAGACTTATTTGGTGAACAAGCAGTTTTATGTGGTGGTTGTACAGCACTTATAAAGGCTGGATTTGAAACATTAGTAGAAGCAGGATATGCACCAGAAAATGCATACTTTGAATGTTTACATGAAATGAAACTAATTGTAGATTTACTATATCAAGGTGGTATGAGTATGATGAGATATTCAATATCTGATACTGCAGAGTATGGAGATTACATGGTTGGGGATAGAATAGTTACAGATGAAACAAAGAAAGAAATGAAGAAAGTATTAAAAGAAATCCAAGATGGAACCTTTGCAAAGAACTGGTTATTAGAAAACCAAGTTGGAAGACCAATGTTTAATGCAAGAAGAAAAATGGAAGCAGAACATCCAATTGAAAAAGTTGGTAAAGAACTTAGAGAAATGATGAGCTGGATAGATACTAAGAAATTAGATTAATAATAAAATATAACCTTCACTAAAAAGTGTATCTTTTAATTTTACTATGATTTCAAGAGTAAAATTACATAGATACACTTTTTAACTTATGTTAAAATATTTAAGTAATAAATAAGGAGGAAATTAAATGGATATTAAAAGTTTTTTTAAGCTAGTGGAAATACAGACAAAAGTAGCAAGTGTTATTCCATATTTATTAGGAACTTTTTATGTTTTATACAGATATGAAAATTTTAATTTAAAAAATGCAATTATAATGTTTTTATCAATGATAATCTTTGATATGACTACAACAGTAATAAATAATTATATAGATTACGCAAAGGCAATTAAAAAAGAAGGATATGGATATGAAACTCATAATGCAATAGTAAGTCATAATTTAAATCCAAAAGTAGTTAGGACTTTAATTTGTACTATGCTAGTTGTAGCAGTAACTTTAGGATTAATATTAGTTAAAAATACTAATATTATAGTTTTATTAATTGGAGCTATATCTTTTGTAATTGGAATTACTTATTCCTTTGGTCCAATTCCAATTTCAAGAACACCCTTTGGAGAAATTTTTTCTGGACTTGCTATGGGATTTATAATAACATTCTTATCTATTTATATTCATATATTTGACGCTGGAATATTAAGTGTAAATATTAATGAATTAAGTAATATAAATATCAATTTTAATTTCATAGAATTAATTAAGATATTTATAATATGTTTGTCTCCAATAATGGGAATTTCAAATATAATGCTTGCAAATAATATTTGTGACATAGATGAAGATATAGAAAATAAAAGATATACATTACCAATATATATCGGTAAAGAAAATGCATTAAGGGTATTTAAATGGCTATACTATATTGGATTTATTTCTATATTTATTGGTATATTAATTAGAGCATTGCCAGTAGTTTCAATAGTAACTTTATTAGTATTAAAAGTAGTTCAAGGAAATATTAATAAATTTAACAAGCTTCAAACTAAAAAAGATACATTTATTTTAGCTGTAAAAAACTTTGTTATTACAAATCTAGTTTATGTTATTACTATATTATGCGGATTGATTTTAGATTTATTTTAAAAAGTGGATTTGTTTTAAAGAAAAATTTATATTAGTTAATTTAAAAGGGCTATTGTATTAGCGGGTAAAAAACTGCTAGCGATAGCTCTTTTTTCTCTAGCAAATCTTGAATAATCTGAAGTGTGTAATCATCTTCTAGTAAAAAAAATAAAAAAAAGTATTAAAAAATCGAAATAAGTTCAAATATTCAAAAAAACTTTGAATAATAATATAATTTTGATATAAAATCTTAAAAAATAGTAATTGTATAGGAGGTTAATATGCATTTATCTAAATTTACTTATTATTCTTTAAGAACTTTAGTTTATTTAGCTAATAATAGAGAAGATGTTTTTACGACAGAAGAATTATCGAATAAGTTAGAAGTATCCAGGCATCATTTAAAAAAAATAATAAATAAGTTAGGTAAAACGGAGTTTATTATATCAACGAAAGGCAGAACAGGGGGAATAATGTTAGGCTTAGATCCAAAAGATATAAATTTAGGAGAATTAATCAGTATAACAGAAAAAAACTTAAATATGCAAGAATGTTTTTATAAAAATAATTGCATAAACCCTAATTGTAAAATCAAGGGAGTAATACAAAGTGCATTAAATGAATTTATTAATGAATTTTCTAAATATTACTTAAGTGATATCTTATAGATTATATGTTTGTTATTTAAAGCAACTTTATTAATAATAGGTATTATAGAATAATAATTTATTTATTTTAAAAGCATTTCAAGTGAAATCAGTTAGTTTTGCATAAAAACAAAACTAACTGATTTGTTGTTTGCAACGAATATTAGTATTGTTTTTTATTAATTGAAAAACTATTTATTAATAAATGTATATTAAGTCATATGAGAATTACATGTAGTGTTTATAAAATAGATTTATTAATTAATTGATATTGTTTTGGTGTGATACCAGTTGAATTTTTAAATGTTTTAGAAAAGTGAGAAGCATCAAAAAAACCTAATTTTAAGGCGATTTCATTTATAGAAATATTAGACTTTAACAATTCTTTAGATTCCGCAATCTTTTTTTTAGTAATGAATTCTTGAAGAGTCATATTAGTTTCTTTTTTAAATTTATTGCGTAAACATGTTTCACTTATATAGAAATGTTTAGCAATTTCTTTTGTTTTTAATGAACTATAAGTATTAAGTGAAATATATTGTATTACATTAGTAATAAAAGGTGAATAGTTCTTTTTGTTATTTCCAATTAAACGAGTGAAATATATTATTGCAGCTTCTCTAATTTTTAATACTTCAGAAAGAGTTTTAGCAAGTTCCATATCTGTTATAAATAAATCTCTACTCCTATAGGATTCGATAATATCCACGCCAAGATTTATTGCTATATTTGAAAGCTTTTCAAAAAAAGTAATACTGTAATTTTTACAACTTCTAAACTCATCTCCTGTTAGATAAGGAGTAGGAGAGTTACTTAATTGAAGAATTAATTCCTTTAATTTAGATTCATCTCCATTTTTAACGCATTGAAGAATTTCTTTCTCGTAGTAAAATAGATAAATGTTTTTATCAAATAAATTAGATGTAAGGACATGTAGTTTTGATTTCTCTAATTTAAGATAAAATTTATCTAAGTAATCCTCCACTTCTTTTGATAATGGATCTGTAAAATTGCCAGTTATGCAATAATTTAGATGAATAATTATGTCATGAATATCTCCTAAAGAAAATAACTTTAAATTAACTAAATATTTATATATTTCGGTTCTTTCCTCTAATCCAGCATTTATATGGGAGAATTTTTTTGACAATAAGTTTTTATCAATATTGTTATATCTAAATGGACCAATTAAAATATATATATCTTTATATGGATAAAAAATATATAATTCATTAAAGAATCCATTTATTATTTTTATTTCATTTAAATTTTTTTGGAATTTTGATGAATTAAAATTATAACTAAAATTATAGTCTAATAATTGAGCTTTATCTGATTTATATACATAGATAGATTTAAAATTTTTATCAAATACCTGAATAGGTAAACTAGATATAATATGAAATGATTTTAAAAATTTTAAATTTTGCATAAAAAAACTCCTCTCAAAAAATCTTTTGTTCATAAATATTTTACAAAATTTATATAAAATTTAAAATAGTTTTACAAAAAAAATAAACTTTTTTATTCATTTTTATATATATAATTACATCTAATGAAGTTACTTAAAATAATAATTAATTGCTTAAAGGGAGAGTATTATTTTGAAAAGAGACATAATCATTATTTATAGGGAGTATATCATTATTTAATATAGACTTTTATTGAGGTATAATTTATTTAGTTATAATAAAATTTAGACAAGGTGATGAAATGAATTATGTTTATATATTAAAATGTAGGGATAATACTTTATATACAGGTTGGACAACATCTTTAGAAAAGAGACTTAAAGCTCATAATAGTGGTAGGGGAGCTAAATATACAAGAGCTAGGCTTCCAGTAGAAATAGTGTATTTTGAAGAGTTTGAAGACAAAAAAGAAGCCATGAAGAGAGAATATGCAATAAAAAAATTATCAAGAGAAGAAAAATTAAAATTGATAGATAAATTTATTGGAGTAGTTAATATTTAATTTGTACATTAAATATTAACTACTTTTTAACTTTAAGGAGGGGAAGGGTTATCATAAAAAATATAAGAGAAAATAATATAAAGAATGTTTTATTCAATTTAAAGCTAATATTGATTTTTATTATTGAACTATAATTATTCATTATGAATTACCAATTAGATATTGCAAGCATGTCTAGACATCTACATGTATAGTTGTTAACAATAGTAAACAGGAGAAAATAAGAGTAATATAGAATTATATTTAAAATTTGGTCTAAAATAATTAAATTTAAATAAAAATCGTTGATTTTAAGAAAAAGTATGCTAAAATTAGTGTATATATTAAGGCTAATTGCATAATATATACTGTAAATTAAATAACATAATACCTAAGAAAGGAGGATAGAAAAGTAGAATAAAGCGCCAGAACTTAAGTGAGCCTCCAAATTTTACATTTGGATAGGCGAACTTACTCCTTCGAATGAATATGAGAAGGAGTTTCCTAGAATATCCAAGACTTTTATTGGTTTTGGAGAAGTTACTAACTTTAGGAAAGTAACAATAAGTTTTTAATTATATAAAGCTTATTTTTAAAGGAAACTCGACTCGCATTCGCTCGCTGAGTAAGTTCCACCAACCAAATCGAAGATTTGGGGTGTCACTTAAGTTGACGAGGTTGGGGAGTATCGATACTTCGGCGGGTGCCCCACGGTATTCACACTACCGTTAACAGCTAACAAAACTGTAAAGTGATTTACAGCACAATATTAGCTAGGTGTTAAAACCTTCAAGATGCTATGGAATATTAGAAGTATAAAGATAGCTCTTTAATTTTTAATCAAAAAATAATAGACAATGGAAGGAAGAATAAAACATGTGTGGAATAGTTGGATTCGTAGGAAAGAAGGAAGCATCTCCAATATTAGTTGAGGGATTATCTAAATTAGAATATAGAGGATATGACTCAGCTGGAGTAGCTGTACTAAAAGATGGAGAAATAAAGGTTAGAAAATATAAAGGACGTTTAAAGAATTTAGAAGATAACTTAAATAAGAGTCCTTTAAGTGGAGAAATAGGAATAGGACACACTAGATGGGCTACTCATGGAGAGCCATCAGATATAAATTCTCATCCTCATACAAATGAAAATGCAACAATTAGCGTTGTTCATAATGGGATTATAGAAAACTATATAAAACTTAAAGAATGGTTAGGAAACAAGGGATATGAATTTTATTCAGAAACAGATACAGAAGTAATTCCTAATTTAGTGGATTACTACTATGAAGGTGATTTATTTGAAGCTGTAACTAAAGCAACAGCTAAAATGGAAGGAAGCTATGCTATTGGAGTTATCTGCAAAAATGAACCAGATAAAATAGTAGCAGTTAGAAAAGATAGTCCATTAATAGTTGGTCTTGGAGAAGATGAATACTTTATAGCTTCTGATATACCAGCAGTTCTTAACCATACAAGAGAAGTTTATTTATTAGAAGATAAAGAATTTGTAATAATAACTAAAGATGGAGTAGAAATTAAAACAGAAGATGGAGAAAAGATAGATAAAGAAATTTATCATGTTACTTGGGATGTAGATGCAGCTGAAAAGGGTGGATATGAAGATTTCATGTTAAAAGAAATTCATGAACAGCCAAAAGCTATAAAAGATACATTAACATCTAGAGTTTTAAGAAATACACCAGTTAATTTAGATGATATAAATCTTTCAAAGGAAGAATTAGAATCCTTCGATAGAGTATTTATAGTTGCCTGTGGAACAGCTTATCATGCAGGTTTAGTTGGGAAAACTATAATAGAAAAATTAGCTAAGATACCAGTTGAAGTTGATATAGCTTCAGAATTTAGATATAGAGATCCACTTATAACAGAAAAATCATTAGTAATAGTTGTCAGCCAGTCTGGTGAAACAGCAGATACTTTAGCAGTTTTAAGAGATGCTAAGAAAATAGGAGCAAAGGTTCTTGCTATTACAAATGTTGTTGGAAGCTCAGTTTCAAGAGAAGCTCATCATGTTATTTACACTTGGGCAGGTCCAGAAATTGCAGTTGCATCTACAAAAGCATATGAAACACAATTAATAGCATTATATGTTTTAGGATTATACTTTGGAGAGCTTAAAGGAACTTTAGATAATAAATTAGCAGAAGAAATAAAAGAAGATTTACTAGCATTATCTGAAAAAGTAGAATTAATATTAACTCAAAAAGAAGAATTACAAAAATATGCTTCAAAACACTATATGAATAAGGATTTATTCTTCTTAGGAAGAGGAGTTGACTATGCTGTAGCATTAGAAGGCTCATTAAAGCTTAAGGAAATATCATATATTCACTCAGAAGCATATGCTGGTGGAGAGTTAAAGCATGGTCCAATTGCTTTAATAGAAAAGGATACTCCAATAATAGCATTATTAACAGAAGATAGATTAAAAGATAAGATGATAAGTAATATTAGAGAAGTAGTTACAAGAGGGGCAAAGGTATTAGGAATTGCAATTGAAGGGGATGAAGATGCCAAAGAAGTTTGTGATGATATAGTTTATATACCAAGAACAAACCCACTATTAACTCCAGTACTATCAGTAGTGCCACTTCAATTAATAGCTTATTATATGGCTAAGCAAAAGGCCTGTGACGTAGATAAGCCTCGCAATCTGGCAAAATCTGTAACTGTTGAATAGAGTGTAATTAAAGGAGAGATTATTATGAGAGAAGAATTAATAAAGACATTATTAGATGAATATAAGGAAACAAAAAAAGCATTAGAGCTTGGAATTGATTGGTTAAATGAAAAGGACTATGCTAAAGGAAAGTTAGACTTAGTTAATGTAATAATAGCTGATTTAGAAAAACTATCAAAAGAAGCTTAATATATAAATGCACGCTCTTACAATATAAGGGTGTGTATTTTCATATATATAATTGTAATAAAAAAATAGTTTTATAGGAGTAGTAAATATTTGCAGTAGTAATTAGAATATAATAATAAAATAATATTAGAATGCATACTCTAATTATAAATAATAAAAATATAACGATTTTTTAAATCTCTTGTTTAATTATCTATAAATTTTGAAAAGATTCAAATATTTGGTAAAGTTAAATATATAATAAATTATAAGGGAGATATAAAAAGATGAGGTGATCTTATGTGTTTAACAAGTTGTTTAATGGGGCAAGAAAATATAGTGGTTTTAAAAGCAACTAAGGATTCTGTAAATGATATTATAGAAAAGGGGATATATGCCTTAACTAATTTACCTAATAATTATAATCAATTCGAGAAATTTGTTTTAGTAGATGATACAGATGAGAATAAAGATAAAGTTTTAGCAATGGGAAATCTAAGTGAACCCTTTGTCATTAATGAAAATAATGCTTCTTTAAATAATTATAATTGGAAATGGGGATATAAACTATCTAATATAGTAGATTTAAGAGGAAATACAATAACTCTTCAGGATGTATTCATGGAAGAAAACTTAGATAAAATTAACTACACAGTTCAGTTTTAGACATAAATAAATTTATTTTTAATGGTTAGTAAACGTTTTAATGCTGTAATTTAAATTATAAATTTAAAAATTTATATTCCAAAGTAGATTTTTTATAATTCCGATGGAATGAGTAATTAGTATCTTTAGTGCGGAAATAAAAAAATATAATGCTAGCTGTGACTTGGAGCTTGCAAGGTAACAGCTAGCATTATATTTTTTTGGAATTTTTTATTTAGGAATTAATATATCTAAGAGCTCTACTTATACTAGTAACTACAACAGAACCATGATTTTCTTCAGGAGCCACATATATAGCACAATTATCATTAAAGTTTTTGATTTTATCATATATTTTTTCAGCACCATCAACCATGTAGCCTTCTTTTTCACCAACACCTATAAATATATTTTTATCACTTTTTTCTAAGTTAGGAAAATTCAAAAGTTCATAGTCATTCCACCAAACTGATGGACTGAAAGAAATTATATTTTTATATAGATTTGATCCTTTTAATAAATTCCATAATACATAATATCCACTTAAGGAATGTCCAATAATTGTAATATTATCTTTATCAAAGTTAAGGTTAGCTTCAATTATTGGTAAAAGCTCTTTTTCAATAAAAGCATTAAAATTTTCACTTCCTCCTAGATTTTGTGGTATTTTAAATTTCTTTGCTTCTTCAATGAAATACTTATCAGCTGGAGCCGTAAAGTCTAAAAATCTCTTATCCTTCATTTCAAATTCTTGATGAGATATACCAACCACAATAGCAGGTTTAACACCAGTTTTAACAGAAACTTTACTTTGCTGTTTTACACATGCTTTAACTACTTCAAAGCAGTTTGTACCATCAAGAACGAAGATTAATGGTAAATTAGCTATGTTTGCTTCTTCTGGTATGTAAAAACTAATATCATAAAAACTATTAGTATAACTAGATTTTAATTTAAAATTGTTCATAAACTTCTCCTACTATGTTAATATTTAGTAACAAGTATAAAATATTAAAAGGAAAAGGTCAATCAAAATGAAAAAAAGTATTAATTGGTTAATTGAATATTTTTCTGAAAATTCCATGGAATTTGTTGATATTTTTAAGAGTAGTTTACCACCTAAAGAAAAGGATATTGATAGACGAACTGCACCAAATTTATGTGGGATTGTTATACCAGTACAAGGAGAATGTTCATTTTCATTAAATGAAGAAAAATATAATTTAAATAAAAATACAATACTTCATTGTGGATCAAATATGAAGATTAAAGTGGAGACAAGAGACTTAGGAATAGAATATTATGTGGTTCATTATAAAAATATTTTTACTCCTGAAAAGTTTAAAGGCATAGAAGAAGAATCCTTTGACTTAGAAATAGAGGATAGACTATCGTTATTAAAGTATTGTGAAAATATCATTGATAAGTCATTAAGTCCAGATAATTATTCGAAATTTTCATGCAAAGTTGATTTTATGGAATTAATAGATGTATTAATAAAAAATGTAAGAGCTTCTCAGTATAACGATAAATTAAAGATAGTTAATAAGGGAATTGAATATATAAATAAAAATTATAATGAGGCAATATCAATAAGTCAGATATCAGATATATTAGAAATAGATAGAAGAAGATTTAGTGATATTTTTCAAGAAGTTATAGGCTTATCTCCTATAAAATACTTAACAGAATATAGATTAAAAGAAGCTAAAAGACTATTGAAGTTTTCAAGTTATACAATTTCTGAAATAGCTGATATGACTGGATATAATGATTGCTTCTATTTTAGTAAGACCTTCAAAAAAAATGTAGGAATGTGTCCTAGAAGGTATAGAGAAATAAATAATGATGTTGTGCAAAAATTATTAATAAAAAAATAAATTCGGCAAAAGTACAAAAAATATTTAAGAAAGTCTATTTTACCCTCATAAAGATTCTGATAAAATAATCATTAGTTGAAAATGATTATCATTATGAATGGGGGATAAACATGAAAAAATACATATTATTATTGCTATCAACAGTTTTAGTTACGAGTTTAGCAGCTTGTACACCTAAGGAAACAACAAAAACACCAGAAGCAACTGGTGTAGAAAATGAAAACACACCATTTACAGTAAATTATTTAGGCCAAGAATATTCCTTTGATAAAAAGGTTGAGAATATTGTTCTTGCAAGTTTAGAAGGAATGGAAGATGCAGCAGCTTTAGGCGTTAAAGCAGTAGGTGTTTTAGAAGTTGCAGGAGAGGTTCCAAAATATTTAGCAGAGGACTTTAAAGATGCAACTTTAGTTGGTGATAAAATGAAGCCTAATGCAGAAGTTATATTAGGTTTAGATCCTGATGTTATTATAGGAACTTCAAAGTTCTCAGAAGAAATAATGGCACAGTTAAATAAGATAGCAGTAACACTACCATATTCACATATATCAGCTAATTGGAAAGATAATCTTCTAGCTTTAGGAGAAATAGCGGATAAGAAGGATGAAGCCAATAAATTAATTTCAGACTACGAAGAAAAAGCTTCAAAAGCAAAAGAAGATATAGCAAATAAATATAAAGATAAAGATATTCTAGTTATTAGAGTAAGAAAGGGATTAATGAATATATATCCAGCAGATGTATATTTAAATCCAGTTTTATATACAGATTTAGGATTAAAGGTTCCTGATGTAGTTACTCAAGCAAAAGCACAAGCTGAATTAACAATAGAAACTTTAGCAGAAATAAATCCAGATGCAATCTTCTTACAATTTGAAGATAGTGAAAATAAAGATGTACCAGAATCTTTAAATGAGCTTTTAGAAAATCCTATATTTAAGAGTTTAGAAGCTTCTAAAAATAATAAAGTATTTGTAAATACTGTTGAACCTTTAGCTCAAGGAGGAACAGCTTGGTCAAAGGTTAGATTCTTAGATGCAGTTGTAGACAATTTATTAAAATAATAAATTAGTACTAAAGTATAATTAAAAACTTTGTAAAGATAGTAACTGTTACAAAGTAAAAATGTATAGTTTTTAATATACTTTTAAAAGCAAATTATTAAAAATATTATTTTAGAAACTCCATTAGGAGTTTCTTCTTTAATTTTACATTTTACACTATTCATTTTAAATTAAGTATTAGCGCTAACTTTAAGGGGATAAATCAATATGAAGGATCTTAATAAAAAATATTTATTAATATTTATAATATGTATAATAGGAATAATTAGTGTAACTATTTTATCAGTAAGTATGGGAACTAAAACTATATCAAAAGAAGTAGTTTATGATGCTATTTTTAAATTTGATGAAAGTAATGTAGATCATATAATAATTAGAAATAATAGATTACCAAGAGCTATTTCTGTTTTAGTTGTGGGAGGATTCTTAGCTGTAGCTGGTTCAATTATGCAAGGTATAACAAGAAATTATTTAGCTTCTCCATCTCTTATGGGAGTAAATGATGGTTCAGCTTTTTTGATTACTATAGCAATGATTTTCTATCCAGGACTTTCAAATGGAAGTCTAATTTTAGTTTCTATAATTGGATCTATAATAGGAGCTGTACTAGTATTGGGTATAGGTTCATCTATAAAAAATGGGTTATCTCCTGTTAGACTTGCAATTATAGGAACAATAGTAGGTAGCTTTTTAAGCAGTTTAGGTTCTGCTATAGCTATGTATTTTCAAGTTTCTCAGACAATTTCAGCTTGGTACAATACAAAAGTTCATACTGTAAATAATGATCTATTAAAGCTTATAGTTCCCATAGGTCTTATTGGTGTGTTAATAGCAATAATAATAGCAAAAGATATTACTATAACTTCTTTAGGAGAAGATATAGCTATCAGCTTAGGGCAAAAAACTAATATAGTAAAATATTTATCAATGTCAGCAGTAGTATTACTAACAGCTACTTCTGTTGCATTAGTTGGAAAGATTGCTTTTGTTGGACTAGTTATACCTAATATTACGAGAATGTTAGTTGGACATGATTATAAATACATTATTCCATATTCATTAATAGGGGGAGCCTTTTTCTTAGGATTATGTGATTTAATAAGTAGGTATATATCATTTCCCTTTGAAACACCAATAGGAACTGTAACTTCTATTATAGGTGTGCCTTTCTTTTTATATATGATAAGGGTTAAGGGAGGGGCCAAAAATGCATAAGAAAAACTTTAAATATTTTTTTGTAATAATATCATTAATTCTATTAATATTTCTAGCATTCTATCTACATATAATTAATGGAATGTTTGATATAAGCGTAATAGAAGTATTTCAAACTTTATTTAATTTAAATGATAATGAGAAATTTAGATTAGTAGTATTTGAATTTAGACTTCCAAGGATAGTTATAGCTATATTAATAGGAATTGGACTTTCAGTTTCTGGACTATTTCTTCAAGGAATAACAAAAAATGAATTAGCTGATCCAGGAATTTTAGGTATAAATTCTGGTGCTGGAGCAGCAGTTATAATATATATGTATTTTATTAATTTTAAAGCATCAGCATCAGATGGAAGCAATATTTTAAGTATATTTGGAATGCCTATATTTGGTTTTATGGGAGGGCTTTTAGCAGCTTTAATAATATTAATATTTTCAAATAATAATAAAAAGATGGATATGCAAAGGCTTATATTAACTGGTATAGCAGTAAATAGTGGATTTTCAGCTATTTCAATGCTTTTTTCAATGAAGATGAATGCTTCAGATTTTGAATTTGCAGCTGTTTGGCAAGCTGGTTCAATATATAATGCAAATTGGACTTTTATATATATGATGCTTCCTTGGATAATAGTTTTAAGTTTGTATTTATATAAGAAAGTTCATCTACTAGATTATTTTCAATTAGAAGAGAGTAGCATAGTAAGCTTAGGGATAGATTTAGATAAAGAAAAAAGAAAACTATTATTTGCTTGTGTTGGATTAATTAGTTCATGTGTATGTGTTGCAGGGAATATAGGGTTTATAGGATTAATGGCACCACATATAGCTAGGCAACTAGTAGGTATAAAACATAGAAAACTTATGCCTGTAACTGCTTTAGTGGGAGTTTTTCTTTTAATATTATCAGATTTTATTGCTAAAACAGTTTTTGCACCATCAGAATTAGCTGTAGGAATAGTAATAGCTATAATTGGAATTCCTTATTTTATATATTTATTATACAAATCATAAAGAGGTAAGATATGAAAAAAGCTATTGATATAAAAGATTTAAAAGTAGGATATGATAAGAAAATTATAATTGAAGAATTAAGCCTTACTCTTGAAAAGGGGAAGGTAACTAGTATAATTGGATCCAATGGATGTGGAAAATCCACATTATTAAAGAGTATAGGTAGAATACTTAAAAAAGAAAAGGGAAATATATTTCTTTTAGATAAAGATATGAATGATATGAAGAGTAAAGAGATAGCAGAAAAATTAGCAATACTATCTCAAAATCCAACGGCCCCTTCTCAATTAAAAGTTGAAGAGTTGGTGTCCTATGGAAGATATCCTCATAGAAGTAATATAAATAAGTTATCTAATGGAGATAAAGATAAAATTGAATGGGCATTAAAAGCAACAAATACAATAGAATTTAGAGATAGAGAGTTATCAGATTTGTCAGGTGGACAAAGGCAAAGAGTTTGGCTTGCTATGGCCTTAGCTCAAGATACAGATATATTACTATTAGATGAACCTACTACTTTTTTAGATATGTCTCATCAGCTTGAGGTACTTAATATTGTAAAAAAATTAAATAATAATGAGGGTTGTACTGTAGTTATGGTTTTACATGATATTAATCATGCTGCAAAGTATTCGGATTTTATTGTAGCAATGAAGGATGGAAAAATACTTTATAAAGATAAACCAAATTCAATAATGAATAAGAAGGTTCTAAAAGATATATATAATATAGATGCTGACCTTATAAAAAGCGAAAATTATAATGTTCCTTTATGTTTAAATTATGAATTAATATAGATAAAGAAATAAAGTGTGTAAGAGTGATACTATCAGTTTTATACACTTTATTTATTTTTTTCTGATAAATAAATAGGTAAAATATCTTGGTGAAAATAGTACAATATAAAGACTATATACGGAATATTATTATTGCAAAATAGCAAATATTTTGTTATTATTAAGTGCAAAATTTGTAAAAAAAAGAAAAAATTAAACTTTTATAGTAGATGGTTTTATCTAGCATTAAAATACTAATAAAAAATAACTTATTTATGTTTGGTGGGAGGGAATATATGCATAATAGAATTAAAGCTTTAATAGTGGCAGCAATGGTCTTTACAAATACTGTTTCTCCAACATTAGAAGTTTTAGCTAATGAAATTGAGATAGAAAAAGCTAGTGAAAATATTGCTAATACTGTAAGCATAGAAGAGGAAACTGAAGAAAACCTAGCTTTAGATATTGATGAAAGTGAAAATGCTGATAAAGAAGAAAATACTGATGAAAAAAGTGAAGAAAGTTTACTTCTAGATGAAGCAAATCTTTCAGATAAAACAAATCTTTCAGAACAAAATGATAATTCAGCAACTAAGAAAGTAAATAAATTAGAAGTTACATCTAACCAAGGTTCCTTTGAGTGGGGATATGGTGATTCTAATGAAATTTCTATACTTGTAGAATTTGATAATATGAATAAGAAAAAAGTAGTAGAAATAGAATTAGAAGAAGGTATGGCATTTGATAAATATCCAGTAGTAGGAAGTACTTCAAATGAAATAGAGTATGAAGGTACAAATGAAGATAAAGCTATTATATCAAAGGTTTTAGAAAGACCTGATAAAGACTTAATTACTAATCAATATAGTGGTAAGTTATCATATGAAATTAATAGTACAGCAACAGTAGCAAATATTGTAGTTAGAGCGTCTGTAGATAGGTATAAATACTATGGGCCAAAAGAAATAGCTAATGCTATTAAAGTTACAGTAAAAGAAGATGGCATAGAACAAGCATCAGAATCCATTAATGTCAAAGCTATAAATAGTACTTCACTAGGTGAAAAAAATGATTCTTTAAATACAAGTACAATAGGAAGATCCATTCAAGTACAAAGAGGAGATAATGGTAATACATATAATTATTATAGAAATACAACCTCTAAAGTAGAAACGGATGGTAATGGAATAAGGAGTTTTACATATATAAAAAATGCTACATTAACTATGTATTATCCTGAACATACGACTTTTGTAGGTGTTAACAATTTACCAAATGGTGCCATTGTTGATCAAAAGCCAGCTGAAAATAAAGTTATAATATCTATTCCAGGTCCAACCATAGAAAATAGTAATGTTAGTTTAACTTACAAGGTAGATAGTAATGCTCCATATGGGACTATACAGTCACAAAATAAAAATACTATGGAAGTTGAATATTATGATGGACATAAAGAAACTTTAATAGCAGATAAAGTAGATAGTGTACAAGTAGTTGATCCAAGTACATTAGGTTCTATTATAGAAATGACTGTACTAGATGGATATTATCATGATTATAATGGAAATAGTTTATCTATAGGTGGATATATATATTTAGATAAGGCCACTTTGATAGAATATACTAATCAAGTATTTGAGTACAATTTTTCAAATTGGAATACTAGAAAAGTTTTAATACCAGAGGGTATTACTGATGTAGTAGATATAAAATATACACTATTTGGAGACCCAACAGTATATAATTTAAACCCTAATGATCTTGCTGATTTTGGAGGAGCTAAAAGATTAATAGATGGAGATAAATTACCAATTGCTAAAGATCAATACTTTGAAAATGTAACTTTTGAAGTTAACAGTATACAGAAAGATTTTCAGCATCTTGATAAAGGAAGACATAATAAATATGCTATAAGCTTTGGAGAGTTAAAAAGTGGTGAGTCTCAAGGAAGTACAACAGTAAAAGTATATTCTAAGGATAATCCAAATATAACTAGAGAGATAACTAGAGAAATAACTAGAGTGGCTAAGCCAGAAAGCATAGCTATAACAGCAGGGGGGACTTCTGTTACGCAAAAATCAGGATCTTCAACTACAACTAAATCATATCAAGCTAAAACTATTTTTGATGCTAATAGAGGATTTACTAGACAAAATGATTTATCGAATTACTTAGAAAATCCTGAGATAATTATAAGAATGCCACAAGGCTTTAATCTATCAAAAACAAGCATAAAATTAAAGCAAAACAATGTGGAGACAACACCTACTATTACTGAACACACAGGTTCAGATGGAGCAACAATATATACCCTTAAAACTAATGATGTTAAGATAGGTGGATTTGATCCAATAACATTAGCCATTAATCCAAGTCTTAATATTGAATTTGATTTTGATGTAGAGTCTCATGTTGGTGGGCAATTTAATATAAATGATATGATTTTTATAGGGAAAAAAGATGCCAATATAGATAGATATTATTCAAGTTCAGATATAGTAGTTACAACAGATAATTTTGGTTTAATTCCAGGAGAAAACAGAACCCTTGGAAGGTGTGAGTCTAAAACCTTTGATATAATAAAAACAAGTGATCTTATCGTAACAACACATGTTAGAGATAATGGAAGCGATGTTGATAAAAAACCATATGATAAAAATGATGAAAATACAGTTATACAGATAACAAAAGATAGTCTTATAGACTTTATAGTTAAGATTGAGAATAATACTATAAAAGCAACGAAAGAAGTTGCAGTTTATATACCAATTCCTAAAAAAGGAGTTTATATGGGATCTCAAGTTCAAGCAGAAGAATTTACTTGGGACATGGAACTACATGGGATTCCTGATATTACTGTTAAAGATAGTAATGGAACTATAATGCAATTAGCAGATATATTTGAAATTACATATGGTTCAAGCCAAGATACAAATGCTCCATATAGTAATCAATATTCTCCTGATAAAGATGTTATAAAAATTATAGCTAAAAATGATATAGATCCAGGAGTTATTGGAGAAATAAAGTTTACTTTTAAAGCATCAGACAATTTACCTCAATCATATACAGGCTCTCTTAATGTATTTAATGCATTTTACACTAGAAAATATGATAGTGGATCTGTAGTAATGCTACAAGGAAATTCTGTAGGTATGAAATTAGCTATAGGACAAATTAAAGGTATAGCATTTTTAGATAATGATAGAAATGGATTATATGATATTGTAACTGATACGCTTTTAAAAGATGTAGAAATTAAATTATGGGATAAGGATAAAGGAATAGAGGTAGCAACTACTAAAACAAATTCAAATGGTGAGTATAAATTTGAAGGGCTACCAGCTGGAAACTATGAAATTAGAGTGAAAAATGATGGTAATCCTATAAATGCAAATGCAACTGATGCTAAAAGATTTACAAAGCAAACAATAGTTTCAGGAGATTCATATAAATATGACTCAGATATTTTAAGTACAGATGATATAGATGGTAGTATAACTGTTAGCATACCAAATAATTCAATGACACCAGATATAAATGATTATATAAATGTTGGATTTATTGAACCAATTAATGTTAACATAATAACTGATGGAAATGGAACAGTATCAGGAGGGCATTCCTTAGCTTATAGAGCTTGGGCAGCTACGACAATACAAGAGCCAGGAACTATAACACCAAATACTGGGTATAGATTTGTTAAGTATACAAATGCTGATACTGATGCAATATTTAACTTCCCATTTGAAGTAAATTCAGATATTACTATAAAAGCACATTTTGAAAAAATAATATATACAATAAATCTTGATTCAAATGGTGGAAATGATGGTACTAAAACATCAATAGAAGTAGCTTTTGATGAGTCAATAAAAGCTGGATTAAATTCATTAACAGGAGACGAGCTACCAACAAGAGATGGATATAAACTAGTTGGATGGGCTACAAACCAAGATGGAAGTGGCTTAATTACAGACACTGATAGAATGGGAACATCACCAATGACACTTTATGCAGTGTGGGAAAAAATAGAATATCCAATAACTCTTAATGCAAATGGTGGAAAGGATGGTACTACAACATCAATAAAAGTACCTTTTGAAGATAAGATAAAAGATGCATTAGATTTATTAAAAGGAGATGCGCTACCAACAAGAGAAGGGCATAAACTTGTTGGATGGGCTACAAACCAAGATGGAAGTGGCTTAATTACAGACGCTAATAAAATGGGAGCATCACCAATGACACTTTATGCAGTATGGGAAAAAGTAGAATATACAATAACTCTTGATGCAAATGGTGGAATTGACGGTAATACAACATCAATAGAAGTAGCTTTTGATAATAAGATAAAAGATGCATTAGATTTATTAAAAGGAGATGCGCTACCAACAAAAGAAGGGCATAAACTTGTTGGATGGGCTACAAACCAAGATGGAAGTGGCTTAATTACAGACGCTAATAAAATGGGA
>ERZ857998.1321-NODE-1321-length-28702-cov-4.561246_pt1 | contig 28702 bp, 27 predicted proteins | sample MGYA00519954_ERZ857998 | MGnify/ENA primary metagenome ERZ857998 (study PRJEB31778, sample SAMEA3449424) | human gut metagenome | biome: human gut; feature: human-associated habitat; material: faeces | place: United Kingdom | collected 2010/2012 ...
CGCTCGAGCAGGCCAAGGCGCAGAAGAGCGATTATTTGATCATCGATTCCATTCAGACTATGTCCTGCGAGGAGTCGCAGAGTGCGCCCGGCAGCGTGTCGCAGGTGCGCGCTGCCACGGCCATGCTCACCCGCTATGCCAAGGAGAGCGGAACCGCCGTGCTCATCGTGGGCCACGTAACCAAGGATGGGGCGATTGCGGGCCCGCGCGTGCTGGAGCACATCGTGGATACGGTGCTGTATTTCGAGGGCGACCGACACGCGGGGCTGCGCCTGCTGCGCGCGGTCAAAAACCGCTTTGGCTCGACCAATGAGATCGGCGTGTTTGAAATGTGCGATACCGGCATGCGGCAGGTGGTCGATCCGTCCAGACTGTTCCTCTCCGGCGCCAATGCGGTCGGCTGCGCGGTTACCTGCGCCATCGAGGGCTCGCGGCCGATGCTTGCGGAGGTGCAGTCGCTGCTGATCGATACGGCGTTCGGCAGCCCGCGCCGCACGGCGGCCGGCGTGGATGGCGGCCGGCTGAGCCTGCTGTTGGCGGTGCTGGAGAAGAAGGCAAAGCTGAAGCTGTCGGATAAGGACGTGTACCTCAACGTGGTCGGCAACCTGCGGCTGGAGGAGCGCGGCGCGGATTTGGCGGTTGCGCTCTGCATCGCCTCCGCGCTGGGGGAGAAGCCGCTCCCACCGCATACCGCGGTCATTGGGGAGCTCGGCCTGACCGGCGAGCTGCGCGGCGTGGCGCAGATGGAAACGCGATTGCACGAGTGCGCGCGCCTTGGCTATACGCATGTGCTCATTCCAAAGGCGGCGTCCGTGCCGCGAATCGACGGCCTGACGCTCGTACCGGTATCGACCATATCGGAGGCGATCGATACCGTCCGCTATTGCCCGTAACCGACAGCGCCCGAAAGCGCGAACGGGATACGGGGAATCAAGCGGCGCGCGCCTTGATGTGGGAACGGAATGAAGCGACGGTGCAGAATTCGCTTGCCTGTGCGTGGAAAACGTGGTATAATAACTTCGCTTCGTTCGGAAGCCGCTGTTCCCGTCAGGCCGCATGCGTAAAAACGTGTATTATGGGCGCGGCGTCCGTTCGGCTTGGATTTTGAAATCCGGGGCGAGAACAGATGTGAAAAATCGAACAGGTACCCGTAGCTCAGCTGGATAGAGCGTTGGACTCCGACTCCAAAGGCCTATGGGTATAAAAACTGAATATGTACCCGTAGCTCAGCTGGATAGAGCGTTGGACTCCGACTCCAAAGGCCAGAGGTTCGAATCCTCCCGGGTACGCCACAAAAACCCCCGTAAACAGGACGTTTTCGGGGGTTTTGTTATGCTCGCAAAAGCAATTTCTTTACTACAAAATTGCGGAATTTACTACAATTTGTGTGCGGAAGGAGGTGAGTCATGCTTCACGAAACGCTCTGGAAGCCAAAGGGAAAAAGCCATTTACTACATTTTTACTACAATTTCAGTTGCAACAAAGCACATCCAGTGATAACAATGAGAACGATTTGAAAAAGAAAGGAAAACATATGCGAGAAAATGGAAAGCAAAACGCGAACGTTACTTCTCAAGAAAAGCGTGGTGATGGCATTAGCTCATTCCTTCTTAACGCTATTTCTGGTTACTTTGCAGATCAGATAACGGATGCTATGTGGAACAATGTTTTCAATACAAATACGATGGACGCGATCGGTGCATATCTATGGGAATGTTATGATTCGGAAAACTATAATGAGCTTATTGGAGCATTTCGAATGATGTATCTCATCCACGACGTGGAAATGCCAAACATCATTTCGATGATCTTGCAATCCAGCGATCCTGAATTGCTCGAAGCATTCTTTTATGAGTTTCTTTCAGATTTCGATGATTTGAAATTTGAGTACAAAGATAACGGTGACGATAGCGAAAACAAATGAATACGAAAGCATAGACCGTCGCTTGCGTTTCTAATAGGCAGCTTTTCTTAGTGTAAGGAAAGGGATAGATTTCAGGCGCTGTGATTTCATTAGAATCCAGTGGAATCGGTCATAATCCGGAGAGAAAGCATTCTACTCAAGCCCGGTTTGCAAGCTGATAGCTTAAAAGGCGATTGTACTCAAGGCATAATGGTAAAACTTAAGAATCAATTTGCACAGATAAGAGAAGCATCTTCGGATGTTTCTTTTTTATGGAGTGATTGCATGATTGAGATCACTATTTCGGAGCGTGGATGGTGTTTTCTCCTTTCCATCATCCACACATACATATTACCGAGGAAAGGAACGGCTATACGAGTAACAAAAGAAGGAGGCTTCCCAACATGACCAAAGTCATAGCTTTCGCTAATCAAAAAGGCGGGGTGGCGAAAACCACATCAGCTGTTGCATTGGCGCAGTCGCTTGCTATGGAAGGCAAACGGATTTTATTCCTCGACCTTGACCCGCAGGAGAACGCATCAAATACTCTTCGAGTCAATAATACTCCAACTCTATATGACCTGATGAAAGCCCGTAAGCCCGATGATGAAACACTGAATAAGAGTCTATTTCAAGTAGAAAGCAGCAAAAACATCACTGCAATACGCGGCGATATACGGCTTGCTTCTGCGGATATGGAGTTTAGCTTTACGGGGCGCGAGTTTATCGTCAGAGATCTCTTGAAAAGGTGTAGTGAACCGTATGATGTAGTCATCATGGATACACCGCCCACTTTGGGTATTCTTACCGTCAACGCATTGACAGCGGCGGATACCGTGGTAATTCCCGTAAGCCCTGACGGATACTCATTGCAAGGGTTTATGCAGCTTGTAGATAGCGTTCGTACCGTGCAGGAGTATTCCAATCCCAAATTAAAAATCGGTGGAATACTCATTACCCGATATGCGCCGCAGACCAATATTGGCAAACAAATCCGAGTAATCGCTTCCGAACTTGCAGAAGCGGTAAATACCAAAGTCTATCAAAGTGCTATTCGACAGACTGTTGCGGTAAATGAGAGCATCAGCGCACAACAGGGCATCATTCTGTATTCGCCTACTTCCACAGCAGCTCAGGACTATCGTTCATTCATGAGAGAAATAAAGCGTGAGGAACTGTCGAAAGGGGGGCTTGCACATGGCAGCAAAGACACCGGACTTCCGGCAAAGCACCGCAGCTATGTTTCTGAGCATGAAAGATAGTCTTGCGACAGACAAAGGAGAAACCCCAGGTGAAAGAGTACGTAATATCCCTATTTCAGAAATTTCAGACTTCCCGGATCATCCTTTCAAGGTAAGACAGGACGAAGCAATGGTAAACATGGTGGAGAGCATACGTGAAAACGGTGTACGACAACCTGCTATCATTCGCCCCATGCCCGACGGCGGTTATCAGATGCTTTCGGGGCATCGGCGCAAGGCGGCCTGCCTCGCAATCGGATTAGATACTATCCCTGCCGTTGTTCGTGAAATGAACGATGATGAAGCTATTCCTTTACACTTACAGATTCTTATTCTCTCAGCTCTCCCTTTGAATTGACCGTTGAGAACTGCCCCACGGGTCTGAAAATCAGCAAAGTAGACAGTGCAACAGGCAGGCCTTTGATGGGTGCAGGCTTCCGCATAAAGGTTCGTGATGGTCTTGGTTTTGAAACACTTACCTTCACTCAGCAGGAAGATGGCAGCTTCTTCTACGATGCCAATGGCACTGTTATGGATATGATGGTGGATGGCAATGGCGAAATCATGATCTATGGTCTGCCCCTGGGCAACATCTGGATCGAAGAAAGCATTGTGCCTGACGGATATTTCCCCAATCCTGCTGCAAAAGTTGAAATCACAAAGAACAACAAAGCCGATAATCCTTATGAAATAACCATCAAAAATAGCAAATATGTAAAACTTGGCATGGATAGCGATTGGTGGGAGTTTCCCGCACTGATGCTGGGCATTGCGCTTGCTGTCAGTGGTGTAGTACTCGTTGTAATCAAACGCAAAAAACTGAAGAAAGTTGAGGACTAAATATGGAACTTAAAGTAATCCTTTCCATTGCGCTCTGTGTTGTCATTGTAGGAGGTGCGATATTCCTGCACATTCGCAGTAAAAACAAGAAAAACTAAATCTGTTGGAGGGCATTCAGCCCTCCTTTTACATACTGATAGAAAGGAGAACAAACATGAACAAAGAGAAAAACGCAGGATATGAAATCGTTGAACGATTTGTAGTTGGCGATATCGGCATAGCGCTTGGGGTCAACAACAATGCTCCGGCCAAGTATGTTACCTGGAACTACCGTAAAGAATCTCCGATGCACTTTTTCTGGGGGCACTATTTTGCCCATGAGCATCAAGCGACCTTTGACTTTGAAAAGCGTATTGAAGATGAAATTCGGTATTATGAGGAGCATACACATAAGAACTTTGCAATCCCCGAAACATGTCTTTCTATTGAACCAACCAGTGGCGATTTAATCGTTATCAAGCGAGGCTTGCACGGATATTTTCCTTCGGACTGGAACCGCAAAGGAGATCGCGAAGCCAACCGTGAAACGGCAACCTATACAAATGAAAAAATGGGGGTTACTAAGGAGCAGGAGGCTGCTATGCTTCATGGTTCGATGTTTGGTTGGACAACCCCTTCTGCCAATCCACGAAACTATGATGAGAAAGGTCATTTAAAGAAAAGCAGTCGTTCTGAGCAGGAACGATAAGGAGGTGTAAAGTTGGCAACAAAACTACAGCGGATGTCTGAACTATCCATTCAGACTATAAATGGATTGACACACTCCATTGATGCATGGCTGCGTTGTTTTGATCCATGCGCAACGACCGGATGCCAAAGCCTGTGCTCCGATGGAGCTATGGAATAATACCTTCCGAAGATGGGTAACAAGAGGTGCAAAAGGCATTGCGTTGATTGACGACAGCGGCGATAAACCGAAGCTTCGATATGTATTTGATGTATCGGATATGAACTCTCGCTACAACATTCCTTTTTCGCTCTGGCAGCAAAGAGAGCAAGATGAAAGCCAAATCATTGAAGAACTCTCCAACCACTTTGGAGAACCGGAAGAAATCGAAAGATTGTCTTTTTCCGAACAACTTATAGGTATCATTCACAATGCCGTCGAAGACAACAGCACGGATTATGCAAGAGAATTACTGCATATGCTTGGTGGCAGCAGCCTTGAAGATTACGATGATTTTAATGTGCAGGTTTGGTTTAAACAAATGCTTGAAATGAGTGTCGTATATACTACCCTGACCCGTCTTGGATATGATCCCAAAGAGTATTTGGATAAGGCCGATTTCAGCGTAGTTCTCGATTTTAATACGCCCTATACGATTACACAGCTTGGTACTGCAACGGCGGATATGACTGATATGGTACTGCGTCAGGTGGAAAGCACAGTATATACGATTCGCAGACACGAGCGCGACACACTTGCACAAAAGAAGGATGTCTTGCAGAATGAAGTTGTAATAAATGAAAGGAGCAACAGCAATGGAAATCAGTTACCGGATGAACGGGGATTACCTGCTTCCCGAGATAGAAATGGATCTTCAACACGAGGAGAGCATCGGCAAGTTCGGAAGGCTCAGGAAGAAGTTTCTGAAAGAGAATCGGAAGGGCCTTTACAACTCGCTTCTTCTGACGAATGGACTAACCGAGCACTTGGTCGAGATCAATCGACTGGCGCAGGAACAGATGGAAGCATTGAGCCTACAGATGGCTCACAACGAGAACGTAACCGAGAAACTGAAAGCCGAGAATCAAATGCTGTGGGTACAGCGGATGAACAACATTCGGCAGAGAGCCGAAGAGCTCGTGATGAACGACCTGATTTACGCATAACAGACGAAGAAAGCAGTCTCTTTCCAACATTAGAAGAACAATTACAGCACATTGTAGAAGCGGAAGCGCAAAAGCTCTCCGCTTTTTCTGTTTCTCAGGCGGATATTGACAACGAGCTTTGTAGACACGGAAGTGGCTTTGCACAAGGAAAGTTTCGGATCTATAAATTCTTTGAGGGTATGCCTTCTTCGGATGCGGCCGTAGCATTTCTCAAAAAGGAATATGGAATCGGTGGTCACTCGCATACCTATTTGGATGGTGAAACAGGGTTTGTTGACCATGACGGGAAGGGCATTCACTTCTCCAACCGTCATTATAAGGATAAGCAAACGATCCCATGGAAAACCATTGAGCGCAGACTTCGGGAGTTGATTGCTCTCGACCGATACCTGACCGAAAAAGAAAAAGCATCTCTGCCCGAATATGAAGCAAAAGAGGCAGAACGGCGGTTGCGGCTTGAAGAAGAAGCAGCATCCCGAGAAGCATTAAAAGCGGCTGCGGCTGCAATGGATGAACACCGCAAGAACGCTGAGTATCGCGTTTCCCTTGGCGACGAGGTGCAGCTTGGCGCAACGACCTATACGGTACTCGGATACGACGAGCATACCGTCATGCTGTCTGACCCTAAATATCCGTTGCTTTCCGAGGGGATGGCGCGGGATGTATTTGAGCGTAGGCTGCGTGAAAATCCAGCAAATGACCATCTCATTGTTAATGATGCAAGTGCACCTGAAGATACTGAAGAAACCGTATCAGTTGCAGACGGCGAAGCACTTGCAGCTGAAGAAGCGCAGCCCGAGTTTGAGACAGAAACCGTTGAAATCATTTCGGGTGAAGAAAATGATATTCCCTATGACGTGGTAATCCAAACGCTGCGCACCGAAGCTCCTGGAAAGCAGGAGCCTATGAAATCCGTAGTGAAAACCAACTTCCGCATCACGGTTGATGCACTCGGTCAAGGCGGTCCGAAAGCAAAGTTCAGGATGAACATGGAAGCGATTCGGACGTTGCAGAACATCGAGTTTGAACAGCGGTTGGCAACGCCCGAAGAACAGGAAGTGCTATCGCGGTATGTTGGTTGGGGCAGTTTGCCGCAAGCTTTTGAAGAAAACAATGCTGCATGGGCGGACGAGTTTCAAGAACTCTACGAAACCTTGTCGCCCGAGGAATACCAAGCTGCGAGAGCTTCCGTGCTAAACGCGCATTATACAAGCCCCACGGTCATCAAAGCCATGTATACGGCAATTGAGAATATGGGCTTTCGCACAGGCAATATCCTTGAACCCTCCTGCGGCATCGGGAATTTCTTTGGGATGCTTCCCGAGAGCATGAACGGCAGCAAGCTCTACGGTGTGGAGCTTGATAGCATCACGGGCAGAATTGCAAAGCAGCTCTATCAAAACGCCAACATCGCCATACAGGGATATGAAGCAACCTCGCTTCCCGACAGCTTTTTCGATGTTGCGATCGGCAATGTTCCCTTTGGCGATTATGGCGTAGCGGACAAGCGATATGACAAGAATCATTTCCTCATTCACGACTATTTTTTCGCTAAGACGCTCGACAAGGTTCGTCCGGGCGGTATTGTGGCCTTTATCACATCTTCGGGAACGATGGATAAGAAGAATCCATCGGTGCGCAAGTACATTGCACAGCGAGCCGATCTTCTGGGAGCCATTCGCCTGCCGAACAATGCGTTCCTTGCCAATGCCGGTACGGGGGTTGTTGCGGATATTCTGTTTTTGCAAAAGCGAGATCGTCCCATGGAGGTTAATCCCGATTGGGTACATCTCGGAAGTACAGAAAACGGCTACACGATCAACCAATACTTCGTCGATAATCCAGATATGGTTTTGGGTGAACTGACTGAGGAAAGCACGCAGTACGGGAAGCAGGCTGTAACCGTCAAGCCAATCGCTGGTGCACAACTCTCAGAGCAGCTTTCCGATGCTATCGCCAACATCCATGCGGAAATAACCGAGCTGGAGCAGACCGAGGAAGCAGAAGAAGCCACTGTTGAGAGCATCCCCGCCGATCCAAGTGTTCGTAATTTCAGCTTTACCGTTGTGAATGGAGACATCTATTATCGTGAAAACTCGGTCATGAACAAGGTCGAGGTTTCTGTCACGGCTCAAAACAGAATCAAGGGAATGATCAAAATCCGGGATTGTACTCGGAAGCTGATTGACTATCAGCTGGAGGGATACCCAGATCACATGATTGAGCAGGAGCAGCGAGCCTTAAACCATCTTTACGATGAGTTCACCGCAAAGTATAGTCTGCTGAACAGCCGCGGCAACAACATGGCTTTCTCGGATGATAGCTCCTACTGCCTGCTGTGTTCTCTCGAAGTGCTGGACGAAAACGGTGCATTGGAACGCAAGGCGGATATGTTCTCAAAGCGCACCATTCGTCAGCAGGAAGCTGTCTCTTCATGCGATACTGCAATGGATGCACTTGCCGTATCCCTTTCTGAGAAAGCTATGATCGATATGGCGTATATGTCAGAACTGACCGGTAAGAGTGAAGAGCAACTGTTTGCAGAGCTCAAAGGCGTAATCTTTCTCAATCCTATCTACGGGTATGGCAACAGCAACGAAAGGAAATATCTGACTGCAGACGAGTATCTTTCGGGCAATGTCCGTGAAAAGCTAAGTTGGGCAAGGAAAAGTGCTGATCAAAATCCAACCGATTATCAGGTGAATGTGGAAGCGCTCGAAAAGGTACAGCCCGTAGATCTCACCGCATCCGAAATCGATGTGCGCCTTGGGGCAACATGGATTCCACAAGAAGATATTCAACGCTTCATGGTCGAGCTGTTAAAACCTGCGTATTATGCAAGCAGCAAGATCAAGGTACATTATTCCCCACTGACCGCAGAATGGAATATCTCGGGCAAGAACAGCGATTACGGCAATGTTACCGCCAACGTAACCTACGGCACAAAGCGCATCAACGGCTATAAGATCATCGAGGAAACGCTGAATCTCAAAGATGTTCGTATTTTTGATACTGTGCAAGATGAAAACGGCAATGATAAGCGAGTGCTGAATAAAAAAGAGACCGTACTCGCCCAGCAAAAGCAGCAGCTCATCAAGGATGCTTTCCGAGACTGGATATGGAAAGACCCTGCAAGGCGAGACCGCTTGACCACTCTCTACAACGAGCGTTTCAATTCTGTTCGTCCTCGTGAGTATGATGGTAGCCATATCAAATTTGTCGGCATGAATCCTGAAATCACATTGCGTGAGCATCAGGTAAATGCCATTGCCCGCATCCTGTACGGAGGCAACACCTTGCTTGCGCATGTCGTAGGTGCCGGCAAGACCTTTGAAATGGTGGCAGCCGCCATGGAGTCAAAGCGGCTTGGCCTATGTCAAAAGAGCCTATTCGTCGTCCCCAATCACCTGACAGAACAATGGGCAGCGGAATTCCTTCAGCTATACCCTTCTGCAAACCTCCTTGTAGCAACAAGGAAAGATTTTGAGACGAGAAATCGTAAAAAGTTCTGTTCAAGAATTGCTACCGGCGATTATGATGCTGTCATTATAGGGCACTCACAGTTTGAAAAGATTCCTATGAGCGTGGAACGGCAAAGAGCCATCCTGCAGGCACAGCTTGATGAGATCATAGAGGGTATTTCGGAAGCAAAACGAGCCAATGCAGAACGCTTTACCATCAAGCAGATGGAAAAGAGCAAACGCTCCATAAAGCTGAAACTCGACAAGCTCAATGACCAGACCCGAAAGGATGATGTTGTTACCTTTGAAGAACTGGGCGTGGATCGTCTCTTTGTAGATGAGGCACACAGCTTTAAGAACTTGTTCCTGTACACGAAGATGCGAAATGTGGCAGGGCTTTCTCAAACGGAAGCCTTGAAATCTTCGGACCTCTTTATGAAATGCCGGTATATGGACGAATTAACGGGAAATCACGGTGTCGTATTTGCAACGGGAACACCAATCTCAAACTCCATGACCGAAATGTACACCATGCAGCGATATCTACAATATGATACCCTTCGATCACAGGGATTGCAGCATTTTGATGCATGGGCATCCACCTTTGGAGAGACCATTACAGCTATTGAGCTTGCGCCGGAGGGAACGGGCTATCGTGCGAAAACACGATTTGCCCGTTTTTATAATCTTCCCGAATTGATCTCCATGTTCAAGCAAGTAGCTGATGTACAAACAGCTGATATGTTGAAACTTCCTATCCCTGAAGCGGAATATCATAATGAGGTCATTAAGCCTTCCAAATTTCAGAAAGACATGGTTGCTTCATTCTCGGAACGCGCTGAGAAGGTAAGAAACGGCATGGTGGACGCAAAGGTCGATAATATGCTAAAGATCACAAATGACGGAAGAAAGCTTGCGCTTGACCAACGGCTCACGGATGATATGCTTCCTGATGATCCGGACAGTAAGGTTAATCTTTGTCTTGATAACATTCATCGTATCTGGGAGAGCAGCAAAGATAAGCGGTCGACACAGCTTGTATTCTGCGATCTGTCCACGCCGCACGGAGATGGCAAGTTCAATGTGTACGATGATCTGAAAGAAAAGCTCGTTCGGATGGGTGTACCCGAGACGGAAATTGCCTTTATTCACGCTGCCAAGACCGAAGCGCAAAAGGCGGCGCTCTTTACCAATGTTCGTGCGGGCAATGTCAGAATCCTTCTTGGATCAACCGCAAAGATGGGCGCAGGCACAAATGTGCAAAAACGCCTGATTGCAGAACATCATTTGGATATTCCATGGCGACCGTCGGACATTGAGCAGCGGGAAGGGCGCATCCTCCGCCAAGGGAACGAGAACAGACGGGTAGATATCTTTCGATATGTGACAGAGAATACTTTCGACAGCTACATGTGGCAGACGATTGAGAACAAGCAGAAGTTTATTTCTCACATTATGACGAGCAAGAGCCCTGTTCGCTCCTGCGAGGATGTGGATGAAACGGCACTTTCGTATGCAGAGATAAAAGCGCTTGCAACTGGAAACCCGCACATCAAGGAAAAGATGGATTTAGAGATTGAAGTATCAAGGCTGAAGCTTGTGAAGGCAAACTACCTTTCACAGAAATATACCTTAGAGGACAGCCTGCTCAAGCACTATCCCAGGGAGATTCGCTTAACTGAGGAGCGAATCAAGGGATATGAGGCGGATATTGCTCTGTATGAGCAGCACAGGAGCGAGGACTTCCCCGGTATGCTGTTGTGCGGTACGCACTACGCCGAGAAGAAGGATGCGGGCGCAGCGATCTTGGAAGCCTGCAAAGCCATGACTTCGCCCGAAGCAAAGGAGGTAGGAAGCTATCGCGGGTTCACTATTCTGCTGTCCTACGATATCGTTGCAAAGGTGTTCCGTATGATCCTGCGGGGTGAACTGTCCCACACCGTTGAGCTTGGAAGCGACATCTACGGCAATATTCAGCGTATGGAAAACCTGTTCGAAGCGCTTCCCGTTCGGCTTTCCGCCTGTGAAAAAGCGCTGGTTACGCTAAAAGAACAGATGGAAAATGCCAAAGCGGAGGTGGAAAAGCCCTTTGCACAGGAGCAGGAGCTTTCTGAAAAAACTGCCCGCCTCGCAGAACTCGATGCGCTGCTCAATATCGATAAGCGTGAAAGTGATGTGATTGATGCAGAAACCGAGGAAAACTTGGAAAAGCATAGAACTGTTTTGGGGCCGGAGCGATAAGCTGTAAGTTGCGTATCCGTGAAAACACGGGTATAATATAAAAAATACCTTTAGAAAGGAGGCATTAACTGTGCCGGACGCAATGATACGGAAAATGATACCGTTCTTCAAAGCATATGGTATAAAGAAAGCTGCATTGTTCGGTTCTGTTGCCCGTGGTCAGAATACGCCAAACAGCGATGTTGACCTTGTCGTCTCCTTTGGGAAAAAGTATGATCTGTTGGATATCGTTGGTCTCAAACAGGATCTGGAGGAAGCGCTGCACGTTCCCTTTGATGTCATCACATACGAATCGCTACGGAGCGGAGCCTTTGCGGACTCCGTCTATACGGATGAAAAGGTGATCTATGGTCAGAATTAATGTGATATTGGATCATATCCGTGAATGCTGTGAAGACATCTTTGAGTTTGTTCGGGATATGACATTGGAAGACTTTTTGAGCAACAAACTTGTTCGCAATGCGGTGGGAATGTCCCTGATCAATATCGGTGAACTCGTGAAGGCCCTGCCGATTGAGTATCGAGACGAACATCCTGAAATTCCTTGGAAGAGAATAACTGGCATGCGGGATTTGGCTGCCCACAAGTATCAGACCTTGGACATGGTTGCTGTTTGGAATGTCATACAGGACAGAATTCCCGAGTTGTATGAGTTTACAAAAAGATAAGCCTCGTTTTTGTAAGACGTCGATGAAAAATCGGCGTCTTTTCTATTCCTGAACATTTGAGAGAAAGTGAGGTATAAAAGCTATTTGAGTCTTACAAAATCATGCGTAACCAAAGAGGAGATTGAGCAGGCTCGGCAGCTCGATCTCCTTTCCTATTTGCAGCGATATCGACCTGATGAGCTTATTAAAGTCACACGGGGCGTATATTCCCTGCGCTCCCACGACAGCCTGAAAATCTCCAATGGCAAGTGGTACAGATGGTCAAAAGGCGTTGGAGGCGTATCCGCGCTTGACTATCTTGTAAAGGTTGAAGGTATGCCTTTTGTCGAAGCCGTAAGGCATTTATGCGGATGTACAAAGCACTGGCCATTTCCGAAAACAGCGCCGCAACCGAAAGAACCCAAACCATTTGCTCTTCCCAAATGCCATTCCGATAATAAGCGTGTAATCCAATACCTGATGCAGCGCGGCCTCTCTGAGGAAACCATTCAAATGTGCATATCTAAAGGTATTCTGTATGAGGATTATCGGCACAACTGCTGCTTTATTGGCAAGGACGAAAACGGAACACCCCGATATGCCACGATAAGAAGTTCAAGTCCGAACCATACCTTTCTTATGGATATAGAAGGCAGTAATAAAGCTTACTCGTTCCGCATGGAAGCGCCTGCATCGGATGAGTTATATTTGTTTGAAAGTGCTATCGATTTGCTTTCCTACTATGACTTGTATGGAAAGAAAGCAGGCAACTATCTGTCTGTATCGGGGGTATACCAACCCAACAAGAAAGATGCAGCATTCACCATTCCCGCTGCTGTATCATACTTTTTATTGCACAATCCGAATACAAAGAAGATCCATATATGCTTTGACAATGACGATGCAGGACAAAAGGCAGCAAATGCATTGCTCCTGCAGCTATCATCAGAATATGAGATTTTGTTGGAACTGCCCACGCGCGGCAAGGACTACAATGACCAACTTCTCTTTGAAAGAGGATTACCGAAAACCACCAAAACCCGAATCACACAAAATCACAACAAGGAGGAAATTACGAAATGAATCGTTCTTTTGCTTATGTCAGTGCCCCCGTCTTTGATGGGCGATCTACCAAGAAATTGAGGGAGTATTGTCGCGAACTATATGAACTTGGTTATCTCCCTATCTGTCCCAACATCATGTTTTCCCAATTTCTTACGGATGATATTCCCGAGGAACGGGAAGAAAGCAAAGCTATGAGCCTTGAACTTCTTCGCCGTTGTCGGGTTGTAGTAGTATGCACCAACGACATTACCGAAAACATGGAGAAAGAAATACTCCTTGCCAAGAAACTCGGCATTACAGCGACCACGCTTGCCGGTATCCGAAGAATTGCTGCACACACGAAGAAAGGAGAAGATGTCTGATGAAGAACTACACTTTCCACATTGTTGAAACCAGGGAATCTACTCTGACCATTAAGGCAAACGATATTCGGGATGCCGAAGCGATTGCCCACCACTATCATGACTGTCTCATGGATGATGCTGAGACTTTTGAGGATGATGTTGAGGTGACTGTAAAGATTTACGGGTGCTGTGATAATGAAGATCGTTTCTGCGGGATGGGATGAGCTAGCAAAGCTGTATCAGGTTAGCAAGCATCGCCTTTTGGGGACAAAAGGCAGTTTTGGGGATTTCCCCAAGCCCCTATAAAGTGCAGAGACAGCGATAATGGCACAAAGAAAAACAGAAATCAAGGTTCGACTGAACGAACAAGAAGCAGCTGTTCTCAATCGTGATGTTGCAAAATCCGGACTCTCGCGCGAGGCATATCTCCGTGCCTTAATTATGAAAAAGCCTGTTATCGAACGCCCGCCTGCCGAATACTTTGAAACGCTCGGTGAGCTGCGGCAAATACACATTGATCTGAATCGAATTGCAGTAAATGCAGACTCCGCAGGATTCATTGATGCAAAAGCATATTGGAACAATGTTGAACACCTCCAAGCTGCTGTTGGTATGCTAAAGTCAATTCTTCATAGCGAACAAAAGTACAATTGGACCGATGAATAAATGACGATAAAATAAAGTGCACTTTATTTTGAACTAACTTTTGCAGGGAGGATATACAATGGGAAATATATAGAAAGAGCGTCGAAACGACGATTTCTGCGCATGAATCTTAGCTGAATAAAACAGAAAACTTATGAACCCGTTTGCTTTTCACGGAAGCTGACGGGTTTCTTTGTAGGAGGTGATAAAAATGGCTACCACTTCACTGTGGCGAGTAAGAGGGTACATCGGTAAGGTTCTGTTATATGCAGAAAACCCTGAAAAAACAAGATTGCCCAAATCGATTGGTTTTGATGGTGCAGATAAGGATTCACTTGAGGATGTTATTGCTTATGCCTCTCGTGAACAGGCCACTAATCAGCGACAATTCGTAAGCGGGATCAACTGCTGTCCCAAAACAGCGCGAACTGAAATGCTTTATACAAAAGAAGCATTCGATAAAGAGAACGGAACTATTGCATATCATGGTTATCAGTCTTTTCAAAAAGGAGAGGTAACGCCGGAATTAGCACATACTATTGGAGTTCGTTTGGCAACCGAACTATGGGGCGATAAGTATGAAGTGATTGTTGCAACCCATGTTGATAAAGCATCTCATATACACAACCACTTCGTAATAAACACCGTTTCCTTTGTAGATGGCCGAAAATTTCACCGAACTAAAAAAGATTATTTGCAAATGCGAGAGAAATCCGATGCGCTGTGTAAAGAGTATGGGCTATCTGTCATTGAAAACCCTATGGGGAAAGGAAAGCATTACGCCGAATGGTTTGCTGAGCGCAATGGCGAACCTACCTGGCGCAGCATTATACGCGATGATGTGGATGTGGCCGTTAAAAGCAGCATAACCTTTCAACAGTTTGTACGCTCTCTCAGAGATAAAGGATATGAAGTGGAACGCAGAGGTACGATACTGCGTCTGCGTCCTCCGGGCAAAGAGCGATTTGTGCGCTTTACCTCTCTTGGCACAGACTATACCGAAGAAGCAATTGTGAATCGTATTCTTCATCAGCAGAGACGAGAGCATCTTCCAAAACCACAACAGCCTGCTGTTCGCAAGGCAAAGGTATATGGCGATTTTCGTTTATCAAAAATCACATGGAAGGGCTTGCGGGCGCTGTACTTTTTCTATTTGCGGAAACTTCGACAGGCGGCAAATCAACCAAAGGGATATGCGCCTTATGTTCTTCGCGATGATCTTAGAAAGCTTGACGAAATATCCAGTCAGACAAAATTCCTTTTCAAACACAAGTTGGATTCTGCAGAGCAGATAATTGATTACAGAGCATCTCTCGAACAGCAAATCGATACGCTATGCGCTGAACGAACACATTTACGAAATGTTAAGCGACATGCTTCTGTAACGAGTGAGAAAATAGCTTCTATTGATTTACGCATTGCCGAGATTTCCAAATCACTCGGCACTCTACGCAAAGACATCAGAATGTGTAATGCAGTTTTGGAACGTTCATTAATTGTTCAAGAGAACTATGAATCCCTAAAGAAAACTCAGGTAAAGGAGGTGAGAGAACATGAGCCAGCAAGGAGAAGCAGCGGAACAAATCGTAAACATGGCGACCAACGTGACCGTGAAAGGTGTTGAGTGCGTTACCAACCTTGCCGGTAAGGGCGCAATGTCCCTTGCAACTTTTCTTATAGCCACATTGAAAGACCAGAAAAAGACACAAGGCAGAGCACGAATGCGAGCTTTCCACGGAAAGCCAACGAAGGTTTTTGTTATTAAAGCAAAGGATATGAATTTGTTTGCTGAGGAAGCAAAGAAGTATGGAATTTTGTATGCAGCCGTAATCAACAAAAAGCAACCAGATGGATTGGTAGATGTTGTTGTAAATGCAGCCGATGCAGCAAAGGTTAATCGAATTGCAGAGAGGTTTGCCCTTTCAACCGTTGATGTTGAAAAGATCCGTGAAGATATTAAGAAAGCGCGTGAACAGCGCAGTGATGCGGAACGGATGCGATCTGATCCGCCGGCAGAAAAAGACGCGCAGACCGTAGATGAAAAAACGCTTGGAGAAATGATGGGAGAACCTACGCCGCAAGGCAATGCCCATAAACAGCCTATTGAGATTGAGCAGCCCGTAAACCCTATGAAGGCGAGGACGGAAAAATCAAATCTGTCCGAGCCTACCTCAAAGATGCACGAAGATATCGGCGTGGAGAAATCTGAGCGGCCTTCGGTGCGCAGTCAAATTCAAGAAATTAAATCGAGAAGAGAAGCAGAAAAAGCAAAACCTGTTGAGCGCGCTAAGAGCATGGCACCAAATCACCATAAGAGCGCAAAGAAAAACAAGGCGAAAGGAAGGTAATAGAATGGCAGAAGAAAAAGTCCGGAATAACGGTAAAGAGCAGGAGTTCAATTTTCAGGAATGGGTTGAACAAAAGCGTGCACGCAGAACGGCTTTATACAATAAGGTTGATGAAATGGCAGATAAAGCACTTTCTGATAAGGGGGTGCTTTTTGACTATTTGACTGTTCAGGCTAAGCTCGGCAAGATCAGTGTTGCAAACAGTTTGCTTATCGCCGCACAGAATCCAAAGGCGACCAATCTGCGCAGCTTTGAGGAGTGGAAACAGCGCGGACGCTCGGTTAATAGCGGCGAAAAAGGAATCGATATTCTTGCTCCCGACGGAGAATATGAGAGATCCGATGGCACTATTGGAATGAACTTTGAAGCAAAAAAGGTGTTTGATGTATCTCAGACAAGCGGCGGGAAGGTATTTCAGCGGAAGAATCCGCCAGTTAAAAATGCACTAAAGGCGCTCATGACAAATGCACCTGTCCACATTAAGCTCGATGACACCATTGCAAAGAATATCGGAGCTTTGTATTCTGAAGATAAGAAAGTCATCTGCGTTGCTCGAGGGCTTGAAAGCGAGAAACTATTCTTTTCCGTTGCAAGGGAGCTTGCTCGTGTGGATGGTTGCGATAACACCTTTCTGTGTGATTGTGCAGCCAATATTGCCTGTATCCGATATGGCATTGTCCCGCAGGATTTCGATCAGATTTCTGAAGAGTTCCACGCTCTTGAAACGAGAGAAAAGAGAGATGCACTTTCCATTATTCGAGATACTGCCTGCAAGATTACTGAGCGCATTGATCTAAATCTCCAGGCAGAACGAAATAAAAATGAACCGGAAAGGTGATAAAAATGGAAAAGAGAATTATTGAAGTAGATGAGTATCAGCACGGTCTCATCATAAACTCCTTGAACGATATGCGCAATGAACTTGCGCTCGCCGGCAAGGACACGGAATTTGTAGACGACACTATGATTGAGGTCATGGATGCACCGACTAAGCGAGAAAAACGCAAACTAAAAAAAGAAAGGGAGCGATAATATTTGTGGCAATGTATTGAAACCTTAACGAAAACAATCTTTGACACGGAGACAACTGAAAATGAGCAAACCGAACAAGGATAGTCGGTCGTTGCACATTTTCCTTATTCTCGGAGTTCTTCCAGTGATATGGGCGGCCTTGATGGTCGCCCCTTTTCTTTCAGAAGGTCTGATGGGTATCTTTAACGGCTTCACAAAAGGCATGAACAATCCACTTTCCATTCAATGGAGTGAAGATTCACCAAAGACAATTCTGGTCTTTCTTTTGATATATGGCATTTCTGTCGGCGTATACTTTTCGACTAAGCATAACTATCGAAAGGGAGAAGAACATGGCTCTGCAAAATGGGGTACACCGGCAACTCTCTCCAGAAAATATGCGGACAAAAACAGGTCGCATAATGTTCTTCTGACAAAGAACACAAGGATAGGCCTTGACGGGAAAAAGCATCGGCGCAATTTGAACATCATGGTTGTCGGCGGCTCGGGTGCAGGTAAAACACGCTTCTATGCCAAACCGAACATTATGCAGGCCAACACCTCTTTTGTAGTGCTTGACCCCAAGGGCGAAATCTTGCGAGACACAGGCAATCTTTTGAAAGAGAAAGGATATGAAATCCGAGTGCTTGACCTTATCAATACCTATCGCAGCCATGGATATAACCCCTTTGCCTATCTTCGGGATGAAAAGGATGTGCTGAAGCTCGTTTCCAATCTTGTGCGAAATACAACGCCAAAGGGCGCATCGAGTAATGATCCATTTTGGGAAAGGGCGGAAACTGCACTTCTTGAGGCACTGATCCTGTATCTCATCTTTGAAGCTCCACCCGAGGAACAGAACTTTCCTATGGTAATGGAGATGATCAATGCTGCCGAGGTTCGGGAAGAAGATGAAGGATATGAAAGCGTTCTGGATGAACTGCTCTCTCGCCTTGAATTTAGAGACCCCGAACATCTTGCCGTTAAACAGTACCATATTTTCAAGCTGGCTGCGGGCAAAACAGCTAAAAGTATTTTGATTTCTCTGGGTGTTCGCTTGGAAAAGTTCAATCTTCCGCAAATTGCTTCTGTTGTCATGCACGATGAACTGGATCTTCCTTCTCTGGGCGAAAAGAAAGTTGCGCTGTTTGCAGTCATACCAGACAACGACAGTTCGCTAAACTATATTATTGGAATGATGTATACGCAGCTTTTTCAAGAGCTCTATTACAGTGCGGATTTCATTCATCATGGAAGTTTGCCCGTTCATGTGCATTGCGTAATGGACGAATTTGCGAATGTCGCATTACCTGATGAGTTCGATAAGCTGCTGGCAACCATGCGCTCAAGGGAAATCAGCGTATCTATCATTATTCAGAACATTTCTCAATTAAAAGCACTCTTCGAGAAACAATGGGAAAGCATAATCGGAAACTGTGATACTTTTCTGTATCTTGGAGGCAATGAGGATAGTACTCATGAGCTTGTTTCAAAAAAGCTCGGTAAAGAAACCATCGATATGAACACTTACGGACAATCGAAAGGGCGCAACGGAAACTACTCGACGAACTGGCAGATATCAGGAAGAGAGCTTATGACTCCCGATGAAGTGCGGATGCTGGATAACAGATTCGCGCTTCTTTTTATTCGCGGAGAAAGAGCAGTTCAAGACGAAAAGTATGACATTTTACAGCATCCGAATATTGGATTGACCGTGGATGGCGGTGCGCAGAGATACCTTCACGGACTTGCACCCAAAGCGTTCGATCCCAAAGACATTCTTCTCGATGCAGATCCCAATGACTATGCAGTCTTTTCCGAAGCCGAGATCAATCAATTCTACGAAAACCAGGAGGTAAAAGAAAATGGATAAGAAAACTCAGAAAGCAACCCTGTCCCCCCGAATGAAGCGAGTATTTTTCATCTTTAGCGCGCTGGTAATCGCTTTTTCCTGCAGCACTGTAGCTCTGGCTACAAACGATCCGATTGAGGTCATTAACAACCTGTCGGAGTTCATCTTTGGCTTGATTCGTGCAATTGGCATTATTTTGCTTGCGTTCGGCATCGTTCAGGTAGGACTTGCGCTAAAAAGCCACGACCCGAGCCAGCGTGCAAACGGTTTTCTGACCCTTGCTGGCGGTATTATCATCACCTTTGCCCGTGAAATCCTTACCTTGATTACCGGCTGATTAAGGAGAGGCTATGAAGTTGAACATAACCGAACAGATGCACATTCATTCATTGAACGGAGCGCTTGCAGAAGCCACCATCGTTGAAAAGGTCGGCAACAACAAATACATTGCTGAGTTTGATGGAAAAAAGTGCACTGCAATTTATAACCCATTCGTAGGCCGCTTCTATGTGGATGACAAGTACGGAGTTATAAAAACACCTGTCCGTTCAACTGATGAAAAGTCTCGCTAAACATCTGAGGGCAAGTTCAAATGGATTTGCCCTCTTGAAAAGGAGGTGAATTTTTGGGTAGTGGCAACTGGATAATCGATAACTTGATGAATGCATTACAGGTATGGAATGAGAAGCTTGCTGAAATATGGCTTCTTATAACGCAGTCTCCGCAGGAGTTTAAAGGAGGTGGCGTTTGGAATGTCATCCTTTCCATTAATGGATCACTAAAGGCTGTTGGATATGCTCTCCTGGTGCTGTTCTTTCTTGTGGGTGTCGTTAAAACATGTGGCAGCTTCTCAGAAATCAAAAAACCGGAGCATGCTTTGCGCCTTTTTGTCCGCTTCGCAACCGCAAAAGCGGTTGTTGGATATGGACTTGACTTGATGATGGCTCTTTTCCGAATCGTCCAAGGTATTATCTCACGCACGATGGATGTGGCAAATATTGGTTCCATTGCAGTGACTTCGCTTCCCGATGGAATGACTGAAGCAATCCAAGACCTCACATTCTTCCAAAGCATTCCTGCATGGGCTGTCAGTTTGATCGGAAGCTTGGTAATCATAGTTCTTTCGTTTGTTATGATTATGAGCGTGTATGGAAGATTTTTCAAACTATACCTTTACACTGCGATTGCGCCGATTCCTTTATCTACCTTTGCTGGAGAACCCACAAGCAATGTGGGTAAAAGCTTTCTCAAGTCCTATGCTGCCGTGTGCCTTGAGGGTGCGATTATCGTTTTAGGCTGCATTATTTTTTCAATTTTTGCAGCAAGTCCGCCCGTGGTTGACACTTCGGCAAGCGCTGTCACGATAGTATGGACTTATATGGGAGAGTTGATCTTTAATCTACTTGTTCTTACAGGAGCTGTAAAAATGTCGGATAGAGTGGTAAGAGAAATGTTTGGACTGTAAAGAAATACAAAACTATAAAGCATCCCACTGCGGATGCTTTTTTCGATTGGAGGTGCAATGTTGGAAGTAAAAATCAACCGTGAAATCAGAGAATATCAAGAGAACATATTCTTTGGATTGAACCTGCGTCAGCTCACTTTCTCTATCTTAGCCATTGCTGTCGCAGTTGGCATATATTTCGGTTTTCGCAATATTCTTGGAACCGAAACCGTATCTTGGCTCTGTATCCTCGGAGCCTTTCCCTTTGGAGCAATGGGTTTTATTAGGTACAACGGCATGACAGCGGAGCAGTTTGCAATGGCTTTTGTGAAATCCGAGTTTTTGATGCCTAAACAGCTATGTTTTGAAAGCGAAGACCTGTACTGGAAGCTCCTCGGATCAACCATAGAGAGCAAGTCCGCTGCGACAAGGCAAGTCAAAAAGAAGAACAAACGAAAGAGAGGTAAAGGATGTGATTAAAGCATTAAATAGAATTTTCAAACAGGACAAGGAGAGGCTTACTATTCCTAAATCTGTTCAGCAGGTCATTCCGATCAAACGGGTTTGGCCTGACGGAATTTGGCAGGTTGGGAACAAATTTAGCCGCTGCTGGAAGTTTACAGATATCAATTATGCCATAGCATCGAAGGACGACAAAACTTCGATGTTCCTTGATTATTCTGAACTGCTTAATTCGCTGGACAGCAATGCAACTACCAAAATTACGATCTGCAACAAGCGTATGAACAAACAAGCTTTTGAGGATTCCATCCTGCTGCCGCTTAAGGGCGATCAGTATGATGGATACCGCAAAGAGTACAATGAAATGCTGCTTGATAAGGTAACGGATGTATCCAATTCCATTGTTCAGGAAAGATATATTACCGTTTCTGTTGCAGCAAAGGACATTGAAGAAGCAAGAAGCTACTTCAACCGTGTAGGCTCAGACTTGACAGCACATTTTGCACAGCTTTCTTCCTCTTGCGAAGAACTCAATAGCGTTGAACGATTCCGTATCTGTCATGACTTTTTCAGGCAGGGAGAAGAAGTGTATTTTGCCATGGATCTAAAATCAATGGTACGTAACGGTCATTCCTTTAAAGATTATATCTGCCCCGATACAATGGAGTTTCATAAAGATTATTTCAGGATGGGCGAAAAGTTCGGGCGTGTCCTTTTCCTAAAGGACTACGCATCCTACATTAAGGATAGCCTTGTATCCGAATTGTGCGAGCTGAACCGTAATATGTTTTTTTCTCTGGATATTATCCCTATCCCAACCGATGAAGCAGTAAGAGAGGTTGAATCAAAGCTCTTAGGCGTTGAAACGAATATAACGAATTGGCAGCGTAAGCAGAATGCCAATAACAACTTCAGCGCAGTTGTTCCCTACGATATGGAGCAGCAGCGAAAAGAAGCAAAAGAGTTCCTCGATGACTTGGTTAGCCGAGATCAGCGAATGATGTTCGGACTTGTAACCATGGTTCATACCGCTGACAGTAAAAAAGAGCTTGACCGTGACACGGAAACGCTGATGTCCGTTGCCAGAAAGCACCTTTGCCAGTTGGCAGTATTGAAGTATCAGCAGATGGACGGCTTGAACACCGCGCTTCCCTATGGACTGCGCAAGATCAACGCAATGAGAACACTTACTACTGAAAGCACAGCGGTGCTTATCCCGTTTCGGGCCCATGAGATCATGGATATTGGCGGCACATATTGTGGCATGAATGCAATCAGCCATAACCTGATTATTGCGGACCGCAAGCAGCTTATTAACGGGAATGGATTCATTCTTGGAGTGTCGGGTAGCGGTAAAAGCTTTTTTACCAAGAAAGAAATCGTCTCCCTGTTCCTTGGCACGAACGATGAAATCATTATCGCAGATCCGCAGAATGAGTACACACCCCTTGTCAACGCGCTTGGCGGCGCTGCCGTAAACCTTGCACCGACTTCTGCAAACCATATCAATGCTATGGATCTTGCACTTGGATATGGCGACAGCGAAAATCCCCTCATCGCAAAGAGTGAGTTTGTCTTATCTTTTATCGAGCAGATCATGGGTGGCACGGGTAAGCTTCAGGCAGTTGACAAGTCTATCATTGACCGATGCCTGACAAATATCTACGCAGATTATCTCGCAAGCGGGTATACAATCCAGCCACCCACTTTGGGCGATCTCTATAAGGAGCTCAAAAAGCAGAAAGAGAAACAGGCAAAAGAACTTGCTCTTGCACTTGAAATGGTTGCCGAAGGTAACCTCAATATGTTTGCCCACCAGACGAATGTGGATGTTCATAACCGTCTCATTGCATACGGCATCAGGGACCTCGGAAAACAGCTTCGCACGCCCGGTATGCTTGTTATGACCGACGCAATCCGAAACCGTGTTGCGCGGAATAGAGAACGTGGTATCCGCACCCATGTCATTATGGACGAGATGCACATTTTCTTTGCTAATGAACTTTCTTCGCAGTTCTTTTCGGAATCGTGGAAACAGTTCAGAAAGGATGGCGCACTTGCAACCGGCATTACGCAGAATGTTGAGGACTGCCTGAAATCCGTAACGGCAAGGACAATGCTCGCAAACTCAGAATATCTTGTCATGCTGAATCAGGCGCCTACCGACAGAGCTGAACTAGCAAAGCTTCTGAACATCTCTGACACCCAGTTATCCTATATCACCAATGTAGGCTTCGGCAAAGGACTATTGAAGTGCGGCAGCAGCATTGTACCTTTCGTGGATAACTTCCCGAAGGATACGAAGCTGTATCGGCTTATGAGCACCAAGCCCGGTGAAATTCAGGAAATACTTGTCTAATCGTTTGCAGCAACCGTTTCGGCGGTTGCTTTTACATATTCTTTGAAGAAAGGAGAAGCGAATTGAAAGATGTAAAAACAAGAGAACACAACAATGCGCCTCGTGTTGTGTCAAATGCTGCACGAGCACCGAAAGAGCTCGCAAAACGCTCAATGATTCAGGCAAAAGACAGAGCGCGAGAAGCGGCCCAGAGACCGGAAACACAACAGGATGAATCCCCAGAGCAATATGCGGAAAATCAGGTAGAACGATCTGCTGAGATGACGGTTCATATTGTTGGTGAAAGTGGCAAGAATGCTGTGAGGGGCGCAAACAATACTCGAAAACGAGTGAATGAATTGCGCGAGAAAATAAATCATCATAAAAATATCCGTGCACAGCAGCAAACAAATTATTCTCGAGCCGGCCGTGAAAGAGTAATAAAGAACGCACGGCACTCTACTGGAAAGACCATAAAGCAGAGCACAAGAGCCGCTGCAAATAAGACAGTCAAAACAGCAAGACGCAGTGTAAAAGCCGCTGAAAAGACGGTAAAGACAGCGAGCAAATCTGCGAAAACGGCTACAAAGGCAGCTCAAAAGACAGCACAGGCAGCAGCAAAGGCGGCGCAGGCGGCAGCGAAAGCGGCGGCCGCAGCAGCGAAAGCAGCGGCAAAAGCTATTGCAGCGATAGTCAAATGGATCATCGCGGCAGTAAAGGCTTTGACTGCAGCGATCGCGGCAGGCGGATGGGTTGCGGTGGTAATCATTATCGTTGTTGTATTGGTCGTTGCATTACTTGCTGTATTCGGCGTTTTTTCTTCCAATGAGGTCCCGGATGGGAGTAAGCCGTTAACCGAGGCAATTGAAACAATCGACAGTCGGTATCAGGAAGAGATACAGCACAAAATTACAGAACTCACGGCGCAATCCAATGCCGATATGGTGGAGTTAGTTTTTGAAGGTGATATGGAAAGCTTGGATAGTTCGGCACCGAATTGGGCAGATGTTGTAGGCGTATACGCGACAAAGCTGAGCCTGGACGCCGAGAACCCATCGGATATTACTATCGTCACTGACGAAAACATTGTTGTGCTTGAAGCAATATTTAGGGATATGAACTCCATATCTTATCGTACTGAAACAGAGACTGTGAAAACGACCGTTGTGGATGAGTTTGGAGCAATTGTTTATGACGAAAATGGTGAACCTAAAACTGAAAGCATAACAACTTTGTATATTTATCTTGATTCGCGGAGATTGGATTACAAGGAAGGCGCAGAATTATACAACTTCAATGCTGAGCAGGATGAAATGCTGACCGAGTTAATGCGTCCGGATTATTATCCTTTGTTTGCAGAGCTGCTTGGGGATACCGTTGGCGACGGTGGCGAGTATGGCTTCGGTTTTACCATCAATCCTGATCTTCCACCGAATGAGCTTGGAGCTCAAATTGTCGAGGCGGCAAAAAAGTACATTGGTCGAAGCTACTCATCTATGGACTGTTCAAAACTGGCAAGAACAGCATACAGCGATTGTGGGCTGTCTTCTATGAATGGATTGTCATCTGTATATATGGCAAAAAAATGCGAGGAGATGGGGTGCTTGTTTACCGATCCTTCTCAGTTGCAGGCAGGCGACTTAATTTTCTTTTCCCGCTTTGATCCAAATAAGGGCTCGGAGTATTGTGGTGATGTTAACAGATGCGGCACAGGTAAGTGCAAACGCTGGATGCACATCCATCATGTAGCGATCTATATCAACGATGAGTTCCTTATCGACAGCACAGGCGGTAAAAACAGTGTACAGATCCGCAAGCATTGGGGTAGAGACACCGCGAAATGGAAATGGGTATGCTTTGGTAGGCCTACAAGCTGAGGTGGCGTATGACAATCGAAATAATCCTGGAACTTGCGGTGCTGTTTTTGCTCAAGGCTATCGATAATCTACTCTCAACGGGAAAGCAGATTCTCATTCAAAGGCATCGTCCCATATTGGCTTCCTTATCTGTAGTTGTTTCCCAAATCATTTTCTATCGATTGATTAGCGAGGTCTCTGCATCAGGCGGCGACCTCGCTCTTTATATCGTGTCTATTGCGAGCGGCGTTGGAACCCTGATTGCCGTGAAGCTTTCAGACAGATTTTCAAAGGAACGCACTTTTGTAAATGTCATTTTATCTGATGATAAGGAGGCGATGATCGAGCTTAGAAAATTCCTTATAGAACATAAAATAACCAACCTTACAACAGATGGATACACAAAAGAATGGAATAAGAACATCGCTATCACCGCGTATGCTGATACTCGCGAACAAAGCAGATTGATCGATGAATGCTTGAACAACAGCAATACAAAATTCAAGAGAATTATACAAAATAAGTAGGAGGAAACCATGAACAAGAAAAGAAAAAACAGAGTGACGATCATTTCTACGCTTTCTATCGTTGCCGTGGTGCTGGGTATTATTGTGTTTTGCCCACAGCAACAGCAGCAAAACATCGATATGGAACCTTTGCGAACTCCTGAAGTAGTAACCCTAGAGCTTTTAGTTACACCATCCCCGACGCCGTTGCCCATGCCTACTGAAACACCCGTATTATCGGAAGATAATAATACTGTCGAGTCAACTATAAAGCAAACCACACGCAAAGAGAGCAATGCCTTATTTACCCTAATTGTAGGAAACAACGCAGTCAGTGTAGCTTATGGGGTGGATGATGAAACGTTAGAAAAAACTCCGGGTTGGCTTGAAACATCTGCAATGCCTGGGGAAGAAGGAACTTGTGTTATCTTCGGGCACAGAAACAGAAATCACCTAAAGCTCCTCAAAGAAGTGGAGTTAGGAGATACGATAAAGATTAAAAGTCAGGGAATGGAATATTCCTTTATAGTCGAATCAATTAGTATCCTCGAAAACGATGAACAGCTGACAATACCGGCTGCAACAGGGAAGCATTTGCTGATTTCTACTTGTTATCCGTTTTATTATTCTGGATATGCACCGCAGAGCATTGTGGTGTTGGCTGAACAGAGTCAGTGACATACTAAACAAAGCATTCTTGGCACTCTTCCATAAGCACTTTCCAAATAGTGTCACTGGAAATGGGAATCGAGGATCACAAGCACGATAGTTTCACTTTGGTGTGCAGACCCATTCTTTCCGTTCTGCGGCAACGAAGAGTTACAAGAAGGAACAAACTCGCTTAGAGCAAAGAGCTTCCCAAGAGCGCAGAGAGCGTGGTTGACTATTTTTCAAAAATGTTTGGGGACCGAATCGCGTTCACCGATAGAGCCATCAGATCCTTGAAAAACTGCGCCATCGACCCATCGGAACTGTGGAAAACACTTTATTGCCTGGCCACTACCATGTGCGATTTGCTGACAGCGGGCACACCTCAGCCCTACGCCGCGTTCCGTACTGCTACAGGGATAGAGTGTGCCCGTGGAGAAGGGCGGATGACGCAAAAGGACAAGTCCCTCATGCAGCAGTTTGAGATAACCTACAAGGGTGAGCCAATCAACATCGAACCGCACATCAACTTCTGCCGCCAAACTCAGAGCATCCACTTCGGTTTCTCAGCGAATGAACGCAAAATCATTGTTGGACACTGTGGGGAACACCTCGAGATCTATTCGACCGGGAAGCGGAAGTAAGGCTTAACCGCATGGTGCTATTTTCGTGCGTTTTTCGTGCGTTGACGATATTCGCATTTGCAGAGCCGTATCCGTGGTGTCCAACGCATTGGCATGCATGAAGGCAGGAGAAATCAACGTATAGGTTGGATGACGGAGCAGTTTTAGCGAGGCGGCTCTTCCTTTTCCGCATCCGGCAGCAGGCAGCGCGGCTCCTTTCGGTAATTCGCAAGCATATTTTGCAATGCCTGCCAATTGCCGTCGCGGTACTCGCCCTCAAACATTTCGATGACCTCGGGCGGGGCATACGAATAGATCGCGTGGAGCGCGTCGGTGCACAGCGGGAAGGTGATGAAGGTGTCCACGGTGGCCCCCTTTTTCTTCTCCCGGCCATATCTTGCCTTTTCCGTCACAGGCTTGTCCGAAAAGAACACCAGATACTGCCAGTAGGAACCAACCCAGCGGGAACAAACACCGCAGGCAATGACGGTGTCCCATGGGTACTCTTTTTTCACCTTCCCGAACACCTTTTCCCGGACACCCTTTTCGTCAACGAAGATGGTGCGGTAGATAATATCTTTACAGAGGAGCAGAGGCACGGGGGTGATTGCCAGAAATACAACTACGGTAATCCAGCAAAACAGATCAAACTCGGCACCACCCGCAATGATAGCCCATGTCCAGAAAGCAGCACTCGCGATCATGACAATCGTGCCACCCCACTTGATATAGTTATCCGAGAACTTCATCATTGTTCTGACACCCATCCTCCAAACAAACTTGCAGTTAATTGTGCGGGACCAATCAACGTTGCTGAAAAATGCAGCGATAAGAATCGATCTGTGGGAGTTTGGTTTTTATACCCTTCTATCATTGTTTTCAATATATCGATCTTGCCATTGCTCTTCAAAACCGGTTTAGCAAGGCCAAGGGCTTTTCCAATGCCAAAGCCGAGCAGGTTGGATGCCCCCCAAGTACTCCTTCTCGAATTATTGCACCCCAATTTGTTTTTTCGCCATTGACCTTTTGTCGTGTATATTCACCTGCCGCCGAAGCAATACCGCCGCCCACGGAAGCAATAACCATGCCGCCAACAGTCGCAGCCGTTGTTCCAGCTGTTGCAGCCGCCAAGCCTATACCTAGAGTGGCTCCTGATATTGCACCCGTGGCGGCGCCAATCCCAATGCCCGCCCAAACATTGTCTCCATTGAGGGCAGCAGAGATTCCGCCTACAATTGCTCCCACAACAGCGCCGACGACGATGTTCCAAAAGTCCCCTTCGTCATCCGCTCGAACAATCGGGTTATTCCCGCAGTACAGGTACATGTTGTTCCCGAGCACGCCCTGACCGGTGGAAACGTAGATGTCGGCATTGATAAAACGACCGACCTCCG
>ERZ857998.1322-NODE-1322-length-28683-cov-37.424095_pt1 | contig 28683 bp, 20 predicted proteins | sample MGYA00519954_ERZ857998 | MGnify/ENA primary metagenome ERZ857998 (study PRJEB31778, sample SAMEA3449424) | human gut metagenome | biome: human gut; feature: human-associated habitat; material: faeces | place: United Kingdom | collected 2010/2012 ...
TATTCCTTAACTTTGATTAACTCTATTTTTTCATACGAAACTTTACACTATCTTTAATTTATATTTACAATAAGATTTTAACATAGTAAGAAAACATTATCAATAAAATTTTACTAACTTTTACTAAGTATTTTACTAACTTTTACTAAGCATTTTTATTTAAAAAAGGTGGCTAATTTTTAAAAATTAACCACCTTTTTCTATCTTTATGAAACTTGTGAGTTTTCAAATTGACTATTGTATAATGATGCATAGAAGCCATTTTTGCTTAATAATTCACTATGAGTACCTTGCTCTACAATATCTCCTTCATTCATAACTAAAATTAAATCAGCATCTCTTATAGTAGATAATCTATGAGCAATTATAAAGCTAGTTCTACCTTCCATTAAGTTATTCATAGCTTTTTGAATAAGAATTTCAGTTCTAGTGTCTACAGAACTTGTTGCTTCATCTAATATTAGTATTTTAGGATCTGCTAAAATTGCACGAGCTATAGTAAGTAACTGTTTTTGACCTTGTGATACATTACTTGCATCTTCGTTTAATTCCATATTATATCCATCAGGTAAAGTTTTAATAAAATGATGAACATGAGCAGCTTTTGAAGCCTTAATTACTTCTTCATCACTTGCATCTAAATTACCATACCTAATGTTTTCCATTATTGAACCATTAAATAACCAAGTATCTTGAAGTACCATACCAAATATCTTTCTTAAATCGTTTCTATCAAAATCTTTAATATTATAATTATCTAGTAAAATTTCACCACTATTTAATTCATAGAATCTCATTAATAATTTAACAATTGTTGTTTTACCAGCACCTGTTGGACCAACAATAGCAATTCTTTGTCCTGGCTTTATTTTACATGAGAAATCATTGATAATTATTTTATCTTCATTATACCCAAAATGAACATCTTTAAATGTAACTTCCCCTTTTATCTCTTCAATATTTATTGGATTTATTCCACAATTAATTTCTTCTTCCTCTTCTAGGAATTCAAATACTCTTTCTGCAGCAGCTGCTGTAGATTGTAATACATTAGCTATTTGAGCTGCTTGTGCTATTGGCTGATTAAAAGATCTAATATATTGAATAAAAGATTGTATATCACCAACTTCTATACGATTTTTAACAGTTAAATATCCTCCTAGAATTGTAACGGCTACATAACCTATATTACCTATAAAGGTCATTATAGGCATCATCATACCAGATAAAAATTGAGATTTCCAAGCTGAATTATATAAAGTATTATTTAATTCATTAAACTCTTCAACAGCTTTATCTTCACCATTAAAGGCTTTCATTATATTATGACCACTATATATTTCTTCAACATGTCCATTTACATGACCTAAATAAGTCTGTTGCTCTTTAAAGTACTTTTGAGACTTCTTAACAACAAATGAAATAAATAATCCTGATAATGGTACTATTAATAAAGCTACAATTGTCATTGTAACACTTATCGAAAGCATCATAATTACTACACCAATAAGAGTGGTAATTGATGTAAATACTTGAGATAAACTTTGATTTAATGTATTGCTTACAGTATCTACATCATTAGTTACTCTTGATAAAACTTCTCCATGAGTCATTTTATCAAAATACTTAAGAGGCATTTTATTTATTTTTAATGATATTTCTTTTCTTAAATTATATGAAACCTTTTGTGCTATACCTGACATTATAAATCCCTGAATAAATGCAAATATTGCACTTACAGCATATAGTACAATTAATATAACAAGTATATTACCTATATAAGTAAAATCAATTCCTGCATTAGCTTCTCCAGAAATTTTACTTACTAATCCTTCAAACAACTTAGTGGTTGCTTTTCCTAAAATTTTAGGTCCAATTATAGAAAATGCTGCACTACCAATAGCAAAAATTAAAACTATTATTATTGATATTCTATATGGTTTTAAATAATTTAATAATTTTTTAAATGTTCCTTTAAAATCTTTGGCTTTTCCACCAGCAAACTTCATTCCTCCCATAGGACCACCAAAGCCACCATGTTTTTTACCGCCTAAATTATTACTCATGACATTAGTTCCTCCTTTGAAAGTTGTGATAAAGCTATTTGCTTGTAAACTTCACAGTTCTCTATAAGATCTCTGTGAGTTCCAATTCCTACAACTTCACCCTCATCTAGAACTATTATTTGATTTGCATCTTTTATAGTACTAATTCTTTGAGCTACAATTATCATTGTTGCATCTTTAATATTTTCTTTTATTGCTTTTCTTAATGCTGAATCAGTTTTAAAGTCTAAAGCTGAAAAACTATCATCAAATACATATATTTCTGGTTTTTTAACTAATGCTCTAGCTATTGATAATCTTTGTTTTTGCCCTCCAGATACATTAGTTCCACCTTGTGATATTTCACTACTATATTTATCAGGCTTAGCTTCAATAAATTCTGAAGCTTGTGCTATATCAGAAGCCCTCTTTAAATCTTTCATATTTACATTAGATGAACCATATTTCAAATTACTTTCAATTGTTCCAGAGAATAATACACCTTTTTGAGGAATATAACCTATTTTTTCTCGTAATTCCTTTTGTTTAACATCTCTAATATCTACTCCATCAATTTCTATATTTCCTTCAGTAACATCATAAAATCTAGGAATAAGATTAATTAAAGTTGATTTACCGCTACCAGTACTTCCAATTATAGCTGTTGTTTCACCAGGCTTAGCTATAAAACTTATATTTTTAATAACATAATCCTCTGCTCCAGGATATTTAAAGCTAACATTTTTATATTCTACATATCCTTTTTTAGATACATTGAATTTTTTAGTTTCTTTTTTATCTTTAATAGATAAATCAGTATATAAAACTTCACTAATACGTTGAGCCGATACTGATGCACGTGGTAACATAATAGAAATCATAGTAATCATTAAGAATGACATAATTATTTGCATAGCATATTGCATAAATGCCATCATATTACCTACTTGCATTTTACCTAAATCAACTTGATGTGCACCTACCCAAACTATTAATAACGTTAATCCATTCATAATTAGCATCATCATTGGCATCATTGATGACATTAATCTATTTACAAATAAGTTTGTTTTTGTTAAATTCTTATTAGCTTTATCAAATCTTTCTTCCTCATGTTTTTGTGTACTAAAGGCTCTAATAACTAGCATACCAGTTAAACTTTCCCTAGTTACTAAGTTAAGCTTATCTATTAATTTTTGAACTGACTTAAACTTAGGCATAGCAAAAGTAAATAATATACTAACTAGTAAAATTATTAATACTACTCCAATTGCAATTATCCATGTCATATTAGTATCAGTTTTTAGTACTTTTAATACCCCTCCTACTCCTAATATTGGAGCATAAAATACTATTCTAAATAACATTACCATTAGCATTTGTATTTGTTGTATATCATTTGTACTTCTAGTAATTAAAGAAGCAGTAGAAAATTTATCAAATTCAGCATTTGAAAAACTTGTAACTTTTTTAAATACATCTTTTCTAATAGTTTTTCCAAGACCAGCTGCTATTCTTGAAGATAATAATCCAACAATAACAGTTGCAACCATACTTATTAATGCTATTCCAAGCATCTTAAGCCCTGCAAATAATATATATTTTGTTTGTAAACTATCCGTATCAATTCCAACCGCTTTATATTCATCCTTCACAAAAGCCAAAGATGACTGTTCTACTATACTTTCAGGTATTTCATCTATTTTTTCATTTATACCTTTTAGCATTTCATTGATTTGATCTTTAGGTAAATTCTTAAGAACTGTAAATATATCTGTATTTTCTGGCAAATTCATTTGTGAATTAGAATTATTAAAATTGAATTCTTCCATCTTTCCAGAAGTTATTCCATAAACTATAAGTTCTGGTTTTGCTAGGATACCTCTTAAATCCTCTATGACTTCTTTATTATTAGTATTTAATTCATATAAGTCTTCTTGTTCTAATAAAGGATATTTTTTTAAATAATCATTATATTCACTTAATGATAAATTATCTTTACTAATTAGTTTATAATTATCCTCTATTTTCTTATTATCATTTTCTTCAATAAAAAGTGATAATTTTTCTTTTTCGCTTTTTCTTATTATTTTAGGCACTGAATTTTCAATTCCACCTTGTTGAATTCCTACATTAACTATATTAGACATATAGTCTGGCAGTGATAATTCACTTATAGCCTGAATAAATAATAATGCTATAATTACAATGATAGAACCTATAAATGGTTTTAAATACTTTATTAGCTTCATCATTTTATTTTGTCTCCTTTCATGCTGAGTATTAATTTTGAATAATATATTAATTATATTTTTATAACTATTATATGTCAATAACTATTATACTTGTATAATTATTTTTTATAGTTTATAATAATACTGATATTTATTTAGGAGGAGCTATATGAATAATAATGCTATTAACAACTTACCTGAAAATTTAATAGATTTACTAGTTCTTATACATAATAAACTTTTAAATCCAGATGAAATGGTCAAAGGGTGTATTATACCTCCATCACATATGAAAGTAATATTTTATCTTTCAAAGAAAAAAACAATGTCTGTTTCTAATGTGGCAAAATGTTTAGATATTTCTAAACCTAATATGACACCTATCATAGATAAATTAATTAATGAAGGTTTTGTTCATAGATATACTGATCCAAATGATAGAAGAAGAATTAATATTGAACTTACTGAAAAAGCATATTCATTTATTAATGATAAGAAATTAGAAATGAAATCTAACTTAATGCAAAAAATCTCTATTCTTGATGATAATGATTTAATAAAATTAAGTTCCATAATAAATGATATGACAGAAATAATTTTAAAGCTTCAATAAAATAATCTACTTTGTGGACTATGAGTTTTACTAATGTCATAAAGCTATTCACAGTTATTAAAAATATAATTTTCTATAGAATAAAAAAGAGATAGATTTTATATTCTTATATATTTTTTACTCAAAGTCACTAGAATATAATATCTATCTCTTTATATGTTATTTATAATAATTACTTATTGTATCCATAATTGTGAAATTTTTAATTGAAATATAAATCTTTATGATTAGTTTCTAATTTATTTATTAAAATGAATTTATTTTTAAATGAGAATATTATTCTATTGATGTAACTTCATATCCCTCTTCTTCTATAACATTAATTAAAACATCGTTATCAACTTCAGTTTCAACTATAGCATTTTTCCCCTCTAAACTAACATCTAATGTATTTACTCCTTTTATTCCTTCTAAAGCTTCTTTTACATGAGCTACACAATGATTACAGCTCATTCCTTCTATATTAATTATCTTTTTCATATTAACTTCTCCTTTTTACTATCTTGTTATGACTTTATCTAATATCTTCATAATTTCATTGATTTTTTCATCACCATTGCCACTTATGCATGCGTCTTTAACACAATGTGATAAATGATTTTCTAAAATTATTAAATTAGCCTTCTTCAATAGAGATTGTGCTGCAAAAATTTGATTAGAAATATCAATACAATATCTATCTTCCTCTATCATTTTTATAATTCCATCAATCTGTCCCCTAGCTGTTTTTAAAGATTGCATAGCCTTTTTTCTATTTTCTTTCATAGTACACCTCCCCACCCCAATGGGGTATATATAAATTATAGTATTTAGAAAAAGTTTGTCAACATATAGCCCTATAACTATTATTTCAAAATACTAAGAAAATTATACATATTTGATGCTAGAATAAATAATTTTATAAATAGATTAAGGTTATTTAAAATATCTATATTTTTGTCGATTTTTATGATTTTTTTTAGTTTTATTATTTAATAAATTAAATTTAATGATATAATAGTAACGCATCAATGATGTGGGTGGGTGAGGGATATGAAAAGAGGTTTTACAGAAAGGATGGACAAAATATTCAAACTAAAAGAACATAAAACAAATCTTAAAACTGAGCTTATAGCTGGTTTAACTTCTTTTTTTGCTGCAGTATATATTATTGTAGTTAATGCAAGTATTTTAAGTGATGGAGGTATAGCACAAGGACCACTGATAATAGCAACAGTATTAGCTTCTTTTATAGGTTGCTTATTAATTGCAATAATAAGTAATACCCCACTAGTATTAATGCCTGGAATGGGGATTAATGCTTTATTTACTTATACAATTGTATTAGGTATGGGATTAACTTTCAATCAAGCTTTAGGTAGTGTTGTTATGGCTGGTGTACTATTTTTATTAATTGCCATTACACCCTTATCTAAAATCTTAGATAAGTCAATTCCAAATTCCTTAAAAGAATCAATCACTATTGGAATAGGTTTTTTTATAACCTTCCTAGGTCTTCAAAAAAGTGGACTTATTGTATCAGATCCTTCTACAATAGTAAAAATAGGAGATTTATCTGATCCAAGAATCTTATTTTTTATTTTTATATTTATTTTAACAGTAGTATTATTTGCTAAGAATGTTCCAGGAAACTTTTTAATTAGTATAATGGCTGGAACTATAATAGCAATAATATTCAAATTTGTTGATATATCAAATTTATCCTTTTCATTGCCGAAGTTTGAAGAATATAAAAATATTTTTTTTAATATTGACTTAAGTGAAATATTAAATATTAAATTTTGGATATCAACATTTTCTTTAACTTTAGTCTTAGTATTTGAGAATATAGGATTGTTACATGGACAAATTAATGGGCTCTTAAAGTCTCCTCAAAAACAAAATAAAGCATTAAATGCAATAGCCTTATCAACAATAGGTTGTGGACTGCTTGGAACGAGCCCATCTGTATCTACAGTTGAAGGGACTGCTGGTATAGCAGCTGGAGGAAAAACAGGACTTACTTCATTGATATCTGGACTATTATTATTAATATCATTATTATTTATTCCTTTTATTAATATAATTCCTAATGAAGTTATTGCGCCGATATTAATAATAATAGGAAGCTTAATGATAAAAGGAATAATTCACATTGATTTTAATGATATTTCTGAAGCAATTCCTAGCTTTTTAATAATAGTTTTAATCCCATTGACCTTTAGTATAATTGATGGAATCGCCTTTGGATTTATTTCATATACAATTATGAAAATTGCTACAAAAAAATATAAAAATATTTCTATAGTAATGTACTTAATTTCATTTACATTTATTATTTATCTTTTACTTAATGCTATATAATGGTAACTTAAAAAAACACCCATACTAATTTAAAATTTAAAGTGATAAAATAAACTCCAAGTAGTAGCACACTGCTTTCTACTTGGAGTTAAAATTTAGTATAATTATTTACGGTTTTTTGACAATTTAGCTTTAAACTTATTGCTTAGAGCTCATTACTTCAACTTCTGCTAATGCTGCCCACGCTCCTGGGAATGATCCCCCTTCAGCTTTTCCTGTTATTGTTACATGTATCTTTGACGCGTTAGAGATAACTGGAATTTTATAAGATCTTTCATTATCTCCAGTATTATTTCTTTTATCTAGTACAATTGTTTTATTTCCATCTTTATCTTCAACTTCAACCATGAATTGGAATCTGAAGCCAGCTTTTTCAAAATGTAAATTTATATGATCTACATACTTTTCACCATCTAAATCTATACTTACATTAGCTGGTACAGCTCCATTATCACTTATCCATAAAGAATTTACATCTCCATCTACAACATTAGATGCTGGTTTTCCACTTTGACTTGCTGAGCCAGTAATATTCTTATTTAAAGCAATATTAGTAAGTTCTTCAACTTCATCAGTAATTACATCATCAATAATTACATCATCATTAATAAGTTCTTGATTCGTATCATTAATTACTTCATTTAATCCAAAGAATATCATTAGTGGAAAATCTTCTGTTCTTCCCATTCCATGTGGGTTTACACTTTCTATATAGTGCTTTTCTTCTATGTTGTTTAATGACCAAATTGTTTCATCAAAGCTTAATGTATTTATATAAAAGTTTTTATCTTTTAATTGTTCTTTTTCTACTGCTATAATATTATTTCCATTAGCACGTGAAGTTCCATTTGATGAACTATTTTCATAGCAATTTTGAATCTTACTTATATCTCCTATTGTTGCAACAAATTTACTTATTCCTGTTCCATTTGCTGATTCTGTTCCAAGTGAAGCAGAGTTTTTGATTACAGTTGTTGCATCCATTTTTCCAATAAATAATCCATTTGTTGCTGCATTTGCTTTTGTTTTATTTGAAGCATAAACATTTGATATTACTTCTTCAATTGTTACATCTCCATGTGAAATACCAATAATACCACCATTATCTTTTCCTATAGTAAATATTTCACCATGTACATAGCAGTTCTTAATTAAACCTCCTGTTTTTTCACTAATAAATAATGATGTTTTATTTCCTCCACTATCTTTACCAGTATTTAAGTATGCTTGACTAACATTAATTTTTTCAAATGTAGAATTTTGATCTACTGAAGTCACTACAGCAACATTGTCATGTCCAAACATAGTAATTTTATTAAATTTCATATTAGAATAAGTTGCATTCAATGATCTCTTAGCAAAAACTGCTATATTACTTTGTGTTCTATTACTTTGTCCTGCTGAAACATATTGTGCCCATTCACCTGTGAAAAATACTGCTCCATAGTTAAAATCCTCTACATTTAAGTTAACTACTTCACCATTAAATTGTTCAAATATTGTTGCATTCTTCAGATTTCTAATTGTATGTCCGTTACCTTTGATTGTACCTTCAAATGCTCTTGGTATCAAAACACTTCCTATAGTATATTCTTTACTAGAGAAATCAAGGTCAGTCATGATTGTGAATTCTCCATTCGGATATGCAGTTAATTCTGTAATAAATTCTTCTACAGAGTTAATTTCAGCTTTATGAACCTCAATGGCTTTTGTTTCATTTGGATCTAAGTTCTTAAGTTTAGGTGTACATACATTTGTTGCACTTGATAAGTCCCAAATACTTTCATTCCAACCTAAAGTTTCTGTATAGAATTCTTTACTTGAGATTTGTTCTTTTGTAACTACACCTATCTTTCCATCAAAGTTTATTCCTTCTCTTGACAATGTTGATTTTCCTCTATTATCTCTATATTCATAATTATCAGAATAATTAGCAAACTGTTCGTTTTCTGTTCTACCATCAAATTTGTACTGCTTATTTTGATTTCCTAATGCAACATTATTTTCAATGGTAGAGTTTTCAGTTGCTTGTCCTATAAATCCAGCTATTCCGTGGATTCCATTTACTGAAGTAGCACTATAGCTATATTTTATAGAAGATCCTATTACATTACCAACTAGGCCACCAACATTTTCGTTTCCTTGTACTAATCCTAATGAATAACAATTTTCGATTATAGTAGAGCTTGTGATTTCTCCTACTAAGCCTCCAACATCATTACCACCTGCTAGTATGGATGCGTTACTACTACTTGCTTTTAAAGTTGAGTTTTCAGCATATCCTACTATTCCACCTACTTTGTTATTTGCATTTGTAATTGTAGCTTCTGTAATGTGTACATTTTCTATTTCTGAATTTATTGCTAATTTTGCAAGTGCTCCCACATTATCTTGTCCAGATGTAATTTTACTTCCTTTTATGATTACTCCAGTAATCCTTGCTTTATTTAATTTATTAAATATTGGTACTTTATTTCCTATTAATTTATGATTATTACCTTCAAGAATTCCCCTAAATTCTACATCAATAATCTCATTTTTAGAGGCAAAGTCAATATCATTATCTAAAACAAATCTTGCATATGGATCTTCTGTAATTTTAGTTACAAATTCGTCTGCTGTTTTAATATGGTATGTTTTCACTGATAATGAATTATCATTTAAATCAGAATTTCTTAATTTTGGTATTCCTCCAATTGATACCTTACTGAAGTCCCATATTTCAGCATTCCACTTTAAAGTTTCTGTATAGAAATTTTCTGTTTTAACTTGTGCTTCAGAGGCTATATCTATTTTTCCATCAAAGTTAACAGCCGTTGTTCTCTCTCTTGTAGAAGTTCCTACATTTCCTTCATTTTCATAGTTTCCGCTGAAATTTACAAATTTATCATTTCCTGTTCTTCCATCAAATTTATATCCCTTGAATTGATTTACTAATGTAATGTTATTCTTTAATGTAGAGTTGTTAATTGTTTGTCCTACGAAGCTTGCAATTCCACTAGTTCCCTCTGCTTTTGCATTACTAAAGCAATTGATAATAGAAGATTGATTTACATATCCAATAAATCCACCTACATCATTACTTCCTTTTGCATTTCCTATAGAATAACAATCTTTGATTACTGATTTATTTACAATTTCCCCAACAAATGCACCTACAGCATTACCTGTGGCTGATATTTCTCCATTTGCAGAACATTCTAGCATTTGTGATCTATCAACATATCCTGCTATGGCTCCAACTCTATTTGTTCCTGATACTATTACACCAGTAACATGAGTATCTTGTGCTAAAACACTTGTCATATTTCCAACAAGTGCTCCTGTTTCTTTATTTGCACTTACATTTACATTTTTAGCTATTATACCATTAAGAGTACTGTATTCTACTACTTTTGCTAATGAACCTGTCTTTTCATTTGATGCATCAGTTATTTGTATTTGACTATCTTCAATAGTTAAATTAGAAATATTAGCAAATTTTATGTTGTTAAATATTGGCACTTTGTTACCTATTAATTTATGACCATTTCCATCTAATTTACCCATGAAATATCCATCAATAATGGTACCACCATCAGACTGGATGTTAGAAAGATCTATATCCTTATCTAATACATAATTTCCTATATAATATTTCTTATTTCCGCTTGCATCTCCTATTTGATTCTCCATTATCTTTGCTTTGAATTCTTCTGCTGTTGATATATGAATAGCATCATTTTTATCAGTTAAAACATCTTTTGTAAAATCATTAGTTACACGTTTTAAATAATGGTAATTGATTCTTCTTACATTTGTGCTAGAAGTAACATTTCTATCGTTATTCCTTGCATCTGTTTTTAATGCTTCTACGTAATTTTGCACTAAGCTTTCTGCATCGATGTATGGAATTGTATTAAAATTATTTTCCATTAATTCATATCTTTTTTGTTTGAATTTTTCCCAAGTCATTGTAGAATCTTTTGTTATTTTCTTAATAGCATCTAAGTCTGTTCTACTCTTTCCAGTAAACCATGTAAGATATCCATTTTCATATCCACCCATACCTAGCATTTGCCATGCTGTATATGTGAAGCCATAAGAGTGTGTCCTTCCATTATCATTATAAGGTTGATACCACCTTCTTATATACATACCTTCTGATCCATAACTTCCTCCACCATCCTGTGTCCATGAACTTGTTACACCAGGGCGAATTGCTATTCTATTATCCCATAAATCTCCAACAGTTTGTAAGTTCATTGCTTTAAAATCTGCTTCAGTTATTTTTTTCCAACTTACTGTTGAATGGTTATTAGCATTTGGATATTGCACTTGTACTGCTACTTTTGCTTGTTCTTCTGGTGTTAACTTCAAGAAAGCTATTGCTTCCACATAGTCTAAGAAATCAATGGCTTCATACATGCCTTTATAGTAGCTGTCAATTTTTTCAACAGAATTAATTCTATTTTGTGTTAAGTTTGTTGTTACTAGTCTGTCTGGTGTAAAGTCGTAACTCAAATTCCAGTTTACTTCTCCATCGCCAAAAGACTGTGTTGTATGTCCATCTGTATAATCTTCTGTACCTAAATTAGAATTATTATTTCCCCCAATAGGTCTAAATCCATTTCCTTTAAAAAATAGTTTATATGATTGGTTATGTCCAATTTCGTGTGTCCAAAAATTAGCATAATTATAAAGTGCAGGACTCGCATAACTGATTACACCATCAGTTGCATATGCTGAAGCACCACTTGCTCTGAACCACTCATCTAGTAAATCATTAAAATTTTTATGGAATGGATCTGTACAATTTCCATTTGATTGTGATCCATATTTATTTACATTAATTGAGTCAATTTGTATATCAGCATATTTATTTAGGTAAGAAACACCTGTAATACCTGATACATTATTATAGAAATTAGCTATTTGATCACCAAATTTCTTCATACTCACAAGTAGTCTGTCTTGCTGAGTTTTATCAGTTGGATCTTGAATATACACCATTTGTGAACCAACTAAGAATGTACCTGGAGCTGACACAATGAAACCTGTGTTTTTTGGTAATGTTAAAATATTCATTATATATTTAGGTTGTTTCTTTATTTGTGTCCACGCGCGATAATCTACTGTGTTCTTATAGTCTTTTGCTGCTGACTCTGTTAAAAGATTTCTAGAACCAAAGTAATCTGTAAACCATTCATTTGGGTCTTCATAATTTGTTAATGCATGAACAGCTCTTTCTATCATATCACCTTGTGAATTCATTCCAATAAGAGGGCCTAAGTTATCTCTATATTCTAAATAAATAACATGAGCAGATTTATGTCTAGAATTCCAGAAATCATCTATAACATTATTGAATGTTATATTTGGTCGATATATATTACCTTTAAATAATAGAACATCACTTACAGTTGTACCACCCATTTCTATACCATAAAAACGAGAATAGTAATTATATGCAAATAAAACCTTCTTAAATTGTTGATTATTAATTACCTTTTGATTGATTGCATAGTTTAATATGTTATCTTCTCTAGTGACACTATATCCGTCCACATTTGACAATAAATTCATTACAAATTCTCTAGCATTTTCTTCTGTTCTTACAACATCATTAAAGTATGATTTTAAAACAGCATAACCTCGTTTATCGTATGCTTGAAGGTCTACAAAACTTTTTAAATCTTTGTCGTATTCTAAACTTTTTATATAATTAACTAAATCATTTACAATTTTAGCATCTTGCTTGATAATATATCGATTATAATTATATTCAATACCTAAGTCATCTATCTTGTACATCGCCACCCTACCATACATCTTTGTAGGCTGCGCTGTATTTTTGTATTTATAAGTTACATTATAGTCTTCTGTCGTACCATCTTCAAATACAATTCTAATTGATTTGATATCATCATAATTTTCTTCTGTAAGATACATCATAACTTCATTATTTACATCAAATGCCAAAACTGTATTGATAATTTTTTGATTTAAAATATGATCTTCACTGATTTTTTTGCCATCAATTATTAGATATTTAGAATCATAAAATGGCATTAATTTGTATAAGTTGCTATATGCAATTTGCTTATTTGGATTATAATCTGCATTTTGTTTTAGTATTTCATAATTTGGAATATAAATGTTTTTACTTCTTAACTCACCTTCTAGTGTATTTCTTGGATCGTTATTTTTTAGCGTTGGTAAATTGTCATAGCTAAAATCATTGAAATTCCATTTAGTTTCACTAAATCCTAATTGATTTAAATTTTCTGATGAAAGATCATTCTTAGATATTGTATTTATATTGCTTTCTGTATTTTGATTAAGTGTAGATTCACTGATTGCAATATTTATGCCATCAAGTGTAACATTTCCTGATCCATAAATTCGCTTTCCTCCAGTTCCTGTACTTAAACTAATGTTTTGTGTTAAAGTAACATCGCTTCTTCCAAGTCCTAAAATACCGCCAGCTCCACCTGAACTAGAGTTTATATTTACTTTAGCAATATTATGTTTTATTGTGCTGCTTGTTCCTGACGGTTGTCTTTCATTGATTGCTCCTACAATTCCTCCAACTCCATTCTTTCCTGTTATGGAGCCTTCTACATAGCAATCTTCTATTACAGTTTCTTGAATTACTCCTGCTATTCCACCAGCTTGAGCATCTTCGGAATCTTGAGGGGCACTACCTTTTATTTTAAGATTGGTTACACTACTCTCTTTAATTGTAACTTCATTGTCCCCACCATATGCTTGTCCGATAATCCCACCATATTTGATACCAATCCATCGAGTAATAATTGTTAAATCCTTTACATGAACATTGAGAATATTCGTACCATCATATGCAGTATTTGCAAGAGCAGCTCCTTTAATGGTAGATTTTTCTCCTGCTCCAATAGCTCCTTCATTTGCTAAATGAATATTTTCAAGATTCAAATTCTTAATGGTTGCATTGTCAAGAATATCAAACAGTGGTCCATTTAAATTATAAATGGTATGTCCATTTCCATCTATTGTCCCTTGAAACTCAAAGTTTTCTCCTGCCAATGATGTTCTATCACCTATATACGCAGAAGCATCATAGTCTCTTGTTAAAACAAAGGTTCCATATGGATTAGCTTTGATTCTAGACATTAAACTTGAGAAAGAATTGCTCCTTGCATAATTGCCGTCCACATCTCCATAAAGAACTTCAAGTTTATTTTGCTGTTGTCCATCATTTGTATATTGTGTTACATTTTCATATTCAATCTCTAAATAGCATTTGTTATTTTCTATTCTGCAACCTTTAACAGGAGCATAAAAGTCTGGCAAATCCTTCATTTGAACTCTTGCTAAGAATTGATTTGAGTAATATTTTATGTAAATATGTTCAATGTCACTTACTTCACTATATTTTACTTCTCCTGAAGTTGGATCGGTTTGTTTTCTATATAAAGTTACGTCTAGTATATCTTTCATTTCTATCATACGATCAACATTAGAATCTGTATTTTCATTTCCTAGAATAGACCTTATTTCTGATGTTGCGTTTGCAGTGATACACGACACGCTTAGAATAACAAAACCAAGAATGCAAATAAGAACTCGTTTAATTTTTCTCATAATTTTCTCCTTTCGTTCATTTCACAATCTCTAAATCAACACATCTTGCTTTTCCTTATAAACATATGTTTCATGTTTATCAAAAAAGGCCATTCATACAGTTTTATGTATGTGTTGTTTCAATATGGCTAGTGCTAAAGCATCTAACCTTAATTTTTTTGTCTTTACTCATATGACATTGTGATATATAGTATTATTCACCCCTTTCACATATCACAAAAGTAATTACACATAAAATATTTTGAATTTTCGATTATGTGACAGATTATATTTAATTTTCTAATTAGTGATTTAATTATAACGCCATATTAAATATAAATATATCTAGAGAAAAAAATTGATTCTTATTTACAAAAATTTTCTGAATATACCATGCATTATTAGTTCATAAAATAGATAGAAACTTCTTAAGGAGATTCTTCTTTAAATTTATATTGTGAAACAGGACTTTTTGTATAATTCAGAAAATTCTCTATAATTAAAGCTGTCATTCCCCATATTGTATAGTTATCATAATTATAAAATAAAGATCTATATAATCCTTCTTTAAATTTATAATTTTCTCCATCTTTTATTAAATAGTATGGAAAGTCCTTATTTCTATCAACATTTATCTTACTTATATCTTTTATTGGATTTACTTTCAATAAATTGTTAATTGATGCCAAGAATATATGATCAACCTCATCTTTATTAATTTTTATATTATTATAATTTTTGATATAACCTAAAAATGGATGGACAATTAATCCATAATGAGTAACTAGTACATCTAATGGGGTTACTATTTCAAAATCATCTTCTTCTAGACCTAATTCCTCACAAACTTCCCTCTTCACAGCTTCTTTAGGACTCTCAATACTCTCAATTTTTCCACCTGGCAAAGATATATCACCAGGCTGACTCCTCATATTTAATGCTCTTACTTGAAATAATATTTTAGTTTCTTCTTCTATATCTACAAGTAATATTGCAACAGCAGCTCTTTTCATATTACTCCATCCATTAATGTATGGACTATAATTATTAAATTTTTCAATTATTTTATCTAACATATCTCTCTTCCTTATATTATAATAAAGCCTCCTTAGTTAATTAATTCTAGGGAGGCATAAATAAATTCTATTCTTCTACAATTTTATTAATAATCTCTACTCTCTCATCCCCTAAATAAGGATATAGTTTTAAAGATATTTTACCATCTCTATAAACTCTTTCACCATTAGCAGAAACTATTTTATTTACTTTTTCTTTTAGTTCATCATAACTTATTAAAAACTCTAAATAATTGTCTACTAAATCCTTTAAACAAGTTGCTAATTCCTTTGGATTTCTATATACAGTTCTCATATTCATCTCCTTGTGTATTAATTAAAATTATAAAAATATTATAATGTTAAATTATGATTTTTTCTAGTATATTTTAAGCTACTTTATTTAAAAATCTATATAAAGATAAAATTCATATTTATAGTAATATTTAATTAATTTTCTTTAATATAATTCCATTTTCTTTAAGCCACTTTTCAGCTTCATTATAATTTATTATATACTTATCTACTAAATTCCAAAAATCCTTTGAATGATTCATGTATTTTATGTGACAAAGTTCATGAATTATTATATAATCCATAACATAATAAGGCATTAATATAAGCCTCCAGTTTAAACGAATTTCCTTATTGCTATTACAACTTCCCCATCTAGTCTTCTGATTTTTAATTATGATTTTTGATGGGAATAAACAACATTTCTTTGATAATTCCTTTACCCTCTCTTTTATAATTATATTTGCTTGTACTTTATACCAATTTGATAATAATCTATCTACATATAAAGTCTCTAAATTTTTAGATTTGATTAATATTACATCTCCATTAAGATATATATAATCACTTTCTGACAATTCTATTTTGGACTTAAATTTCCTACCTAAAAAAAATATTGTATCGTTAGTATTTATATTACTATTTTCTATTTTATTAATGTTCGTTATTATCCATTTTTCTTTACTAAGTAATATCTTTTCTATATATTCTACAGTTATCCCAATAGGTGCATATACTATTAATTCTCCATTAGAATCTAATTTCATAGATAAGTTTTTCTTATTCTTAAATGTCAATTTATAATTAATGACTTTATCATGTATTTTAATATTCCTATACATTTAATTATATCCTTTTTTCATCTTTTTTGGATTAGGTAAGAATATGAAGAAAATAATAACAGAAAGTACTAACAATATAAAACCTAAAAGGTACATTCCAAAATATCCAAAAATACTCTCAACAAAAGTATATATAGATGGATATATAAAGTTTGATCCTCCAGTGCTTAAAACTGATAATACAGCAAATGAAGTAGCTATTAACTCATCATTTAGAATATCTCTTAAATATTTAAATAAGAAACTTAAATATAGTCCATACATAATGCCATGTAATTGATCTCCTAAAACTATTAAAATAACATTTCCAGTTGAAAACATAAGTATCTTAAGTGCTGCAATAGTTAATGCAATAGTTAAGCATTTTTTGCTGTTTGAATTACTTAGATACTTTGAAATTATCATAAAAGAAAAGAATTCTATAACTACTCTAAAGCTTATAGAACCACTATATATTTCATTTGCACTATTTACATCTCCAACTATTTTCACTAAATAAGAAGAATATGCAAAATCTAGTCCCATATAACTTCCCATTCCTAAAAATACAACAATAATAAGTAAAATTATATTTTTATTTTTAAATAAATCAACAAATTTCACTTTATTAGGGTTTTCTTTAACAATACTATTCCCTTTAAACTTTAATAATATAATGCTAATCATTGTTACTATCATAATTAAAGCAAGTAAGTGAAGAATTCTATATCCAAATTTATTAATTATAATTCCTGAAATAAATACTATTATTGCGTATCCGATAGAGCCCCATTTTCTTACATCAGAAAATTCATACCTACTATTTATACATAATTCTTCAATATAAACTTCAAAAATTCCTGCTAAAGAACCTAATACTGCTCCATAAATAGGTGCATATACTATAGTTAAATCTTTATTTAAAAACATAAGTCCAATTATAGCTATAAATACAAGGACTAAATATCCTAGAATAAATCTATTTTTATTCTTTGATTTTGAAAACTTATTAGATAATATAGGCTGACATATTAAAGTAAATAGAGCTCCAATTGAAACTATTCTACCAACCTCACTAAGATTAAGACCTATCTCCTGGTTTAAATAAGGAAAATAAAATGTTGTTAAGATACTAAAAATACCAAATGTCAAAAAAGTTGTCATGCCATAATATTTTTTCATTAGTATTACCCTCCTGCAAATTATTAATTATATAATATTATAACTTTTTAAAATATAAAAGGCTATCTTTTAAGGATAGCCTAAAATTTACAATCTTTTTACTTGTTACTCCACAACCCATGTAGATTACAGTATTCTCTAACTCTATCTACATCTCCATTAACCTTAAATCTAGCTTCAGGTTTTTCATCTGGATTTAGATGTTTTCTAAGAACTTGCCCATCTTTAGTAATAACTTCTACCCATTGAATAAAGTGTTCAGCTAACATTGGATGTTCTACTTCACCAACTTTAACTAAAAGTTCTCCATCCTTTTCTTCAGCAACTGGAATATGTTTTTCAACTGCAGCATCAACTGTATTTTCAGTTAATAATGTCATAGGTTTACCACAACATGTTAATGTTCCACCTCCAACATTTAATACTTCTACCATATTACCGCATATATCGCATTTATAAACTTGTAACTTTTCTAACATATAATTCACTCCTTCTTAATAATAATTATTATATATTTATTATACTCCTTTTATTTCATCTTTACAAATTATTATTATATCTTAACAATCCATTCTTATAAATTTCTTATTTAACTACAAATCTTACTTACATAAAGTATATATTTCATAAATCCACCAGTTTAACCTGTATCATATAGATTATTATAAAAAACTATTTATTATTTAATTATATAATTGTTTATTTGATTTTATTATAAATATATTTATACTTATAATTATAATTAATAATATTTTTAAGGAGATAAAAATGAGTATTATAAAATATAATGATACAATTGGATTAATATCTTGTTCAAATGGATTAAATAATAATATTAAAGATAAAATTAATACTTTAGTCAATCTACTAAATTCATTAAATATCAATGTTGTTATTTCTGAAGCTTTATTTAGCAATATAGATGGTACAACCTTACCTGCAAAATTTAGAGCTAAGGAACTTATGAAATTTTATAATGACAATAATATTAAAGCAATTTTTGATTTATCAGGTGGAGATTTATGTAATGAAATCTTAGATTATTTAAATTATAGTGATATATGCAAAACTAAAAAACCATTTATAGGATATAGTGACTTAACTGTATTAATCAACGCTTTATATAAAAAAACAAATATTCCAAATTATAATTATCAATTAAGAAATTTGGTAAGAGAAAATTCTATTTTACAAAAAGATTATTTTATTGAACATTTCTTAAAAGAAGAGGAAGTAATTAATTCTTTTAATTATAATTTTATAAAGGGAAATTATATGAAAGGTATAATAATAGGTGGGAATATTCGTTGTTTTCTAAAATTAGCAGGAACTGACTATATGCCATCATTTGATAATAAAATATTATTTTTAGAAGCTCTAAGTGGTGATATAAATAAAATATCAACTTTTATAGCTCAATATAAACAACTTGGTGCTTTTTCAAAAATTAGTGGACTTATTCTAGGAACCTTCACTGAAATGGAAAAAACATATAGCAATATTGAAGTTAAAAATTATTTCTTAGAAAAATTAAATGAATATAGCTTCCCAATTGTTAAAACTTCTGAATTAGGTCATGGTTCTGATTCAAAGGCTATTCCTATTGGTAAAAAGGTAATATTAAAATAGTTATACTTTTCCATTCTTGAAATAATAATTTATTAAAGTTATAATTTAAATTGTAACTTAATATTAAATGGTTATTATAATTAATTATATAGAGGTGAACTTATGTTAAAAGAAGAATTAAAAAAGAATGAAATATCAGCTATGAAAGCTAGGGAAAAACAAACTGTAAATGTATTAAGATTAGTTAATTCCGAAATTAAGGCATACGAAGTTAATGAAAGAAAAGATATTACTGATGAAGTTGTTATTAAGATAATTGAAAAACAAATTAAGCAATTAAAAGAAGCACTTCAATATGCAATACAACTTAATGATGAAGAAAAAATACAAGAAGGTAATTTTGCTATTAATTTACTTACTCCTTATCTACCAGCTCAATTAAGTGAAGAAGAAGTTAAAGATATGCTTAAAGAAATAATTACTAATGGCAATTATGGAGCATCTGATATGGGTAAGATAATGAAAGAAATAATGCCAAAAGTAAATGGAAAATTTGATAGATCTAAAATAAATCCTATGGTAAAAGAATTACTTAAATAAAAAAAATCCTCCTTAATTTGGAGGATTTTTTATTTAAACTATTTTTTACTTATTTCTATCTTATCTAACTTTTTATTGTAAATAAACATATATAAAGAAGCTATAAAAATTATTCCATATCCTATAAAGCTTAAAGCATCAGGCAATACTCCAAAAATCATAAAACTAATTATGGCAGAAAATATTATATTTGAATAATCAAATATTGATATTTCTTTAGCTGGAGCATACTTATAAGCTATGGTAATTCCAAATTGACCTATACTAGCAAATACACCAGCCAATAGTAAATAAAGTAATTGCAACATAGACATAGGTTTATATACAAATATCATAAAAGGAAAAATTACAATTAATGAAAATAAAGAAAAATAGAATACAACCGTATAATGTTTTTCTTTATTTCCTAAAGTTCTAAGGCACGTATATGCACCTGCTGCAAAAATAGCTCCTAAAATACCAATTATAAATGGGAAAACATCCATATTAAAAGTTGGCTTAATAATAAATATTACACCTATAAATGCAATAACAATTGATATAATTTGTTTAAAATTAATTTTTTCTCTAAGGAATAAGGCAGAAAAAATAATTACAAAAAATGGACTTAGTTTATTTAACATATTAGCATCTGAAAGTATTAATTTATCTATAGAGTAGTAGTTTAACACTATTCCAATAGTTCCTAAGGTTGATCTTAATATTAATAACTTTTGACTATCCTTTTTACCAAAAAAACTCTCTTTATTTTTAATAATAAAAGCTAAAGCAATTATACATGAAACTAAATTTCTAAAAAATGTTTTTTGAAAAGATGGTAAATCCCCAGCTAATTTAACAAAAGCTGACATGCACGCAAATCCAAATGCAGAAAAAGTAATAAATATAATGCCCTTAACCCTATCACTTAAATTATTCATTTTATCACTCCTCACCTGTATATAATACATGGAAAACAAATAAATATCAAAAAAACCTTAGAAGCATCTCTAAGGTTTTTTTCATTATTCTTCAACTTTCTTTATAAAATCCTCTTCTGTTTCTGTTTCAATGTATTTTCCATTTGCATATCCTATTACTAAACCGTCTCTTCCACCACATTCTCCTATGCAACCAACTTCAACATTTTTACTTCCAAACTTTAATTCTAATTTATCTGTGTCTATTCTTGAACAAACTGGACATACTGTTATCATAATTTATTCTCCTTTTATATTGCTATTTTATAAGGTAATTATATTAATAGTATTAATTTTTCTCAAATCCCAATTTTATTAAATAATTCTTATTTTCTTTCATATCCTTTTATTATCTTATTTTTAGTATAAGTTTCTTAATATTTCATTTTATAAAATTAAATTTTTATCAATATTATTTAGCAAAATCTTATTTAAATTTTTAACAACAACAATATCTCCTATTTTATTGCTATATATGTCTAACTTAAAATCACATACATTTTTTCTTCGTTGAAAAGGATTTTCTTTAACTTCTATAGATTGTAAGTGCTCTTGTTTAATTAAAGTTGTAATTTTTATATTACTTCCACTACTTGCTACCAATAACTCCTTATTAACACCTAAAGATGTATTCCTATACTCTAGGTAGCCAAGAAATATATTGTATAAAATTAAGAATGATATTAAAGAAATTTTTATTAATAATAATTTATTTGGAATAAAGAAACATAAAGGAATTATAATAAATACAATTAAAATATTTGTAAAAATAAAAAAAAAAATTAGATAAAGACAAATTCAAAGAATCTATCTTTATCTAATTTTTATTTTTATTTATTATTAACTAATTTCACTGTTTCTCTAGCAATCATAAGTTCTTCATTAGTAGGTATTACAAACACCTTAATCTTTGAATCATCAGTTGATATTTCTTGAATTTTTCCTCTTACTGAATTTTTATTTTCATCTATATTAAATCCAAGGAATTCAAGTCCACTTAAGCATTCTTTTCTTGTAATTGAAGAATTTTCTCCAATACCTGCAGTAAAAACTATAGCATCTACTCCACCCATTATACCAGCGTAAGCTGCTATTTGTGCTTTTACTTTGTAATTAAATATATCTAAAGCAAGTTTAGCTCTTTCATTACCCTTTTCTGATTCTTCTAAAACATCTCTGAAATCTGATGAAACTCCTGATATTCCCAGAACCCCAGATTTTTTATTTAATAGTTCATCTACTTCATTCATAGTATAACCTTTTTCTTCTACTAGGAAGCTAATTACTGAAGGGTCTATACTTCCAGCTCTAGTACCCATCATAACTCCAGCAAGTGGAGTAAAGCCCATTGAAGTATCTATTGACTTACCTCCCTTTATAGCTGCAAGTGAGCATCCATTTCCTAAATGACAAGTTATAATCTTTAAGTCTTTGATATCTTTTTTCATAACTTCAGCAACTTTTTGAGAAACATACATATGTGATGTTCCATGGAAACCATATTTTCTTATTCCATACTTTTCATATAATTCATATGGTAAGGCACATATATACGCTTCCTTTGGCATAGTTTGATGAAATGCAGTATCAAATACAGCTACCATTGGTGTATTTGGCATAAGTTCTCTACATGCATCAATCCCTATAATATTAGGTGGGTTATGTAATGGAGCTAATGATATACAATCTCTTATAGATTCTAAAACATTTTCATCAATTATTACTGACTGAGAATACTTTTCTCCTCCATGAACAACCCTATGACCAACCGCACCAATTTCTTCCATTGATTTAATTACACCATTTTTCTCATCTATAAGTGCATTTAAAACATGTTTTATTGCAACTTTATGATCAACCATATCTTCCTGAATAATATATTTTTCTTTTCCTTCTACCTTTTGAGTCAAGATTGATCCATCTATTCCTATTCTTTCGACTAATCCTTGTACTAATGAAGTTTCTGTATCCATATCAATTAGTTGATATTTTAGAGATGAACTTCCACAATTAATAACTAAAATTTTCATTTAAACTCTCCTTTTTTATATATATTCTATTAATTATATAATACACTAAAAATTCATATATTCAAATTCATAGATTCTTCAATATTTAATGAAAATATTTAAAATTCGTAAATTTTTATAACTTCATTACAATTAGCGTAGTTTTACTATTTTTTTATATAACAATATTTAAATCTATTTGTTAATAATACTTTGATGAAATTTAATATTCTATATTTTAGTTTTTTAACATAGAAATTTTCAAAAAACTAAAATAAAGAGCTACCTAAGCAGCTCTTTATTTCATTAAACTAATATATATGGTAACCTTAATTTCAACTCATTTAAACTAGAATTATTTCTTTTTGAGTAGTCACTTAATTGATTTTCATCTATTTTGTAAACATCAAAGTATTTTGCATTCTTATTTGCAAAATATAACCCACATACTGATGATGGAGGATCTATCATATAATTTTCTGTAATACTAGCACCTGTATAATTTTCTCCATCTAAGATTCTAAATATCTTTTTTATTTCTTTTTGATCTTTTAGAGAAGGATAACCAATTGCTGGCCTAATACCAATATATTTTCCTTTAAGTACATCATCTAATTTTAAGTTTTCATTTTCAGAATATCCCCAATATTTTTTTCTAAGATCTAAATGAAGCTTTTCTGCAAATGCTTCTGCTAACCTATCACAAACAAAATTTAATAACATTGAATTATACTCATCACCATTATCTCTTAATTCATTTGCATATTCTTTAGCTTCTTTTCCACTAGTAACTAAGAATGCTCCCATGTAATCTTCTATTTTAGATTCTTTTGGTGCAATATAATCACTTAATGATAAATAAATATTATTTTCATTTTTTCTTTGTTGTCTAAACATATTAAATGTTTCAATAATATTATTCTTATCATCATATAACTCTATGTCATCAGCACATGAATTTGCTCTAAATATACCAAATACCCCTCTTGGTTTTACTATTTTATTAATTTCTAATTCATCTAATAATTTATTAGCATCATTTAATATTTTTTTAGCTTCACTACCATATTTTTCATCTTCTAGAATCTCAGGATATTTCATTTTCATGCCCCATGCAATAAAGAAAAAACTCCAATCAATAAATGGCCTAATATCATTTATTGAATAATCTTCAATATATTTAACTCCTAGAAAATTTGGTTTTTTAATTATTTCGCTATTCCAATCTAATTTTAATTTATTTTTCCTAGCTTCTTCAATAGATACATAGTCTTGCTTTGATTTATTATAATTTTCTCTTATTCTTTTATAGTCATTCTTGGTATTATCAATAAAGTCCTCTCTATTTTTTGAAACTAAAGTTTTGCAAATTTCTACTGTTTTTGAAGCATCAAACCCATAAATCACAGGTCCACTATAACTTGGATCTATTTTTAGAGCCGTATGAATCTTTGATGTTGTAGCACCACCTATAATAAGCGGTATTTTAAGTCCTCTTTTCTCCATTTCTTTTGCAACTGTTATCATTTCATTTAATGAAGGAGTAATTAATCCACTTAACCCTATTATATCTACATTTTCTTCAATTGCTCTATTAAGTATTTCTTCACATGGAACCATTACGCCAAGGTCTATTACTTCAAAGTTGTTACATGATAGTACTACGCTTACTATATTTTTACCAATATCATGTACATCGCCTTTTACAGTAGCTATTAATATTTTACCATCCTTTTTATAACTTCCTAAGACATCTTTATCTATATAAGGTGTCAAAAATGCAGTTGCTTTTTTCATTACTCTTGCTGATTTTACAACCTGTGGTAAAAACATTTTTCCATCACCAAATAATTCTCCTACTCTCTTCATTCCTTCCATCAAAGGACCTTCTATTATGTTTAAAGCCTTATCATATATATTTAACGCTTCAGATAAATCTTCCTCTATATAATCTGTAATCCCTTTAACTAAAGAATATTCTAATCTTTCTCTACAAGAAAAATTTCTCCAATTTTCATTATTTGATTTTTCTTTTATATTATCTGATTTATAATTATTGGCTGCATCTAGTAATCGTTCACTAGCATCATTTCTTTTATTAAAAATCACATCTTCTACAAGTGTTAATAAATCACTTGGTATTTCATCATATATTTGAATCATTCCAGGATTTACGATTCCCATATCCATTCCATTTTTTATTGCATGATATAGAAAAACTGAATGCATTGCTTCTCTAACCCTATTATTTCCTCTAAATGCAAAAGATAAATTACTAACTCCTCCTGATACTTTAGCTTTAGGAAGATTTTCCTTTATCCATTTAGTTGCATTTATAAAGTCCACTGCATAGTTATTATGCTCTTCAATACCTGTTGCTATTGCTAGTATATTTGGATCAAATATAATGTCTTCTGGAGGAAAATTTACTTTATTAACTAATATATCATAAGCCCTTTTACAAACATTAATTTTTCTTTCGTAATTATCAGCTTGACCAATTTCATCGAAAGCCATAACAACAACTGCTGCACCAAAATCCTTAATGATATTTGCTATTTTTATAAATTCTTCTTCTCCATTTTTTAAAGAAATAGAATTTACAATGTGTTTTCCTTGAATTGACTTCAATCCTTTTTCTATTACTTCCCACCTTGATGAATCTATCATTATAGGTTTTGCTGATATATCTGGATCTGAAGCTATTAATTTCAAGAAATTTTCCATTTCAAATTCACTATCTAGAAGTCCATCATCAAAATTAACATCTATAATTTGGGCTCCATTTTCCACTTGATTTTTAGCTATTTTTAAAGCTTCTTCATAATTTTTTTCTTTGATAAGCCTAGCAAATTTTGCAGAACCTGAAATATTTGTTCTTTCTCCTATATTTATAAAATTCATTTCTTTATTTGACTTAGTTACTTCTAACCCACAGTATACACTTTCTTTAATTACTTTTTTAATTTCCCTTGGTTTATATTTTTTAGCTACTTTAGATATTTCTTTAATATGCTCAAAAGTTGTTCCACAACAACCTCCAACCATATTTAAATATCCTTCCTTTAGCATTTCTTCTATATAAGTTGCTGTTACTATAGGCGATTCATCATAAAAGCCAAGTTCGTTAGGTAATCCTGCATTAGGATAAACTGAAATAAATAAATCTTGTGTTTCAGCAAGTTCTTTTATAAAACTCATTAATTCTTTAGCACCAAAAGAACAATTTAATCCAATAGATATGATATTATCATTCCTCATAGAATTTGCAAAAGCTAATATATCTTGACCAGATAATATTCTTCCAGATTTATCAGCAATAGTTCCTGAAATCATAATAGGTAAGCTATTCCCTTTCTCTTTATAAACTTCATTTGCAGCAATAATTGCTGCTCGTGCATTTAATGAATCAAAAATAGTTTCGATTAGTACAATATCTATTCCCCCATCTATCAATGCATTAACTTGTTCTTTATATGCTTCTTTTAATTCATCAAAATTTACACTTCTTAAAGTTGGATCCTCTACATCAGGTGATAAAGATGCCATTTTATTTGTTGGCCCAATTGATCCAGCAACATATCTTTTTCTTCCATCTTTTAATTCAAATTCATTACATAAATCTCTAGCAATTTTTGCACTCTCATAATTCATTTTATAAACTAACTCTTCTAAATTAAAATCACGTTGTGATATAAAATTTGAATTTAAAGTATTTGTTTCTATTATATCTGCTCCTGCTTCTAAAAATCCTCTATGTATATTTTTTATAATATTAGGGTTTGTTACACTTAATAAATCATTATTTCCTTTTAAAGCAAAGGGAAAATCCTTTAATATATCTCCTCTATAATCTTTCTCATCAAGCATATAGCTTTGAATATTAGTTCCCATTGCCCCATCTATAACTAATATTCTATTTTTTAAATCATCAATTATCTTAAATTTAGAAATCATTATAATACCCCCTTAAAAATAAAAAAATCTCTTTCAAAAAGAAGAGATTAATAATTTCATAATATATTTCTCTTATTTTTCAGATTTCTCTGTTGGATTTGGCACCACACTTAAAAAGTAGGTTGCTGGGCTTCATAGGGCCAGTCCCTCCACCACTCATAATAAGATTCTTAATTTATATAATTATATATTTTTTACGAGAATAAGTCAATTTTGTTCTTTTAAATTAAATAAATAATCCATTAAATTAAAGTAATGCTAAAATACTCTCAAAAGTATTATAACTTTGAGAGTATTTTATATTTTTATTATTATCTTAATATAGATTGAGCCATTCTTCTATAAGTATGTCTTATTCCTCTTATTGCAACAGATAATGTCATAATATTTTCTGGAACTGCCATACCAAAAGTTCCACAATCCCCTATATGTTGAATATCTGCTCCTGCCATCTTAGAATTTAAAGCAATTTGTTCTATAACTGATTTACTTGAACCTTCTTGTGATGTCCCAATTGTTGTCATTGCTAATGCACCATTATCATGTATCATAGAAATTATATCTTTTGCTAAAGATAAATCAAATCCTGGAACTGTACCAGGTGCTGGTATTAATACAACATCTGCTCCTGCATCTATAAATCCTTTTATAGTTTCTTCATCGTATATATTTCCACTACCTGCACCATGCATTTTACCAGCTATAATTAATGTATCTTCTCCTAGTATTTCCTTAGCTAATTTTATTCCATTACATATTGTCTCAGCATTAACACCTGTATTTGGATTTCCTGTTATTACAATATAATCAAACCCATATTCTTTAACTTTTTTTAGACTATATTCATTTAATGTAAAACCTTTTTCATATGTACTTCCCTCTGGTACAGGTTCTAAATTTACTCCTATTAATCTTCCAACTAATTTCTTAATATTTTTTATATAATTTTTATCATTTAAATTTCTTTTTACACTTTCTTCATATACTTGTGCTATTTTTCCTAAATCATTTAATAAAATATTTCCTCCATCTATACCAAAGATAAATGGTTTTTCAAAATCAAAAGTATTTAATGTTAACATATCTGCACCAAAACTTGAAGCTAATTCTAAATTAGATACTTCTTTAATATATGGAGTATAACTTATGATACATTCAGACATAACTGTCCTTCCTTCAGATCCCTCAATGATTTCTCTTAATTCATTTTTATTAATTGTCTCAATATCTTTTGTTGTTAATTCAAAAATTCTTTTCAAGCAAATCACTCCTTTGTCTATTGCACATGTAATATTATACATTTATACTTATCAATTGTAAAAGATTAAACTATAATATAATTAAAAACTTTCATCCTATAAAAAGACCAGCTAATAATAGTCAAGTAAAATATAAAAAAATAATTTTAATAAAAAATT
>ERZ857998.1335-NODE-1335-length-28541-cov-4.291336_pt1 | contig 28541 bp, 24 predicted proteins | sample MGYA00519954_ERZ857998 | MGnify/ENA primary metagenome ERZ857998 (study PRJEB31778, sample SAMEA3449424) | human gut metagenome | biome: human gut; feature: human-associated habitat; material: faeces | place: United Kingdom | collected 2010/2012 ...
TAAGGATCGCAGGATTTTAAGTCCTGTGCGTCTGCCAATTCCGCCACTCCGGCAAAATATAATCTGAAGTCGCTTTTCACAACTTCAGATTATTGATTGGCTCCAAGGGTGGGGCTCGAACCCACAGCCTATCGGTTAACAGCCGAGTGCTCCACCATTGAGCTACCTTGGAATATTAGGTTGCGCTTCGTAACGACAAGAATTATTATATAGTATCCTGCCATCCGCGTCAACCTATTTCTTTAAAAAAATCGAACTTTTTTTACATTGTTTTTTCGATATTTTTTCACAAATTTATTCTTGCTTTTAATCGATTTTTATGGCTTATTTTTTGCCAAAACGCTTCACAAGACCTTTCCGTTTTTCCTTCGGTTCTGCTACCTCTTCTTCATCGGCATCCGCCAAATCTTCCGAGGTTTCCTCAGCATCATCCTTTGCATCAGCAGGCACAGCATCCGCCATCTTGTCGGCATCTCCCGTGTCGATATGCTCCGGCTCCATAAGCTCCGGTTCTTCTTCCTCCAGCTTTTTGTCCTCTTCCTGGATTTCCTCTAAATGCTGCTGATGTTCTTCTTCCATAGCCGCTTCAATGAGCTTGATCTTTTCACGATATTTTCGTGTATTCTCCCGATCGCCTTCATCTTCATAGATAGACATCAGTTCCTTCATGGTTTCCAGATGACTTCCATTGAGTTGGAGAACCTTGCGGAATGCACTGACAGCCTCAGAGCGACGTCCCGTCATCTCGTACGCCACGCCCAGATAGTAATGCAGCGGCCACCAGTCATTGAAACGACTGCTCAAAAACGGCTCCAGAAGACTGATACCATCTTCGTATTTGCCTGCTGTGATTTCATTGCACCCCGCCTCGATCTGACGCGGTTCTGTGATCTGATCCAGTCTTTTCCGGATCTCCTTCTTGTCCTTGTTATTGTGGCTGAAACGTATAAATTCACGCCATGTAATATCTGCTTTGGCATAAAGGCCCAGATTCAGATACGCATATCCCAGGTAATAATAGCCTTGTGCAAATCGCGGATGAGTTTCTACCAGCAGTTCAAACCAATCCAGGGATTCCGCCTTGAATCTTCCAACATATTCTTCATTTCTGCTGTGAAGATACATGGCTCTGCAGGCTCTTGCATAACTGTACATGCTGTGCAGATAATTGTACTGCATACATAAAGACGCACGGAAGTGAATGCAGGCATTGTCCATATCACCGCGTTCTGCAGCATCTCGCCCTTCCTTCATCATGCCTTCGTACAGCTTGTAGTTGTACAGCTTCTTCAGGATCGCCACATAGTCTTTCGTATGCTTGAAATGGGGATCGCAGCCCATGACCCATGCCATGTTTTCCGCAAGCACCAGCATATCGATTCCTTCGCCGCCTGCAAATTCCTTGATTTCCTTTTTTCTCAGCGGGATCGGCACACCGCGCATCAGATCTCCTGCTTTTGATTTTTTCATGAAGTCCTCTGAAAACTCCACGAATACAAATTTATTCAGATACTTTTTGAAATACTTTCCGATACGATCTTCCCGCAGCTGAATATCACATTCTTCTCGCGGTCTGATAACAGTTCTGGTGATCCCCATGTTCTGGGCGATACTTTTCTTTTCTTTGCTCATACTCTACCTCTCAGAGCTTTACAAGGCTCTGAACCTTTCATCCTTAAACATATTATGGTTTTCCATCGCCGTTCTCAAAGTCTTCATCATAGCTTCTTTATCTTCAGGCAGGTTTCCTCTGAGGGAGACGTAATTGGAAGCGTGATTGCTCCGCAAAACACAAGTTTTAGATACATCTGTGTGTTCCAGCATCAAAAGCGTTTCCGCCATAACTTCTTCCGGAGTCAGCGGAGTAAATGTCCCATCTTCTATTTCCTTGGCCATCGGAACGTTCGGCTCCACGATCAATGTCAGAAGTCCAACATAAGATGGTTCCATTTCGCTGATCATAGTTCCTGTCTGGATCGCATGATCCTCCCAGCCTTCTCTTCCCGCAAGACCGGAAATAAATGTAACAGAAGACTTCATGCCGCAGGCTTCCACCTTCTTGACTCCATCGATGATCTGCTGACGGGTTTCTCCTTTGCAAACAGCCTGCAGAACCTTGTCGCTGCCGGATTCTGCACCTACATAAACCATAGTCAGACCCGCATCATACAATTCCTTCATTTCCTCATCCGTCTTCTTGATGATGTCGCTTCCTCTGCCATAAATAGACACTCTCTCGCATTCCGGAAAATTTTCTCTGATGTAGTTTAAAATCGGCATCAGTCGGGCATTTGAAAGTGCCATGGCATCACCGTCACAGAGAAAGATACGCGGCACGCTGCGATACTGTGCCCTTGCCCACGCCAGATCTTCCAGCACTTCTTCCAGCTTCCGCACGCGGAACTTCTTGTTTTTAAACATTTTGCAGAATGTACACTTATTATGGGTACATCCGATCGTCACCTGCACCAGCAGGCTGTAGGCCTCACTTGGAGGTCTGTAAATATCTCCTTCATATCTCATGCTATTCCTTGCTCCTTTCCTGCGGCTACATTTTTTCCGGCGCCTTCATTCCCAGAAGACCGAGCCCGTTTTTAATGGCGGTCTGTACTGCCAGAACCAATGCTACCTTCGCCGTCTTTTCCTTCTCATCCTCTACCAGGATATGTTCATCATGATAGAACTTATTGAATCCCTGTGCGATATCTACGATATGACGTGTCACGATGGACGGTTCATACTTTTCACCAGCTTCTTTGATCACTTCAGGCAGTGCATACAGCAGCTTTATCAGATGGTGTGCGCTTTCTCCCGTGATCCAGGATGTATCAAATCCCTTCTTTGCAGCCTTTACGGTATCTTCTCCGGCTCTGCGAAGGATACTGCAGGCCCTTGCGTGAGTATACTGCACATACGGACCTGTCTCTCCTTCGAAGTTCAGTACTTTATCCCATGAGAAAACATAATCCTTGATCCTGTAGTTAGACAGTTCGTTGAATACTACAGCCCCCACTCCGACATCATGTGCCGTTTCATCGATATTCTCTGTTGTAACGTTCTTTTCCAGAATGATCTGCTTTGTCTGCTCCACAGCTCTGTTGAGAACATCTTCCAGGAACACAACTCGACCCTGCCGGGTAGACATTGTTCCATCTTCCATGCTGACCAAACCAAATGGCACATGTACACAATCCTTCGCCCAGTCATATCCCATCAGTTCAATAACCTTGAACCACTGCTGGAAATGCAGATTCTGCTGCGATGCTACAACATAAATATTTTTATAAAAATCATAGGTTTCCTTACGATATACCGCTGCCGCAATGTCTCTTGTAATGTAAAGGGTCGATCCATCGGATTTTTTGATCAGTGCCGGCGGAAGATCATACTCATCCAGCTTTACGATCTGTGCTCCATTATCTTCTACCAGCAGCCCCTTTTCTTTCAGTTCATCCACGATTCTCGGCATTTTATTGGAATAAAAGCTTTCCCCGTTATAGGAATCGAATTCTATTCCCAGCATATCGTATACACGCTTAAACTCTTTCAGGCTCTCTTCCCTGAACCACTTCCACAGTTCTACTTCCTCAGGTTCACCCTTCTCCAGTTTAGCAAAGATCGCCCGTGCCTCATCTTCCAGTGCCGGATCTTTCTCTGCTTCTACATGGAACTTCGTATAGTAGGACAGCAGCGACTTGATCGGTTCACGAACGACATCTTCCTTGTTTCCCCACCTGCGGTAAGCACAAATCATCTTGCCAAACTGAGTGCCGTAGTCACCCAGGTGATTGATTCGAATGGTATCATATCCCAGAAAATCATAGATTTTGTAAATGGAATTTCCGATCACGGTGCTTCGAATATGTCCGATATGGAACGGTTTCGCAATGTTCGGAGAAGAATATTCCACGATCACCTTTTTCCCCTGTCCCATATTGCTTCTGCCGTAATCGTCTCCTTTTTCGATCACTTCAGAAACTACTTCCTGTGCCATTTCCTCCCGAGAGAGAAACATGTTTACATATGCATTGACGTTTTCTACTTTTTTAAAAACAGACTCCGCTCCGATCGTCTCTGCCAAAGTCTGTGCGATCATCTGTGGTGCCTTGCGGAAGATCTTTGCCAGCTTGAAGCATGGGAACGCATAATCTCCCATCTTGCTGTCAGCCGGTGTCTCCAGCATGTCCAGGATCTCATCCTTTTCCAGCCCATCTACATGTGGCGCCAGGATCTCTGCAATTTTTTCTTTATAGCTGATCATAGTCCATCTCCTTCTTCTATGTTACTTATCTCAATTTTACAACGGTCACGCCGTCACCGCCTTCATGATAGCTTCCTTTGCGGAAGCCCTTGACGTTCTTATTGCGCTTCAGCGCTTCCTGAATACCCTTTCGTAGGATCCCTTCTCCGCGACCATGAATGATCGTCACTTCTTCCAGCCCGGAAATAAAGGCATCATCGATATATTTTTCTACATCCATCACTGCATCATCAAGACTTTTTCCACGGACATCGATCGACACCGAGATCGTCTGTGCTTTTTTTCTGTACAGTGTACCATAGCCAGACTTTTTCGGCTTGCTCTTTTTCACCGGCACATGATCGATGAGCATGATATCTCGTAGATTCACTTTGATTTTCATCATCCCTACCTGCACCTGCAGATCACCTTTTTCATCCGGCAGCGAAATGATTTCACCATTCTGATCCATAGACAATATCTTGACTCTGTTTCCCAGCACCAGCTGAGAAGGATCTACCGGTTCCCGACTGGTCTCACGTTTTATGGAGCTTCGGTTTTTCTTTTCCAGCTCCCGCAGTTTTCGTCTGTTTTTGTCAAAGGCAAGATTACGCTCTCCCAGACTTTCCAGCTTGGAAAGTTCCTTTAACTCGTCTTTTACCTCGTTGGAGACTTGACGAGCTTCCCGCACGATCTCACGCGCCTGTTCTCTCGCCCACTCTAGCTCTTTTTCTTTTTGTCTTTCGAATTTGCGGATCTTCTCTTCCAGTTCTTCTCTCATCCGCTTCATCTCGATATTCATCGCTATAGCTTCATCACGCTCTTCTTCAGCGATTTTTTTATCTTCTTCAAGCGAAGCTATTACATCTTCAAATGCGATATCGCCACCCTCAAGCAGCTGCTTTGCACGCTCTATGACACTATCAGAAAGTCCGAGCTTTCGAGAAATCTCAAATGCATTGGATTTGCCCGGGATCCCGATATTTAAACGATACGTGGGACTAAGGGTCTCCACATCAAACTCCATGGAGGCGTTTTGGACACCTTCCGCCGAGATCGCATATTTTTTTAATTCCGTATAATGCGTCGTAGCAATGGAAGACGCCCCCTTTGAAGCTACTTTTTCTAAAACCGCGATCGCCAGCGCCGCTCCTTCGGTCGGATCTGTTCCTGCTCCCAGCTCGTCGAAAAGCGTAAGGCTGTGAGGCCCGGCTTCTTCCACAATAGTTACGATAGTCTTCATATGAGAAGAAAATGTAGAAAGACTCTGTTCAATACTCTGTTCATCGCCAATATCTGCGAAAATATTATCATACACAGGCACTCTGCTTCCCGGATCTGCTGGTATATGAAGACCCGCCTGTGCCATCAGCGACAGCAGCCCTGCCGTTTTTAATGTGACGGTTTTACCACCGGTATTTGGTCCTGTGATCACCAGCGTCTCATACCCGTCTCCCAGTGCGATATTGACCGGCACAACTTTTTTTCTGTCAATCAGAGGATGCCTTGCCCGCTTCAGATCCAGGATCCCATCCTGATCGATCTCAGGTTCATCAGCTCCCATATCTATGGAGAGTCTGCCTTTAGCCATAAAAAGATCCAACTTGGTCAGCAACACCTGATTGTTCTTTAAATCGTGGTAATGCTCCGCTGTCCGTTCCGATAAATCCGTCAGGATCCTGTTGATCTCTGCTTTTTCATCCAGTTCCAGCTGGCGAAGTTCATTATTGAGATTTACCACCGCCTGCGGCTCGATAAACAGTGTAGCACCGCTACCGCTCTGATCATGAACGATCCCCGGCACCCGGGCTTTATGTTCCTGCTTGACCGGGATCACATATCTGCCATTCCTCATGGTGACGATGGCATCCTGCAAAATCGTCTTGTTTTCTGAAGAGTTTAAAATGTGATTGATCTTTGCTTTCAGCGCTTCATTCTGACGAATGATAGTTCTTCGAATGCTTCGAAGCTGCGGGCTGGCATTGTCTGCCATCTCATCTTCAGAAAGAATACATCTGTCGATTTCAGCCGACAGATCCTTGTGTTCCGCAATAAGCTCCGCAATGGCCATCAGTACCGGAAGATCAGGAACGTCCCCCTTTAAAAAGGCTTTTACTCTTTCTGCAGTCTTCATATTATAGAGCACTTTTAAAAGCTGTGCCATAGTCAGTGTGCCGCCCTTGCGAGCGAAGGACACAATCTCCTCAATATCATAAAAACCACCGACAGGTAATGGCCCTTTATGTTGTATGAGTCTTACCGCTTCTGTGGTTTCCGTTTGGTGCTCCCGTATTTCAGACGCATCAAGATAAGGCATCAGCTCTGAAATGACCTTTTTCGTCATTTCAGAGCCTGCCTGCTCTCGCAGCATTTCTATTATCTTGTTATATTCCAGTACATGTAACGTCTTTTCTTTCATTGCATGCTATCCATTGATGTTCTTATATTTTTCAAGTTCCTTTTTCAGCTGAAGGTTTTCCATCTGCAGGTCGAAGAAACTGTTTTCCAGTTCTTTACACTTGTCTTCGACTTCACGAACGACTTCCTCCATGCTGCTCTGCGCCTGCTGTCTGGCATTGTTCACTGCTTCATGCAGCTGCTGTGCCTCCGCTTCCTTCTGCCGGATCTCATTGAGCAGATCATCTCTTTGAACTACGATCGCCTGAGTCTCTTCCTTATAATCCATATAGTTTTTCTTGGATTCATCCCACAGCTGCACGTAATGCTGCGCATCTTTTTCTAGCTGCAGATTCAAGCGTTTCAACTCCTCGATCTCTTCAAGGACCTCAAAATATTCACTTGCAATATTGACAGCAGAAAGAACTGCAATATTGGAAGGTGATGCCCCGAGAGATTTCGCGGCCTCTCCGATCTCCTGCATTTTCATGTCAACATGTGCAGCCACCTGAATGATTTCTTCTCTCGGTTTATCTCCGGCGATCACATATTCCTGTCCATAGATCTTGACGTTTACTTTATTGGTTTCCATAAGCACTCTCCTATCACTTGGTTTTCACCGGCTACATTTCACGCAGCACAGCGTTCAGTTTATGCTCAAGAGCTTCCAGTACTTTATTGTGTACCTTCGCTACATCCTCATCGGTCAAGGTCTTATCCTTATCTCTGTAAGTCAAAGTAAATGCAACGCTCTTCTTGCCTTCTTCCACTTGCTTTCCTCTGTAAACGTCAAAGAGTTTTACATTTTCCAGGATCCTGCCGCCCTCTTTGCGGATCAGCGCCTCGATCCTGCCAACTTCCAGATTTTCTTCTACCAGCAATGCGATATCTCTGGATGTGGATGGGTATTTCGGCAGCGGCGTATAAAGGATCGTTCTATCGCTGTTATCTCTGATTGCGTCAAACATCAATTCACAGCAGTAGATCCTCACACCTTCCATCCCATACTGTTCTGCCACGTCCGGATGGACTTCACCCATAACGCCCAACTGCACAGGTTCGCCGTTTTCCCCGGAAATAACAGAGATCCGCGCACATCTTCCCGGATGGAACGCACCCAGATCAGCTTCTCCTGCAAAGATCGGATCTTTGATCCCCAGTACACGGAACAGCTCTTCCACTACGCCCTTCAGGCTGTAGAAATCTTCATCCTTACCGTACATCCCAATGCAAAGGGCATATTGTTCATACGGAAGCACGTCGTCTTCCTGTGTATTGTTCACAAAGGTATTGCCGATTTCAAAGGCGTTTACCTTATCGATATTTCTAGTGTAGTTGCGAGCCAGTACTTCCATCATATTCGGCATCAGAACCGTTCTCATAACGGAGTTTTCTTCGCCCAGCGGGTTGATCAGCTTTACGAAATTCCTCTCCCAGGAGCCTTCTGCCGTGCGGATGTAGTCCACACCCTTCGGACTTACAAAAGAATATGTCTGGATCTCGTTAAGACCCATACCGCAAAGGGAATCTCTCGTCAGATCACGCAAAGCACGATCTTCCGGGATACCGGCTTCCGTATTACCCTTAGGCAACGTTACAGGCATCTTATCGTAGCCATAAATTCTTGCTACTTCTTCGATATAATCCTCCTCTTCCAGAAGATCCTGACGAATCGTCGGAGGCGTTACAGTCATGATATTTCCGCTGCCAGCCACCTTGATCTCAAGGCTTTCCAGGATATCGACCATTTCCTGACGTTCCAGTTCAATGCCCAGAACACGATTGATCCGATCCACACGAATATCGATCGTCTTTGCTTCTTCCGGAACGGGATAATTGTCTACGCTTCCCTTGCAGACTTTTCCTGCGCCCGTCAGTTCAATCAGACGGCACACTCTGTCTGCTGCCGCTTCGCACAGGTTCGGGTCGATGCCTTTTTCAAATCTGGCAGATGCTTCGGTACGCAGTCCCAGTTTTTTAGACGTTGTGCGGACGCTACTTCCTGCAAAGTTTGCAGATTCCACGATGATCGTCTTGGTATCTTCTTCGATCTCAGAGTTGAGTCCGCCCATAACGCCTGCGATAGCGATACCACGTTCTGCATCCTTGATCAGCAGCATATCGTCTGTCAAAGTTCTTTCCGTACCGTCCAGCGTCGTGAACACTTCGCCGTCCTTTGCATTCTCAACGATGATCTTGCCGCCTTTTACCTGATTGATATCAAATGCGTGAAGCGGCTGACCATATTCCAGCATAACAAAGTTTGTAATATCTACGATGTTGTTGATCGGACGCATGCCTGCATACATCAGTCTCTTCTGCAGCCACCACGGAGACTGCTCCACTTTAACATCGGTTATGACACGTGCCACATAGCGTTTGCAGCTTTCCGGATTCCTGATTTCTACGGAAACATAGTCCTTGGATTCGCCTTCTCCGTCTTCCTTCTGGATCGCTGTATCCGGATAGGAGAACGGCTTCTTGAACGTTGCAGAAGCTTCCCTCGCCATTCCGACCATCGCCAGACAGTCCGGACGGTTCGGTGTGATTTCAAAGTCGACGACAGCCTGTTTCAGCTGCAGAGCTTCTGCAAAATCCTGTCCCAGAGGATATTCTCCTTCCAGGATCCAGATGCCGTCTTTATGTGCTACAGGTACTACTTTATCATCAAAGCCCAGTTCGCCTGCGGAACACAGCATACCAAAAGATTCCACACCTCTCAGTTTACCTTTCGTGATCTTCACGCCGCCTTCCTGCTTCGGCTGCCCATGCAGCGGTCCCGGGATCCGGCTTTTGTGAAGTGCCACCGGCACCAGTGCACCTTCAAATACGTTCGGTGCTCCCGTTACGATCTGGATCGGTTCTTCTTCGCCTGTATTGATCTGACACACCACCAGCTTATCTGCATCCGGGTGCTTTTCTATTTTCTCGATCTTTCCGACTACCACGCGTTCCATTTCTTCACAGAAATGCTCGCAGGTTTCCAGGTTGGAACCGGACATGATCATTCTGTCACAGAACTCCTCATCGGAAACATCTATATCGATATAATCATTCAACCACTCGATTGGAACTAACATATGACACCCTCCTATTTAAACTGGTTTATGAAACGCATGTCGTTTTCATAAAATAATCTGATATCGTCAACGCCGTACTTCAGCATGGCAGCACGCTCCACGCCCATGCCAAATGCAAAGCCTGTGTATTTCTCGGTGTCCAGTCCGCCTACTTTCAATACATGCGGGTGAACCATGCCGCATCCAAGGACTTCGATCCATCCGCTGCCTTTGCAGACCCTGCAGCCTTTGCCGCCGCATTTGAAGCAGGACACATCCATTTCTGCACTCGGTTCTGTGAACGGGAAGTGATGCGGACGGAATTTCGTCCTTGTCTCTGTTCCAAACAGCTGCTTGGCAAAACTATCCAGCGTTCCTTTCAGGTCAGCCATAGTGATCCCTTCATCTACCACCAGTCCTTCGATCTGATGGAACATCGGGGAGTGAGTTGCATCCGGTGTATCACAGCGGAAACATCTTCCCGGAGAAATCACCTTGATCGGCGGTTTCGTTTTCATCAGTGTTCTTACCTGTACCGGAGACGTCTGCGTTCTCAGCAGGATATCCTCTGTGATATAGAACGTATCCGACATATCTCTGGACGGATGATCCGGACCTGCATTCAGTGCATCAAAGTTGTTGAACACAGTTTCCACTTCCGGCCCTTCCGCGATCGAAAATCCCATGCTCATAAATACTTTCGAGATTTCTTCGATGGTTATAGTCAGCGGATGTTTTACGCCCAGGGTAACTTCTTTCCCCGGTTCCGTGACATCTATCTTCTCCAGTTTGAACTTCGCTTCCTTGGCCGCGGCCTTCATATCTGCAAAACGACGTTCCAGCAATCCTTCGATTTCAGAACGCACGGAGTTTGCCATTTGACCTGTTGTCTTTCGTTCTTCCGGTGACAGCTTCCCCATCCCTCTGAGGATCTCTGTCAGCTTTCCTTTTTTACCCAGCAGCTTTACCCGGATTTCATCAACATCGCTGACGGATGCCGCCTGCTGCAGCTGTTCTTTCGCTTCTTCTAAAATTTTGTTTAACTGAGCTTGCATAGTTTTACCTCTCAATTTTATTTTATGATTCGTGACTGATACATCAAGATGCCGGCCGCCACCGCCGCATTCAGCGATTCAATGGAGCCTGCCATCGGAATCCTGATTTTTATATCTGCAATATCCAGAAACTCCTGCCGTACACCACGCCCTTCATTTCCAATGACAAGCGCAACGTTCTCACCCAGGTCAGCATCACGGTAATCCTGTGCTTCTTCCAGGCTTGTTACTGCGATTTTTCGATGCAAAGCTTGCAGCCTTCCGGCAGTTTCTGCAATATCGTTTTCCTGTAAAATCGGCATGCGGAGCAAAGAACCTGCTGCCGCGCGGACAACCTTCGGTGCATATGCGTCAGTACATCCCGCCATCAGCAAAACGCCACCATATCCTGCAGCTTCTGCAGTACGAATGATCGTCCCCATATTCCCAGGATCCTGCAATCGATCCAGTATCACAATGTTCTTCGTATTATTCTTCAGCAGGTTCGAGAAACTGTCCCAGTCGTGCTGTTTTTTCTGTATTACAGCAATGACTCCCTGAGAATGCTCCGTGTCCGCAATACTGTCAAAGAGCTGTGCTCCCAGTTCCAGCACGATCTCCGGAGTGACCTTCTCTAAAGAAAAAGAACTTCCTTCCCGTACCAGGATCGTATCTATCGAAATTCCCAGAGATACTGCATCCGCTAAAGGTTTGATCCCCTCCAGCAGGTATTTACCCATCTGATCTCGATATTTTCGTTTTGTCAGTTTACAGACAGATTTATAAATGGGATTTTCCCTGGATGTGATTTTTTTCATATCTGCTTGAAACGGAACAATAGCCGGATAAAACCGGCTATTGCAATACTCTTACCTTTCTGTTATCTCTTTAAGAAAGTTGGGATGTCGATCCCGGACATTCCCTTGTATGCATCTTCTGTCGAAGGTGCTGTCTCTACCGGTGCGCTGTAGCCATCTTCTTTCGTCTCTGCCTGTTTGTTCGGGATGACCGGACTGTTGAGGATATCCATATCCTGCGGCTTTTCGAATCCGGCTGCGATAACAGTTACTGCAATTTCGTCCTGCATTTCTTCTTTGATGGACGCACCCAGAATGATGATCGCATTTTCATCAGCTTCCTGATCGATCTGTGATGCGACTTTATCTACGTCAAACATCGTAAGATCTCTGCCACCGGTGATATTGATGAGAACAGCTCTTGCACCGGAAATCTGAGTTTCCAGAAGCGGACTGTTGATAGCGCCCTTAACAGCATCTTCCAAACGAGTTTCGCCTGTGCCTCTGCCAACGCCCATATGTACGATTCCTCTGTCCTTCATGATCGTTGTCACGTCTGCGAAGTCCAGATTGATCAATGCATCGTCTACTATGATATCGGAGATACCCTGCACTCCCTGTTTCAGGATCTCATCTGCCATTTCAAATGCTTCCAGCAGAGAAGTCTGTTCCTGTACCGTTTCCAAGAGCTTATCATTCGGTACAACAACGAGGGAATCCACGTACTTCTTCAGGAACTTGATTCCAAGTTCTGCATGCTCGCTGCGTTTTTTTCCTTCAAAACGGAAAGGCTTGGTTACTACCCCTACCGTAAGAATCCCCATGTCCTTGGCGATTTTAGCGATGATCGGCGCAGCACCTGTTCCTGTGCCTCCTCCCATACCGCATGTCACGAAGATCATGTCGGATCCTGCAATGAATTTCTCCAGATCTTCCAGATTTTCTTCTGCCGATTTCTGCCCTACTTCAGGGTTCCCGCCGGCACCCAGCCCTTTCGTCAGTTTTTCTCCGATCTGAATCTTTGTTTCCGCCTTGCTTTTTGCTAAAGCCTGCTTGTCCGTATTGACAGCAATGAAAGATACGCCTTTCATTCCCGAATCTATCATTCGATTTACTGCGTTGCATCCGCCGCCGCCAACTCCGATGACTTTGATTTCCTGCAGCTTAGAGTCATTCACTTCAAATTGTAACATTCAGAAGTACCTCCTGTGATTTTTTAAATAATTCCATTTTTTATTATAACACATTAATTTTGCGGCGTAAAGGAACAATAATTATTGCTTCCAATGTTGATAATTCCAGCCTCTATACCCTTCTGGTACAAATCAAATACCACGGTTTTCAGTGCGCCGGAATCCATACATGTGAGAAGATCCTTATACGCTCCACGACAGATCAGTCCGTCATAAATATAGGCATCCACGCGACTGCCGTCAATGCTCAGTTTCTTAAAATATAAATCGTCTTCTTCCATCTTCTGAACGATTTCCATCGCTTTATCGTAAGTAGCAGTCTGCTTCACTTCGATGGTCTTTTTCTTTTTCGCTTTGGTCACTTTAATATTTTCTACCAGAGGGACCTTCTGCTGCTCTTTCTCAATGCCAAGCACCATGCCTTCATTATCTGTAATGACAAAACGTTTTCCCATTTGGAACTGTGCCTTGCCACTTCGTTCCGTAACAGAAATCTCGATTTTATTGGGCAGCTTCCGTTTGACCCGCACCTTCTCTATGTAGAGATTCTCCTTGATCCTGTGCTGTGCAAACAGTGGATGCACATCAAAAATATTCTCGCCCACTTCCAACTCGGAAAGTTTCAGGATCTCTTCATCTGAGATTTCCTCGTTTCCAACGACTGCGATCCCATCCACTTTGAAATAATCGATGTGTACGCCAAAATATATACCGACACAAAGCAATATCAAAAGCAGGAATCTCAACAAATACCGTTTTTTTCGTCTTCGTCTCTTTTTATGAACTTTTTCCGCTCGATTATCCCTTCGCATATTCGGTTCATTTCCTATCTTTCAAATTCACGGATATTGTCACAAATCACACCTGCTGCATCCACAGGTGCGCACAGCAGACTTTTTTCTGCCATATCACGCAGGATCTCCGGATCTTTTTTCATCTGCAGGATCCTGTCCACCAAAGACTGATGATCCAGGTCTTTCTCCTCGATCACAACAGCACCGCCTTTTTCTGCCACTGCTTTGGCATTGAAATACTGATGGTTCCCCGTCACATGAGGAGAAGGAATAAAGATGGCAGGCTTGCCGCACACCGTGACTTCCGCTACAGTAATAGCACCACTTCTGCTGATCACAAGATCGGCCGCCGCCAGGTAGCGGTTCATGTCACTGATATATTCCATCACTTTGATATTGGAATTGATATCGATCTTTTTTTCCGTCAGTTCACTGCAAACTGCATCATAATAATACCGTCCTGTTGCCAGGCAGATTTTCATATCTCCGATGCGCTGAAACGCTTCAATAACGCTGATCATAGCCTGATTGATCCGCCCCGCGCCCTGACTTCCGCCAAAAGCAAGCAGCACAAAATCCTTCTTTCTAAATCCCAGATCCTTTCTCGCCTGCTCCCGGTCCATCCCATAAAAGCTTTTTCTTACCGGATTGCCCGTCGCCACATGCTTTTCAGGATATCTAAAATACTCAGAGCCTTCTTCAAATCCCAGGAATACTTTTTCCACATGTTTTTCCAGCATTTTATTAGTCACACCCGGGAAGGCATTCTGTTCATGGATGTAAGTAGGAATATGCATTTTCTGTGCCATTTTTACTACAGGGGCACTTGCGTATCCGCCTGTTCCGATTACAACATCCGGCTGAAATTCTTTCAGAATCTGCTTTGACAGCTTGTTCCCCTGCTTTAGATCGCGCAGCACCTCAACGTTTTTTAATGGATTTTTGCGATTAAATCCCTGCACCGGGATCAGCTTGATCGGATATCCGTTATCTGGAACCAGCGTCTTTTCCAGACCTCGCTTTGCTCCAACAAACAGAATCTCTGCGTCCGGAAATCTCTTTTTAATTTCATCTGCTATCGCTATTGCCGGATAAATATGGCCTCCGGTCCCACCGCCTGTCATGATCACTTTCATTATTCGACTCCTGTATTCTTCGGCGCATGCCTGGATATATTAAGCAGCACTCCCGCTGAAAACATAAACATAAGGAGTGCGTTTCCTCCATAACTTATAAATGGCAGGTTGATCCCTGTCGGCGGCATGGAAGATGTTACGACCGCAATATTTAAAATAACTTGTATTCCAACCATCAGCACGATCCCGGAAGCCAGGAGCATGCCGAACTGGTCCGGAGCATTGATCGCCACATGGACGCCACGCCACAAAAAACAGCAGTACAGTGCCAGAACCAATACGATCCCGATAAACCCGAGTTCTTCTCCTATGATCGCCAGGATAAAGTCGTTCTGCGGTTCCGGCAGATACAGGTTTTTCTGCACGCTTTTTCCAAGACCAACACCGAATAAACCGCCCGACCCCAGAGCCAGCAGCGACTGCACCGCCTGATAGCCTTCTCCCAGCGGATCCTGAAACGGATCTACAAAGCTGGTCATTCTCTGATACCAGTAAGTATCTTTCATAAACAGTAAGATACTGAGGATCCCTGCGCCGCCCAGCGCAGCAGTTCCAAACACATAGCGCCACTTCATGCCGGCCACCAGCATCATGGATACGATTATACCGCACACTGTGATCGCCGTCGAAAGATTCGGCTGCTTGACGATCAAAAGACCATATACCGCGGCAATGCCGACCAGAGGCAGTATCCCCTTGGTCACCGATTTGATCCGATCCGGCTTCTCGCTCAGAAACCATGCTGTAAATATAATAACAAACAGCTTGGCAAATTCACCCGGCATAAAGGTGATCGGTCCGACCTTGAGCCAGCGTGTCGCATTGTTGGCTGTATGTCCTAACGGTGTGAAAATCAACGCCAGCAGGATCACGCCCAGGATCAAAAACGGGATCGCGAACTTCCGATATCTCCTGTAGTCAAAAGCCGCACCAAAAACCATAGCGCAAAATCCTGCTATCACCCACATGATCTGTCTTCTCAGGTAGCTGTACGCCGTCCCATCCTGACTAATGGAATAATAATAGCTGGCACTGAAAACCATGATGATCCCGAAAATCACCAGTGCCGCCGTGAAGATCATCAGCAGAAAATCTCCCGAACGCAGTTCGTTCACTTTCGCCCATTTCGGATTCCCCTGTGTCCGCTTTTTCTTATTCTCTTTGTTCTCTTTTCCCTTGGCTTGCTTTCTCAATTTCAGTCGCTACCTTTCCAGTTCCCGAACGCACGCTTTGAAATGTTCCCCTCTCTGTTCAAAGCTGGTATACATATCCCAGCTTGCACAGGCCGGTGACAACAGCACAACATCTCCAGACTCTGCCAGACGATAAGCCTCCCGCACACAAGCCTCCATATCCTTTAAAAGCACTGTATTTGTAAAACCAGCTTTTTCCGCCGCTTCTTTTATCTTAGTTGCCGTTTTGCCTAAAAGCACCAGTGCCTTGACCTTGCCGTCAAACGCATTGACAAATTCATCAAACGAAGCACCTTTATCATATCCTCCGGCGATCAGAATAATATCACGTTTCATCGCTTCGATGGCGCGAATGGCAGCATCCGGATTAGTTCCCTTAGAATCGTTCACAAAACGGATCCCGTCGATCTCATTGCAAAGCTCGATCCGGTGCTCCACACCCTGGAATTCCCGCAGTACCTTTGCGATCACTTCCGCATCGATTCCTGCAAAGTGCGCAATGGCGCACGCCGCCAACGCGTTTTCAAGGTTATGGCTCCCCGGGATCTGCAGTTCTTCTACACCGCAGATCTCGCATACGCTTCCGTCTGCATCCTTGATGACGATGTTCTCATCCTTTACATATGCACCAAAATCCAGTATTTCCTTTCTACTGAACGGAACCGGTGTTGCGTTGCATTTTTCTATCAGTTTCCGACACTCTGCATCATCATAGTTGAGAATGCAGTACTGATCCTTCGTCTGATTTTCGAAGACACGTGCTTTCGCATCGATATAATTCTGCATAGTCTTATGACGATCCAGATGATCCGGTGTCAGATTCAGGATGGCAGAAATTTCCGGGCGAAAATCCCGAATGGTTTCCAGCTGAAAGCTGCTGGTTTCCGTAATGAGCCAGCTGTCTTTTTCCGCTGACAATGCTTTGGAGATCACAGCAACACCAATATTTCCTACGACATAAGTCTGCCTTGCTGCCGCCTTGAAAATCTCTCCCACTAACGTCGTCGTTGTCGTTTTGCCGTTAGTTCCGGTAATTGCCACGTATCTGCCGTGACCTACCCGGTATGCGATTTCCAGTTCACCTATGATCTCTGCTCCGGCCGCCTTGGCTTCTTCGATGAACGGCAGTCCCGGCGGAACTCCCGGACTTAGGATAAGCAGATCAAACTGAGTCATATCTTCTGGCTGACACGCCCAGTAACAATCGATATTCTTATCTTCTAAATATGCCTCCAGCTGAGAATCCACCTCATCCTCCGGCTTATTGTCCTGGATCGAAACGTGTGCTCCTAGTTTTACCATGGCCTGTGCAGCAGCCTTTCCAGACTTGCCCGTTCCTACGATCAAAACGTTTTTATCTTTCATGTCAGAAATAATTTCTTTACTCATGATATCATCTCCTAATCAACTCAATCTTGTTTACTATATAATAAAGAATCCCGCGACACAGCAGAGAACGGCAAAGATCCAGAATCCTGCCACCACCTGCACTTCACTGAACCCGCATTTTTCAAAATGATGATGGATAGGCGCCATCTTAAAGATCCTTTTTCCACCGGAAATTTTAAAATATCCGACCTGAAGCACCACAGAAAGTGCCTCGATCACATAAAGCAGTCCCACGATCGGGAGCAAAAGTTCCAGCTTCATCAGAATCGCCGCAGCCGCCAGACCGCCGCCCAGCGCCAGCGAACCCGTATCGCCCATAAACACCTTTGCAGGATTCCTGTTAAACACCAGAAATCCCAGACATGCACCACACATCGCACTACAGAAATACGCTCCGGTAACAATGCCGTAGGTAAATCCTGCCACTGCAAAAAACAGCGATATGAATGCCGTCACACCGGAGGCCAGGCCGTCCAGTCCATCCGTCAGATTCACCGCATTGGTCATGGCCAGCACGACAAATACGACAAACGGGATGTACCAGATACCAAAGTTTACATAAATATCAGCAAAAGGAATATAAACCGAAGTGCTTCCTTCCGTATAATTAGCCAGATACACAGCCAGTATCACCGATAAGATCGTCTGCAGACCGAATTTCTGATAAGCCCGCAGCCCCAGATTGTTTTTCTTGATCACCTTCAGGTAGTCATCAAAGAAACCTATTAGTCCGAAGCCTACAAATACCAGGAGTATGATGGCACATCCAAGGCCATCGATCTTTCCCATAACTGCTGCGCCGATCGTAGTAAGGGATGCGGCAATGATGATTGCGATCCCTCCCATGCTCGGGGTTCCCGCCTTAGAAAGATGAGACTGCGGTCCGTCTTCCCGGATATTCTGCCCGGCTTTCCTCTTCAGAACCGGGATCTCCACTTTCGTAATGATCACCGATATGATAAAAGAAATCAACATAATAATTCCTATACTGATATACTTCATGACAACTCCTACTGTTTCAAAATATTTTCTACAACCTGTTCCATTTTCATTCCTCTGGAACCTTTTACTAAGATTATATCCCCATTCTCAATGAATCGATCCTTATCCTGATAAAAATCTTCTTTTTTTTCATAATAAGCTGTCTGCAGGTTTCCGCCATCTGCGCCTTCACAGATCTTCCTGGCGTGCGTTCCGATAGCGATCAGTGTGTCGATCTTAAGCCCTCCGGCAAAAAGCCCTACACCAAAATGCTGTCTGTCACTGTCTTCTCCCAGCTCATACATGTCACCTAAAATGGCGATCTTTTTCCCATCACACCTGCTGTGTTCCAGCACGCGAAGCGCACTTTTCATGGAGTCCGGACTGGCATTGTATGTATCGTCGATCACACAAATGCTGCCGTTTTCTCTCCTTTTAAGCCGGTTTCCCGTCAGATCTGCAGCCGCAAGCCCATCGGTTTCTTCTTCAGGGGAAACGCCCAGAAGATCTCCGACCGCAACAGCCAGCGCGCTATTGATGGCATTGTGCCGCCCCGGCAGCGGCAAACTGATCTGCCGCACTTCCTGAGCATGCTCTAAAGTGAATTTTATACCATCCATACCGAAGTCGTCAACCGACGATATTATATAATCATCTTTTCCTTTTTCTCCAACCGAAATTTGATCATAATTTCCCTTTGTTCTTTCTTTCGTCAGAAACTCGCTGTCGCTGGCATAGATCAGCGTTCCAGGCAGTTCATCATCCCCGGCGATGTGCTTTGCGATCTCCATCTTGGCCTGAAAAATACCTTCCCGGCTTCCCAGGGATTCCATATGTGCCACACCGATATTTGTGATCACGCCGATATGCGGTTTCACGATACTTGCCAACCGGTCGATCTCACCGAAATCGCTCATGCCCATTTCCAGCACGACAACTTCCAGACTGTCATCAAACTGAAAGATCGATAGCGGGAGACCTATGAAATTATTGAAATTTTTCAAATTACGTCCGCAGCGGTATTTTTCATTTACGACATAATAGATCATATCCCGCACAGATGTTTTGCCGACGCTTCCTGTTACTGCGATTTTCTTCACATTTAAAGTGTCCAGATAATACTTTGCGAGTTCACCCATAGCATATACGGTATCCTCTACCAAAACGACAGCTGCACCTAAGGCTTCCGCCTGTTTCAGCCATTCGCCTTCTCGTGACGCCAGCACTGCCCGGCACCCATTTTCCAGCACCTGACCAATATACTTATGTGCGTCCTGATTCTCTCCGATAATTGCAGTAAACAGATCATCTGCTCCACATTCTCTGGAATCATGTTTAACACCTGTGATCACATCACCCGGTTTTCCCATCAGCAATGTGCCGCCGGTCGCTTTTACTATTTCTTTTACGGTAATTGGATTCATTTTTCTTCTCATTTCTGCAAAATTTATTTCTTATATAGATAAACCTTGCTGCCTTTCTTTACACTCGTTCCTGCTGCCGGATACTGCTTGGCAACGACGAAGTCTTCTGATTCTGCGGACTTATCCATATCGTAAGACAGCCCCTGTCCGCTCAGGATACCGATCGCATCTTCAACACTGCTTCCCGTCACATCCGGCACCTTTACCTTTTCTGCCGCAGTCTTTGTCTCTGTTTCTTCATCCGGCGATACGTTAAGATACCTCAGTGTATCTGAAAGGATCTGCTTCACACCGGGACCTGCTGTAACACTGGCATAATGGACTCCCTTCGGATTATCTACGATCAGCAGTACGCAGACCTGAGGATCATCCATCGGCGCCATGGCAATAACGGAAGAATACGTGGTATCGGAATATCCGCCGGCATTCGGTTTGTTGGCTGTACCGGTCTTACCGCCGACTTTATATCCATCGACTTTAAAGGCTCCGCCACCGCCATTATCAACAACATACTGCATGATATCCTTCATTTCATCTGCAGTCTCTTTTGATACTGTCTGCCGGACTACTTCCGTATCAAAAGTCTTTACCGTCTTCCCGTTGGAATCCTGCAAAGCTTTTACCAGGCGGGGTTTCATCATCTTGCCGTCATTTCCAAACGAAGAAATGGCTGTGATCAGCTGGATCGGCGTTACAGCAATACCTTGCCCAAACCCGATCGTTGCAAGACCTACCGGGCCGGCATTCTCCTTGGACTGCAGCAGTGCTGTCGTTTCACCTGGGAAATCGATCCCGGTAGTTCCCGTGATACCAAAGGTTCCTAAGTGTTCATAGAATTTGTCAATACCTACCTTGGTTGCCAGCTGCACGAATACCGGGTTGCAGGAGTTACTTACGGCTTCGGTCAGAGTCTGATGTCCGTGCGGATTTCCCCGGCGCCAGCAATGGATCGTCTGATCGGCCACCTGGATAGACCCCGTACAGTTATACGTGCTCTTCGGCGTTGCCACTCCTTCCTCCAGAGCCGTCGCCGTCGTGATCAGCTTAAAAGTAGATCCTGGTTCGTATACATCTGATATCAGCGAGTTTCTCCACATCTTATTCCAGTAAGCGACTTTTTCTGATTCCGACATACTTTTCAGTTTCGCCTGCTCCGAGCTGCTGGATGGCACCTTCGGATTGTTCAAGTCAAAATCCGGCGTCTGCGCCATAGCGAGGATATCTCCGGTTTTCGGATCCATCACGATCGCCAGTACGCGATCTGCGCTGGTAGCCTCCATGACCTGATCCAGGGCCTTTTCCGTATAATGCTGGATCACCTGATCGATGGTCGTCACCAGACTGTAACCATCTTCGGCCTTGTAATATTTTTCTTTACCGTAGGACAGGCGGTTTCCGCTGGTATCCGTATAATTGATCCACCTTCCAGCCACACCGCTCAGGTAAGTATTGTACTGCAGCTCCAGACCTGACCGTCCAGTGTTGTCGTCCGTTACCGTTCCCAGCGTCTGTGATGCAAATGCTCCCAGCGGATAATCACGCTTGGTGTCCTCTGCGATTTCCACTCCGGAAAGGTCAGACTTTCGGATCTTGTCCGCCACATCTTTTGAAACGCCTTTTTTCACCTTGACGATACTCTGCTCTTTCGTTACCATTTTGTAAACTTCATCGTAATCCATGTCCAGCGTTTCCGACAACGTTTTAGAAACTTCTTTTGTTTTCTTTTCTATTTCAGCCTTCTGTTTCACGGCATCTTTTTCTTCTGTTTTCTTCACATCTGCCGGGCGTACCCATATCGTATAGCATGTCACACTGACAGCCAGTTCGTTGCCGTTTCTGTCATATATAGTTCCTCGTTCTGCTTCGATGGGAGTATCGCGAGTCTGCTGCTCTACTGCCTTTTCGGAATACGTGCTCCCTTTCACGATCTGGATCCATCCCAGACGTATCACAAGCAGCAGCAGAAAGGCAAATACAATGCCCAGTATCAGTATCAGATTTCTTTTGCTGTTATTTGATGTCGGTGTCATACTGCTCCCTTAAAAACACCCCGGACATATTCGAATTGTTCAATTGTCCGGGGATCATTTCATACTTGTTTCATCTGCTAAAACTTATTATATTTTTCTTGTATCAATTATATGCCTTTTCTTTCAGGACATCACTGAACCCCTTTTCCGGAACATCATCCACGGTAATATATACCTTGTCACTGGTATCAGGATATGTCATTCCCAGTTCACTGACAGCCTTGTTTTCTACGTAATTGATATTGTTAGTTGTATACATCTGCGCCTGCAGGTTTTCGATCTCACCCTCCAGCGCATTGTTTTCCTTGATCATAGAGTTGATATCATACCGGATGTTGGCTGCATACGCTGTAATGATGATCAGCATGATCATGATCACCCCGATAGCCACAACACCAGAAAAGGCCATCTTCTTCCCGCTTGCTAACGGAAACGGCACCTTGACAGTTTTTCTCTGCCTGGTTCGTTTTGTCGGAGCTGGTTCTGGTTCCGGCTTTGGTTTCATATCAAACCCGTATTTTTGATAATTTCTTTGATATTCATACCATCTTTCAGGGTCAATCATTGTCTTCTTACCTCTTCTTTTCTATGATCCGAAGCTTCGCACTGCGTGCTCTCGGATTCTCCGTCAGTTCTTCTTCTCCTGAAATAATCGGTTTTCCCGTCACCTTAACTACATCGGTCACTTTCCCGCACACGCACACCGGAAATTCCTTCGGACATGTGCAAGGGTTAAGTCTTCGTTGAAATGCCTCCTTCACGATCCGGTCTTCTAACGAATGGAACGTGATTATGCAAAGCCGGCCTCCCGGCCGCAGCACATCGCAAAATCGGTCTATAGCATTTTCCAGCTGCTCCAGCTCGCTGTTTACTTCGATCCGGATCGCCTGAAACGTCCGCTTTGCCGGGTGCGGTCCCTCTCTTCTTGCAGAAGCAGGGATCGCCGCCTTGATAATATCCACTAATTCACCGGTGGTTTTGATGTCTCCTTCTTCTCTCCGGTGCTTTACAATAAAATCACTGATACGAGAAGCCCATCGTTCTTCTCCGTATTTACGAATGATCTCCGTCAGTTTCTTTTTATCGTATCCGTTCACTACGTCGTATGCGGAAAAAGAATCATCCTGGTTCATCCGCATATCCAGCGGTGCATCATGCATATAGGAAAACCCCCTCTCACCGTTATCCAGCTGATAAGAGGAAACTCCAATATCCAGTAGCGCACCATCGATCCCGTCGATCTGCAGCTGCGTCAGCACATCCTCGATCTGATCATAGGTGCTTTGCACCAGAAACTTCGTACACGAAAGAGACTCAAGCCGCTTTTCTGCTGCTTTGATTGCCTCTTTATCCCGGTCGATGCCGATCAGGATACCTTTTTCACTGAGCCTGCTTCCAATGCCAAACGCATGGCCTGCTCCACCCAGCGTCCCGTCCACGTAAATCCCGTCCGGTTTGATTGCCAGACCTTCCAGACATTCTTCGTAAAGAACCGGCACATGTTTAAAATCCATACTGTTCCATCCCCTCTGCGATCTCGCTGGCGTTCATCAGTTCTCCGGTATCCTCATCCAGTTCTTCATGCCAATTTTCCTTGCTCCAGATTTCAATGGTCCGGTTGCTTCCGATGGTCACCAGATCCTTGTCGATACCAGCATACTCCGCCAGATCCTGCGGAATTTTCATTCTTCCCTGCTTGTCCACATCACATTCTGCGGCGGACGAAAGGAAGTGACGTTTCAAGCGTCTTGCCTGCGGGTTGGAATCCGGCAGCAGTTCCAGCTTCTCGTTAACGAACTTTTCCCACTGTTCAAACGGATATACCGTAAGACACTTGTCCAAAGCTTTCGCAACGATGCATCTGCCGCCCAGTTCAAGTCTGAATTTTGCAGGCACGATGACTCTAGATTTGCTATCTATTGAGTTGTAATATTTGCCTACAAACATAGACTCTCCCTCCATTTTGATTTTACTCCATTTTAAACCACTTCAAACCCTTTTTCAACAAATTCGCTCCACACTGTGACCTTTTTGCTCCAAAAAAGATTTTTTCACGGTTTCAGAAGGGGCTGCAAAGTCTACCAGGCACAATATCTAGTGTTTCAAGTCTTCGTATTTGCCGAAATATTGATTTTTGACGCAAAATAGCCTTCGAGGAACAAAAAACACAAAAAAACCGCTCTCACGAGCGGTTTGGGGATGTCGATTTTTTGAGTTTTATTCAACACTTTTATGAGGGTAAAATTCGCGATTTTCACATTTTCATGAGCGAAAATCAGTGCAGTATTGCATTTTCATGATCGTACGTTTTCTATAAACCATAGCTTGAGGTGTACCCCAGCTTGAAGGTATACCCCAGCTTGAAGGTCCTGAAACCCGTGAAGCTTGCAAAATCTTTGTTTCACAAGCTTTACGATGTAAATCGAGAATCTGCAAAGATTCTAGCTGCAGGATTTTTTGCAAAATCTTCGTTTCGCAAAATTTTCATAGCCAAACAAAGAATCTATAGAAATCTTGCCGAAGATCTTTAATTCTATTTCTCGAAGTTAACTATTTTTTAAGGAGTGTTGGAACGCTAGATCTGTCATCGACCCGTACCGTGCTGTCATTGACGAGGAAATTCTCGATTTCAAATGCCTTTTTTTCGATTCAAGGATTTAGGTAACATCTCCCGTTGCCGTCATTTGAAATTTTCTCGTTTTTGCTGTGAAAACCTTTCATTCGAAGATTTTGCAAATCACTTCGTCACAATATCAAGCAGCGACTTATAGCTGTCGATCACATCGTAGACTACCTCCCCATTGCTGATCGACGATCTGAAAAAACTCGATGAGCGCCAGCTGAAAAACGTCGCTGAGCTTATCCAGCCTTGCATTCACATATCCAGCGAAAAGATTTTCCATAGCCGACAAATCATGTTTCACATGGTATGCATCGAAGGCATTATAATACATGATCCTGTCTGTAAACTTAATGTCGATCGGCGGATATCTAGCCTTCATCATCACTCCACGGCCACCTCCACCGGTTCATCCAGTTCCAGCAGATCCGGATCTACCCGGCAGTCATATGCTAGCACCTTCACACCGGCAGCCTGCGCTTTCTGCAAAGCCTCTCCGAAGGCTTCATGCGTTCGCCAGTTAGGCTCTACCCGGCGTGCTCCCTTCATCTGGATCACAAAGAGGATCCCTGCTTCAAATCCCGCTTCATGCGCCCGAATCAGCTCTTCCACATGTTTCACACCCCTCTGCGTCGGAGCATCAGGGAAACGGGCAACACCGTTCTCTTCCAGCGTCACCCCTTTGACTTCCAGCAGAAATTCTTTGCCGCAGCAGTCCTTACCATAAAAATCGATGCGCGAATCACCATAAGTATACTCTCCGCGCAGTTCCACAAGCTCATCCATCCCGGGAAATTTCAGATGTCCGTTCTGCAAAGCTTCCGCCGTCACTTTATTAGGTGCCTGAGAATCCATATTGATCAGGATGTTTTGCTTTTCCACCGCGATCAGCGAATACTGCAGCTTACGGCTTCCCATTCTCCCTTCAAAGTCTTCTACGTATACCACTGCTCCGGGAACAAGAAGTTCCCGGCACCTGCCCGTATTCTTCACATGCGCCTTGACGACCGATCCGCCCAGCTCCACATGGGCGATAAAGCGGTTAGGTCTTTCTAAAAAAATTGCCTTTCGGATATTCTGATACTGCATCCAGCACCTCCCGGATTTCATACAACCTATTTTCTGTGAATAATCGAAAAATCTCCGAGGCATCTGCCACGGAGATTTTTCACGTTACGTTCGACTTTCGCTGTCAGTTTCCCTTCCTGATGCGCCAGGGTGAACTGCATCTTTTAAGTCATCCTCCCAAGTTTGATCGCAAAATATAAACTAATAATGTTTCAGTAAAATTTTTTTGCCGTGACTGTAATATACCCCATTTTAGAGAGCCTGTCAACAGTCCTTCAAGGTATGCTTTTTCCTTCTGTATCACCAGAGTGCCATTCCGTTAAGTCCATTGCAATCACTTGTTTTCAGCGTTTTTATCCGCCAAAATCCACGGATGAAAATTCACACTTTTTTCGCAGAAAACCCGAGGAAACTTTGCATCAGTAAAAGGTCACTTTTCCGGCTCAATCGTTGCACCTGCCCACTTGTAAAAAACGGACTTTTAACCCCGTCGTCATTTTTATGTTGCCTTATGTTGCCTTATTTTTTATAATAAAAAAAGAAAAAATTTTTTAAAGGAAATGAATTATGTATGTAAGCATCGCTTCCCGCACAGGCGGCCGGAAATATCTCTCCATAGTCCATGGATACCGTGACGAAAACGGCAAAGTCCGCAAGAAAACCATCCGGTCTCTTGGCTATCTGGACGAACTGGAAAAAGAATACGAGGATCCGATCGCCCATTTCAAAGCAGTTGCAAAAGAAATGGACACGCAGCGAAAACAGGAGACCTCCGGCTACGATCTTTGCATCAATCAGCAGGAAAAGCTTTCTGTCGGCACAGACAACATGAAAAACTTCGGCTATGCCGCCCTCAGCAAGATCTACCACGAACTGGAGCTGGATTCTTTTCTGAAAAACCGACAACGCCATACCGAAGACACTTTTGTTGCCAATGCGGTTTTGCAGGCTTTGACGTATCTTAAAATCGTTGCTCCAGCAGCAGACAGCACCTTCTTTATCGATCGCGAACTCTTCTTCGAAAAAAACAGCGGAACGGAAGACGAGTTTTATCAAGGGCTGATGTTTCTCTACCATCTGAAACTTCCTCTTCACAGCTGGATCAATGAACATATCACAAAAGCAGGCATGCGCGAGGATACCATGGTGTACTACAGCATCCACAATTACTGTTCTCCCAGCCACGTTATCCGGATCGGCGTGTTCACCGACCGTGCGCTTATGCCTGTAACGTACGACCTGTTCCCGTGCACCAGCAACTATACGTCCACCTATAGGCCAAATTTCCCGGAAATAAAAAAGCGCTTCCATATGAAGCGCATGATCACAGTTTCCAACAAGGCAGTCAATAACGGGGACAATATCTGGAAAATCCTCAATACACCGACCCAGGACGGCTACATCTTCAACATACCGGCGCACAGCGCTGACCGGGAACTGAAGCAGTACATACTGAAAGATGACGACTACGAATGGGTGGGCGAAGACTACAAACGAAAATCTCGCACATACTCACGCCTCATCGATATCACGCAGGAAGATGGGCGGATCATAAGTAAGGTCATCAAAGAAAAACAAGTTATATTCTATAGCGAAAAATATGCTAAGCGTGCCAAAGACAGCTTGCTGGACGGCTACCACATCCTGCTGACAAGCGAATGCGAGGAAAGCGATGATTCGATCATCGAAATGTACCGCGGTCTCTGGAAAGCCGAAAAAGCCTTTCACCTGACAAAGCAGCAGCTGGAAGCAAGGCCTTCCTGTATTTCTGTCCACGACTTCATCGAGATCCATCTGCTGTCATGCTTTACCGCTATGGTGCTGATGAGGATTTTGCAGCGAAAAGCAAAGGATCGCTACTCCATCGCACAGCTGAAATACTCCCTCACCCGTGCTAACTGTATCCACATCCAGGAAAATCTCTATCTGTTTTCCTATTACGATGAAGTGCTGCAGACACTGACGGAAGTGACCGGCGTACCCTTCTCCCAGAAGATCCTGCCTCTGGGAGAAATCAAGCAGCTGCTGGCCAATACTAAAAAATAACGATATGGTGCGCTTCCTATACATTAAACAGGAAGTGCATCACATCTCCGTCTTTTACCACATATTCTTTGCCTTCGGAGCGGATCAGCCCCTTTTCCTTGGCTGTCGCCAGGTTTCCGCCACATTCTACCAGCTTGTCGTAAGCGATGGTCTCTGCGCGAATAAAGCCCTTCTCAAAGTCGGTATGTATCTTGCCGGCTGCACCAGGTGCCTTCGTTCCTCTCTTGATAGTCCATGCTCTTACTTCTGGTTCTCCCGCCGTCAGGAAGGAAATCAGATCCAGCAAATGATAGGATGCCTGCACCAGCTTGTCCAGTCCGGATTTTTCGATTCCCAGTTCTTCCAGAAACATAGCTTTCTCATCATCATCCAGTTCTGCCATTTCCGATTCGATCTTAGCACAGACTACCACAACATCGGAGTTTTCCGTTGCCGCGAACTCTCTGACCTTGCGAATATATTCATTATCCTCGCCTGCCGCGTCGTCCTCGGAAACATTTGCAGCATAGATGACCGGCTTGTAGGACAGCAGATCCAGGCTCTTTACGAATTCCGCTTCATCCTCTTCCAGTTCCATGGCTCTAGCGGATTTGCCCTCTCCCAGAAATGCATGCACCTTGTTAAGAAGATCCAATTCTTTCTGCAAAGATTTATCCCCCTTCAGGTTCTTGGTGGTCTTCTGGATACGGCGTTCCAGCACTTCCATATCGGAAAGGATCAGCTCTGTATTGATGGTTTCGATATCCGAGATCGGATCGATCTTGCCATCGACATGTACGACATTAGGGTCTTCGAAACAGCGTACGACATGCACGATAGCTGCCACCTCACGGATATGGCCCAGAAACTTGTTGCCCAGGCCTTCGCCCTTGGATGCGCCCTTTACAAGTCCTGCGATGTCATAAAACTCGATCGTCGTGTAAATCGTCTTCTTGGAATTGTACATTTCGTGGAGCACCTTCAGACGCTCATCAGGAACTGTTACAACACCTACATTCGGTTCGATCGTGCAAAACGGATAGTTTGCCGCTTCTGCCCCTGCTTTTGTGATCGCATTAAACAAAGTACTTTTGCCAACGTTCGGCAATCCTACGATTCCTAATTTCATAATCTTATTCTCCTCGTTATTATTCTATCATC
>ERZ857998.1346-NODE-1346-length-28316-cov-4.682672_pt1 | contig 28316 bp, 24 predicted proteins | sample MGYA00519954_ERZ857998 | MGnify/ENA primary metagenome ERZ857998 (study PRJEB31778, sample SAMEA3449424) | human gut metagenome | biome: human gut; feature: human-associated habitat; material: faeces | place: United Kingdom | collected 2010/2012 ...
TTTTCTTCGTATCCAAACCGTATCACAGAAAGTGTGGATTGCAAAGGCTGCGGGCCTTGCAGTCCCCTGCTGAAATCGGCCTCAAATTAAGGCCGATTTCGGTCATCAATCATCTCGGCCATCGACGGCCCCGGCCGGGGTACCCCCTTCCCCATCAATCATAATCTTTGGTCTGGTAAATTTTTTGTCATTGTATCGTATCCAAGATTTTTTCTCTTTTCCAAATAAATTCCAATGCAGAAAACAATCATCATGTAAATAAGAGCTATCACTTGTAGGGCAACCATCGATGCTCTGCCTGCATAATTCGGCTGGCTTTCAAACAGTCTTGCAATCCCACCAAATAAATACAGTGGTGTTGAAACTGAAAACATCTGGGAAAAGACTGCCAATGTCATATTTCTTGTTTCATCGGTTTCAAGCAGGAACTGCCAAAGGGTGACCAACAGTGAACAAAATCCCACTGCATGAGCAATCAGCACTGCGGGAAGCGTTTTCCATCTGCGTGCATACTGTCTGCCCAGATAAATCCAAAAAGCTGTTGTAACCAGAGGAAGCAGGTAGAAGCCTGCCGCGCCAATGACGGGAACTGTCAGCAAGACATTTGCTAAGGCTCCAACTGCTACAGGAACAAGAGTCAACAGGAATAAAACACTTTTCTTCATATGGCACCATTCTCTCAAATTACATTTGTCGTTGGATTGCTTGGAAAAAGTATATCATATGATTCCTTGTAAATCCACTTATTTATCGCCCCCCTGACCAAGGGAGCGCCGGGGCCGCTTTCGGCCTTTCTCCGCCTGTTCCCGCTGTTTGTCCGCTTGTACCGCCACCTCCACTTGTTCGGGGCCAAAGACCCGCTTGACCCGTGTATAGTCGGCGGAGACTTGCCGCAGGGCCTTATTTTCTAACTTGACCTCCTGCAATCGTCAGAGAGGCGGGCGTTACCCTCCCGCACCCGGTCATAGTCCCCTTGCAGACGGTCAAATTTCTCCCGCAGCTCCACATGGGCAAATACAGCGTACAACCTTGACATTCCTAAGTGGTTCTGCTACCGTTATTGAAAGGCAACTGATAATATGTAATATGACGATTGGCCAACGAATCCATTTTTTTCTGCCTTCTTCGGAGGATGACATAGAAGTATCTCGGCATGGTGCGGGGCTTTCCGGAAAAGTCCGCATGCCCTCTCCGTCCCGGACATAGACTCCTATGCGGGGCTCATGCACACCCTGTTTACCCTGGAGGACAACTACGGGCTCAAGATCAGCGAGATGGATGGGGAAGTCTGCCTGATAGTCGATGTACGGAAGAACAAGGACGCCGCCCGGCTGCACGAGATGCTCTGAGCCTGGCAGCAGGCCGAGCCATGCTGGAGGCGGACGAAATCTCCAAAGAGGATTACGACAAGTGGCGCTACCACTACCCGGAGTTTGACAAGTCACAAAAGATTGCCGAGGTTATGTCACAGGAATTAAGCGATATATTCAAAGATATAAATGATTCTGACAGGAGGTGATTTTTTTGGCATTTAGCAAAACGATTCAAATGTACATCTTCGACGGCAATCCAAACGGCCGGATTATGTGTGAACTATCTAATTGGAATGGAAGAGTATATAAGATCTCTCGAAACGAATTAGGTACTTTTTCAGAACGACCAGATGCCGAAAATACCGGTGTTTATTTCCTTTTAGGCAAGGATGAGGATAATGTAGACACCTTATATGTCGGAGAGGCGGAAAAAATGCTGACACGACTAAAGCAGCACCTGAGAGATACTTCGTACTGGAGCGATTGTATTGTTGTTGTTAGCAAGGACAACTTGCTAAATAAAGCTCATGTCAAATTTTTAGAGAACAAATTCTATGGGCTTGCTAAAACGGCTGGAAGGTCCGTAGTAATCAACAACACAGTCCCAACTTGCTCATCTATTTCTGAATATGATGAAGCCATGCTATCAGAATTCATCAGCAATGCAAAATTACTGGTGAACACCCTTGGATACAAAATTTTCGACACTATCGAAGATAGTTCTGTTAAACAGAAGGACGATCAGATCCTGTTTTATATTCAAGCTGCTCGCGGAGCCGACGCAAAGGGAGTCCTTGTTGCGGATGGATTTGCCGTCCTAAAAGGCTCAACAATAGCGACATCGACTGTTCCTAGCATGACTGAAAGTTTGATTCATCTCCGTAGTGAACTAATGAGCAAGGGCATTATCGACTCAGAATTTCATTTTTTGAAAGACTATATTTTTACAAGTCCTTCTTTGGCCGCCGCTGTAGTAATGGGAAGAAATGCAAATGGGCGAACAGAATGGAAAACATCTGATCACAAAACAATTAAAGATATTGAAGAAGAAAACTTAAACTAAAAAGAGAGCTAACTGACTAATCAAAATCAGTTAGCTCTCTTTTTATGAATAATGAAAAAATGTTGCCAAATCGTTGCCATGCAAAGGGCTGCTATCAAAAGTCCGCATTTTTATGAAAAATAAAGTGTGTCTTTTCGTCGTTTTTCAAGTAAATACAGACTTTTTAATGCCGAGTTAGCCCTCTGGTTTTATTCCCACTCGGAAAATTCAGATATAGTAGGGTGTATTTGAGGTGATTTTTCAGGAAAAACTTTCGCAATTATGTTAATATTTCACCTGTTATTTGGGACACCTCGTTTTCTTAGTATCAAAATAGTATCACAGAAAACCAGAGATTGCAAGAGTTCCGGGCTTTGCAAGTACCTGTCGAAATTGGCCTCAATTTGAGGCCAATTTCGGCCACTGACCTCCACTCAAAATCAAAGGAGGCAGGCAAGCACCCCTGGGACTTGCCTGCCTTGATAACCGCAGAGCAAGACCGGGCAGGGCTGTCAATGGCGGCGCATGAAATGCGCCGTTCATCTTGACCATTGACAGCTTTGACCGGGAGTGCTTTCAATATATACTGTTTTTGTAGCAATCGTATTTCTGAAAGCAAGATCATGTTCTACGAAGATCATTGTAGGAGAAAATTCCCTAATCAGATTTTCAATTTGCATTCGGGAATAGATGTCAATATAGTTAAGAGGTTCATCCCACACATACAGATGTGCTTGTTCACAAAGGCTTTTTGCTATCAACACTTTTTTCTTTTGTCCCGCTGAAAAATCTTCCATTTTCTTTTCAAACTGTATTCGTGAAAAATCCATTTTCCGTAAGATTGCCTTAAACAAACTTTCATCAACACGATTGGCTTCCGCAAACTCTGATAACGACCCGTTCAGCATAGAAGTATCTTGAGGTACATAGGACAATATCATGCCAGAACCTATTGCAACTGTCCCACGATGTTCTATTTGTTGCCCGACCAGTAGCTTTAGAAGGCTCGTTTTCCCAGAACCATTTTTCCCATCAAGGGCAATGCGTTCTCCCTGTTTTACTGTAAACGAGATTGGCTGGCAGACATTTTTGCCGTCAAAAATCGGTACAACATCAGAGAAAGTCACTAAGGTATCTGAAAAATAGAGAAGCAGAGCGATTTTCAAATCTTCTACGGCTTCCAAATTTTTGAGAAGGCCGGACTTTTCCTCGATTGCCCGTTGCTGCCGCACTTCGATAGCCTTTGAGCGTTTCATCATTTTGGCAGATTTGTGACCAATATACCCTCGGTCAACCGGGCCGTTCCCATATTTTGACGCTTCAATTCGGTCTGACCAGACAGAAGTTCTTTTAGCGGCCTTTTGCATATTATCAATGCTTTTTTTCAGCTTCACATTTTGAGCGAGTTCAAATTCTTGTTGACGCTGGAAGTTGGTGAACCAAGTAGAAAAATTTCCGCTTTGCACTTCGATGTTTGACCGATTGATCGACAGGATATGGTCAACACAGCCATCTAAAAAACAGCGATCATGAGAGACTAAGATAAATCCCTTTTTCCGTTTCAGGTATGCTGAAACGGTTTCTCTGGCTTTCATATCCAAATGGTTTGTCGGTTCATCAATCAGTAAAAAGTGTCCATCATTCAGAAATAGAGCGGCAAGCAGCACCTTGGTCTGCTCTCCATTGGAAAGCGTAAAAAATGGCCTCCAAAGTACATCATCACGGACTTCCAGATAGGATAGTTCTCTCAACAGCTCCCACTCTTCCGCCAGCGGGCAGACTTCCGAGAGAATATCCGTAGTTAATCTGTTTTTGTCGTTCACAGGATATGGAAAGTAATCAAATTGCACAGAGGCTTGTATTTTCCCATGGTATTCGTACTTTCCAAGCAAGAGATTTAGAAAAGTTGTTTTCCCTCTACCGTTTCTTCCAACAAACCCAAGTTTCCAATCTGTATCAATTTGAAAATTGACATTTTCAAAAATGTTATCATAGCTGGATGGATAGGCAAAGGTAAGGTTCTCGACTCGGATCATCGACATATCGCATTCCTCCTTTATTCCAGGGATCAAGAACATAAAATAAGAGCTGCAAGAAAGTCAATTCTTGCAGCTCGTCACAGCATAATAGTACCACCCCTATCAAGAGTGATACGCCTACGATATATCGAGTGAATAGACTTTTAACTTTCTTGCAATGGGTACAATGCTACTGTAAAACACAGTATCACTGTATATTCCAATTTATTTGCAAGAAAAGTTAATCATCTTTCCACCTCACCTCTAATGTTTATATTAGCGTATCATAAACGCATGGAATAATCAAGTATAAAAACAAATCCTTTACTTTTACCGCTCCCCCCGATCAACAGGGCGCCGGGGCCGCTTTCGGCCTTTCTCCGCCTGCTCCCGCTGTTTGTCCGCTTGTACCGCCACCTCCACTTGTTCGGGGCCAAAGACCCGCTTGACCCGTGTATAGTCGGCGGAGACTTGCCGCAGGGCCTTATTTTCTAACTTGACCTCCTGCAATCGTCAGAGAGGCGGGCGTTACCCTCCCGCACCCGGTCATAGTCCCCTTGCAGACGGTCAAATTTCTCCCGCAGCTCCACATGGGCAAATACAGCGTACAACCTTGACATTCCTAAGTGGTTCTGCTACCGTTATTGAAAGGCAACTGATAATATGTAATATGACGATTGGCCAACGAATCCATTTTTTTCTGCCTTCTTCGGAGGATGACATAGAAGTATCTCGGCATGGTGCGGGGCTTTCCGGAAAAGTCCGCATGCCCTCTCCGTCCCGGACATAGACTCCTATGCGGGGCTCATGCACACCCTGTTTACCCTGGAGGACAACTACGGGCTCAAGATCAGCGAGATGGATGGGGAAGTCTGCCTGATAGTCGATGTACGGAAGAACAAGGACGCCGCCCGGCTGCACGAGATGCTCTGAGCCTGGCAGCAGGCCGAGCCATGCTGGAGGCGGACGAAATCTCCAAAGAGGATTACGACAAGTGGCGCTACCACTACCCGGAGTTTGACAAGTCACAAAAGATTGCCGAGGTTATGTCACAGGAATTAAGCGATATATTCAAAGATATAAATGATTCTGACAGGAGGTGATTTTTTTGGCATTTAGCAAAACGATTCAAATGTACATCTTCGACGGCAATCCAAACGGCCGGATTATGTGTGAACTATCTAATTGGAATGGAAGAGTATATAAGATCTCTCGAAACGAATTAGGTACTTTTTCAGAACGACCAGATGCCGAAAATACCGGTGTTTATTTCCTTTTAGGCAAGGATGAGGATAATGTAGACACCTTATATGTCGGAGAGGCGGAAAAAATGCTGACACGACTAAAGCAGCACCTGAGAGATACTTCGTACTGGAGCGATTGTATTGTTGTTGTTAGCAAGGACAACTTGCTAAATAAAGCTCATGTCAAATTTTTAGAGAACAAATTCTATGGGCTTGCTAAAACGGCTGGAAGGTCCGTAGTAATCAACAACACAGTCCCAACTTGCTCATCTATTTCTGAATATGATGAAGCCATGCTATCAGAATTCATCAGCAATGCAAAATTACTGGTGAACACCCTTGGATACAAAATTTTCGACACTATCGAAGATAGTTCTGTTAAACAGAAGGACGATCAGATCCTGTTTTATATTCAAGCTGCTCGCGGAGCCGACGCAAAGGGAGTCCTTGTTGCGGATGGATTTGCCGTCCTAAAAGGCTCAACAATAGCGACATCGACTGTTCCTAGCATGACTGAAAGTTTGATTCATCTCCGTAGTGAACTAATGAGCAAGGGCATTATCGACTCAGAATTTCATTTTTTGAAAGACTATATTTTTACAAGTCCTTCTTTGGCCGCCGCTGTAGTAATGGGAAGAAATGCAAATGGGCGAACAGAATGGAAAACATCTGATCACAAAACAATTAAAGATATTGAAGAAGAAAACTTAAACTAAAAAGAGAGCTAACTGACTAATCAAAATCAGTTAGCTCTCTTTTTATGAATAATGAAAAAATGTTGCCAAATCGTTGCCACGGAGGGCATCAAGTCTTGAAAAACCCAGTAATCACGGGCTTTTCCGGGCCCCTGAAATCATTCCCACTCGCCGAGTTAAATCCATTTCTAAACTTTTTTGTATAGAGGATTTGATTCGTCGTGGTTTTATTTGATACAGATTATCCTTATCCTAAGGTCTATTCGGACTTTTGCTATCAAAAATCTATCCGGGCCATCCTATCAAGGGTTTTGCTTGAGATAGCTGGTTAGATGGTTTAAGTGTATTATAACATGTATATTGTTTGTTTTCTAGACGCTATTCTAACTTTGACACACCTTCTTCAGGTACTTGAATATTTATTTGAGAAAACAATCTGCTTATCAGCACCTGAGCGTGATATCCACCATCCTTTCCAGTTCCTTCAGTCAATCTATAGTTTTTATTTAAAATATCAAAAATGTTAGTCATTTGAAAACAGGCATGCTTCGGAAAGTTCATTAGATCAAAGATAAACTTATCATCAGACATTTCATAAACAACACCTTCATCAAATACTATTTTGCCGGTTCCGATATCTGGCAGCCCCATAAGATCTGATCGCTTATCACGTTTTACAAAGTAGAGCTTCCATGTTCCATTATAGCTGGTTTCATCTTCATTTCTAATAAAATCTAAAAAGTCAAATTCTTCATCTTGCGTCTCCGGGAGTGATATAAACTTGGCATAAATAGCTTTAATTATCTGATATTTTGTCTGTCTCTGAAAGCCCTTTATGGCCTTTGGATTGCCATCCAAATCAAAAAAACGCAAATACGATTTATCATATTTCCCCAAAAACGTATTACATTTTCGACATAGTGTCCTAGCAGTTCTCCCTTTTGGATATAAAGATTTTGTTAACTGTGTGTCCAAGATATTCCCAGTAATATCTTCAAATTTTTCACCGACAGCTAACCTTTTTTCGATTTCAGAATGTACTTTTGAGGACCGAAGTGATTCAAACATTTTGATAATATCGAGTGCAACAATATCATCATTACCAGTACTCCGGGCGGGATAATGCTCTTCGCTCATATCACTATCTTTGAATAAAGCGCCACAAAGTTTACACCGGCATTTTTTCTCTTGCAAATCATCCATTGAAACATTTCCCCTTTTGCTTAATTGCTCATAGCCAAAATGTTGCGCTGCGATCTAAAACTGTCTTGCGTTCTTTCCAATCGGGCATAAGAATGGCCAAGAAACTATAAAAATGCTTTGAATGATTTGGGTGGATAAAATGACAGAACTCATGCATTACGACATATTCGATACAGTTTCGGGGGGCTTCCAATAAACGCTTGTTGAGTGTAATAGCCCTCTTTTTTGCCAAGCAAGAGCCCCACCGTGTCTCCATATCACGAATCCGCAATGTTGGCATCGGTACTCCATATTTTTGAAATACAGGATAGATTTCCAGAATGATCTCACTAAAAACAGTTCGACACTGCTCATCCAGGTAACGGGTCACCATCTTTTGCTTTTTTGCAAAGTCTTCCGTGTCTTTCACACAAAGATGCAGATAAATCCCATCAGAGGAAATTGTGTCTCGCACATTTTCCTCCACTTTCAGGCGGACTCCTCTGCCCAGCAGATAGAAAGTCTCTCCACTGACATATTGCTTGGGTTGAGGGGCATACTGTGCCATCTCCCGAAACTTTCTTTGTGCTGAGCGGATATAGGCCCCTTTGCTCACTACAAAATCGTCAACCTTCTCAGCTGGGACATCTGGATTAGCTGAAACATAAACCATGCAATCCTTATGAATCCGTAGATTGAGATTTTTTACCGGCTTCTGTTCCAGCAGATAGCGAATCTCATTATTTTCATATAAGACGGTTCTTTCCTGTGCCATTGTTGTCAAAACCTCCGAAGTGCTACTGTTTTGACATTTTCAATGATTTTATCAATGGTGTCAAAAGACAGTTTTAATCCCCGTTCTTTCTCATAGTCATAAAAAAGGTCATCAATATCCTGCGAAATCCGGTCGTGGATTGTTTTGTTGTTAGTCCAGTCCACCTGACTGTGGTTAGCTACAATCTTTGTAATGTCTTCCGCAATCTCTGCAGCAAAATCAGGAGAAACTTCCGCTTCCTTCGCTTCGTCGAATACCGCTGACAGAACACCATAAAACGCCTGGGCATGGACATTATTCTTAATGGATTCCGGATATGTCACGGTGCTTTTTCCGGCATGATAGTCTTCCATGATGGTACGTATCTTTGCCAGATATTCGGCCTCAGAGATCACTTTTTCCTTGTATTGCTCCAATGCGTCCTTGATTCGCTTAGAGAAACTGTCGTAATAGGCAGGATTCTCCTGATACTTTTCGCTGATGCTGCGGGTCAATTTGCTGGTAATAGCATCTGCCTTTGCACGGAGCGAACCTAATTCCTCTAATTCCCGTTCAAAGTCATCTTTGTTCAGAATATCGATGGGGCTGGTGATCTGTTTTAGACCAGCTACGGAGAGGTGTGTATCCAAAAGATTTTGCATCAGCGGCTCATATTCCCGGTTATCAATGGCATCGCAGTAACGGATTTTCACGCTACGGCGTACCTTGGAGAAAAAGATAAAAGTGTTTTGATACTGCTTCAATTCATCTTTCGGAATGGCTGCATACGCCTGTTCCGCATTCAGCACCATATTCAACGCTTTGCCAAAAGCACAGAGAAGATTATAAAAGTTCTCTCGCTTCTTATCGTCAGCAAGAAACACTTCCACTTCTTCGGTGTCGCGTGGATTTTTCAAGTCTGCAAACAATTCTGTCAACCGAGTATAGGCTTCCCGCAGGCCAGCCACAGAGGACATGACATCCACCACGACACCCTTCAAGTCTCCACCGTCAAAGTTTTCCAGCCCAGCACCGCTGTACAGATCCATAGCGGTATCCAGCTTTTCAATCAGTCCACGGTAGTCCACAATGAGGCCGTAGTCCTTGCCTTCATACAGACGATTGGTGCGGGCAATGGCCTGGAGCAGGCCGTGTTCTTTCAACTCTTTGTCGATGTAGAGCACCTGGCAGATGGGGGCATCAAAACCGGTAAGCAGCTTACTGCACACGATAAGAATATCGATGTCCCCTGCGCAGAACTGGTTCTTCATTGCATCTTCGTAGGCATCTGCGTCACCGTAGCGGTTCATCATTTTATTCCAGTAGGCAATGACCTTATCGTCGGCACCCTCGTCTATATCGTCTACACTTTCCCGCAGATCAGGCGGTGAGATCACCACGGCACAGTTCAAATCCCCAAATTGCTCAAAACACTCCAGATACCGAATTGCATCCCGCTTGTAGTTAGTGGCCAGCATAGCCTTAAAGCCGGTATCTTTGTACCCATCAATGAAGTGCTCATTGATATCCAGAGCGATCCGCTTGATACGGGCATCGGTGGAAGTCAGGCGGCGAATACTGCTCCATTTCCGGGAAAGGTCATCCCGCTGCGCTTCCGTGAGCCGTTTGGTGGTCTGTTTGAACCAGAGATCAATATTTGCCTCGTCCACATTCTGTTCCACAAAACGGCCTTCGTAAATGAGCGGCACAATGGCTCCGTCATCCACACCGTCCTTGATGGTATATTTGTGGATCAGCTTACCGAACTTCGCCATGGTGTTCTTCTCTTTTTTCATCAAAGGAGTACCGGTAAAGCCAATGTAGCAGGCATTATGGAACACCGCCCTCATTTTGGTGGCCAGCAGACCATAGTTGGAGCGGTGGCTTTCATCCACCAGCAGAAACACATCCCGTGAAAAATTCTTGTGCTCCATTTTTTCAGCGGTGTTGAACTTATTGATGATGGTAGTGACCACATCCGCCTTGCCGCTATTCAGCAGTTCCACCAGATTCCGTCCGCTGGTGGCCCGAGCCGGATTGAGGCGGGTGTGCGCAAAGGTGGCAGCGATCTGCCGATCCAGTTCCTTGCGGTCCGTAACAACGACTACTTTCGGGTTACAGTCGGACAGTTCCATTAAAATATACTTTGCCAGCATAACCATGGTCAGGCTCTTGCCGCTGCCCTGGGTGTGCCAGATAACGCCACTTTGACGGTTGCCCTTTTCGTCCGACTGCTGAATGGTCTTGATAATCTCTTTGATGGCGAAATACTGCTGATACCGGCAAATCTTCTTTACATTGGCGTCAAAGAGGACAAAGTACCGGATCAGTTCCATGACCCGTTCTTTGCTGAACAGAGAAATCAAATTCCGATCCTGCTCAGTGGGGGTCCGGTCAGTCACATACTGGACCAGTGCCTCATCCAGAAAAGCAGTATCCTGCTCCTTCCAAACATTCCAGAACTTCTTAGGCGTGCCGGTGGTGGCATACTTCACAGCGTTTTTATTGGTCGCCATCACAATCTGAGCAAACTTGTAAAGCTGCGGAATATATTCCTTTTGCTGGTTGCGGATGTTCTGCTCCACGGCCTGTTCTACGCTGATTTGGGGCGTTTTACACTCAATGACAGCGAAGGGAATACCGTTGATAAACAGCACGATATCCGGCCGAGCGTTGTGGAGCTTGTCCCGACTGTCTACTGCAAACTCCTCAGTAATATGGAACAGATTGTTCTCGGGATGCTCCCAGTCAATATATTTCAGGTTGAAGCTGAGGGTTTTACCCTCTCCTACAGTCTCTGGATAGCTTTTGCCCAGCAACAGGGCATCATAGATTTTTTCACTGGAGCGGATCAGGCCGTCAGTTAAAGGCTCGTCCAGATCTTCCATAGCCCGCTCGATGTTGGCGGCGGAGAACTCGTTTTCTGCACCGGCGAAGGCATAGCGGTTGAGCCGCCGCAGCTGGCCTCGGAGAATGTCTTTCAGCAGCACGTGGTATCGGCTGCCTCTCTGCACCTCGCAGTCCTCCGGTGATATGTAGGTATAGCCCATGGACCGCAGCAGATCAATGGCCGGCTGCTGGCTAATATTCTTTTCTAAGTACAGGGATTTGTCCATGGTTGCCTCCTTTCATACACCTTATATCTTCTGAGGCTTTTCCCATGAAAGTTCCCATGTTCCACTTTTGAATTCTGCCCGTCCGGGAACTTTCCATTTACGTTGAGTAGTATCTTCAAAATGCAGTGTAAATGACGCATAATCCATTTGATTAACTGATGGTAAGTTGATATAGTAATATGCATCAGGGAATTGTGCTGCAGGCGGCAGGCGATAAGGCGAAATAACTCGCTCTACGCCATTAAACACATATCTTTCAAGGGATAGAGGTGTGGCGCTAATATTTCGTATTTCTATCTGTGCAGCAATCATTTTAGATGGATCATCTTTATCCATAAAATGTTTTGTGCGGAGATAAATATCAACGCCGTCTTGAATTGAAAGCATCCTTCTATTAATTCTATTTTGAATAACACCAATGTAAAGTGCCACTATTAAGGCTCCGCAAGAAAGCACACTGGAAATAATATCTGCCAATGTCATTGTCATATCAATTTTCATATCTTCACTCTCACAATCCCCGTCAGCAACAACTGCATCAGGGCCTTTTTCTTTTGTTTTTCTTGCTCAATGTCCTGCTGGAGCAGGTCAATTTCATGGTCAGCGGTAGAAAGTGCTTCAGCGATTGCGGTTTGTTCTTTCATGTCCGGTGGATAGCAAACCCTGATTTTCTTAAAATTCTCATATTTCAAGTTGCGAGTATCGTCTACTAAGCCTTGAGAAAAACGATAAAATAGAAAGACAATCTCCGGCATTTTGAAAAGATACGCAAAGTACTTTGCGTTAATTGATGAACTTGGCTTCAAAATTGTATAGGCCGGACTAACAATGCCTTCATAGTTGGAATATGCTGAAACCCCTTGCCACATCCGCATTGTGTTATATCCAATATCCCCAACGCAAACTCTCAAATATTTTGATTTGTCCTCGCTGGAATTGTCTTTCAAATCCAACTCTTTTCTTGGAATGATACCTTGTGTTCCCGTAATGGCCAACATCTCTAAATTTTCGCAGTTTGTTTCTTTGCGTTCAAAAAATAACTTGCCCAGACGATCTGTTTTCCACTCCCTGCAGAATCCCGGCAGACGTTTTTTCCCGGTCAACAGCACTTGCATGAGATACTTTTTCTGCCGTTGCTTTTCGGCAAGCCGCATTTCTTTCAGCTCAATTACTTTATCCTGAGTGGTGAGAATAGAGGCGACTTTTTGTTGCTCGCCTAATGGAGGAATAACAGTAACACACTCGCCGATTTCATTTAGATTAATTTTCTTGGGAAAGGCAGTATGAATAATTCTTTTGTATAATTCCTTCTTAAAAATATGGCAATTAATAAAATGATTCAGGAACATTACATCAATTTCTTCTGGTGCAATAATTCTAATTAAAGCCAAACTTACATAGTAAGCCAACGGAGTACTGGCCCTTATTATTTCGGTTTCCCCAATGATTCCAGCGGTAATTCTGGTCATTAATATATCATTTTCTCGTGGCTTAATTTTAAATTTGTCAAAAGCGTCTCTGGATATAAATTTATTTGTTCTATCAATTCTTCCAATATTCTCAACACTAACAAACGGAATTCCTTGTGATGTATATTGGGGTGTTTGGTGCATGCCATCTGCAATCAAACAACTCATACCTAATGTTTGAATTTTCCAATTACTTGGTATAACTCCTACTGGCGTATTCTTATACCCCTCTGGCACCTCGCCCCGGCGTATCTGCGCCATTCGCCGTTTTATTTCTGGTGTCATTTTATCACCTGCTTATGCATTAATCTGACGCAACCAATCACGGATATTTAGACCAACTCGGGCGATATCATACTCATCCAAAACACCGCTGTGCATGATTACATTTCTGGATTTTTCTATATCATCAAATAGTGCTCGCACCCAATCCTGAGAGTCAACATACGGTTGAAACAGTGGCCAGTTCTCTGAGGAAAGCATAATTTTCGTCAAGTCTCCAAAATCTAAGTACGACATCATTGCATCACCACGACTCACATGCCACTTTACCTTCGCTTCTTCTGCTTTCCTGGATTCGGCTCGTGTTTTAATATTGTTTTGAACACCCTTAGTCCACCATTCTGTCTTGTAATTTTCAAGAAGAACAGAATAAACAAATTCTCTTGTAGCATTTTCAAAGGCTGTGATTGTAGCAAACACAGTAATCATTGTTTTCGACTGCTCTACATACTTTGAGTCTATCTCATTAAAATGAAGTTTTTTGGCCAATTCTTCAGAGAAGAAAGCTTCTTCCGTTGCATATCGACTTCTTCCTGCTTTATCTAACGCCTGTTCAGCCAATTGCCCACGAAACACAAAGGAATATAGGTCATGTTCCATAGTTGCACCTCACTTGAGCGGAATATGTTTTGCTAAGCTTGCAAACAGTGCATCGTACACTGCTTGATCACGTGTGGCAGGAAGATGAATATGAATATCATAATTCAAATCGAATCCTGTTTGCCGACACTCTTGTGAAGAAATAACTGAAATATTTGCTGGTTCTTCCTGTTTGGGCGGTGCAACTGAGGTTTCCGGCTGTGGCGAAACTGTAGCAGCAGACCAATCTGCATAACCGCAAAGTGCAACAAACGTCTTGGCCATCTGTGTAATTGTAGTAGCTGCCTTTGAGCCGTTGGTCAAGGTTTTGAATTTTCCTTCTACTTCGGCTTGACTCATCGTATAAGCTGTAACATTAAGGTTGAACAAATCTTCGTAAGCTTCTCGCACACCCTCTGCCACCATTTGTTTAGAACAGCTTTGATCCAAAAATTTAAAATATCGTTCTGTGGGAACACCGCTGTCATCCAAAAAACCAATAGACTTTAGTACATTGGCGAAAAGTCGGTCTGTTGAACTGGTAAAACCCAGGTCCGCCATAAATTTATTAGTAAATTTTTCTGGAGCCCTTGCGGTCAAAAGTGTATCAAAATACTGGGGAATTTTAGTATATCCGCCCGTCATATAGCTCGTAGGTAATGCCATTCTATTTTCCTCCTTTATAGTCCCAGTTCTTTCAGGTACTCCGCCATTTTCACCTGTACCTCGGCCAATTCCGCTTCAATGGCGGCAATATTTTTCTGTATCTCATCAATATCCACCAGTTCTTCTTCCTCAAAGGTATCCACATACCGGGGGATATTCAAGTTGAAGTCGTTCTCCTTGATCTCCTCGAAGGAGGCCACATAGCTATACTTATCCTCGTTCTGTCGTGCTTGATAGGCGTTGACAATGCGGGTGATGTCGCTGTCCCGCAGAATGTTCTGGTTCTTACCCTTTTCGAAGTTCCCGTCCCCAGAGGCGTCGATGAACAGTACATCCCGGCAGGTGCGGTTCTTCTTGAATACCAGGATACAAGCCGGAATACCGGTGCCGTAAAACAGGTTGGCAGGGAGGCCAATGACTGCATCCAGCAGATTCATCTCTACCAGCTGACGCCGAATTTTTCCCTCGCTGGCTCCACGGAACAGAACACCATGGGGCAGCACCACCGCCATGCGACCGTTCTCGGCATCCAAACTGGAGAGCATATGCAGCACAAAGGCATAATCACCTTTGGAAGTAGGAGGCACACCCCAATCGAAACGGTGGTATTGATCCAGTTCGGCGGACATTTTCTTCTTTCCCTTACTATCCGCTTCGGCCTCTGAGAGAAACCCGCTGTCCCACTTGTCCAGACTAAACGGCGGATTTGCCACCACTACCTGGAACTTCATCAAATTATCATCCTCAACATTCTGAGGATTGGAGAGAGTATCGCCCTGCCAAATCCGGGCATCATCCACACCGTGCAGGAACATATTCATGGTGCAGAGAGCCCAGGTCTGTGCGTTGAGTTCCTGTCCATAGATGGCCACCTTGCCACTGGGTACTTTTTTATAGGCTTTCAGCAACAAACCACCGCTACCGCAGGTGGGGTCGTAGATTCGGTCGTTCTCCTTGGGCTGCACCAGAGAGGCCACCAGTTCAGAGACCTGGCTTGGCGTGAAGAACTCGCCTCCCTTCTTTCCGGCATCAGAGGCGAACATAGCAATCATGTACTCGTAGGCATCTCCGATGATATCGGCGGAACCCAGCTGACTGGGACGCAGATCCAGGCCATTGAAATCCTCCAACAAATTCCGGAGGGTGGCATTTTTCTCTTTGGGTTCACCAAAATCAACCTGGGAGTTGAAGTCGATGGCCCGGAATACATTGCGCAGCTTTCCACTATTGTGTTCCTCGATATGGTTCAATGCCACATTGATTTTCTGGCCTATTTCAGCGTCGTTCCGGTTGGCATAGAGATAGTCGAAGGTGGACTGCTCGTCCATTGCAAAGCGTTCCCGGCTCATGGCCCGTTCCACCCGGCGCATATCCCCGTCATACTGTTTGATATACCCTTCGCGCCTCTCTTTGGAGACATCGCTGAGGTACTTTACGAACAACATGGAGAGGATATAGTCTTTATAGCGGGAACTGTCGATCTTGCCACGGAAACTATCACAGGCGTTCCACAGGACCTGTTCAATATCTTTTCTGGTTGTCATCTTCATTTCCCTTTCTTTGCTCTTTTGTACGCCTGATTCAGTACATCGGCATAATACTTTTCTTTTTCCTCTGCCAACATTCTAAGTAATTGGCGTTCTCTTTTGGCCAGCAGATTGAACTGGGAGATTTTACGCTGATCCTCCACGGAAAGAAGGGCCAATTCAAAGTCAGCTAAAAATCTTGCGTTAACTGCGCCAAGCATATTACTGGTTGCATTCTCATAAATTTTTCGTTTTATCTTTTCTGTATTCAGCAACCAAAAAAGATACTCTGGCAACAGGATCTTATCTTCAGCTCGAATCACTACAAAGTTTGAGGAAACCACCATTCCAGATGTAGTTTTATCAATCAGAACTGCTGTATAGGGAGCTGTAAGGCGGACAATGATATCTCCGCTTTGCGAGAGGTATTCTTCTTTCAGCGGTTCTTTTGCTTCATAGATATCGGCCTCATTCAATTGAATTGTCCCTTCCTGCTGAATACACCGTAGATTAATCAAGGGATATCTATACTCACTTGGCTCTTTGGCCTGTTTTCTCGACAAGACCAGGCCGCTGCGAACACTCGCAAGGTCCTGCAATTTCATCCTTTCACCTCTTTTGTCATGGCCGATAAATAACAGATGCATTCTAAAAAAATTTGTTTTTGAACTATTCCCATTATATGCTAGCCAGTCGGATTTGTCAACAATAAAAATTGTCATGGTTCAAAAATAACTTATGCCTAGTGGGATTAACTTTTATCGTTCATATAACTGACGCTTTTTAGGTAGTTGGCGATGTTACCGTTCAAAATCAGCTCGGCATAGGCCAGTGGATCATTGTAGATCAGCCAGTCCAACTCCGACCGCTGGTACATACTGTTCGCTACCTCATTTTCCACGGCGGTGCAGTCGATGGAGAGTAGCGTTCCGTCCTCCAAACACAGCTCCACGCAGGCGGTGTCCATGTTAAACTCACAGGATACAATCTTTCTCATAGTCGTTACCTCCTGATATTTGAATTGTAGACGATTTTGTGCAGCGATACAAGCAGCATTACGACTGTTTTAGTTTCCGGCAAGCAATGCGTGTGGATAGCCACACACAAGACTGGCAAGCAATGCGAGTGTTTATACACACTCACATTTCCTGCCGTCTGCTTGTTGAGGGCAGCGCCCCAAGCCCCTTTTGAACACAGAATTTCATTCTGTGGCTGCGCGTTCTGCGAACGCTTTTTTATCTGTACCCGGTGCCCCGTTTCGCAGCATGGGGGTGCGTGAATCGCGCACCCCTTTTGTTGATATGGAACATCCAGAAACAGTATTCTTCTCTCTCCCTCTGCCAGCAAAAACAGGAGCGTGGCACGCTCCTGTCCCTGCCGACAAGAGAAAATGATTAGCGGTGTCTCACCATCGAAAATCCGGGAATACCCCGCGCTTGTCCAGGTATTCCTGCCGGGCCTGTTCCCGTTTTTCTTCGGTGGGTGCGGTCTTATATTTTGCGTACAGTTCATGCCGCACCAGCGCATCCAATTTCTGTTCCAGGCCCTGGCGGATTTCCCCGGCATAGTCATCATCATAGGCCAGATGATACTCCACCAAAGCCACAAAAAGGTCATAGGGGATTTGTACACTTTTCATATTCTCTTTCCTCCCGCGACGGTTGCGACGATAGCGACGGTGTTTTTGACGGTATCATTTTCACCGTCGCGACCGTCGCTATCGTCGCGCCTCTTATTCTTCGGTCACTTCATAGGCAGTCGATTCTACCAGTATATAGGTCAATTTCACCCGCCGCCCGGAGTGTCTGGCCTTGTTTTCATAGCCCACATGGTACTCTTCCAGCAGCCTGCCGGACTTGACATTCAGGTACTTGGTGAGGGCATTGGAGGCCATTCCAGTTTGGATGGCTTCAGCCAGTTCGGACGGAGAACCGACCCACTCCCGACACTCGGAGGAAACCAGCTTTGCCACCGCTTCCAGCACCGGGTCCGGCGGCTCTTTATACAGCTCGTTTTCCATGCGTTCCAGATTCCAGATTTGGGTCTGGGGGTCCTTCTTCAAATAGAGGATCTGATCCGGCTGATCCCGTCCCACCACCTTGATGGTGGCGTCCAGCTCCGTGCGTTTTTTCTTCTGCATCAGCAGCGAACCATCTGCACAGCCAAGCAGCCCGGTGGTGCCGGAAATCGTCTCGAAGGAATCATCGGCCCGCTGTTTTCGGGTGTGGTGGACGGTCAGTACACAGATACAATGCTGGTCCGCAAACTGCTTGATCCTACCGATGATGTCATAGTCGCTGGCGTAGCTGTATGCCTCGCCGCCCAGCTCCCGGATTTTCTGCATGGTGTCGATGATGATGAGTTTGGTATCCGGGTGCTCCCGCATGAAGTTTTCCAGCTGTTCGTCCAGGCCGTTCCCGATTTTCCCGGCAGCGGTGGCGAAGTGGAGATTAGGCGTATCGTTCACACCGTACATCATAAACATCCGGCTCTGGATGCGCTGAAAATCATCTTCCAGCGCAAGGTAGAGCACCGTTCCCTGATGGACCTTATAGCCCCACAAGTCCTGCCCGGTGCTGACATGGTAGGCGATCTGGGCTACCAGAAAAGACTTGCCGATTTTGGGCGCTCCGGCAAGGATATATGCCCCTGCATAAAGCAGTCCTTCCGCCACCGGCGGCCGGCTCTTATAGGCGGTCTGGAACAGCTCCGTCATGGTGAGCGTATGCAGGTATCGGGGATCTGCCATACGCTGCATCCTGCGGTACATCTCTTCCAGTCGTTCCGGGGAATTTACAATTTCATCGTTGATTTCTTCCCCGGAAGTGGGTATACTATTTTCATAAGATTTGGAGATTGACTGCCCATCATCTGCGCCAACAGATGAGCCTTGGGCGGTCATTTTCTTTTTTTCATCGATCATAGGCGAAATCCTCTTGCATTCCGTTCATAATGGTGGCAATCATACGGATGGTGTCCAGCAGATCGTCGCTCACGTCCTGTCCAGCCTCGATCCGGCGTAGCTCGTCCAGCACAGCAGCCAGCTGATCCCGCAGCGCCTTGTAGACCCTGGGATTGCCCTGGACCACCACATCCCGTTCCAGCAGCCGCCGGATGATGTAGTCCTGCTTGGTCAGACCGGTGAGCTTCACCAGGGCTTCCAAATGTAGATCTTCCTCCGCCGACACCCGGAAAGCCACCGTCTTGTTCCTCCATCGGTTGTGGTTATCGTAGTTCTTCTTGGACATTTTCTTACACTCCCTTCTCGTTTTTCAGTGAATCCAGCTTGTCGGCCATTTCCACCTGGCGGGTAGGAAACAGATGGGCGTAGCGGTAGGTGATGTCGATACTCTCATGTCCCACACGCTCCGCGATAGCCAGGGCGGTAAAGCCCATGTCGATCAACAAACTGATGTGACTATGTCTCAAATCGTGTATGCGAATCCTTTTCACCCCTGTTTGCTTGCAGCCACGGTCCATTTCCCGGTGGAGATAGCTTTTGCTGATGGGAAACATCCGGCTGTCCGGCTCCACGCCGTAGAGTTGCTTGAGGTAGTCTTGAAGCTCGTCACAGAGAAACTGGGGCATCTGAATCACCCGGTTACTCTTGGGCGTTTTGGGCGTGGTAATGACATCCTGCTTGTTGATCCGCTGGTACGACTTGTTGATGGTGAGGGTGCGCTTCTCAAAGTCGAAGTCCGCCGGGGTCAGGGCCAACAGCTCACCCTCCCGGACACCGCACCAGTACAGAACCTCAAAGGCGTAGAAGGACAGCGGCTTATCCATCATGGCCTCGGAAAACTTGGTGTACTCCTCCCGGGTCCAGAACAGCATCTCCTTCCGTTCCTCTGCCCCCATGTTGCCCGCCTGCCGGGCCGGGTTGATATTCAGACCGTAAAACCGGGCAGCGTGGTTGAAAATGGCGCTGAGTTGATTGTGAACCGTTTTCAGATAGGTTTTGGACAGAGGCTTGCCGTGACAGTCCCGCATTTCCCGGATCTCGTTCTGCCAGCGCATAATGTCTTTGGCTGTGATCTCCGACAGCTTCCGCTTGGCAAAGTAAGGCAGAATCTTCTTTTTGATGATGCTCTCCTTGGTGAGCCAAGTGTTGAGCTTCAGCTTGGGCTTAATGTCCCTCTCATAGAGAGCAACGAAGCTCTCAAAGGTCATGTTCACATCGGCCTGCTTCTCCATCAGGAACTCCCGTTCCCATTCCAGCGCCTCTCGCTTAGTTGCAAAGCCCCTTTTGAGCTTCTGCTGGCGCTCACCCTTCCAGTCGGTGTAGCGGAACTGCACATACCAGGTGCCGCTGTCCTTGTTCTTAAACGCTGCCATAATTACTCCCCCTTTCTAGTCGTTTCAGTTCTCGTGCCGTAAAACTTTTCGTGGAAGAACTTGCGGTCGATTCGCCCGGAAATGGTGATGCAGCCGGTTTTCGCCAGTTCTTCGTTCATCTGCCGGATGAGCTTGTAGGCATAGGGCACGGATACTCCCAGCTCCTCGGCTACTTCATTGACGCGCATAAAAATCTGGTTTGCCATGATAAATATCTTCCTTTCTTAGTCGTTGGTGACTGCTGCCTAAAAGTGTTGTGTTTCATAAATGCCTCCTTACTTATGTCCGCCACTTTTTCTCCGTTTCGCAACCAAAAATCTGGCGGCTCATTTGATGCACTATGTTATCTAAACTTATTTGCTTAGTATCCTTATAATACTATACATATAAGCTTAGTTCAAGCCTTTTAGAAGAAATATTATTAAATAAATTTGCTTAGATTATCTTGACAAAACTAAGCAAATATGCTATGTTGCATATAAGAACAACCATAGATGGGAGCTGGATGTATGGCGATTGGCGAACGGATTCACTTTTTCCGTCTCCTGCGGGGGATGACACAGAAATATCTTGGTATAGCGCTGGGCTTCCCGGAGAAGTCCGCTGATGTACGCCTTGCTCAGTATGAAACAGGATCAAGAACCCCAAAGACAGATCTGACAGCCGCCTTGGCCCAGGTATTGGATGTCTCGCCCCATGCACTCTCTGTCCCGGATATAGACTCCTATGTGGGGCTCATGCATACCTTGTTTACCCTGGAGGATAACTACGGTTTGAAGATCACGGAGCAGGACGGTGAGCTTGCCTTGCAGGTAGATTTCCGCAAAAATAAGGATGCTGCCCGGCTGCACGAAATGCTTTGGGCCTGGCGGGAACAGGCGGCCAAACTGGAGGCCGGTGAGATCTCTCAGGAGGAGTACGACCGCTGGCGTTACCACTACCCGGAGTACGACAGCAGCCAGATCCACGCCAAGGTGCCGCCGGAGGGCCTGATCTGAACCTCTCACTTGTAGGCCACGGAAAAGGCCGTTTGTTGCGCAAAATCAGAAAATTCAGATAAATGAGAGCAAAATAAAAAAGGTCTAACTGATTAGCAAAAATCAGTTAGACCTTTTACTTATGAATAAAAAGATGAGGATTTTTAGGCTACTCGCAAGCCACCCGATTTTTCTTTTCAAACTCAATAAATCGGGATTTGACGAGTGCTATCAATCTGCTATCAAATGGGGAATTTGAAAATCAAAAACCCAGTGTTTATGCGGCTTTGCGGGCCCTCATATCCACTTTTTGCTTATTCCCACTCAATGGTTGCCGGGGGCTTAGGCGAAAGCTCATAGAGCACGCGGTTGACGCCCGGCACCTCGGCCAAAATGCGGTTGGTCACGGTTTCCAGCAGCTCCCAGGGCAGGTGCTCGATGGTGGCGGTCATGGCGTCCACCGTGTTGACTGCACGAAGAATCACAGGCCAGCCCATCACGCGGGCGTTATCTCTTACGCCGACCGACTTGAGGTCGGGGATGATGGTAAAATACTGCCAGACCGACTTGGACAGGCCAAAATTCTCAAATTCTTCACGCAAAATGGCGTCTGCCTCGCGAACAGCTGCCAGGCGATCCCTGGTGATAGCTCCCAGGCAGCGCACACCCAGGCCGGGGCCGGGGAAGGGCTGACGGTAAACCATCGATTCGGGCAGGCCGAGCTCCAGTCCGCAGGCACGGACCTCATCCTTGAAGAGGTACTTCAAGGGCTCCACCAGCTTAAAGTTCAAATCCTCCGGCAGGCCGCCGACATTGTGGTGGCTCTTGACTACTTTGGAGGTTTTGGTTCCGCTTTCGGCAATGTCGGGATAAATAGTGCCCTGCCCCAAAAACTCGATGCCGGACAGTCCCCTTGCCTGCTCTTCAAAAACGCGGATGAACTCGGCCCCGATGATTTTACGCTTCTGCTCGGGGTCTGCAACGCCGGCCAGCTTGTCCAAAAAGCGGTCAACGGCGTCCACATAGATGAGCTCTGCCCCCAGCTGATTGCGGAAAACCTCAATCACCTGCTCGCTTTCGCCCTTTCTCATCAGGCCGTGATTGACATGGACGCAGGTGAGCTGCTTGCCCACCGCGCGAATCAGAAGTGCCGCCACAACCGAGCTGTCAACACCGCCCGAAAGGGCCAGCAAGACCTTCTTGTCTCCAATCTGACGGCGAAGCAGCTCCACCTGGTCTTCCACAAAATTCTTCATGTTCCAGTTGGGCTGCGCTTTGCAAACATCAAACAAAAAGGGACGCAGCGCGGCAAGCAGCGCATCGTCCTCACACGGAAGTTTTTTGAGATTCATTTCCTGATGGGGCGTGGTGTGGTCAATCACAAAAACAGGTACACCGGCGCTGTAAACATAGTCCGGCGCCTCGATGGCCTTCCCGTCGACAACATTGTTGCTTCCGCCGTTTACAATAATCCCCTTGAGGTTGGGCTGCAGCAGCTCTTCGCGGGGCAAATCGTGTGCATAAATTTCACTGTATACACCCAGTTCACGCACTTTACGGGCAACCCGCGAGTTTTCCTCACTGCCCAGATCCAAAATTGCAATGAGATCTTGCTTCATACGTTTGTACCTGCCTTCCTTGTTATGATGTTGCACTGCTAAAAAAAAGAACGTCCTATTTTCTCATATTTCTCTTGAAAATGCAAGTCCCTTTTTTCGATTTCTTGGGGGAATCGGGGAATTTTTCAGCGAAAATCCGCAGCGTCCCCTTCTCTTTCTTTGCTTTTCTTTCCCGCTTTCACGCCCGCTCCTCTTCCCTGCCGCCGTTTTGCAGTTTTTTAACGCCCTCTCTCTGCCTCTTCCCTGCCCGGTTCTTTTCTTCAAATCTTCAAATGGAAGGTCAAATCTGTCCGGCGCGCCGCATATGAATAGGATATCTGCTTTCAGAATGTCCTCTCTTTTTCGGGAGAGCCCTTCAAAACCATGAGATTTGAGGTGTTTGTCCGTGAAAAAACGCAGCCCCGCCCGCTTTGCCGTCCTCTTACTGGCCCTTTGCCTGCTTTTGCCGCTTCCGGCCGCAGCGGGATATTCCGTGACCGAGAGCCGCTATATCGTCGACGACGTCTGTGACTTTTCGGTCTCCATCACCGACAGGAAGGACTACCTGGCCCTCAACAAAAAGCTGTTTTCCTCCCTGCTGGGGAACCTGCTGGAAGACCCCTGTTATCTGACCATTGTGGAGCTGCCCAGCCAAGGCACCATCACAAACGGGAAACAGGATGTCGTTGTGCTGGACACCTTCAAATTCCATCTCTTTGGAAAGCTGCGCATCACGCCCGACGCCAACACCCCGGCCTCCTTTTGCTTCATTGCAAGCGACAAGGACGGCAACACCACCCCTCTTTGCCGGCTCACCGTCACTCCTGCGGCGACAGCCGGCGCGCCTGTCGCCTTTGACTTAGCCGTGCAGACCGGCATGAACATGAAAGTGGGCGGGCAGATGGCCGGCAGCACCCCCAAGGAGGGGGACCTGGTCTACGAGCTGCTGACCGCCCCGTCAAAGGGGGACCTGAGCTGCTTTGGCGCAGGCTTTGTCTACGAGCCGCACGAAGGGGAAACGGGGCGCGACTCCTTCACCTATCAGGTGCGCGACTCCCAGGGTGTGCGCAGTGAGGAGGCCACCGTCTCCATCCGCATCGACAAGGATGTGGACGACGTGTCCTACTGCGACATGCAAGACAGCCTCAACTGCTATGCCGCACTCTGCCTGGCACGGGAGGGCATTTTGCGCGGTGAGCGGGTGGGCGGACTCGACTACTTCAACCCCACGCAGACACTCAGCCAGGGCGAGTTCCTCACCCTGCTGATGGACGCCGCCGGGCTGGGCGGGGCCGATGTGGCTTCGCAAGCCGACCAGACGCCGCTCACCCTGGCGCAGGCCGTGGAAATGACGGGCAATCTCCTGGGGTACCCCGTTGAGATTTTGCCCAAGGCCGGCTCCCCCGACGAGTGGGTGGAAACCTCCGCCGCCACCCGGCAGGAGTCCCTGCTCACACGCGACGACGCGGCAAACCTTCTCTGGCAGGTCTTTTGTTCCATGCAGTGACGTCGCTTTCCTTCCCCGCTCCCTTTAAAAAACAGACGATACATCCTCAACGGGCACAACAGAAGGCACACGGCCAAAGCCTCCCTTTTCCGGGGAGTGCTTTGGCCGTGCCGTGGTTTTTTAGCGTTTTCCCCCGTCCCGTGCCCCGTCTTCCTTTTCGGAGTCCTGCTCCGACAGGGTGTGCAGCAAATCCTCGGGCGGGGTGACATAGGCCGTCTGGGACGAAAAGTAGACAACGTAGCCCGGTTTGGCGCCCGAAGGCTTTTTGACGTTTTTGAGCGCGGTGTAGGTCACGGGCACCTTTTCCTTGGGAGAGGCCTTGCTGAAGAGTGCCGCAAGCTGCGCCGCCTGCTCCAGCGTGGTGTCCGGCACCGGCTTTCCCCCGCTTTGGACAAGCACATGGGAGCCGGCGCATCCCAAAACGTGCAGCCAGATATCCTGCTTTTCTCCGACCTTGGTCACCAGCATGTCGTTTTGGGTGTTGTTTTTTCCAACCAGAATGGGAAATCCGTCGGCCGAGAGAAAGCGCATGGGCTTTTCGGGGGCGCGCTGTCCGCTTTTTTTGGGCTTCTCACCCCTGGGACGCGCCAAATACCCCCCTTGCGTCAGCTCTTCGCGGACAGAGGAAATTTCCGCCTCGCTTTCGGCCTGCTCCAGCGACAGCTGGACCGACTCGAGGTAGGCCAGCTCCTGCTCGCCTTTCTCAATTTGCCCCTTGAGCACCTGCTCGCCGTTTTTTGCCTTTTGATATTTCTTGAAATAGCCCTGGGCATTGAGGGCCGGACTCTTGCTCACGTCAAGCGGGATACGCAAAAGGGGCGTGCCCTCCTCATAGTAGTTGGGCAAATCCACAAAGGCGGCGCCCTTGGGCACCTGGCTCAGCCCCGCTGTCAGCAGCTCGCCGTAAATACGGTATTTGTCGCGATCGCGAAACTCGGTCAGCTCCGCCCTCTGGTGAGAGAGCTTTTTGGAGATTCGCTCCGTGGCATTTTTGAGCACCCGGTCAAGCTGCTGGGTCTTTTGTTTTTTGCGGGCGGCCGCGTCGCGAAGGGCGTAGTAGCGGTCGAGCATCACGGAATAGTTTTGACAGGGTTCGCAGGAATAGAGCGTTCCATACTGTGCAATGGGCATGCAGGAAAAATCCACCGGCGTGCCCTGCGCATCCATCAGCAGGGTGGGGACGCTGCCCTCCCCCGTAAAGAGCGCCGAAAGGCTGCGCACCAGACGCACCCGTGCCTCCTCGTCCAGCGCCGACATGGGAAGGTCCACCGTGCCGCAGCTCAAAAAGGCCATTTCCCTGGCAAGCAGGGGGGAAAGCCCGAGAAGCGAGCCCAGCAGATGCCTGTCGCAGGGCGTTGGCTCGCGCGACATTGCCACCTGCTCAAGCACCTCAAGGCCCTCGCAGACGTCCAGCTTGTCCGGGCGCTCCGGCAGGCGGTAGCGCACACCGGGGATGAGCTGCCTGTTCTTCCCCTCCGACATATCAATGTAATGCAGCGCGGCCAGCACCGTCTCCTGCGGGCCCAGCAAAATCATGTTGCTTGTGCGGCCCATCATTTCCAGCACCAGCTGCCTGGGCTCCAAATCCCCCAGCTCGCTGACCACCTCAAACTGAACCCGCACCACCCGCTCCAAGGGCTCCTGCGTGATGGAGAGCAGCCTTGCTCCCACAAGGTGCTTTCGAAGCAGCATGCACAGCATGGGCGGAACCTTGGGGTTCTCCCTTTGCGACGTCGTGAGCTGGAGGCGGGCGCCGTTTTGGCTGGCACACAGCAGCAGCCGCACGTTGCCCTCCCTGGCACGCAGCAGCAGCACGGCCTCGTTTTTGTCGGGCATATAGATTTTGTCCACGCGTGACCCTGCAAGGCGGGCGTCAAGCTCCCTTGTCAGATGCGTCAAAGTTATTGCGTCAAGCGGCATATCAAACTCCTTTTTGCCCGTGAAAGGGCGGTCTTCCCCCTTCGCAGACGTCTTTATCTGACGGCTCCGCCCGCACAAGGCGGACGGCTACACCGCAAAAACCTCGTCCTGCACCAGCGTATCCGAAGGCACCAGCGTCAGCTCCGGGTGCCTTTTTTCCAAAAAAGCGCGCACAGCCTCAAGCACGGGGCGCTCGGTGTGGTAGTGTCCTGCGTCGAGCAGCGTGAGGCCGCGCTCGGCGGCTTCCAGGCGCTCGACGTATTCGGTCACATCGCGGCTGATGCCGGCGCGGCCGTCCGAGGTGATGGGGCGGGAGCGCAGCTGGGAAAGGTCGAAATCATCGATGCCGCCGCCTTCGCCCTCGTCAAACATCTCGCGCACCAGCGGGTCTTCCTCCATGGGGGGCGCCGGTTGGGCGTCTTCCTCTTCTTCGCCGCCCACGGCGCGGCGGACGTCGCCGCGGATCTCCTCCGGCACGGACGCGCCCTCGTATACGGGGCGATAGGTCGTGCGGGCGTCGTCGTCGGCGTCGGCCTGCATCTGTTCGTCTTTGCCGGTATAAGTGGTGCGGGTATAGGGCAGCGCGTCCTGCGCAGCGTCCGCTTCCGGGGCGATGCGCGGCTGCGCGGATGTATAGGGAACGCCTTCAAAGCGGCCCGCGCCGACGATCTGCCCGCAGGAGCAGACCTCGACGCCCGGCTTCAGCGTTTTTCCACATTTGGAGCAAAACATTGGGTGCCCTCCTTGCCGCCACACATTTCCATGGCATACCTATTGTATCTTACATGATACGGCGGCAAAGGATGTCCGTCAAGTATATTCTTATGACTTTCCTACGACAAAAGTCCGATTTTCTTTACAAATGGACCCGCGGCGCCTGTTTTTCCCGCGGCGCGCCGTTCGTTCACGATTTGCCGCTACCTTTTGACACGGAAAAGACAAAAAAATCCACTTGGCGGAAAATATCACAAACTTTTCTGCGAGTCATTTTGCGGGAAAATGGGAAAAAACAAAAAACATCCATACAATTATCAGAGGAAAAGACATTGTGTGAAGATTAAATCGCTGTTACAATAGACACAACGGGCGGGTTCCGCTCAAATATGGAAACGGAGGGTATGTTCCAATGAAAAAACTGATTGCTTTGGTTCTGGCTCTGATGCTGGTGCTGAGCGCCTCCAGCGCTTTCGCGCTGACCATCGGCTTCTCCCAGATCGGCCAGGAGTCCGACTGGCGTACCGCCAACACCGACAACGTCTGCAACGCCATTGAGGAGCAGGGCTGGACGCTCGTCTACTCTGACGGCCAGCAGAAGCAGGAGAACCAGGTGCAGGCCCTGCGCAGCTTCATCACCCAGGGCGTGGACTACATCCTCTTCACCGGCGTTGTGACCACCGGTTGGGACGAGGTCCTCAAAGAGGTCAACGAGGCTGAGATCCCGCTGATCCTGCTCGACCGCATCCCCTCCTGCGTGGATGACATCGAGTACGCTGCCGCGTTCGGCGGAGACTTCGTCGAGGAAGGCAAGCGCATGGTGCGCTGGCTGGCCAACTACCTTGAGAAGGAAGGCCGTGGCGAGGAAGAGATCAACATCGTCATGCTGGAAGGCACCACCGGCGCTGACGCGCAGGTCGGCCGCTCCGAGGGCATCCTCGCTGAGTTGGAGAACCATCCGAACATGACCCTGGTCGAGTCCCAGACCGGCAACTTCACCCGCGCCGAAGGCCAGCCCGTCATGGAGTCCTTCCTGAACTCCATCGACGACATCGACGTCCTGCTCGCGCAGAACGACGACATGGCTCTGGGCGCCATCGAGGCCATCAAGTCCGCCGGCCTGAAGCCCGGCGAGGACATCATCATCATCGGCTGCGACTCCGTCAAGGCTGCCTTTGAAGCCATCGTTGCCGGCGAGATGAACTGCACCGTCGAGTGCACGCCGCTGTACGCCGACTTCCTCATCCCCACCATCGAGGGCCTTGAGGCTGGCGAGACCTACGGCCGCGACATCATCCATCCCGAAGAGTACTGCTATGACGCCGAGGGCGGCATCCCCTACACCGAGGACGGCGAAACCCTGTCCATCAAGGCTGCGG
>ERZ857998.1354-NODE-1354-length-28217-cov-2.923834_pt1 | contig 28217 bp, 28 predicted proteins | sample MGYA00519954_ERZ857998 | MGnify/ENA primary metagenome ERZ857998 (study PRJEB31778, sample SAMEA3449424) | human gut metagenome | biome: human gut; feature: human-associated habitat; material: faeces | place: United Kingdom | collected 2010/2012 ...
CCCGCCGGTAAGGTCAAGGGCGATGTTTCCGCACTCGAGCAGTTGGAAAACTACAAAATGTTCATGGAGCATTATGTAGACCACAACTGTTCCATCACGGTGCATGTGCGCGAAAACGAGTGGGACGCCGTGGAAGAATGGGTGTGGGAGCACTGGGACGATGTGGTCGCCCTCTCGTTCTTGAGCTACGACGAAAGCTTCTACGAGCTGCTGCCCTATGAAGCGATTACCGAAGAAGAGTATGAGGCGCGCCGCAGCGCCATGCGTCCGTTCAATCCCTCGCTGATTTCCAAATATGAGCGCGAGGAATCCGAACTGGATGTGGGCGGCGCGGACTGCGCAAACGGTGTGTGCCCTGTGCGGTAATCATAACAATAAGAAAACTTGCCCGTGCCAGCTAGGATGCTTCGATTTCCCAGCTTGCGCGGGCTTTTTGCGGATTTACGGTATGAGACTTATAAAAAAGTACGTTTCAAAAGCGCAAATTTCTTTCCGATTTCCTCTTGCGACGGCTTGCAAATCCCGTGCTTCCATGATACAATACAAAGGGAATTCTCAGGTAACCCCAAAATCAATGCCGCATAGCCTGCGGCAGAGGAGGACGCTTATGAAAAAGTTGCTTTCCCTTTTGCTTGCGCTCACAATGCTCATTCTCCCTTGCGCTTTTGCCGAAAGCGCTGAGGATGCCGAGAATACGGAAGCTACGGAAGAAATCGAAGTGCAGTTGGTGGAAGACGCCATGGCGGGCCTGCGTTATAACCTGCCGGCGGATTGGATCGTTTTGAGCGCCGCCGCCATTGAGAGTATGCTCGCCACGAGCATGGAAACGGAAGAAGTGGAATCGGCGCTTTCGGATGAACTTATCGCGCAGGTGGAAGGGCTGACGCAGAGTGGCATCAGCGTGAGCATGTCTGCTGATATGCTGGCCAACCTCAACATTTGGGTCAGGCCGGCTTCGGGTATGACCACGCAAATGCTGTATGATAGCAGGGATATGTTCCTTGAATCCTACAAGGCACAGGAATCGCAGGGGCTGACGCTGGAAAACGAGGGCCTCCTGGTCACTTTTGGAGCGGGACTTTATGTCCATTAGCTGCACGGTGCTGGAGCAGAGCATGGACGTGTACATGTTTGTGGAAAACGATATGATGTACACCATTACATTCATCAACGCCACGCCCGAAGTGGAAGAAGTGATGCTTAGCTCCATCGAAGTCATGCCTGTGGAAGACTCTGCTGACGAAGCCGAAGACACCACTGCTGAAGCCGAAGACACCACTGTAGAGACGGAAGAATCTGCTGCGCCCGAAGAATAATCCGTGCACAAAATGCCGGGAAATTTTTCCCGGATGGCCGCCGCCCCTTTAGCGGCGGTTTTTTCTACCAATTTTTATGAAGGAGGCAACTATGGTATTTCAAAGCGCTGAATGGATCTGGCTTTCTCAAGCTTCCACAGTCAATCAATACGCCTTGTTCCGCGCGGATTTTTGCGCAAAGGGCGCTTGCCCAGCTAGCTTGCGGATTTCCGCTGACGCGCGCTATGTGGCGTGGCTAAACGGCGCATTTTTGGAGGCAGGACAATATGCGGATTATCCTGTGCAAAAGATATACGATGAAATCGCGCTGGACGGTTTGCTGAAGCCCGGCGCAAACCGGCTGGAAATCGGCGTATATTCGCCGGTTACCGACAGTTCGGTGTATGCTTTTGGCGCGCAGGCGGTGATCTTTGAAGTTCTGGAAGAAGGCGCTTGTATCGCTCGCAGCGGAAAAGAGATCCTTGCCTCCCCCATGCCCGGTTATGTGAGCGGTCCAGTTGATTTGATCACCGGACAAATGGGCTATAGCTTTGAATACGACGCGCGCTTTATTCCCGAAGCGTTGGAATTCGCCCCTGCCAAAGTGCTCGAGCATACGCGCGCCTTTGCGGAAAATCCCGTGCGGCGCGTGCGCATTGGCGAGCGCAGCGCGGGCAACGTCGTGTCCCAGGGCGTTTTCTTCTGGCCGCAAAACGCCAAAACTTTGGGTCAGCGCATGCAATACGCGGCCATGGCGTTCCGCGAAAACTGCGATATGAGCGGGCTTGCCGCACAACCGTCCATTCCTTGCGCCAGCGGCATTGCCTATGCCGCAGAAGAAGGCGACGGTATCTATGTATTGCTCGATTTGGGACGCGAAACCGTTGGCTATTTGGACATTGAAATCGATCTGCCTGCGGAAGCGGAAATCCTCATCGGTTGGGGCGAGCATACCGATGATTTGCGTTTGCGCACCTATGTGGGCACGCGCAATTTTGCCGCGCGCTACCAGGGAAAGGCCGGCCATCAACGATTTACCCATTTCTTCCGGCGGCTGGGCCTTCGCTATGTACAGCTCTTTGTCGCCGCGCGCGCCTTCCGCCTGGTTTATGCCGGCGTGCTGCCAACGGACTATCCGCTGCGCCATAGCCCGGCTTTGCAGATCGCGGACAGTTTGCACGCGCGCATCGCTGAAACCTGTGCCGCCACCCTGCGCCATTGCATGCACGAACACTATGAGGATTGCCCCTGGCGCGAGCAGGCGCTCTACGCCATGGATAGCCGCAACCAAATGCTGTGCGGCTATTACGCCTTCGGCGAATACGCCATGCCGCGCGCCAGCCTGAAATTGCTGTCCCAATCGCTGCGCGTGGACGGCATGCTGGAATTGTGCGCGCCCGCGCGCATCCCCATCACCATTCCTTCGTTCACTGCCATGTTCCTCGTGGAATTGCAGGAATATGTCCTCTATAGCGGAGATCTGGATTTTGGGCGCGAAATGCTTCCCTGCGCGCGAGCCATTGCGGATGCCTTTTGCGCGCATGTGGACGAGTCCGGTTTGATCCCTGCCTATCGCGACCAGAAATACTGGAATTTCTACGAATGGCAGCCATATTTAGAGGGCTATGCGACGCATGAACGCGATACCGAGACTTTGCGCTACGATGCGCCGCTCAATTGCTTTGTGAGTCTTGGCCTGGATCGCCTTGCGGCGCTCATGTCCTATCTGGGAGAAAACGGCGTCGCTTATGCGCGTTGCGCGCAAGGATTGAAAGCGGCCGTGGATGCGCGTTTTTGGGATGAGGAAGCCGGACTGTACCATTCCTTTGCCAATAGCCAGGGACAATGGCACGAGGCGGAATTGACGCAGGCGTTGGCCGCTTTCTGCGGCGTGTGCCCGGAGCGCAAACTTGGTCGTGTGCTGTCGCGTCTGGCGGACGAAAGCCTCGTCCCAGTAACGCTAGCCTATTCCATTTTTCAGTTCGAAGCGCTGCTTATGCGGCCAGAGAAGTGGTCGCGCTGGATCTTTGGACGTATCGCGCGCGACTGGGGGCACATGCTGCACTGTGGCGCTACTACTTTCTGGGAAACGTTGAAGGGAGCGTGGGATTTCGACCGCGCTGGCAGCCTGTGCCATGGATGGTCTGCCATTCCAATTTATTTGTATTTCGCCTATGCGCTGGGCCTCAAGCCATTGGAACCAGGCTTTTCCCGTTATTCCTTGGAGAGGGTGGACGCGGGCTTAGGTGAAACATCGGGAATGTTTGTTCTGCCTGACGGAAAACATCTGGAATTATAATACAGTTCTGACGAAAATGACGGAATAGAAAAAAATAGGATTGACAAATATCACTTTTTCCCGCAAAATAAGTGCGAGGTGTTGGATTATGAAAAAGGCCCTCCTTTGGATGCTCGTTTTCTTCCTTTCCTTGGGCGTATATTCTGCGCAGGCGCAAAGTGGCTTGCCCCAAGCGGCAGGCTGGCTCAATCCCGAAATTTTCGAGCGGTATCCTTCTTACTTTGTCGAGGAAACCACCGGCAAATGGCGTGTGCGCACGCTGGAAGCCGATGCGCTTCTCGACCGCTTTTGGTCCGATGGTGCAGACTACGATGGCGAACTATGCATATTTTTCCCTGAGATTGAAGGGTATTTCCAAAGCGGCGTATGGATGCCGGTGCTGAGGATGTATTTCATGCAAGGTTCGCGCGAGGTACAAGCGCACGCCGTTGCATTGCGCGTGGATGAGACGGTTTACACTTTGCCGGCGCACACGGCAATCGTAGAAAATGGCAGACACGCGGCGGAAGTCGTGAGCGTGCCGTTGGGCGAATATGCCGCGCAGGTGCTTTCCAGCCTTGCCGAAGGGGAGGATATTTCCCTCCGGCTGATTGGCGAACGAATCTATACCCAATCTTTGGATGCGGAGAGCAGCCGCGAACGCGATGAAATCGCCTGCGCTTCTCGCGAAACGCTCGCGCCGTCCACTGCCCTCTTCGCGCAGGCGGGAATGGAAAACTACACTCTGTGGGATTTGAGCAACGCCGCTTGGGAAGCGGAGTATGGCTACCCGTCCTCCCTGGAAATGGGCGACATCAGTTCACAACCCGTTATCGGCGAAGATGCTGTGTTGGACGATGACTTCGGCCTTATCTGCCCGGATGATCGGGATGAAGCTGCCGTTGCCGCTCAGGAAATTCTCATTGAGGCTGGATTTTTGAGCGGAGAAGCCGCCAACACTTTTGATGACGAGGCCGTTGCCGCCACGCTACGCGCGCAGCGGTTCTTTGGCCGCATTGAAACCGGCTGCATGGATATCGGTCTGATCCGCGCATTGCGCGGCGGCGCGGCGCTGGAAACCGAAGAAACTGTGGCGGCGGAAGCGGGCTTGGTGGGAGAAAGTGTGGAAATCTTCTTGGAACGCTATTGGTTTGCTCAGGCATATCATCCCATGGCTGCGCCTACTTCCATTCACGCCGTTTCCAACCGCGATAATGTGTTTTTCCTTGCCGACGGCTGGATCCGTAACGTTTCAAGCGATCAACTCAGGCTGTTCACCGATTGCACGGCGCGCGTTGTATACAACGGCGGTGCTAGCTTTGACGCTACGCTTTCTTGCGAGCGCGATGCGCAGACGCAATTTGATTCCACGCTGATTCCCCTGGCGCAGACCCGCCTAGTGCTCAGCGCAGAGATACCGCGCGCGCTGGCGCTGGAAGCGGATGCGCAGTGGCAGATTGAATTCCAAGTAGGAACCGAAACTTTGGCTTATGCCATTCAGTGAGGTTGCATATGCGCGCAAAACATGTTTGGCTGCTTCCCTGCGGCGTGCTGGCGGTTTTGCTCCTGTCGTCATGTTCTTTGTTGCCAGAAGAGGAAACGCCGCGAAGCGCCCCCATTCTCCGCTCATATGAGGGAGAAACGTTTGATTTTGCGTTCGTGGAACGGGGCGATCTCGTTTTGAGCGAGCGCATCTCCTGCACCTACGTGCCGGTGCAAAGCGCCTCGCTATCCTTTGGCCTTGGGGGCGAATACGTGGATGAGATCTTTGTACATGTAGGTGACGCGGTAGAAGAAGGACAACTGCTCGGTCAACTGGAGCTTTCTTCTATCGAAGAACAAATTGCCAGCGCGGAGAACTCCATTGCGGAGCTGCGCTTGCAGTTGGAGTATCTAGAAGAAGAGCGCGCATTGGCGTTGCGCCAAGCGGAGCTATCGGCAGACCCAACCGCGGAACCGCAGGCGTTGCAGGAAGCGCTCATTTTGGTGGAAGAAGAATATGACGCGCGCCGGCAATCCTACGAAGATTCCCTGTATTTGCAGGAACTCACGCTGGAAACGTTGAATCGCCGCTTAAGCGAACGCCAGATCCGCGCGCCTTTTGCCGGCACCGTGACGTATGTTCGCAACTATAGCGAAGGGGCGCGTAGCGTATTTGGAGAAAACGCCGTGACCGTGGCCGATTCCACCCTATCCTTGTTTCGGGCGGATACGGATCAATGGGCCCGTTTTTCCCCGGGCGACGAAGTGGATGTCGTTGTGAGCAACGACATTTACCCCGCCATCGTGCGCAGCGAGGAAGAGCTTGGACTTGCGCCGCAGGAAAAGCTGGAAGGGGAAACCGCATATGTGTATTTTGCCCTCAAAGAGCCGAGTTTTGATCTGGAAGATGGGGATCGCGGTTCTGTAACGCTGGTGTTGGATGAGCGCCACGATGTTCTCCTGGTGCCCAGCGATGCAGTTTCATCGGCCAGCGGCCAGCCCATTGTGTATTACCAGAATGAAGAGGGTATGAAAGCGTATAAGCCCGTGGAAACCGGTCTGACGGCCAACAAGCAAACGGAAATTATCAGCGGCCTCGTTGAAGGCGAGAGCATTATCGTAGATTAGGAGAGCGCGCAATGATACGAGAAAAGCCATTGCCCAGATTCCGTCGCGCATGCGCATGCTTTACAGCGGCGCTGTGCGCCGCTGGCGCGTTTGTGTTGCCCGCCATAGCGGAACAGGCGGTTCCTGCGCTGTTGGAGCCAGTGGGCGTAAAAAGCGATACTGCGGTTGCATATGTGGGCGAAATATCTGAAATCACCGTTTACGACGGCTCCGTTGCGCCCTATGTGGAGGAACTTTATTTTCCCATTGACGGTCAGGTCAGCGAGATTTATGTTATCGTGGGACAAACCGTTCAGGCAGGCGATCCTTTGGTGGCATTGGATCAAGAAGCGCAGGAAGAGCGGCGGGAAGACCTTCTTGACGCCATAGAAGACGCGCGCACAGACGGCGCTTTCGCGGATGCGCTGGCCGAAATCGATATCCAGATTTTGGCAACGGATCTGGAACAGTTGCGCCGCCAGTCTCCTGCGGATGAAACGGCCATTGCTTTGAAGGAATTGGAGATCGAAACGGCCCAACTCAATCTTTCCCTGGAACAGGAACTGCGCGCAATGGAGTTGGAACGCATGAACAGCGAACTGGAAACGCTGGAAACCCAACTGGAGGAAGGCACGCTTTATGCGCCGTTTGATGGGCGGATTCTGTTTGGACAGCCCATTGAAAAAGGATCTGGCGTCACGGCATACGACCCCATTCTCTATCTGGCCGATGATTCACGGCTTTCCATCACGGCAGACTATATTTCCTCCACCTATACGGATTCGGCAGATGAAATTTATGCGTGGATTGGCGCAAAGCAATATGAAATCACGCCTACGCCCATTGATATGTCGGAGTACTTGTCACTGCTGCTTTCAGGGGAAACCCTCACTTCCCATTTCACCTTTGAGCAAAGCGATGAAAGCATTCAATCCGGCATGTATGCGGCGATATGCCTGGTGAACAATTCTGTGCCAGACGCTTTGCTTGTGCCGACCAACGCGCTGTTCCGCGATGCCGGTAGTCGGTATGTTTATGAATTTGTGGACGGGCAGCGCGTGCGCCGCACGGTTGAAATTGGCGTATCCACCGAATGGCTCACCCAGATTACCGCTGGCCTGGAGGAAGGAGCTGTGGTCTATGTTGCGGATTGATTTTCGGAAGCGCGCAATTTGCTTCGTGTGCGCCATGGCCCTGGCGGGAGGAAGCGCCTTGGCGGAAAGCGAAAGTCTGATTTCCAGCGATTTGATCCAGGCGGAAACGGCGAACTATGAAACGGCGCAAGTTCGCATGGGCACATATGAACGTTCGTATTCCAGTGGCGCATCGGAGTATTATCCATATACATACCAGTTGCGCTATGAAGGCAATGGCGCGAAATTTGGGGAATATACCGTCAGCCGGGGAGATATGGTCAAGGCTGGCGATGTGCTGGCCACATTCACGCTAGAAGAAGACGAAGTGGCCCTCTCTTCCCTACAACTCTCGCTCGTGCGCGCGCAGGAGGATTTTGCCGCCGGACTGGAAGAACAGGAAAACGGCATAGCTGCCCTCAGCGAGCAATACGCGGCGGCAACCAGCCAGTATGAGCGAGAACTGCTCTCCCTGCAAATTGCGCGCGCAGAAATTGCGCTGGAACAATACACCTATCAGCAGGAAAGACAAATCGCTTCTTTGCAAGAGGACATTGCCGATTTGGAAGCGGCGCGGGAAAACCATGTGCTTCTCGCCCCGTACGATGGGGAAATCTCCGCCATTACGTATAAGCGTGAAGGCGATATGGTTTCCAGCAACGAAGTGTTGATCACCTTGAGCCGCATGGATGGCATGCTTTTGCGCGTCGACAATTCCAGCGGCTATTTTCGCTATGGCATGCAAGTGATTGTAGAAGTGGGGCCTGCCAAGGAACGCGTACAGCTCACCGGGCAGGTTGTGGGCGCAGATACGCTCTTGCCCGAAAGCCGTCGCTTGGGCTATGCCTTTATCGCGCTGGATCCATACGATGCGGAGGAAATTCGCTTTATCAATCCTACGGCGCACGCTCCTACGTATTATCTAGAAAATGTGCTTCTGCTGCCTCGCCGGGCCGCAACGCTGGAAAGCGGGCAATATTATGTTACAAAGCTGACGGATGGCATGGTGCAAAAGCGGTTCGTCAACCTGATTATGAACAACAATACGGATGCGTGGATTTTGCAAGGAGTTTCCGAAGGCGAAACTGTCATCCTTGACTAGCGGGAGGACGCGCATGATCAGATTTGTGATTCGAAAAATGCTGAACAAAAAGTGGATGGTGCTCGCGCTTTTGGTGGGCAACATCCTTCTCGTCAGCATTACGGCCGGCAATCCCATGTATACGCGGGCGGTACTCCAGCGCACATTGACCCACAATCTGGAAACTTACCTGGTGGAAAACAACGCCTACCCAGGCTTGATTACCATCCGAACCAGCGGGGCCAGCAAAGATGGCGTGCTGTTGCGCCAATACAGCCAAAGCGCGCAAATCGCCAGTGAGCGGTTTGGTCTTCCGGCTGCGGAACAGGTCAATGTGCTGAATATCACCGCTGCGCAGAACGAATTGCTCATCCCGCGCGAAGACGCGGCGGACAACGCCATTTCCTTGGGCATGATGACGGATCTGCCAGAACATAGCGAATTGGTGGCGGGCGAATTCTATTCCGAAGCCGGAATCGGAGAAGACGGCGTGCTTGACGCGGTGTTGAGCGAACGAGCCTTGATAGAATTGAATCTGTTATTGGGCGATGAGATGGTGTTTCCCGAGGTGCTGGATCTCCAGGGAAATCCCATTCGCATCCGCATCGCCGGTGTGTTCCGCAACCGCAGCAACGAGGATATTTATTGGGTGCGCACCCCCAGCAGTTATCAGGACATTTGCTTCATCGCACCCGCGCTCTTTGAAGAGTACTTCTTGCAAGGCGATGAATTTGCGTATGGCGTGAACGCCTCGTATTATGTAATGCTGGATTACACCGCCATGCGTGGCGATGAGGCGCGGCAGTATTTGGATGTTGCCGATGCTTATCGCGCGGAACTCAATGGCCGAACCATCCAGAATTATCGCGACAATTTCACGGCCACTTTAACGGATTATCTGGAAATAGCCCAAAAGGTCAATGTCACCCTCTGGGTGCTGCAAACGCCGATTTTTGCTCTGCTTGCCGCGTTTATCTTTATGGTTTCGCGCCAGATGCTGGAAATGGAGCAAAACGAAATCGCCGTCATCAAAAGTCGCGGCGCCGGACGAGGCCAAATTTTTGCCATCTATCTCATCGAAAGCCTGCTGATTTCCCTGTTGGCTTTTGCAATCGGCATTCCGCTCGGGGCGTATATTTGCCAGGTGATCGGCTCGGCAAACGCGTTTTTGGAATTCGTTCGCCGCAGCGCACTTCCCGTGGAAGTCCACGCGGACGCATTGCTCTTTGCTGGCGCCGCTTCCCTTCTTTCCATCGTGGCGATGGTGTTGCCGGCAGTGCGGTATGCCAAAACCAGCATCGTAAATCACAAACAGCGCAAAAATCGCCGTTCCGGCACGCCGGTGTGGCAAAAATTTGGGCTGGATATCCTTTTGTTAGCCGTTTCGCTATACGGCCTGTATACATTCAACAACCAAAAGGACATTCTTGCGCAGCGCGTGTTGGAAGGCGCTTCGCTGGATCCGCTCCTGTTTTTGTCCAGCAGTCTGTTTATGATTGGCGCGGGCCTTTTAATGGTGCGCGTGCTACCGCTCGTGGTATGGCTAATTTTCTCGCTGTTTAAGCGTTTTTGGAGTCCCGCGTTGTACGCTTCCTTCCTGCGCGTGTTGCGCACGCGTTCCAGCCAGGGATTTATCATGGTATTTCTGATTATGACCATCGCCTTGGGCGTGTTCAACGCGCAAGCTGCCCGAACCATCAACCAGAACATGGAGGACAATCTATATTATACCATCGGCGCGGATATTGTTCTGCAAGAATCTTGGGACAACAATAGCGCGCAAGTGGCCGATGATCCTTCCCTGGAACTGATCTATGACGAACCGGATTATGACCGCTATACCGCGCTCAAGGGCCAAGGCATTGCGGCACTGGCGCAGGTGTATATCAATCGCAGCGCCACCATGAGCGTACCTGGCGGCACCCTGCGGGACATCCAGGTGATGGGCATCCACACCAAGGATTTTGGCGAAACCGCTTGGTTCAAAGATAGTCTCTCCGATATCCACTGGTATTACTATCTCAACGCGATTTCGCAAAACAGCCGGGCTGTGCTTCTCTCCCGCAATTTTCAAACCGAGTATGGCTATGCGCTGGGCGACGCCATCAACTATCGCAACTCCAATGGAGACAGCGTGCGCGGCATCATTTATGGCTTTGTGGATTACTTCCCCGGCTACGTTCCCGTGAGCTATGCTAGGGGAAGCGATGGCCTCTATCAAGAAAAGCAAAACTACTTGATCGTCGCCCATCTGGCGCAGATTCAAGCTTCCTGGGGCGTAACGCCCTATCAAATCTGGATCAAAAACGAAGCAGGCGGCGCATATATCTACGATTTCGCCGAAGAGAATGACATCGCCTATGCCCAGTTCCGCGACAGTGCCGCGGAACTGGTGGAGCAAAAGAATGATCCTGTTTTGCAAGGCACGAATGGTATTCTCACCGTGGGCTTCATCGTAGTGCTGCTCTTGTGCACCGTGGGCTTCCTCATCTATTGGATTCTTTCCATCCAATCGCGCGCGCTGCAGTTTGGCATTTTCCGCGCCATGGGCATGAGTATGCGCGAAGTGATCAGCATGCTTCTCAATGAGCAACTGTTCATTTCCGGCTTGTCCATCGCGGTAGGCGCGCTGGTGGGCCATCTCACCGCGCGGCTGTATATGCCGCTCATCCAACTCGCCTATGCAGCGAGCGACAATGCCTTGCCGCTGGAAGTCGTGCGCTACGCCGCTGACGACATCCGGCTGTTCTCCGTCGTCGGCGGTATGATACTCGTGTGCATGATTATCCTGGGCGTGCTGATTTCGCGCATGAAGATTGCACAGGCGCTGAAGTTGGGAGAGGATTAAAGTTATGACGGATATATTCATTGAAGCAAGCGGCATCAAGCGCGGTTTTCCCACCTCAGAGGGGGAATTTTGGGCTTTGAAGGGGATCAACGCCGCAATTCCACGCGGCAAGCTGACCATTCTCAAAGGCCGTTCTGGCTCAGGCAAAACCACGCTCATGAACATCCTGGGCGCGCTCGACCGGCCCAGCGAAGGTGATGTACTCTACGCAGGAAAAAGCATCGTACGCATGAGCGAAAAGCAGCGCGCGCATCTTAGGCGCACGCAGATTGGCTTTGTGTTTCAGTCCGTGGCGCTGATTCCCATGATGAACGCGCAGGAAAATGTGGAATACGCCCTGCGCATGGCGCGCATATCCAAAAACCGCCAGCAGCGCGCCCTGGAGTGTTTGAAAATGGTGGGGCTGAGCGCACGCGCCAAGCATATGCCGCAAGAGCTTTCCGGCGGCGAACAGCAGCGCGTCGCCATTGCGCGCGCGCTGGCACATAGTCCTCAGGTCATCTTTGCCGATGAGCCGACCGGCGAGTTGGATACGGTCACAGGGCTTCAGGTGGTCAAAATTTTTAAGGATCTCACGGAGCAGGAAGGCGTCACCATCGTGATGACCACCCACGATACAAGCTTAATGGAAGTTGGCGACGCGGTATATGAGCTGGAGGATGGTGAGGTAATCCATGGAAGCGTATGAAGCCACGCCCCCGATGGTCGAATGTGAAAACCTGGTGAAAATTTATAAGACCAAGGATATCGAAGTGCTGGCGCTGCAGGGGCTGGAAGTGCGCATTGATAAAGGCGAGCTCATGGCCATCATTGGCAACAGCGGTAGCGGCAAATCCACTTTCCTCAACATGATCGGCGGATTGGATCGCCCGTCCGCCGGGCATTTGATTGTGGATGGAAAAAACCTCTTCAAGCTCAGCGACCGGGAATTGGTGGACTATAAGCGCCGCACCGTAGGCTTTGTATGGCAAAACAACGCGCGCAACCTCGTCCCCTATCTCACCGCATGGCAGAATGTGCAGATGCCCATGCTGTTCGATAAAGGCGCTAAGAAAAAGCAACGTGCGTTGGAACTGCTCGAAATGGTAGGCCTTGCGCACAAAAAGAATAGCCGCCTGGCACAACTCTCCGGCGGCGAGCAACAGCGCATCGCCGTGGCCATTGCCCTGTCCAACCGGCCCAAACTTTTGCTGGCGGATGAGCCGACCGGCTCGGTGGACGCCAAGACCGGCGCATACATTCTCGATATGCTGCGGGCCATCAATCGCGATACCGGCGTGACCATTGTCATCGTCACGCACGATCCGCTCTTGGCCAAGAAAGTCAATCGCGTGGTGGCCATTCGCGATGGCAAAATCAGCAGCGAGCGCATTATGAAACAGAGCTATCTTGAGCGCTTGCACGACATCAACGCCTTTACGGACGCCAAGGAAGTGCAGGATGAATATGCGGTGCTCGACCGTGCCGGGCGCTTGCAGATTCCCCGCGATATGCTCGATAAGCTGCAAATTACGGGCAACCGGATGAAAATGGAACTGCGCGAAGACAAAATCATCCTGGAAAAGCCGGAAGAAGTCGCTGAACCATAGCTTTGATCCGGATAAAGGCTTTGCGCATGCTTCCCTATCAAGAGATATAATATGCTTTCTTGGGAGGTGCATTCCAGTGACTTATGAAAAAGTTACAGACCACAACAGAGAACGGGTTACGGCGTTCATCCAGCAGCATTGGTATACAACCACCATGGTTGTGCGCGGCAAAGCCGTGGATATGACAAAGGTGGAAGGCTATCTTTGCCAGGAAAATCATGCAATCCTGGGCTTGGTGACATTCCTCGCGCGGGGCGCCGCATTGGAAATCGTGTCCCTGAACAGCATGGTGGGCAACCGAGGAATTGGTGGAAAGCTTGTCTCGCTCGTGGTGGAGGAAGCCCGCGCAAGGGGCTGTCACAAAGTGGTTCTCGTCGCGACGAACGACAATATCAACGCCATACGCTTTTATCAAAAGCAAGGTTTCGATATGGCGCGTCTCCACCGCAATGCACTGGATCTTTCCCGCAAATTGAAGCCGGAAATTCCGCTGATTGGCGAAAATGGCATTCCCATGCGGCACGAGATCGAATTTGAAAAAGTGCTGGACTGAGCGAACCCAGGCTTCGAAAGGGGGCGAGAACCATGCCGGAACTGCCGGAAGTGGAAACCATTCGGCGCGTAGTGGAACCGCAAATCCGAGGCTGCGCCATTGAAAACATGCTGCTTCAGCGGCCGGAAATCATCGCGCATCCCGATGCTGAAACTTTTTGCAAGCAGTTGCAGGGGCAAGTTTTTTCTGGCATGGCGCGCCGGGGCAAATATTTGATATTCTCTCTCGAGGGTGGCGCGCGCATCCTTCTGCACTTGCGCATGACGGGCTGCCTACTGGTGGCCCAGGCAGAGTGCCCGGCAGAAAAGCATACGCATATTGTCTTTTGCCTCAATGGAGGCCGGCAGTTGCGTTTTTCCGATGTGCGGCGCTTTGGACGGCTATGGCTGCTGCAAAAGGGAGAGCGCGATTGCTATAGCGGAATGGAAAAACTGGGACTGGAGCCCTTCGATCCCGGTATTTGCGCGGAATATTTGCTCGCACGCTGGGGGCAGCGCAAAAGGGCTATCAAAGAATGTTTGTTGGAGCAAAATGTTGTCGCCGGAATTGGCAACATCTATTCTGATGAGATTCTTTTCGCGGCAAAGATCCATCCGGCGCGCCCCGCCAGCGCCTTAACGCAGGCGGATTGGGAGCGCCTAGCTGCCGCCATTCCCGCCTGCCTGCGCTATTTTATCGAAAAGAACCGCATTTCTCCGGAAGAATACTGGCAAACCAAAGGCCAGGATTACCGCAATACGCCCTTTTTGCGGGTTTATGGCCGCGCCGGGCAGGCTTGCGCCATCTGTGGCGCAAGCCTGCAACGCATCGCAATCGGCGGCAGAAGCAGCGTATTTTGCCCGGTTTGCCAGGGAAAAACATAAAAATCCAGCTGGGCGCGTCGCCACTCAGCGCACCGTCTTATCCAAAAATCGCGCGATGGGCTCGGGGTTTTCCAGCGAATGGGGATGGTGATCGCAATGCGGCTTGAGAGTGATAAAGAGTGTCCCGCCCGCTTGCAGGAATGGCTCGGCAAAGCGCGCGCCGTTTTCCGCGTAAGGCACCACGCTATCTTCCAATCCTGCCACCAACGCTACTTCTATGCCATTTTGCGCCAGTTCGCCCGCGCGCGCGATGGGTGCTGGCACAAAAGACGCCATATCCGCTTCTTGCAGCCCATAACACGCCAGACACTGCGCCCATTCTGGTCGCGCACTCCCGTCCTTCAGCCTCCTGCCCGGCCAACTGCGGATGTCCAGCACCGGCGCGTCGAGATAGAGGCTAGCCACACAATCTGGATGCGCGAGTGCGAAATTCACCGCATAGAGCCCGCCGCGGCTAAAACCAAAGAGGATTGCCTTTTGCGCGAATCCCCGCTCATGCACCATGTATTCATGAAAGCGCGCCATATCCTCCACAGCGCTAGGGCAACCGTAGCGGTCGGAAAGCGAACAATAGGCCACGGCATATCCGCGGCGCAACATTTCTTCGTCCACTTGCGCGAACGCGCCAAAGAATTCCGCGCGCCACACCCATGGCTTGCCTGGAGCAAACGCCTGCGGATACACCAAAGTGCAACTATGCCCCGAAAAAACAAAATCCTTGCGCGCAAAACCTTGCCATGTTTCCATACCCTGTATTTCCCCCATAAAGTCTTTTAACTGCTGAGCCGGTATACCGCGTTTTCGCCGTTCCCATCCTTTGTGGCAATTTTCCATTGCAGCAGCGAATCCAGCACCGCTTGAGCGCGAGAAGCCTGCACATCCAGCAGCGCCGCAATTTCTCCCACGCTGGCTGAAGCGTGATCCGTAAGATAGGCTATCACGATTTCTGCGCAGTATCGTTTCGCCGCCTCGCCGCGCAATTCCAATTCTGGCGGCGCGCCGTCCACCGCGCTGAACGGCAGCGTCAAAACCACGCGATCCGGTGCGAAAGCCTCCCATAACTTTGGCGCACGCCAACCCAATCCCTTCCAGATTTGGTAAATGTTGGCGACGCCCCCACCACTGCGCGCACCGATATCCGCGCGCGCCAAAATGCGGCTGATGACGTCGTTTCGGGGATCGGATCGCTCGCCGCGCGCGGCAGATTCCGCTGCTACGCGCAGGCTGCCCGGATTGGAGAAGGAAATCCCTTCACGCGTTTTTACGATTTCGATGCCCTGCCGCGCCCAATAATCCGCGTGAATCAGGCAATTGGCCAGCGCTTCCCGCAGCGCGGCATAGGCCGAAATGCCACCCGACCAGGCACGCTTTTTCCCCGCGCCGGGCGGATGGAGGTTCCGGCCAATCCGAGCGCACACCCGCGTGTAAAAATCAAAGAGGTTCCCGCTCCAGTCGCCTGAAGCAGAATCGATGGTTTCCTCTCCCCCATCTCTTTGTTCCCAATAAACCAGGCGATAGCCGGGAAACTGGCGAACGATTTCCCGTTCACGGCCAAATAGCAAAAGCCCAGCGGCTGTGGGATGGTTTTGTCCGTCTGCGCCCGCGCCTACGGCGCCCAGTTGCGAAAGAAATGCCGCATCCGTGCCCTGCAGCGCAAACGCCTGACCAAAAGGCCGCAAGCGCATGCGGTAGCGGCGGACGGTGGCAAAATCAAAGGCATCCATGCCAAAGTGTTCCAGTACCGCCATGTCCTGCGTTTGCAGCGCCGCATCGCGCAGCATAGCGTCCACTTCTTCTCGCGTGCACTTATAGTCGCCCTCGCCATTGCGTCGGTAAGAACCCGCGTAAGGATCGCCATTGATATAAACCGGGCGATCGCAGCGCTGTGCCCGGGGGATGACGATGGAAATGATTTTGTTGCCCTGGATTTCCTGCACGCAAACGCTTTCCTCCGTCAAAATATTGGCGCTGATCTTTTTGGGGTCATTTGCGATTTGCCAAAATTCTTCGATAAGCGTTTGCGGATCGGGAAGATTTACGGTTTGCAAGGACTTATCGGGCAATTCCACCACGCCCAGCAAAAGCACACCGCCCAGCGTGTTGCCAAAGGCCGAATACGTTTCCCAAATGCTGTGCGGCAACCCGCCCAGAGATTTTTTGGCTTCAATCCGGTTGTTCTCCCGATATTTTTCCAGGTGCTGAAAATCGATCATCTTATCCACCTCCCGGCTGAAAATATGTTTATACGATGCGAAAAGCCCATTTACCGCCAAGGGCAAACGGGCTTTTTTGTTAGCGATACATGATCTGGGAAATGGCATCCATGATTTTATCATGGCATCCGCCGCAACCCGTAGAACAATGCGTGACTTCCTGCACTTCTTTGAAAGCCGATTCGAGATCCGGGAAGGATTCCGCCTTATGTACGGCTTCTTCCACATCGAAGAACGAAACGTTTTTGCATTTGCAAATGATATAATTTTCCATGTTCCCCTCCACACCAGGCGCACTTGCCGCAGCGCGCCGAAAATTTTCTGCAACAGGTGGTAAATCTATAAATTGCTCTAAGGGAGGAGTCTGCGACCCCTCCCTCAAATATTGTTGATTTTACTTGCCGAAGTAGCGGTTCAGCAGACCTTCGAAGGCGCGGCCATGGCGGGCCTCGTCCTTGGCCATCTCATGCACGGTGTCGTGGATGGCGTCCAGGTTCAGCTCTTTGGCCAGCTTGGCCAGCTCGAACTTGCCGGCGGTGGCGCCATTTTCGGCTTCCACGCGCATTTCGAGGTTCTTCTTGGTGGAGGAAGTCACGACCTCGCCCAGCATCTCGGCGAACTTCGCGGCATGCTCCGCCTCTTCATACGCGGCCTTTTCCCAGTAAAGACCGATTTCCGGATAGCCTTCGCGATGCGCCACGCGCGCCATCGCCAGATACATGCCTACTTCAGAGCACTCGCCATTGAAATTGGCGCGCAGGCCCTCAATGATGCGCTCGTCCACGCCCTTGGCGACGCCGACTTCGTGCTCGCAAGCCCAGCCGCGCTCGGCCGCCATTTCCTTGAACTTCTCTTTCGGCGCCTTGCACTGCGGGCAGAATTCCGGCGCTTCCGGGCCTTCATGAACATAACCGCAAATCGAGCAAACCCACTTTTTCATTGTAAAAATCCTCCCTCGTTTTTCTGATCTGGTATTGAAATTATTCGGTGACTTCTTCGAACTCATCCGGGCCAACGCCGCAGATCGGGCACTCGTCCGGCGGGTTCTCGCCTTCGTACACATAGCCACAAACCTTGCAAACCCACTTCTTCATGACCATTCTCCCCTCTTATCTTAAGGTTCTATCGTGTTACAACCGAGCGCCTCACGCGTTCGTATTATATATAAACGCGTACACGCCGGTTGAAACATCAAAAATCCAAATCCGGATATTTTTTTATTGCCGCGTCGATATGATAGCGCACAAACGCGCGCAAAAGCTTTGCGGCCTCCGGCCATTCCGCGCGGCCATCCAGCAAAACATACTGGGAAAAACGCGTGCGCGGCAATTTCAGCAGAATTCTACGCGCGCCTTCCGTCAAAGGCACGCCGCCTACATGCTTTTGGCAAATGAGCCCGCCCTGCCCCGCGTCGAATCGTTCGCCACCCGATAGCGGCGCGCCGCACAGCACGCACTCTTCCACATTGGGCGACATACCCAATAGCGCCAAATAGTGCGCTTCAAAGGCCAGCGTCGTCATGCTGAGCGGCACATGGTTCTGCGAAAGCGCTGCCAAAGCGTCCATCAAAAGTTGAAACAATTCCGGATTGGGCACATTTTCCACCGCCGCCCATTCTGCCAGCTTCAGCCAATACGCGGCGTGCACCAATTTTTCATAATCCTCTCGAATGGGCAAAAACGCTTCCACGATCGAACACTGTTCCACACTGTACCTGCCCGAACGCTCCCGCAGTTGAAATTCGCTGGCGCAAAAGGGTTCCGCCGCCGCGGCCAGGCGCGATTTGGGCTTTTTTACGCCGCGCGCAATGGCGGAAAACTTGCCCAATTCTGGCGAGAGCAGCGTAAGCATCCGGTCATAGTCCCCATAATCCGCGCGGCGCAGCACGATGGCCGCTGTTACAATGGATTCATTCGCCATAACCCAGTGTCTTTAGATCCCCTGTGCGGTTGCGCCAATCCTCGCGCACCTTTACCCACAAGCGGAGCATCACTTTGCAGCCCAAAAGCCGCTCGATATCCACGCGCGCTTCTGAGCCAATCTTTTTGAGCATAGCCCCTTGTTTGCCAATGATCACGCCCTTGTGCGAAGCCTTCTCGCAATAAATCGTGGCGTGAATTTCCATGCGGCCATCACCGATCTTTTGCATGCCCATCATTTCCACGCCAATGCCGTGCGGCACCTCGTCGTATAAGTTGCGCAAGGCTTTTTCGCGAATGATTTCCGCGCAGATCACGCGCTCGGGCTGGTCGGTGACCATATCGTCCGGAAAATACTTGGGCCCCACTGGCATAGCGGCGACCAACGCAGTTTTCAGCGCATCGACATTGTCGCCCTGGCGCGCGGAAACGGAAAACACGCGTTCAAATCCCTCGACGTTCAAAGAAGCCAAGCGCGGCATAAGCTGCTCCGGGGTGACCAAGTCGGTCTTGTTCACGGCGAGGAATTTGGGACACGCCATTTGGCGCACATCGTCCAGAATCGCCGCGTCTCGCTCGCCCAAGTGTGCGCCATCCACCACGGCGAGCACCGCGTCCACGTCTTCGCGGGCGGCTTCCGCTTCCTGCATCATGAATTCTCCCAGGCGATTGCGCGGCTTGTGCAAGCCAGGCGTATCCACAAATACAATTTGCCAGCCCTCCCCAGCGGCCACGCCCAGAATGCGGTTGCGGGTGGTCTGTGGCCGTTCCGAAACAATTGCGACCTTTTCCCCCACGAAGCGATTCATCAAGCTGGATTTTCCTACGTTGGGGCGGCCTAGAATCGCCACAAATCCCGAATGAAACTCACCCATTTTGGTTTTCTCCTTGTTGTTCCAAATCCTGCGGCCCAAAAGAGTGCGGCAAAAGCTCGCCAAGGGGAACCACGTCGAACGCGCCGCCCTTTTGCCCCACGATCACGCGCATATCCACGGAAAATTCGTTGAGCACCTGGCGGCAAATACCGCAGGGCCAGGCCTGCCCTTTTCCCCTACGATGGCAATGGCCGTGAAACGCCGCGCCCCCTGCGATACGGCCACAGAGACTGCCGCGCGTTCCGCGCAGATTGTGGCCCCGTAAGAAGCGTTTTCAATATTGCAGCCGAGGAATTCGCGCCCATCTTCGCAGAGCAAGCAAGCGCCCACCTTATAGCCCGAATAGGGTGCGTAAGCATTTTCCAGCGCCTCACAAGCTTGAAGGAACAAATGCTCGTCCAGCGGATTGCGATCTATGCCCAATTGTTCCATAGCAGTCTCCTCCATTGCGCGCATTTTTTGGCGCTCTTCTTCCTCCATATGGTCGTACCCCAACAAATGCAGCGACGCATGCGTCGCAAGAAATACCGCTTCGCGCGTGATGCTGTGGCCATACTCTTTGGCCTGCTGCCGCACGCGCTCCAGGGAAAGAAAAACGTCGCCCAAATTGGGCTTGCCAAATTCCGGATCATAAACGGCGTTCAGCCGCTTAGGGCAATCGCGCGCGGTTTTTCCCTTGGGGTACGATACGGCGGGATAGCTCAAAACGTCCGTCGCCCGATCGATGCCGCGCGTATCGCGGTTGAGCTCGCGCATTTCCTCATCAGACACTACGCGAAATACCGCCGTGCAGGGGCGCACGCCTTCCAAACCGCAACATGTTTCCAACGCGCGGCCAAACCATGTATCAAGCTTTGTCATTTGTCTCCTCGCTGCGATGTTCTTCGCGATCCAACTGCGGCACTTCAATCGTGGGGTATTCTATGCGCTCATGGAATACGCCCGCCAGCACGGTTTCGAATGCCTCGCGGATTTTGTCCAAATCGGCAAAGGTCAGTTCACATTCGTCCAACTGCCCGTCTTCCATCTTGCCCCGAATGATCTTGCGCAGCAAATCGCGCATCTTTGCCGGGTTGGGATTTTGCATGGAGCGTTCCGCGGCTTCCACCGCGTCGGCCAGCATCACAATTGCCGCCTCCCGGCTATGTGGCCGCGGACCGGAATAGCGGTAATCCCTGGGATCCAGCTTATCGCCATACAGCTTAACAGCCTTATCGTAGAAATACACGACCGCCGTATCGCCATGGTGCGAGCGGATAATGTCCAAAATTGGCTCTGGTATGCGCTCGCGCTGGGCAATCTGCACGCCATCGCGCGTGTGCGCAATCACGATCGAAGCCGACACGCGCGGATCCGTGCGGTCGTGTGGATTGTCGCCCATTTGGTTTTCTTTGAAATACAGCGGCCGCTTGAGCTTGCCCACATCGTGATAATACGCGCCCACGCGCGCCAACAGGCCATTGGCGCCAATGGCGCTAGCCGCGGCTTCGGCAAGGTTGGCCACCACCATCGAATGGTGATAGGTGCCAGGCGCTTCCAGCATCAGCCGCCGGAGCAACGGTTGCGAAGGATTCGAAAGTTCCAGCAGTTTGGCCGAGGTAACCAAGTTGAACATCCACTCCATCAGCGGTTGCAAGCCGATGCAGAACATGGCGCTGAGCAAACCGCTCCCTGCCGACCAAAGGCTGTTGATAAAAATGCCATTAAGATCCGTGTTGTTCACAAAGCCCATGGCAATGGCGATGAGCATATTGGCCACGCCAATCACCAAACCCGTCAAGAGCACCGTTGTCCTCTGCTGGCGCTTGCGGAACACGATGAATACCAGCGGGGAAGAAAGAATAGGCGTGATCATAATGGAGAACATCGCCGCCGTGAACAGTCCACTCGAACCGGAAGCCAGCAGCGCCGCCACCATGGAGAGCATGATATTCACGATGAAAGCCGTGCTGGGGTTCACCAAAATGGCCACGAGGATTACGCCCGTGGATACCGGCATCAAATACGGCGTGATTGTGCGCACCAGGAGCGAGAGAAGCACCGTGAGCACACACACGATAGAAAGCATCAGGAGCAACTTTGTATCGCGGAGGACGTTGCGCGCGAACGCGTATAGAAGCCCTATACAAGATGCCAGCACCAGCAGCAAAAACAGCGCCACGCCGTAATACAACGGCATATCCACAACTTCGCTTTCCACCATGCCCAGGGCTTTGAGCATTTCATAATGCGCCTGGGTAACGATTTCCCCGTCGCGAACGATCACTTCGCCCTTTACGCGCGTTACGGTTTCTACCGCGTCACGCGCGGCCTGGCGGTTGGCCTCGGTGGTTTCCTCATCGATGATCATATTCGCCTGGATATGCGCGCGCACCACATTGGAAGCGAGCGCTACGAGCGATGTATCGTATGTTTTGGCCAATTCGCGCGCGATACTGGAAACCGTGTCGCTTTCCTGGCCTTCGGAAATGTATGAGTTTAGCGCGTCGTTTACAAGCGTTCGGGTGGCCTGAAACAGCGCCGAAATGGTATCCGCGTCGGCAGACATCAGCGCGGCCAATTGGGTTTTTTCGATTTGAACCGGCGCAAATTGTTCCTTGGCTTCTTCCAGCGCCGCATCCGAAATACCGTCCGCCGTCGCGCCTGGCTGGGTGTTCGCGATTTGCGCAAGCTGCGCAAAGCTCTGATCCATGGCGGAAAGAACCTGCGCCGCAACATCTTTTTCCGCCCGCTTATAGCTTGGTTCCACCGCGCGGGCGGCGGCTTCTTTGAGCTGCTCTGTGGTCACGGTATCCACCACGTCTTTCGTGGCCATAATCGTGATCGGAGCAGGCGCGCCCACCTCAATGCCATACCGCTCCGGCGTTATGGCGAGCACGACCATTACAAACAGGGCGACGTACAACGCGGCGCCAATCGCCGGTTTACTCAACCTGTTTGCTTGCAAGGAAAAAAACTTCAGCTTCTGCGCCATGGTTCCTCTCTCCTAAGCGGGCCGGAAGCGGCGCTCTGTGCGGCGCTGCGCTTCCGGGCGTGCCGCGTGCTTTTCGTAAGCCTGCACAATGGCCTGCACCAGTTCGTGACGCACAACGTCCCTGTGCGAAAGATGGACGATGGCAATATCCTTTACATCGCGCAATACCTCTACTGCCTCCACCAGCCCACTCTTTTTGCCAGCGGGTAGGTCGATCTGCGTCACATCGCCGGTGATCACCATATGAGAATTCATGCCCATGCGTGTGAGAAACATCTTCATTTGCTCGGAGGTCGTATTCTGCGCCTCATCCAAAATGATGAAGGCGTCGTTGAGCGTGCGGCCGCGCATATAGGCCAGCGGAGCCACTTCGATCTGCCCGCGCTCCACCAGGCGCTGGTAGGCGTCGACGCCCATCATTTCGTGCAAAGCGTCGTTCAAGGGACGCAGATAAGGATCGACTTTCTGGGCCAAGTCTCCGGGCAAAAAGCCCAGCTTTTCGCCGGCTTCCACGGCAGGACGCGTGAGCACAATCTTTTCAATGTCTTTATTTTTCAGCGCTACCACGGCCATGGCAATGGCCAGATAGGTCTTTCCCGTACCTGCGGGGCCGATGGCGAATACGCAAGTGTTTTTCTTAATCGCGTCTACGTATTTGCGCTGGCCCAGCGTTTTGCATTTCACCTGGCGGCCACGGCTGGTTACGGCAATGGTATCCTTCATAATTTCGCCAATCGCATCCGCGTTTCCTTCCCGCGCCAGCTCGATGCAATAGCGAATTCGCGTGCGGTCGATGCCCTCGCCGCGCGCCAGGATTTCCAGCAATTTGGAAATGGCGAGCTTTGCCAGTTCCACTTTTTCTTCCTCTCCCGATAGCTGAATTTGCGTGCCGTGCACAAACACTTCCACGCCCAACTCCTCCCGAATGAGGGAAATGTTTTCATCGTTTAGCCCAAAAAGCGCGATATACGCATCCGTCGATTCCACTTCCAGAATCTGCCTGTATTCGTTTTCCAAAGAGCAACCTCCGTTTCTCTGCATCGGCGCATCAGTCTGCCATTCCGGCTGCCAGCGCTTCCCGGGTTACCGCTATGTTGGATTGAGCTTCTACCACAGCGCGCGCCTCTATGCCGTCTTCCCCTATCACACTATACTCTATCCATTTGTCAACAATTACACACCCTTCTGGCAAGCCAGAAATGGCATTTTCCCAGGCAATCTGGGCGATTTCTTCTTTTAAATTTTGAAGATCGGCCTTTTCCCGGGAAACGGTATACTCCATGCGTTCCGCGCGAAGAACGCGCAACGGCAGGAACATCCCCACGATGGGCAGCGATAAGACCGTTTCTTCCATCTGCGCAAACGTCGCTCCCTGCGAAAGGGGAATCGACCAACCGAACAGTTCCAACGCGCTGGCGGCGCTGCTTCTGCCCGTGTACGTCCGCTTTTCTACGTACAATTCCGCCTGAGCGGTTCCTTCGCTCCACGTGCGAGCCACAACTTCTCCCAGCGCGCACACACCTCCCGTTTTTTCCGCGGAAAGGCGCTCTTCTCCCGCAATCAATACTTGCCCAGCGGTCACGCAGTCGCCGGGTTTCACGCGCGCCGTACCAGCCATGGCATTGACCGAAACCACGATGCCATCGTACGCGGCCACCAAATCCCTGTCCGCCTCTAGGTCAAACGTATCGGGCGCGGGAATTTCCCCCGCCGCCGTCACCAGCAGGCGCACGCCTTGCACTTTTACGCCAATAAACGAAAAACCTCCCGTGCGCTCATAGAGCTGCGCTTCAAGCGTGTCAGCATCAATCGCCTCCTTGGCAACGCCTGGAACGATGCCCAATTCCTGCAAAGCCGTTTCAATGGATGCGATAGGCGCATGCCGCGACTCTTCCACCTCGATATCAATGCGCCATATCCGCGTGGAAAAAGCCCAAAGCATCAGCACGGCCACACAGAGCCCGACCAGCACACTCCAACGCGCGCGCATGCGCAGCCGCACTGCGCTAGAGCCGCGCCTCTCCAGCACCACCGCCCGATAGGAAAAGCGCTCTGCCAACGCGAGAAAACGCCGCGCGTTCCGATCATCCAGCCACAACTCCATATCGTGTGGCGAACGCCTTTCTATGGAAAGAAATGAGATGCCGCTTTCTACCGCGCGATCCAGCAGCTTTTCCAGCACCAAGCCTTCCACCCGAATGTGCACGCCATTATGCATGCGCCTCGCCTCCCTCCAGTTCTATGGAGGCGATTCGCCCCGCTACGATCAGCCCATCGCACCGCAGCTCGCAAATGACCAGTTCTTCCCCGCGGATGGAAACCGATCCTTGCACAGTGCGCACGCGCACGCACTGCGGGCCGAATGCCATCACACCGCGATGATTCTCCACCAGAACGCGCGACTGTCCGACTATAGCGATCCGCGCTTTTGCGCCAGCCGCTTCCGCCAGCCATTCCAGTGCCGGAAGGCATGCCCGCACAAGTTTTTTCGGCCTTTGCGATAGGATCTCTTTTTCCGCCGACCGGCGCCGGTTGCGCACTACCATCACCTCGCCTTTCACATACAGCATATGCAAAGGCTCCAGCTCATAGAGCAATGCGCGGGCAGCGCAAAACCGCAGAAAACGCTTTTGCGCACCCCAGCGTTTGGCGCTTCGCTTATTCGCCCTGTTCTTCCGTCCGGCGCGCCCGTTTTTGCAAGCGGCGCGAATAGCGGGCGGCTTCTTCCATCGATTCATTGGCTTGTTTCAAGCGCTTCTGCGTGCGGGCGATCGCCTCGCTGAAGTCCTTGAATTCGCAGCGTGCCTGTTCATACAGGTGCATCATTCCAGCGTCGTCACTTTGCGCGGCCTGCGTGCCCATTTGCGCGCTTAGCTTGCGGATTTCATCGGACAACGCACTGAAATAGGCTTGCAAATCTTCGCGCATTTCCACCGATTCCACTGGCGCTTCTTCCATATGGCGCATATCCTCTCGCAACGCGCCGAAGAGCTTTTCCGCCTCTTCGCGGGTGAGCCCCGCTGGTTCACGCGCGTCCCGTGCGCGCTCGGATTGCCGCATTTCTTCCGTCAGCGCCAAAAAATGCGACTCCAATTCCGCACGTGTGAAAGGGGGTTCTGCCGCCACGGGCGCTTGCAGCCCCTCCATGTATTCCACGGCCTGCGCCAATGCTTCTTCCATGCGGCGGATTTCATCCACCATTGCGGCCAGAGTTTCCGCCTCCGCCGTCTGCTGCCCTTCCGTAAGTTGGTTGGAAAATGCGTCCAGACGCGCTTGTTGCGCTCGCACCAGTTCGGCCACCATGCGGTTTGTGGCGTCATACGCCTCTTGCAGCGCCTTTCCCTGACGGGACTGCTCCTCTTCTACAGTCGCGCGCATTGCGCCTATCTGCTCTATCATCTGACCCTGCGCATTTTTCAACTGCCGGATCGCGCGCCAAATCCAAATGGCCATTCCGATAATGGCCACACACAACAGAGCCAAAAGACATTCCACTCCATGTGCGGCCCAAAATTCCATACAAATCCCCCTGTCTGGTGCTGTGGCTAGCGGCGTTTGGCAATTGCCACCGCCGCTTTATGCTGCATATACATATTATACCATGCAAAGGGAACCATGGTCAAGCGTATGGAAAAAATCCGCCGCTCAAAGTGAAAGTTTCTTGCGTTTACGCATTTTTCCATTTTTATCAGGGCAAGATTCTGCCAAAAAATTCGATAATATACAATACGCCTCTGCAGCGGCGTGCTATAATATACGCTAGCAAAGCAGAGAAAGGCGGAATTTTGCATGAGCATTCTTCAGGATATTTCCACGAATCTGCAAATCGGCAAGGCGAAAATCGTCAAGACGCTGGTACAGCAGGCGCTTGATGAAGGGATCAGCGCGCAGGATATCCTGTCGCAAGGCCTGCTGGATGGCATGAATAAAGTGGGCGAGCAATTCAAGAACAACGAAATCTTTGTTCCCGAAGTTTTGATTGCCGCACGCGCCATGAGCATGGGCACGGCTGTGCTGAAACCGTACCTTGCGAGCGAGGGCGTGCAGTCGCGCGGGAAAATCGTGATTGGTACAGTGCGTGGCGATTTGCACGATATTGGCAAGAACCTCGTGAAAATGATGATCGAAGGCAAGGGCATCGAAGTGATCGATTTGGGCACCGATGTGCCGGCGGAAAAGTTTGTGCAGACGGCGATTGAAAACCAGTGCCAGGTCATTTGCCTGAGCGCATTGCTCACCACCACCATGGGCGTGATGGCCGACGTGGTTTCCGAAGCGGAAAAAGCCGGCATTCGCGACAAAGTAAAGATCATGATCGGCGGCGCTCCGGTAACCGACGCGTATTGCCAGCAGATCCATGCCGACGCCTACACGCCCGATGCCGCCAGCGCGGCGGACAAGGTGGCGGAATACTGCGCCAACGCGGGCTAAGCGTGCGGATATATTTCCCCAATTTTTCGCAATCGTGCTTTCTTTCGCGCCCAAGAAGCGTTACAATACAGCCAATCCATTGGGGCGGAGGAAAAACTATGGACGATAAAACCAATGCAATGCGCCTGCTGGATGGCAGGCGCTTGTCGTATATGCATCGCAGTTATCCTTGCAAGGAAGCCGTGAGCGGAGTGGAAGCCGCTAAATTGATGCAACTCGATCCGGCGATGGTGTACAAAACGCTGGTGACGGTTGGCAAATCCAAAGCGCATTATGTATTTGTGATTCCGGTCGCCGCGGAACTCGATCTCAAAAAAGCCGCTAAGTGCGCAAACGAAAAATCCATTGCCATGATTCCCATGAAGGAACTCCTCCCGCTCACCGGCTATGTACACGGCGGATGCTCTCCCATTGGGATGAAAAAACTCTTTCCCACTTTTGTGCATGCAAGCGCTCAGGAACAAGACAGAATCGTCTTCAGCGCAGGCAAAATCGGCCACCAAATTGAGATGAATCCCAAAGATTTGCAGAAAATTGTGCCATTTGCCTATGCGGATCTGGTAGAATAGTTTTATCTACTCGTGTGCAAAATGTTTCGTTGTAAGAGACCGGTTGCGTATTTCCCCCTATCTCTCTAGGATGGCGTGTTGGCATTGGGGAGGTTTGCCGTTGAAAATCGATTTGCGTTGCCCCGTGGAAGTACGAAAATGCGAACTCACACTCTTCGACCGCGGCTTGCCGCGCGCGTATATTCAACTTTTTAACCTAGCAAACGCCGCTGTATCTTCCATCGAGGGCGTGGCGCACTGGCTGGGAAACGATGGCTCTGAGGTGGAAATCCGCCCGTTTTCGGTGGAAACACCGCGCGCTTATGCGCGCAGCGCATTTTCCATTGCCTTATCGCCTCAGGAAGCAATGGCAGCAGACATCGAAATTGTATTTACCTGCGTTTGTTTTGCGGAGAATGGGCCGGATTGGATTGCTGAAAGCGGCGTATGCATCGAACTTCCGCCGCCGGAGCCGCTCAGTGGGCAAGAGGAAGCCGCCCTGGTTCGCTTGGCTGGCCAGGGCGCGACGCAATACGCACAGCTAATCCCCGGCGCTTGGATTTGTGTGTGCGGCCGGGCCAACGCTTTGGATGCCGGGCAATGCGTGCGGTGCATGCGCGATCGCGAAGTATGCCTCACTCGTTTCACGCGTTCCGCTGCTCGCTACAAACTTCCTCCATTGCCCACTTCCATCCATGCCGCGCCTCCGGAACCGGAATTCCCCTTCCCGGTGGAACAGCCGCACGCCAAAAATCGCCGTTCCAGAAGCGAACGCGCAGAAAACCGCCGCTTTTGGCTCGCCATTGCGCTCTTGGCCTTGGCGATTCTTCTGGGATTGCTTGCCGCCAGCGTAGATGGTTGGCTGGAACCGTCTGTTCCCACGCCGCCGCCCGGCCAAATGGTGGCAAAAATCTCTTATATCTCTTATGAAGAGGTTTTCCAGAGCATTGACAAAGTATCGGAAGAACGAGGCTTTCATCAGAAATGACGGGGCGCACGAAGGCCGCGCGCAGTGCGCGAAACAGGCC
>ERZ857998.1358-NODE-1358-length-28182-cov-7.193088_pt1 | contig 28182 bp, 26 predicted proteins | sample MGYA00519954_ERZ857998 | MGnify/ENA primary metagenome ERZ857998 (study PRJEB31778, sample SAMEA3449424) | human gut metagenome | biome: human gut; feature: human-associated habitat; material: faeces | place: United Kingdom | collected 2010/2012 ...
ACACCATCGCCACCTGCGGCCGCGCCTCGTTGCAGGCCATGATCACCTCGGCGTCGCGCAACGAGCCGCCGGGCTGGGCAATGGCCGACACGCCCTGGGCCACGGCGGCGTCCACGCCGTCGCGGAAGGGGAAAAAGCCGTCGGAAACCAGACGCGAACCGAGCAGGCCGCCGCGCGCCTCGCGCGTGCGCAGGCCGATGTCGGTCAGCTTGTCGTTCAGGGCGGCGTCGCTCGCGGCCTTCTGCTTGAGCTCGTAGAGCGAAAGCCCCAGTTCTTTGAAGGCAAGAGCGTCGGCGTACTTGGTGTAGGCCTTGTGCACGGCCAGTTCCACGCAGCCCACGCGGTCCTGCTCGCCGGTGCCGATGGCCAGGGTGGCCCCGTCGCGGACGAAAATCACGGAATTGGAGGTCACGCCCGCTTCCACGGCCCAGGCAAAGCGCAGGTCGGCCAGTTCGGCCTTGTCAGGCGCGCGCGCCGCCACCTCAAGGCCTTCCTTGGTGGAGGCAGTGGCGGGCAGGAAGTCGGCATCCGTAAGGATGCGGTTCACAAAGGATTTCTGCACAATGACGCCGCCGTCGGCCAGACTCTTGATATCCAGGAAGGCCGAGCGGGTCAGCTCGTCCAAACGGCCCAGGCCGGGCAATTCCATGATGCGCAGGTTCTTGCGGCGCTTGAGGATCTCCACCGCGCCTTCTTCGAAAGCGGGCGCGGCCACCACTTCGAAATAATTGGTCGCCACCATTTCAGCGGCCTCGCGGCTGAAGGGCCGGTTGACCACCACCGCGCCGCCGAAAGCCGCGATGCGGTCGCACCAGAAGGCCCGCTCCAGAGCGACGGCCACGCCGTCGTCGGCCCAGGCCGCGCCGCAGGGATTGTTGTGCTTGAGAATCACGGCCGCCGGACGTTCGGCGAGGTATTGCAGAATGTTGGCCCCGTTGTCCACGTCGGTGAGGTTGGTCTTGCCCGGATGCTTTCCGGCCTGGATCATCTGCGCCTCGGTAAGGGCGGAGACGATGCCGTTGCCCGGCCCGCGCCAACTCAGGCCGCCGCAGGTCAGGGAGCCCCGCTTCAGGGCATAAAGCGCGGCGGGCTGATCGGGATTTTCGCCGTAGCGCAGGCCTTTTTCTTCCTGGTCCAGGGTCCAGACGCGTTTTTCGTAGACGAGTTTTTCCTCGCCCAGGATGATGGTCATGGTTTCGGGGAAAGCGTCCTTGCGGACAGTGCTGTACATGGCCTTGAGATCCGACATGCTGCCTCCGATGTTGTCGCCGGTCGCGGAAGCGCCTGCATAGCACAAAAAGCCTCCAGGGGCCAGACCCGCCTTTCCAAGCGCGGCGGGCGCGGCGGGCGCGTTGACGAACCGGGCGCAACAACATACATAACAGCCCGATGGGAAACGGGCTGTGGAGCCCGGCGCGGCGACAAGAGCGCCGCGAGCACAGCAAAAACCGCGTTTTTTGCTGTGCGGTCTTCACGCCGAACCGGCAGGCGGGGCGTGGCATCCCACTAGAGCGGGCGACCGCAAAAGTGGCGGCGCGGGAAGGCACTTTTTCGCGGGAGTCGGCGAGAGCACGCTCTTGCCGACGGTGCCGGGAAAAAGTCATACGGCCTTTTTCATCAGTCTGACACTGTCACCACACTGCCCAGGAGGTCACATGGAAAAGCTGCTCGCCCGGCTGGCGCAACAACTGGACGCCATTGATGAAGCTTCGCTCATGTCGCTGTGGAGCAAATACGCCACGACCGCCAGCCGCTTCGAGCCCACCAAGCGCTGGGAGGAAGCGGCCCTGATCTTTTCGCTGATCCAGGCCAAGCGCTGGAAGAATCAGCTTTTCAATTACTACTGGTCGCAGCAGAGCCGCCCCGGCGCGCAGGATCAGCTTGAGGCCCCCGAAAGCCTTGCCCCGGACTTCGGATTGGAGCCCGCGGAAGCCCCCGCCGCCGGACAGACAGGCGGGCAACGCATTCAGGACGGCCGACCCGCGCGGCGCTGCCGGGTCCTGGCGTTTCACCCCGCGCCCGGCGATAGTGCCGCCGAGGCTGACGATATCCCAACCGCCCCTGAGGATTCCGGCAAGCCGAGTACGGACGACTAGGGGCCGTTTCTAAATTGTCCTTTCGCCCTCTGTCTGTGTCAGGCTCGCCCCGTGCAAAGGTCGAATATGTTGAATATACTCCCTCCGTCCAGGACTCGCCTTCCTTGGCAGAGAATGAAAATCCTAATTTAGAAACAGCCCCTAGGCTCAGAACGGAAACGTCATCCAGATTGATATCGGACGGTCCTGTGCCCAGGCAAAGGCGCTCCACACATAAAGAGGATACCCCTGCAGCTTTTCCCCTCAGTTTCAGTGAGCGACTGATTGCATGAGTGAGGCTCTGACATGCCTCACGGAGGCGCGGTCACCTCGGTCTCCTGCCCCACGCTGTGTTTCATCCTGCTACGCGCAACGGCTAAACAAAATGACGAAACTCCACGAGGCTGCTATGCGCATTCCCCACTTGCCACTGATGTCGACACTGACGCTCATCGCTTTGATGCTGATGTGTACAGGGGCACTTTTCCTCGTCCTATCCCTTGCGAGCCGTCATTTCTCTGGTACTTTGCTACGCAGTATCCGCCACGGCGTTGTTCTCCCTGCTGGAGCATGACCTGCAGGGCAAACGGCTGCTTGCCAGCGGGATGGCCATTGCGCTATTGTGGAACATTAGCCACGAAATGAACATATTCTGGGACAATTACCAAGTCAGCCTCCAGCGGGCCGTCATAGTCGTCACCGCACGCGGCTGCGATGCGGTCTTTCCGTTCTTTACCCGGCAGGACAAATTTTTCTTTGCTGGCGGGGACATCAAGGACGTACGCGGCTATGAAGGTCGGCAGGCGCGCTATTACGGCCTGCGTTCTGTGCGGGCCGAAGGCAGCGACTGAGAGGAACGCAGATGATAAAATTTCTTGACGTGCAGGCCATCAACGCCCGCCATCTGGCGGAAATCAATGCTCGCTTTGCCGTAGTACAGGCTTCCGGGCATTTTCTGAATGGCCCCATGAACGAGGCCTTCTGTCGGGATTTCGCGGCCTATTGCGGCGTAAAACACGCCCTAGGCGTGGCTAACGGCCTGGACGCTCTGCGCCTGATCATCGCGGCCTGCGGCTTCGGGCCCGGCGATGAGATCATTGTTCCGGCCAACACCTTTATCGCCAGTATTCTGGCCATTTCACAGAACGGCTGCACGCCGGTGCCGGTGGAGCCCTCGCCGGAGACCTACAATTTGGATCCGGCACGCGTGGAAGAAGCCGTCACCTCGCACACCCGCGCCATCCTGGCGGTGCATCTCTACGGACGGACCGCCGACATGGAACCGCTCTGGGCGTTGGCGGGGAAGTACCATCTGAGGCTCATCGAGGACGGCGCGCAGGCGCACGGGGCGCGCTATCAGGGCCACCGCGTGGGCGGCTTGGGAGACGTGGCGGGCTTTTCTTTCTATCCCGGTAAAAATCTGGGGGCCATGGGCGACGGCGGCGGCATCACCACCAATGACGACGCGCTGTACGAGCGCCTGAAGGTGTTGGCCAATTACGGTTCGGACTGCAAATACCATCATATCCTCAAGGGCTTCAATTCCCGACTGGACGAATTACAGGCCGCCGTACTGGACGTGAAGCTGGCGCATCTGGACGAGGACAACGCCCACCGCCGAGCCGTGGCCGAGCGCTATTTGACGGGCATCCGCAATCCTCTGGTGACCCTGCCGCAACGAAGTAAAGACCGGGAGGGCCACGTCTGGCATCTCTTTGTAACCCGCACCCCCTGTCGTGATCTTTTCCAGCGCCACCTGGAGGAAAGGGGCATTGAAACCCTGATTCACTACCCCACGCCGCCCCACAGACAGGAAGCCTATGCGGAATGGAGCGCGCGCTCCTATCCAGTGACGGAACGTATCCACGAGGAGGCCCTCTCCCTGCCCATCAGCCCGGTCATGCCGGATAATGATGTGGATGCCGTCATTGACGCGGTGAATGCCTTCCGCGATGAGGCAGTGTAATGTCCACAAGCCCTGTGCTGGATGTGGCCGTTCCCGTATACAACGAGGAGCGGGAATTGCGGGGAAAAATCCACGAGCTGACGGCCTTTCTGACCGCCGCGCCGTTACCGCCGTGGCGCGTGACCATCGCCGACAACGGCTCCACCGACGCCACGGCCCAACTGGCGCGGGAGCTGGCGGACGAGGATGCGCGCGTCCGTCTCGTCCGGGTGGGACGCAAAGGCGTGGGTCTGGCCCTGAAGACCGCCTGGGCCGCCTCCCCCGCGCCCTATGTGGCCTGTATGGATCTTGACCTTTCCACGGATCTGCGCCATGTGCCCGAAGCTTGGACGCTGCTGGAACAGGGCACTGCCGATCTGGTCAACGGCTCGCGCCTGCTGCCGGGCGCACGGGTGGTGGGGCGCAGCCTACTGCGCGGCTTCACCTCCCGCGCGTTCAATGCCGTTCTCAAGACGGCATTGGGCGTACGCTTCACGGACGGCATGTGCGGCTTCCAGTTCATGAAAAAAGAGGTCTTTACCCTGCTGACAGCACGCGGGCTGGCCAATGACGGCTGGTTTTTCAGCGCGGAACTGCTGGTACGTGCGGAATGGAACCAGATGCACCTGCGGGAAATCCCGGTCAGTTGGACGGACGACAAGGAATCGAAGGTCAAAGTCATCCCGCTGGCCTGCCACTATCTGCGGGCAATAGCTGTCCTTGCCTGGGAAAAACGGCTGCGAAAAACCATACGCAACAGACCGGAGCGCATATGACCAACAGTCTCATTTCCGTTATCTGCGTCTGCGACGACTGCCACGACGGTCTGGAAAGCCGCCTTACGGGTCTGATGGACGAAGTTGCCAGGCTCGCGCGCTTTTATGAAGTGCTGATCATCGACAACGCCGGGCGCGACGGTTCGGCGGACACGGTCAAGCGGGTCATGCGGAAGCGGAAGGGCATACGGTTGATCTCGCTGGCCGAAGCCCAGCCTCTGGACGTGGTCTTCCGCGTCGGGCTGGAGCACTGCATCGGCGACTACGCCCTCCTACTGGATCTGCGGGACCTGTATCTGCCCGCCCTGGCCCCGCTCCTGCGCGCCTGTACGGACGAAGGTTACGACATCGCGCGCCTCAAGCGCAGCGTCGGGGAACCCCTCCTGCATCGCTGGGCCTCCGCCGCCTTTTACCGCTGTATCCGGGTACTTACCGGTCAGGACATCGACGGCGGCCTGAGCAGCGCGGGCTGCATGAACAGAAATGTAATCAACGCCCTGATCAACAACAAAGATAGAATTACCTTTCTGAAATACAGGGAAAGCCAGGCGGGGCACCGCCAGAAAACCGTTTTCTGCGACGCCCCGGCGCCCCGGCCCCGCTGTCTGCTCTGGCGAATAGGTTCCGGTGTGGAACGCATCATCGCTACCTCCGACGCACTTCTGCACGCCTGCGCCGGGCTTTCCCTAACGGTCAGCCTCGTGAATTTTCTGTACATCGTTTTTTCCCTGGGTTCCTGGCTGTTCGAAGAAAGCGTAGCCAAGGGCTGGACGTCCCTTTCTCTGACCACATCCTTCATGTTCATGACGCTTTTTCTTATCCTGGCGGTCATGTGTGAGTACCTTTCCGTCATTTTTAAAGAAACGAAAAAAAGCCCCCTGTATTACATCGCCGAGGATGTGGATTCCTCCTGCCTGTTTGAAGGCATGGACGACACAAAGAATATTGTGCAGTCATGAACGCGCCGGAAACAACGGATGTGCTGATCATCGGCGGCGGCTTCTATGGCTGCTGTCTGGCTCTATTACTGGCCGATCGGCACACGAAAGTCACGATTCTGGAGCGCGCGCCTGATCTGATGACCCGGGCCTCGGCCCTGAACCAAGCCCGCGTGCACGCGGGCTTTCACTACCCCCGCAACTTTCTGACGGCCTGCCGTTCGCTGATCAACTTCCCGCGTTTCACCCTGGAATTCCGCAAGGCCATCGTGGACGATTTCACCAAGCTATATGCCGTAGCACGGCACGGCTCAAAGGTCACCGCGCGGCGCTTTTTCCGTATGTATACAGATATGAAGGCCCAGATCCGGCCCGCCGCGCCGCGCTATGCCGCGCTTTTCGACCCAGATTTCATCGAGGCCCTCTTTGAGGTACGCGAATATGCCTTTGACTGCGACATCCTGCGGGAATTGCTACGCGACCGCTTGAACAGCGCCGGAGTGCGCGTACTTTACGGCTACGACGTGCGGGCCGTGATCGCCAATAAACCGGAAGGCTCCGGCCTCGTCTGCCTGGACGAGGCCGGAGCCGCATATGCGGCTCCGGCGGTCTTCAACTGCACCTATACGCGTCTGAACCACCTGCTGCGGGCCTCAGGCCTGCCCCTGCTGGCCCTGAAACACGAACTCACGGAAATCTGCCTGGTGGAAGTGCCGGAAGCATTGCACGGCCTGGGCGTCACCATCATGGACGGCCCTTTTTTCTCGGTCATGCCCTATCCCAGCGCGGGCCTGCACTCCCTGACCCATGTGCGCTATACTCCCCACCAGAAGTGGCTGGACGGGGAGCGCGACGCGGACCCCTACTCCTTGGCGGACAGCCCGCCGCCCAGCAATTTCATACACATGCGCAACGACGCCCTGCGCTATCTGCCAGCGCTCAGGGGCGTGCGCCATGTGCGCTCCCTATTCGAGATCAAGACGGTACTGTTGCGCAACGAGGATGACGATGGGCGACCCATCCTCTTCAGGACGGACTACGGCCTGCCGGGGCTCTCCGTGGTGCTGGGCAGCAAGATAGACAATATCTACGACGTGTTGGCCATGGTCAAGGAAATGCGGCAGGCGGCCCGTCCGGCGGGGTAGCGGGACGACCGCAGGGCAGACGCAACTTATTGTGGCTTTTGCTGGCTTCTTATTTGCCGGAATTATCCTTCAAAGCCGGCGCTTTTTACTGCTCACGTACTTAAGTACAACTCTGCTCTCGATACCCATAAGGCTCGCTACTTCGCCCACGGGCCGCCTTCCGGTCGGTTTCCACGCAAAAAACGCCATTTGACTTGCCTTGCCATCCGGGATAGGTATCATTACGGTTTTGCGTGTTGTGTCCGCCCTTGCGCGGACGCCTGCGAGCGGCCCGGCTTTCCAGCGCCGATCCGCTCTTGTTGCACGTGACGCCCATTTTACAACCAGACCGCCGCAGGCGGATTTCAGGCAGGTGAAACAATGGCGAACACGGTCATCATCGGCGCGCAGTGGGGCGACGAGGGCAAGGGCAAGATTGTGGACATGCTCAGCGCCCAGAGCCAGGTCATCGTCCGCTTTCAGGGCGGCAACAATGCCGGGCACACCATCAAGGTCAAGGGCGAGGAGACCATCCTGCACCTCATCCCTTCCGGCATCCTGCACGACGGCAAAATCTGTCTGATCGGCAACGGCGTGGTACTGGACCCGGCGGTCTTTCTCAGCGAGGTGGACCATCTGGCGGCCCGCGGCATTGACGTGGCTCCCACGCGCCTGGGCATCAGCAAAAAGACCCATCTGATCATGCCCTACCACAAAAGCCTGGACAAAGCCCGCGAAGCCAAGCGCGCCGGGCACAAGATCGGCACCACGGGCCGGGGCATCGGCCCCTGCTACGAGGACAAGGCCGCCCGCGTGGGCCTGCGCGCCGGGGATTTGGCCGATCCCGGCCTGGTGCGCGAAAAAGTGCGCCACGCCCTGCTGGAAAAAAACGTCCTGCTGCGCGATCTCTACAAATTCGAGCCCCTGGACGAAAACGCGGTCTGCGACGAACTGCTGGGCCTGGCCCCGCGCCTGCTGCCCTATCTCACGGATGTGGACGCCCGCATCCATGAGACCATGCTGGCAGGACAGAACGTGCTCTTCGAGGGCGCCCAGGGCATCCATCTGGACATCGACCACGGCACCTACCCCTTTGTGACCTCCTCCAACACCGTGGCGGGCAACGCGGCGGCGGGCAGCGGCGTGGCACCCGGTACGCTGAACCGCATCGTGGGCATCGTCAAGGCCTACACCACCCGCGTGGGTTCCGGACCCTTCCCCACCGAACTGCTGGACGACACCGGCAGCTACCTGCGCACCAAGGGACATGAATTCGGGGCCACCACGGGCCGCCCCCGCCGTTGCGGCTGGCTGGACGCCGTGGTGCTGCGCGAAACCGTGCGCCTCAACGGCCTCACGGATATCGCGCTGACCAAGCTGGACGTGCTCCAGAATCTGCCCGCCCTGCAGATCTGCGTGGCCTACGAGCTGGACGGCAAGCGCCTGGAATACCTGCCGCAGGAAGAAGGCGCGCTGGGCCGGGTGACGCCCGTGTATGAGGAACTGCCCGGCTTTGAGGACGACATTTCCGAATGTACCGCGTTTGAGGAATTGCCGGGCACTGTGCAGGGCTATATCCGGCGTATTGAGGAACTCAGCGGCGTGAAGGTCTCCATGATTTCCGTGGGCGCGGACCGCCGCCAGACCATCGTGCGCTGAACGCGCGCCGCGCGGCAGCCATGAACGCAAGCCTGCTCCCCGCTGTGGCGGACCCGGCCTTTGACCGCCTCAAGGCCGTGCTGGACCGTCTGGGCCAAGCCCCGCCCCAGGTTCTGCTGCTGGAAGGCGGCAGCGAGGAGCAGCGCCTGGATCTGGCCCGCTACTGGGCCGCGCGCTGCAACTGCCCTCAGGCCGCGCACGCCGAAAACGGCGCGCCCTGTCTGGCCTGCCCGGTCTGCCTGCAGATCGCCTCGGGCGAATATCTGGATTTGGCGGCCTATGACGGCCGCATCAGCAACCGCGAGGATGAGGAAAATCCCGGTCTGGTGCGGGCCTTCAACATGCAGCGGGTACGTGAGCTGAAAAGCCGTCTGCGCGACGCGCCCCACGGTCAGGGCCGCCGGGTGGTCCTGCTCATGGGCTTGAGCCTGAACCGCGACGAGGCGGCCAACGCCCTGCTCAAAGCCCTGGAAGAACCCTCGCCCACCACTGTTTTCGTACTCCTGGCCCCGCAGCGTGAACAGCTCCTGCCCACCCTGGTTTCCCGTTCCTTCTGCCTGACTCTGCCCTGGCCGGACAGCCGGGCGCGGGATACGGCTCTGGCCCCCTGGGAAGAAGCTCTGGCCGTTTTTCTGCGCGACGGGCAGGGCTTTCTGGACAAGGTTTCAGCCCGTGGAGCCATGGACGCGGCCCTGGCGGGCCGCCTGCTCCTGGCCGGACAAAAATCCCTGAGCCGCGTACTGGCCGACGAGGCCGAGAGCCCTCTGGATATGCTCCTGGCCGATCTGGACGCGCGCGGCCGGGCCGTATGTTGCCGCTGGCTGGCCGAAGCCCAGGATATGCTCCAGTACGGCGTCACTCCTGCCCGCGTGCTGGAGGCCCTGGCCGCGCGGCTCTTTGTGCTGCGCCGGGACGCCGTGCCCCGGAACCGGTAAGCGGCCACACCCCGGCCGCCCCCCGTCAAACATCCTGTTCCACAAAACGGACAGACGCATTGTCCCAGTATTTTCTGAAAATCCGCTCATCTCTTCCGTCCAGGTTCACCTGCCACATGCGGAAAATGACCCGGATGTCCTTGGGCTGCCAGCGCTCGCGATAGGAGTAACAATAGGTCATGCCGATCTTTTTCATAACCGCGCCGCTGGCGGGGTTATTCACGTCATGCGTGGCCGTGACATAGGGCGTCCCCTCCCGACGCAGTGCCCCCAGCACGGCCCGGCAGGCTTCCGTCATGAAGCCCCGGCCCCAGAACTCCCGCCGCAGGGCGTAGCCAAGATCATGACTTGCATCTGCGGCCACCCGCACATAGCCTACGGGCGTGCCTGCGGATTTCGGGCAGACGGCCCAACAGCGCGCCGCCGCCCCTCTCCATACACTGCCCGCGCACAGAAGAGCGGCCGCTTCCTCTGGCCGCTCCAGTGGAAACATGGGCAGAAAGACGTTGGTTTCCCTGTCGCTCATAATCCGGAACAGCGCGGGGCCGTCGTCCGCCGCAAAATCCCTCAGGACAAGGCGCTCTGTTTCAAGAATCGGCACGTCAGGCATGAGTTCCTCTCCCGGACGGCGCGCCACCGGTCCGGGCCGGGGCCGCGCAACGTCCACATCTATGTTTCATCTATGAGAATATATGCGCAGTTGACGCATTCCCTGCGTGAACGGTTCCATTACGAGAAACGCCGCGCCAGCCGCAGCCAGCCCAGAAAGGCCGCCCCTGCCACCAGGCAGGAGATGCTGCCCGCGGCGGTCACCGGCCCGCTCCAGAACGGCAGGGAACAGAGCAGCATGGACAGGCTGCCGCAGAGCAGGGCTCCGCTGTTGATGAGCGAGGTCACCGCGCCGTTGTCTCCCCGCACGCATTGCATCAGCAGCACTGTGGACGGCGGCCGGATGGCGCTGCCGCAAAAACTCACCGGCACATAGAGCAGCGCGAAATGCCACGGCCCCGCGTTGCCGAAGAGCAACAGCAGGCCCCCGGCCACGCAGACCAGCAGCAGATGGACGGCAATAACAAGGCCGCGCCGCCAATGCCGGAAAAAACGCATGTGCAGCAGCGGCCCCAGCAGGCTCATGCCCGCGTTGAAGGCGAAAAACCAGCTGTATTCCTGGGCGGACAGGCCGAACCGGGTCTGGAAGACATAGGACGAGACCGCCAGATAGGCCATGAAGGGCATGCTCATGGCCGAGAATAGCAGCAGGGGCGCACCGAAGCCCGGCGTGCGCAGAACCACGAAAATCCGCCCCAGGGCATTGAAGACGGAGCCCTGCGTGGCCCTGGCCCTGGTTTCCCGCAGGGCCAGGCCTCCGGCCAGGGCCAGAAGCCCGCAGCAGGCCAGACACCAGAAGATGCCGCGCCAGTCGGTGAGCAACAGCAGGCCGCCGCCCGCCACAGGGGCCAGCATGGGGGCCAGGATGGTCACGGTCTGAATCCAGGTGACCACCTTTTCCATGGCCGAACCCCGCAGAATGTCCTTGACCACGGCCAGGGACATGGAACTGATGGCGCCGCTGCTCACGGCCTGGAGGCCGCGCCAGAACAGCAGCGGGCCGATGGAACCGGCCAGGGCGATACCCACGCTGGACAGGACGTAGAACGCGCCGCCGGTGAGCAGCACCGGCCTGCGGCCGTATTTGTCGCTGAGCGGGCCCCAGATCAGCATGGACAGGGCAAAGAGCAGCAGAAAACCGCTCACCGTGAGGCTGGTCAGACTGTAGGTGGTGTTCAGGGCCTCGGCCATGTGCGGCAGGGCGGGCAGATACATATCCGTGGAAAGCGGGGCAAAGGCGCTCAGAAACGCCAGATAGGCGATCAGCCGGCGGTTGCCCCATGCGAAAACGCTCCTGGGCATAGTCTTCCTTACAGCACTGTTATTTTCCGGGCCGCGACGGCCCGGCGCCGGACAAAGCAGACAAAAAAGCTCCCCGCCACGAGGGGAGCTTTTTTGCGATGCAGGTTTCAGGAAAACCGGCGGTAAAAACCGCGCGGCTTATTTCCACAAATTGCCGTACTTGGCCGCAATAGCGTCGGTGCGCTCCACCAGCTTGTCCACTTTGGCGTCAAGGTCGTCGTAATTGATCGTGCCCACTTCCCGCGCGAGCAAATAGCCGAGATAGCCCTTGCCCTGGCTGAAGACCCAGCACACGCTGTAGACCGATCCCACATTGGGGCGGTCCTTGAATTCCGGGGCCGTACTCAGCAAAAGGCGCAACTCTGGCGCGTCCTTTTCTTCATCGGCATTGAGCGTGAACAGATTGCTCTGGTTGAAACGCTCCTTGAGCTTGGTGCTCAGGCGCGCGCCGATGCTGTCGTCGCCCTCGATCTGCACGCTGATCAAGGTGACGCGGTCCACGCCTTTTTCCGGCTTGTCCTGGACGGGTTTGCCCGCCTGAGGCGCGGCGGGCGTGGCCGCCAAGGCCGTGCCCGCAAGAGCCAGAACGCAGATGAAGGCCAAGGCACCGAACAATTTTTTCATATGGTTTTTCCTCAGTACAACAGAAATTATGACCAGCCGCCGTTGACCATGCCCCAGGCAGAGATGGGCGGCATATGCTCATGCGAACCAATTCTATACAATCTTTAGAAAAAGGCCAAGAGGGATGGACGCTCCGGACAGAGGCGACTAAGATATCATAATTTATATATTATTTAAAATAGTTACATGCACAACTACTTGTAAGGCCGCTCCGCGCCAGCGTTGAGCAAAGTCAATCTGCTTTCCGCTCGTTGGCAGAGTGACACTGCGCAAGGCCCGCGAAACGGGCCTTGCGGTCACGCTGAAGGGCCTGAGGTTTTCAGCTTAAGTTTCCACGAGCTCAACAGTGCTGTACACATCCTGGATCTTGAAAAGCAGATCCCCGATGCGCTGTAATTCGCGCGCCAGAATATGAATCACGAAGCCGTCCACTTTGGCGGCCTCATCCATCAATTCCAAGAGGGAGGCAAAGGCCATGACCGAGGAAGAGGCCATGGAAACCAGTTCCCGCAGCCCTTCCGCGTTCTGTTCCTCCAACAGCTCTTTTTCGCCACGCAACGCCAAGGGGGAAAAGCGATAAGAGCGGATTTCCTCTCGGGGCCGGTCGTCGCCTTCATCGTCGGGGGAAGGAGATTCCCGTGGGGCGGGGGAGCTGAGCAGGGCCTGGGCCGCATTCTGGAGCATGGCCGCCAGAGCGATGGGGTCAGGTGGGGCGGGCTGGGCCTGTGAACGCTGATGGCTTGGGGAAGAACTGGGCATACGATGCCTCCAAGGATTTTTTTGATGGGGCCTTCAATATGAAAAGCTCCGGGTGCTCAAAACCGTCCTTGGAACGGCGGGCATATTTCCGGCAAGCCGGTATTGTATTAGCCCACACCCGGAAGAGATGACAGAGAATGCGCCAGAAGAAAGGCGCAAAAAAAGCCATGCTTTCGGGACGGCGGGCCGCCAAGGAATAAAGGTGTTTTGAAGCACCTGTGAAAGGCAGGGCAACACATTTTTGGGCGGTAGTCAAGGATCCCTTGGGCCTGTCGCAAAGACGACGTTTTGTGTGGCCCGCGACGGAGGTTTGCCGCGTCCCGCCCTTGAGCCGCGCGCGCGGAAAGGCTACACTGCCAAGGTTCTTCCTGAGCGAAATCCATCCGCAAGGAGCCATCCCATGCAGCGAACCCTGATCATCGACGCCCTCAACGCCGAAAAGGCGCAAAACGCCATTACCATCTGCGGCTGGGTGCGCACCCGCCGCGACGCCAAGGGCTTTTCCTTTGTGGAGATCAACGACGGCTCCTGCCTCGCCAACATGCAGTGCATTGTGGACGAAGGCACCGAGGCCCACGCGGCTCTGGGCGAAGCCAATACCGGCGCGGCCCTGGCCGTGGTCGGCGAGCTGGTGCCCTCGCCGGGCAAGGGCCAGACATGGGAAGTGCGGGCCAAAAGCGTGACTGTCTTCGGCCTGGCCGATCCGGAAGCCTTCCCGCTTCAGAAAAAGCGCCATTCCGACGAATTTCTGCGCGGCATCGCGCACTTGCGCGCGCGCACCAACAAATACGGCGCCGCCTTCCGCATCCGCTCCGAAGCCGCACGCGCCGTGCACGACTTTTTCCACGGGCGGCGCTTCGCCTGGGTGCACACCCCGGTGCTCACCGGCTCGGACTGCGAGGGCGCGGGCGAGATGTTCCGCGTGACCACCCTTGCGCCGGGCGAGAAGAACACGGACGGCGACTTCTTCAACCGCCCGTGCAACCTCACCGTGTCCGGCCAGTTGGAGGCCGAGGCCCTGGCCCTGGGCCTGGGGCGGGTCTACACCTTCGGGCCCACGTTCCGGGCCGAGAACTCCAATACCCCGCGCCATGCCGCCGAATTCTGGATGATCGAGCCGGAAATGGCCTTCGCGGATCTTTCTGATCTCATGGAGCTGGGCGAAAGCCTCACCCGCCACGTCATTGAGCATGTGCTGGCGCACTGCGAGGCGGACGTGAAGCTCTTCGACAATTTCGTGGACAAGGGCCTGCTGGAACGCCTGCAAGGCATGCTGCGCCAGCCCTTCGCCCGTGTGCCCTATGCCGAGGCCATCCGGATTCTGGAGGACAGCGGCAAGGAATTCGCCTTTCCCGTGACCTTCGGCGTGGACCTGCAAACCGAGCACGAGCGTCACCTGGCCGAGGAGCATTTCCAGCGGCCGGTTATTGTTTACGATTATCCCAAGGAAATCAAAGCCTTCTACATGCGGGCCAACGACGACAATGAGACCGTGGCGGCCATGGACATGCTGGTGCCGCGCATCGGCGAACTTATCGGCGGCTCGCAGCGCGAGGAGCGCCTGGACCGGCTGGAAGCCCGCATCCGCGAGCTGGGCCAGAATCCCGAGGATTACTGGTGGTATCTGGACCTGCGGCGCTTCGGCAGCGTGCCGCACGCGGGCTTCGGCCTGGGCTTCGAGCGCCTGCTGATGCTGCTCACGGGCATCACCAATATCCGCGACGTGATACCCTTCCCGCGCACGCCGGGCAATCTGGAATTTTAGCGTCAGCCAATATGCCGTACGCGCCCTCCGCCCGCCTCATGAACGACCATGAGGCGGGCGGAGGGCAAAAAGACCGGCAATCAGCGTTTCCTTAAATATTCTTGTACCGCGCGCCGTTGGCCGCCGAGCTGACCAGATGGGCATAGCGCCGCAACACCGGATAGGGGCAGTCCTTTTGGGGCCTGACCAGTTCGGCGCGGCGTTTTTCCAGTTCGGTCTCGTCCACCAGCAGGTCCAGCTTACGGCCCGGAATGTCGATGTGGATAGTGTCGCCCTCGCGCACCAGGGCAATGATCCCGCCGTCGGCGGCTTCCGGCGAGATGTGGCCGATGGCCGCGCCGTTGGTGCCGCCGGAGAAGCGGCCGTCCGTGAGCAGGGCCACGTCCTTGCCCAGGCCCATGCCGGTGATGGCCGCGGTGGGCGAAAGCATTTCGCGCATGCCCGGCCCGCCGCGCGGGCCTTCATAGCGGATCACCACGCCGTCGCCGGGCTGGATCTTGCCGTCCAGAATGGCCTGCATGGCATCCTCTTCGGATTCGAACACCCGGGCGCGCACGTCGCGGCGCATCATTTCCGGAGCCACGGCCGACTGCTTGACCACCGCGCCGCCGGGCGCGAGGCTGCCGCGCAGAATGGCGATGCCGCCCTGCTTGGAATAGGCCTGGCCGATGGGATGGATCACGTCCGGGTCCTCAATGCGGGCGTTGAGCGCCTTGAGGTTCTCGCCCACGGTTTTGCCGGTGACGGTCAGACAGTCCTTATGGATCAGCCCCAGCTTGTCCAGTTCGCTCATGACCGCCGGGATGCCCCCGGCATTGTCCAGGTCGACCATGAAATGCTTGCCCGCCGGGGAAAGTTTGCAGAGATTGGGGCTCTTGCGGCTGACCTCGTCAAAAACTTCCAGGCCCATGTCCAGGCCCGCCTCGCCAAACACGGCGGGCAGGTGCAGCACCGTATTGGTGGAGCAGCCCAGGGCCATGTCCACGGCCACGGCATTGGCCACGGATTCGGGGGTGACGATGTCCAGCGGGCGGATATTGTTCTTGAGCAGGTCCATGACCCGCATGCCCGCGGTCTTGGCCAGGCGCACGCGCGCCGCGCTCACCGCCGGGATGGTGCCGTTGCCGGGCAGGGCCACGCCGATGGTTTCGGCCAGGCAGTTCATGGAGTTGGCCGTGAACATGCCCGCGCAGGCCCCGCAGCCGGGACAGGCCCGCTCGGCCATGCGCTCCAGCTCGTCTTCGCTCAAAGTGCCGCTGCGCACCCGGCCCACAGCCTCGAAAACCGTGATCAGGTCGCCGCGCGTGTGCGGCCCGAGATTGCCGGGCAGCATGGGGCCGCCGGAAACCAGCACCGAGGGCAGGTTCAGGCGCATCATGGCCATGAGCATGCCGGGCACGCATTTGTCGCAGTTGGGGATGAAGACCAGGGCATCAAAGGCGTGGCCACGGGCCATGATTTCAATGGAATCCGCGATAAATTCGCGCGACGGCAGGGAAAAGCGCATGCCCTCGTGGTTCATGGCGATGCCGTCGCACACGGCAATGGCCGGAAACTCCAGGGGCGTGCCGCCGGCCATGCGCACACCGGCCTTGACGGCCGAGGCCAGGGCATCCAAATGCATGTGGCCGGGCACCACCTCGCTGGCGGCGTTGACCACGCCCACCAGGGGGCGTTCCATTTCCTCCCTGGTCAGGCCCAGGGCGTAGAGCAGGGAACGGTGCGGGGCTTTTTCCAGCCCGCTCTTCATCTTTTTGCTGCGAGCATCATCCATGGCGGCAATCCTTTGAGGTAAAAAACAACACGACCCGGCGCGATCTCGGCATGCCGGGCAACGGATTTGTCATACGGCAAAAGTCCGCGCCCGTAAACACGCGCGGCGCGCGGCCCCAAGGCAGACGCATCTAATTCCAGGTTTTGCAGGTCTCTTATTTGCCGTGATGATCCGTCAAAACCAGCCTTTTGTGTGCTGGCTGCGTCATCTGGCGCTTTTTGCTGCTCATGTACTTGAGTACACTCCGCGCAAAAAGTGCCATTTTCCTTGCCAGCACGCAAAAATCTTGCTTCAGCCGTTGCGACGCAGGAAGCTACGGATGAAGACAGCAATTGGTTACGCAAAATTATATCTAGGAAAATCGCTGTCGCTATCCGTAAGCCGCTGACGCGGCAACGGCTAGCGCATTTTTTAGGATTCTCCCGGCACCAGCCATCCGCCTGCGCTTCGCTCCGGCAGAGCAAAGGTGGCTTCGCCTCTTTTTTGTTCGTTCCCCAATCTATCAAGGAATAAGACTTTTTAGATGCGTCTGCCCGCCGCGCGGGCCGGACTGCCGCCGCGTCCACCGGACGAAACCCATGCGCGTCCGGCGGACGGAAACAAACTCAGGCCGTGGCCGCCGGGCCGGAATAGTGCACATGCACGAGCCGCCATCCCCGGCCGGGCCGCCGGACATAAATCTGGCTTTCCCGGCCGCTGGTGTGCCGCTCGCCGTTGTCGGCGCGTCTGGTGGCCGTGAACTCCCAGTCGAATTCCGCCACGGCCGCGTCGCCGTAAAGATGGATGACCGGCTCGCCCGTGAGCCTGAGTTCACGCCTGAAAAAGGTATTCGCCATGGTTTCGGTATAGAAGTTGTCCCGAATGGCTTCCCAGCCGCGCTCATGCCCGCGCGGATGGATAAAGGAAGTTTCCGGCGCAGTGTCCCAGACCTGTTCCGCCAGTTCCGGCTTGTCCGCGTGGATGATGGATTCGCGGTACATCTCGATTTTGTCGCGCAGTTCTTTTCCGGCATTGTCCTGATCTGTCATGGCTGTTCCTTCGGATACGCGCGCGGTTCCGGCGTCAAGGCAGGAGCCGCGCGCCTTTGTTGCGGTTAAAACGTGCCCTTGCGGGGCGGATTGCCGGAAAAATCGGCGATGACGTATTCGCCGTGTTCAAGGCAAAGCGAGGCGAACACCGGGTTGTCCGCGCTGCCGTAGATGCCCTTGATCAGCGGCTGGGCAGCCAGGACGCGCTCCTTCACGGCCATGTCGTCCGCCAGCGCCATCTTGCCTGTCAGGCGCAGCCAGGTCATGTCCTGCTTCACGGCGCAGATTTCCACCGCCGGATTGGCCTGCAACTGCTTGAACACATCCTTGTTTCTGGCCGTGCAGAACCAGAGCTTTCCGCCCTGCTCAAACTGGAACTGAAAAGCCCGCACTCTGGGCTGCGTGCCGTCCATGGTGGCGATGAAGCACATGGGCGTTTCCGACAGAATCCGCGAAATTTCCTGCAATTCCTTACTCATGACATTCTCCTTGCGGCGGGAGCATTGCGTCCCGTTTCAGATTTTCCAGTACAGCGCAAAGGCCCCTGACGCAGGCCTCCCGCTCTTCCCGGTCCATGCCGCGCCAAGCCGTACGCAACATGGCAGCGGAGATTTCCTCCTGCATGCCGCGCAGGCCCTCGCCCCTGGCGGTCAGCACGATGCGCTGCACCCGCGCGTCCGCGGGATCGGGCTCCCGGCGGCAATAGCCCCGCTCTTCCAGGGTTTTGATCAGGCCGGTGACGGTGTTTTTCCGCCTGTCGATGGCCTCCGCCAGGGCGCTCATGCTCAGGGGGCCCTGGCGGAACAGCGCGTGCAGCACCGCGCCGTGGGCGGGCAACAGATCCGTGACGCCGCGTTCGGCCAAAGCCCTGAGCAAAAAGGCGTTGGCCTGCTCGCGCACGGCGGCGGCCAGGGCGATGACGGCATCCGTACTCTGTTCCATAGTCTTGCCACTCCAGTTTATTCGTGGGCGAACTAACCCGTGCAGCCAAATTAGTTCGCCCACGAACCAATGTCAAGATTTTCCTCCTACCGCAAAAAATCCGCCGCTTCCCGGCCCGGTTCCCGCCGCTACGGGCGCGGCCGGGCGACGGCGCTTTGCGCAAAAAGCCCTTTAGGCTTTTTGAGAAAATGTGTAGATTGCCCGCATGCAAAGCTCCACGCCCACCCTGGCCCGCCGCTATGCCTTCAAGCTGCTGGCCAACGTGGCTTCCGTGCCGGTGTACCTGGCCATGGAGGCCATTCTGCCGCGCGCCCTCGGCCCGCGCATGTACGGCAACTACAGCTTTGCCACCAATCTCTTTCAGCAGCTTTCCGGCTTTCTGGACATGGGCACCTCCACCTGCTTTTACAACGCCCTGTCCCGCCGCCAGAACGAAACCGGCCTTATCGGCTTTTACTTCCGCATCAGCCTGCTGGTGGCCCTGATCAGCCTGTTGGCCGCCCTCTGCATGCTGATTCCGCCGGTGGGGGGGCTGCTCATGCCCGACGTGCCGCTCTGGCTCGCGCCCCTGGCCGCGCTCTGGGCTTTTCTGACCTGGTGGGGCCGGGTGCTGCGCTCCATGAACGACGCTGTGGGGGCCACAGTCTCCTCGGAAATGGTGCGCACCGTGATCTCCCTGCTGGCCGTGGCTCTGCTGGGCGTGCTGTTCTGGGGCGACTGGCTGAACATCCACAGCCTCTTCGCCCAGCAATATCTCATGCTCGGGGCCACGGCCCTGGGCTACTGGCTGGTCACGCGCCGCCACTGGCGCGAGCGCGAGGAAAGCCTGCGCTTCCATCTGAGCAAGGCGCAGAACCGGGCCTATTGCCGCGAATTTTTCGACTACAGCCACCCGCTTTTCGTCCAGGCCCTGCTTTCCTTTCTGCTGCTCACCGCCGAGCGCTGGCTGCTGCAATGGTTTGACGGCAGCGCGGAACAGGGCTTCTTCGCCCTGTCCCAGAAAGTCAGCATGGCCTGTTTTCTTTTTGTCTCCGCCATGACCCCCCTGATCATGCGCGAGCTTTCCATCGCCTGGGGCCAGAAGGACCGCGTGGCCATGGCCCGGCTGCTGACCCGTTTCGCCCCCCTGCTTTACGTGGTGGCGGCCTATTTTTCCTGCTTTACCCTGGCCGAGGGCCCGGCCCTGGTGAACATCTTCGGCGGCGCGGAATTCACGGCGGCCATCCTGCCCGTGCAGATCATGGCCCTCTATCCCCTGCACCAAGCTTACGGCCAGCTGGCCGGCTCGGTCTTTCACGCCACGGGGCGCACCCGCGTGCTGCGCAATATCGCGGCCCTGGAGTGCGTGTACGGCTTTGCCACGGCCTGGTTTCTGCTGGCCCCGCCGGACCTGTTGGGCCTCAACCTCGGGGCTGTGGGCTTGGCCCTGAAAACCGTGTGCGTGCAATGCCTGACCGTGAATTTGTATCTCTGGCTGGCCTCGCGCTTCATTCCCCTGAACTTCTGGCGCAATTTCGCCCATCAGATCTGGAGCCTTGCCGCCCTGCTGCTGCTGGCCTTTGCCTGCCGCGAGCTGACCATCGATCTGGGCTTCGGCGATCTGGACTCCTTCCGCCGCTTCTTCATTTCCGGCGTGCTTTACAGCCTGCTCTGCCTGGGCCTCTGCCTGGCCGTGCCCCAGGTGCTGGGCCTTTCCCGCCGGGAATTGCGCGAGCTGTTCATCCGCCTGAAAAAATCCCGCCGGGGTGCGTAGGGCAGACATCTATAATGCTATGTTCCTGCCATCGCTACATGCCGTGATGATCCAGAAAAACCAGCCTTTCGTGCGCTGCCTGAAGTGCGTAAACATCCCTTGCATTCTTGCGGCGCAGAGACTATCGTTTTTCCTACCGGCTGGGGGAGCCTTTACGGCTGAGAAAGGGTGTTAGCGCCCTGACCCCTAGAACCGCGCAAACGCGCGGCTCTGCACCTGACGCAGATAGTGCTGACGAAGGGAAGCTGGCCGACCTGCCGCCGCAGGTTCGCGCTCGCCCGCAGACATTCCGGTCCGCGGGCTTTTTTTGTTTTCGGGAGGTTCGACATGGATGTGATCGTCAACGGCGAAACCGAAACCTGCACGGAGGCCGCCAGCGTGGCGGATCTGCTGCAAACGCGCGGTCATGACCCCAAGACCGTGGTCGTGGAGCACAACGGGAACATTGTCCCCGCCGACGCTTTCGCGGCCACGCAACTGCACGGCGGCGACGTGCTCGAAATTGTGCAGTTTGTGGGCGGCGGCTAGAACGGCTTTCTCTTTTCCCGCGGGCGGCACGGTCCGATGGGAGAGGTTGAAGCCGTTTTTCCCTTTTCCGACATCAGAACATCCTGACGGAGAAAGATATGAATGATCCCTTTGTGGTCGGCGGCGTGACCCTTAAAAGCCGTCTGTTCATCGGCACGGGCAAATACAGCGCCGACAGTCTGATTCCGGCGGTGGCCGAGGCCAGCGGCGCGGAAGTCATCACCGTGGCCATGCGGCGGGTGGAAAAAGGCCAGCAGGGCATCATGGGCCATATTCCCAAGACCATGCGCCTGCTGCCCAACACTTCGGGGGCGCGCACCGCCGATGAGGCTGTGCGCCTGGCCCGTCTGGCCCGCGCCGCGGGCTGCGGCGACTGGGTCAAGATCGAGGTCATTTCCGACACCCGCCATCTGCTGCCCGACGGCTATGAAACCGCCAAGGCCACGGAAATTCTTGTCAAGGAAGGCTTCACCGTGCTGCCCTATATCAATCCGGATCTTTACGTGGCCCGCGCCTGCGCGGAGGCCGGTGCCTCGGCGGTCATGCCGCTGGGCGCGCCCATCGGCACCAACCGGGGCCTGCGCACCAGGGAAATGATCGCCATCCTCATTGAGGAGCTGGATCTGCCCGTGGTGGTGGATGCGGGCATCGGACGTCCCTCCCAGGCCTGCGAGGCCATGGAGATGGGCGCGGCGGCCTGCCTGGTGAACACGGCCATTGCCTCTTCCGACGATCCCGTGCGCATGGCCGGTGCCTTCAGGGCCGCCGTGGAAGCCGGACGCAACGCCTGGCTGGCCGGAGCCGGCGCGGTTATGGCGCGGGGCGAGGGAGCTGAGGCATCGTCGCCGTTGACGGGATTTCTGCGATAGGGGATATGCCAGATGGAAAATTTTCAGGAATTTTTGCGGGCCTGGCCCGCCGAGCGCCGGGCCGGGGGCGTGGCCGACGTCACCCCGGCCAAGGTGCTGGCCGTACTGGACAAGGACGTGCTGCAGCCCGCCGACTTTCTGACCCTGCTCTCGCCCGCCGCCGGGGAATGCCTCGAAGCCCTGGCCCGCAAGGCCCATGACCTGACCCTGCGCTATTTCGGCAGGGCCGTGAACATTTTCACGCCGTTGTACATTTCCGACGTGTGCACCAATCAATGCCGCTATTGCGGCTTCAACGCCAAAAACAAGCAGCCGCGCCGCCATCTCAGCGTGGAAGAAGCCTATGCCGAGGCCAAGTCCATCGCGGAGATGGGCTTTCAGCATATCCTGCTGCTCACGGGCGACGCGCCCAAGCTCTCCTCGCCGGAATACATCGCCTCGGTGGCGCGGCGGATCAAGCCGCTGTTCGCCTCCGTGGGCGTTGAGGTCTATTCCCTCACCGTGGAGGAATATTCCCTGCTGGTGGAAGCGGGCGTGGACTCCATGACCATGTTCCAGGAGACCTACAATCCCGAACTCTACGCATGGCTGCATCCCGTGGGCCCCAAGCACGACTACGGCTTCCGCCTCAACGCGCCGGAACGCGCCGCGCGCGCGGGCATGCGCTCTCTGGGCGTGGGCGCGTTGCTGGGCCTGGAATCTTTCGAACAGGACGCCTTCGGCACGGGCCTGCATGCCTGGTGGCTGCAACGCAATTTCCCCGGCGTGGACGTGAGCGTGTCCATCCCGCGCATCTGCCCGCACGAAGGCGACTTCGACGTGCAACATGCGGTGGACGACCGCCATCTGGTGCAGTACGTCACCGCGACGCGTTGCTTTTTGCCGCGCGCGGGCATCACCTGCTCCAGCCGCGAAAGCGCCTTCATGCGCGATCATCTGGTGCCCCTGGGCGTCACCCGCGTGTCCGCCGGGGTGTCCACGGCCGTGGGCGGCCGGGCCACGGAGGACATGCACAACCCCGGCCAGTTCGAGATCACCGACCACCGCAGCCTGGAACAGATGAGTTCCGCTCTGGCGGGCATTGGTTATCAGGCGGTGATCAAGGATTGGGAAGACCCGGCGGCATAATCGTTCAGCAAACGGCGTGTTCGTGGACTCTTTCCGTGCACACGCCGTTTTTAGAACATTTCAACTTTGAAATGCTCTAGCCCCGAACACGGTGAGGCGCGCCGCGAGGACCGACCCAACGCGGCCCGTAAGGCCGTGCCTGTAGCCCAAAGGGCGTACAGGCATCGAGAGCAACGCGGCGTGGATTCCGGAAAAACCGCGTTTTTCCGGAATGCCCCCTTTGAAACGCAAAACGTTTCAAAGGTAATCTGCTCCACGGACGGAATGTGGACGGAACAAAGCCATGCTCCATCTCTCTTCAGCCATACGGAGCTCTTGCCGAATCTCCCGGCACGTCCCGATAAAAAATTTTTTCAACTTTTTGTGAAAAAATTCCTTATACTCCACCGCCTCCGACCAACGATTTCTCTATGAAAAACAACGCCTCCGCCTCACGCTTGTGCCATTTTGCACAGCCATGACTGAAAGAACAAACAATTACGGGTGCTTGACGCGCAAAGAGAATCCCTTTACGCCAGTAACATGGCTGGTGTGCCAACTTTTTTCATAACGTCCACACTAGGAGGGAGGGCGCGACCATGTCCCAGGAACGCATCACCACATTGTTGACCGAGAAGCGCAGCTATCTGCCGCCGGAACACGGCAAATCCTCAGCCTGGATCTGTGGCCAGGAAGAGTATGACGCCCTGTGCCGCCGCGCACTGGAAGACCCCAGCGACTTCTGGGGGGCTCGCGCCTCTCAGTTGATACATTGGTTCAAGCGCTGGGACAAAGTCCTGGATGCCGACGAGCAACGGCATAAGTACAGATGGTTTACCGGCGCCAAACTCAACGCCTCCTTCAACTGCATCGACCGCCATCTGATTTCAGGCCGCCGCAACAAGGCCGCCCTGATCTGGCAGGGCGAAGATGAAATGGACGTGCGCTGCTACACCTATCAGATGCTGTACACCGAAGTCTGCCGCATGGCCCATGCCCTGAGCTCCCTGCATATCCGCAAGGGCGACCACGTGGCCCTGTACATGCCCATGATTCCGGAACTGGTCATCGCCATGCTGGCCTGCGCGCGCATCGGGGCCATTCACACGGCCATTTTCTCCGGGTACGCCGAGGGCGGCGTGCGCAGCCGCATCCAGGGCTCCAAGGCCAGGGTGGTGATCACCGCCGACGCCACCGTGCGCGCGGGCAAGTTCAAGCCGCTCAAGGCCAACCTGGACCCCATTCTGGAAAAATGCCCCTCCGTGGCCCATGTGGTGGTCGTGCGGCGCGCCGGGTTGGACAACGTCACCATGCAGCCCAACCGCGACATCTGGTGGCACGACCTTATCGACGACTTCACCCTCAATGCCGACTATCCCTGCGAGCCCATGGACGCCAACGACACGCTCTTTCTGCTGCACACCAGCGGCAGCACGGGCAAACCCACGGGCATCATGCATTCCACGGGCGGCTATCTGACCTATGCGGCCCACACCACCCAGTGGTGCTTCGACATGCGCGACGACGACGTCTACTGGTGCACCGCCGACATGGGCTGGATCACCGGCCACACCTACGGCGTATACGGCCCCCTGGCCCTGGGAGCCACCACCATGATGTTCGAGGGTGTGCCCACCTGGCCCAAGCCCGACCGCTACTGGCGCATTGTGGAAAACTTCCGGGTCAACATCCTGTACACCGCGCCTACCGTGATCCGCTCCCTGATGCGCCTGGGCGAAGCCTGGGCAGAGCGCTATGACCTGCGCAGCCTGCGCATTCTGGGGTCAGTGGGCGAACCTATCAACCCCGAAGCCTGGCAGTGGTACCACAAGCACATCGGCGCGGGCGAGCTGCCTATTGTGGACACCTGGTGGCAGACCGAAACCGGCGGAGCCATGATCAGTCCCATGCCCTACGCCACCAAACTCAAGCCCGGTTCGGCGAGCAAGCCCCTGCCCGGCATCGACGCCGCCGTCATGGGCAGCGCGGGACGCGACGGCGAGGAAACCACCGGCGCGGGCCATCTGGTGATCCGCAAACCCTGGCCCGGCATGATGCTCGGCGTATTCAACGATGAGGAAAAATACCAGTCCTACTTCTCGCGCTTCGGCTGCTACGAGTCCGGCGACGGCGCGCAGGTGGACGCGGACGGTTATTTCTGGATTCTGGGCCGTATTGACGACTCCATCAACGTCTCGGGCCACCGTCTGTCCACAGCGGAAATTGAAGCCGTGCTGGCCGCCTGCCCCGAAGTGGGCGAAGCGGCCGTGGTGCCCATGCCCCACCGGCTCAAAGGCGAGGCCATCTACGCCTATGTGCTCACCCGCGACGAAGTGCCCTGGAGCGAGGAGTTGCGCAAGAAACTGCGCGACACCGTGCGACGCGACATCGGCGCGCTGGCCAGCCCCGAATACATCCAGTTTGTGGAGGCCATGCCCAAGACCACCTCGGGCAAAATCATCCGCCGCATGCTGCGCAAAATCGCCGGCGACACCTATGAGGATATGGGCGACACCACGGCCCTGGCCGATCCCCATGTGCTGGAGGCCATCATCATCGGCCACCAGAATCTCCTCCAGGGCCAGCATGAAACCGCCACTCCGGCCGGGGATGAACCGGCTCCGGACGCCAAGGAAGCGGCCCCGGCGGGCGCATAACTATCTCTCATACTGTTGCGTAACTCCAAAAGGGTCGGCATTTGCCGACCCTTTTTCACTGCCGCAAATCCGTCGTGGATACGCACGGCGGCCAACCGACAGCCTCGCGCAGCGCGGATATGCTACAATGCCTTGCGCCGGCTCCAGACGTGATGCGCGGCCAGCAGGCCGAAGGCCGTCCCGGCCACCAGATGGGCGCGCCCGTTACCCGTGAAGCCAAGTGCGATGCTCAGGCCGCAGGCGGCCAGCAGAGCGCGCAGCTCCAGTTTACGCGGGCTCAGCCCCAAGGAGACAGTTTGTCCCCGCCGCAACAGGCCGGACAAAACGGTCATGGGGCCGCCTGCGGGTCCGTTTGCGGATGCGCCGGACCGCGCGCCCCGACAGGCCTTTGCCGGGCGACACAACTCCGGCAGGGCCGCCTCCATATCCCGACAGATGCCGCCCAGATCCGCGTCCGGCGTCAAAAGCAGCAGAATGGAGCCCGAACCGCAACGCGCTTCCAGCACGTCGCTCTTGCCGGACAGAACAGCCAAAGCCCGTTCCCGCCCGGCGGTCCCGGCCAGGGCCGGATGGCGCAGCCGCGCCCGGCCTTCCATAGCATGCACAAGGTATGTCGGCATGAGTCCCCCTTTGTAACTTCAGGAGCTATTTGAAAATGACTTTCTTTTTTCTTGACCCATAATTAAATTTAGTGCAAGCTCTCTTCCGAGCCGGGATCCATATTCCGGCGCGGCGTCCATCAAGACCGACCCCCAAACGGCGCGCGGGATTCTCCGCGCCACGGGGCGCCGCGCCGGACTGGCAGCACCCGGCACCATCACAGTCAACCGGCACAATGCCGACGAGAGGGAACGCGCATGAGTCAGATTGTCAGTCTCCGTCAGATGCACGTGGGCCAACAGGGGAAAATCGCCACAGTGGAAGCGCTGGGCGAAATGAACCGGCGCATTCGCGACATGGGCCTGATTCCCGGCACCACCGTTTCCGTGGTGGGACGCGCGCCGCTCAAAGATCCGGTGGCCCTGCGCCTTTCCGGGGTGACCATTTCCCTGCGCAACAGCGAGGCGGACTACATCAAGGTCGACGTATCCGGCGCGGCCCGCTAAGTTTTTATCCTGCATCAGTTGGGACAGTTTTGTCCAATCTCGCCTCCGTCGCTGTTCCGTGCGGCGGGGGACGGGATGCGTTGTCTTCATTCGGGGAGTATCGTCCGTCGGCATTCGTCATACGGACTGTCAAGCAAAAGGAGGAGTTATGAACAGCGGCATCAAATTCGGACTGTTTTTCCTGGGCGGCATAGCCCTTGGCGCGCTGGGCGCCGTGGCCCTGAGCAAGGGCAAGTTGAATCTCAAGCCCGTGGCCGCCGACCTGATCAGCCGGGGCATGGATGTGAAAGACGCCCTGATGAGCAAGGTGGAAGCTGTCAAGGAAGACATGGAAGACCTCGCCGCTGAAGCCCGTCAGGCTTCGGAAAAGCGCAAAGCGGCCAAAGAGAGCCAGGAAACCGAGCAAGCCCAGGCCTAACCGGAACTCCCGCAGTCATTCCATTCCCGGCCTTGCGGCATCTCCCGCATGCGCCTCAGGGCCGGGACCGTTTTTTCCGGCCCGGTTCAGGGCTTTCTTTTTCAGACTGGAGCGCGCATGTCCTTTTCCATCGTCCATGAACTTCAGGGTCTCGACGGAGCCGCCGCCGGCAGGATGCGCGTGCGCGCCAGCCGCCCCCTGTCCCCGATTCCGGCCGCCGACCTGGCCCGGAACCTGGAAGAACTGCCCGGCATCAGTGGGGTGCACGTCAACCCCCGCGTGGGCAGCCTGCTTTTTTTCTACGCCGGCCAGGAAAGCCGCGTGTCTGCCCTGCGCCTGCTGGCCGCCCATGATGCCGTGGACGCCGTGGGCGACGCGGGCCGCACGGATCTCCCGGCCACCACGGCGGAGCTTCTGCCTGAAGAGCCGCCTGCGGGCGGCCTGTTGCCGCTGGTACGCTTTTTTATCATCCGTCCCTTTTTGCCCACGGTCTGGCGCATGGTCACCAGCGTCGCCACGGCCGTGCCTTTTTTGCTCAAGGGTCTCGGCTCCCTGCTGCGCGGCAGGCTCAGCGTGGAGGTGCTGGATGCGGCGGCCATCACCGTTTCGCTGCTTATGCGCGACTTCCGCACGGTCAGCGTGCTGACACTGCTGCTGGGACTGGGCGAGGCTCTGGAATACTGGACCCGCCGCCGCTCTCTGGACAGTCTGACCGAAAGCCTTGCCCTGAATGTGGACAGCGCCTGGCTGCTCGGCGAGGACGGCACGGAAGTCTCCGTGCCTCTGGGCCAGGTCCGCGAGGGCGATCTGGTGGTGGTGCGCGACGGCGGCTCCATCCCGGTGGACGGCATTGTGGAGGACGGCTGCGCGCTGGTCAATCAATCCTCCATGACCGGCGAACCGCTGGGCGTGCCGCGCGGCAAGGGCGCGGCGGTGGCGGCCATCGACAAACTGCTCGCCGCGTGGGAAAAGGAGGGCGTCGCGACGCCCGACCAGGCCCGCGCGCGGCGGGAGCGCGCGGCGGGGGAGAAGGGGAGGGGTATTCGGTTTTGCTATCCCGCTTTTCATGGCATAACATTATACATTTTTCAAATTCATAAGTCAATTTATTTGACTTCCGGCGAGCGTTGTGCTATAAATGTATTCCAGTTGAAGATATTTTATTGCTGTGAACGGGAAAATGACCCTAAACGGCGCACAGAGAACGGGGGCCGCCGGCTGTAAGCCCCCCGCGCACGTTGAGTCTGGTTCGCCCGGGAGCTCCGGCCAATCACCGGCGTGCAGCGCGCGTTAAGCGCTTTGAGTGCGGCTTCATGCCGAATGTGGGTGGTACCACGGAAGTTTTGGCTTTCGTCCCTTTTGGGGCGGGGGCTTTATTTTTTTATAGGAGATTGAGACATGAAAGAACTGATGCAGCAACTTAGGGAGTCCGCCGTCAAGGCTATCCTGGAATGTGACGGCGCGGAGAGCCTGGAGACTCTGCGGGTCA
>ERZ857998.1359-NODE-1359-length-28161-cov-4.414716_pt1 | contig 28161 bp, 19 predicted proteins | sample MGYA00519954_ERZ857998 | MGnify/ENA primary metagenome ERZ857998 (study PRJEB31778, sample SAMEA3449424) | human gut metagenome | biome: human gut; feature: human-associated habitat; material: faeces | place: United Kingdom | collected 2010/2012 ...
CATTAAAAAAGATGACTCGCTATTTGCAAGCCACCCCAACATATTTTTTAGAACCATTATTTCCCCCTTCTAATATGACTCATCTCATCTGACATTCCGTCAGATGTTTACGGTAACGCAGCGGCATGAAGTTTCGCTGGCAGTTTGAATTTTTTCGTTCTTTGATGGCGATATGATCGAAATATTTCTGCCAGAGAGCCTGGTATTCTTTTTCTTCTTCTGACTCTTCTGGAACATCGTTTTCTGCAAAACTGGTGATGTACCATTTGCCCTGGTAACCTGCCATTGCTTTACCACGGCGCACGTCGTGAATGAGAAAGGGGTCGTTTCTGAATCTGTCGCTGAAATGATCACCGATCAGTTCCAGCACGTCGTGATCCGGCTCGATCCTGGCATACAGGATATCACCCTGCATAACAGAGAATCGCACGAACTGGCGCATTCGCTCTGCTTCCACATTGATCTTTTTCTCGATTTCCTGTGCTGCAAACACATCCGGATTTCCGTGAAGTTTCGATATCCCCGATCCGATGTGAAACCCAAGAACGATATAGCGCAGCAGTATCATTTCCTTGTCGGGCACGGTAGAAAGAAAGCATTTATAGATCCTCCGCAGATCCATATAAGAAATCTTTCTCCGGATCGCCTGGTAGACCCGATCAGCTTTTTCAAGATCCGTGTGGACTTCCTGAAAACCGCCCAGCAAGGAAGACTGGTATTCTTCTTTTAAACAGATCCCGGCCGCCTGTTCTGTATAGTAATGGTGGTATACACATGTGAGGAACCCTTCGAAGGTCCCATCGTATAAATAGTCCTGCATGTCCAGCCTCCTTACAGCAATTTGAATAACATGCTCAAATATTTACATTGACAAGAGGAAAAAGTTCACTTACAATACTTTATAAGGAATAGGTTTCGAAGCGGGTAAGGAGTTACTCCTGACAGCATTTGCCTGTTTCTTTTTTTATTTCTATAATATCATAAAGATATTTTCTTCCATCCGCCGCATGCCTGATAAGTAAACTTGCATGAAAGACATTGAACCTGTATACTCGGATGGCAAATCACGACCAATGTAAATCTCCTCGTTATTGTTTTCGGCAATATAATATATATCTCCAATAAATTCAACTAAGTACCGTTCTACATCAGTCCAATTTATATTCCTTTTTCCCCTGAATCTTATATCTTGTATTATTACGGTTTTCTTTCCATCAAGGTTTTCTATTACATTTACTGTTCTATCCATGGCCAGCCTCCTTACAGCAGTCCCGCAGCCGATAGTTTTTCCTGACGGGGACCTTCTTCCAGCCGATTCCACTGGTCGTCAAAGAGGGACATCTGCAATCCGTTTTCCATCTGGAGAATAGCGTTACGGATGACCTCTGGCTCGAAGCGTTTCTCGCCATAGTATCTGCCGCTGCAAGTAAGGAAATATTTCGCGCGTTTCAGGACGACGCCCATCTTCTTCAAGTCGTCGAATTTGACGGCGGACAGCCTGCGCTGACGAACGATCCTGCGGGCGGAGACTGCACCGATCCCGGGGATCCGCATCAAGATATCATAAGAAGCCCGGTTGACTTCCACAGGAAACTGATCCAGGTTTCGCAGTGCCCATGTGACTTTAGGATCAAGATCGGGATCCAGGTTCTGCGATTTCTCCGTAAACAGTTCTTTTACAGAAAATCCATAGAACCGCAGGAGCCAGTCGGCCTGATAGATCCGATGTTCCCGGGCCAGTGGCGGCGCCGTCTTCCTGGTCGGGAGCATGGGAGAATCCACCACCGGCACATAAGCAGAATAATACACTCGCTTCATTTTAAATGTCCGGTAGAGACTTTCGCTGGTGTTAAGGATGCTCTGGTCAGTCTCGCCTCCCGCACCGATGATCATCTGAGTGGTCTGCCCTGCCGGAGCGAAGTCTTCACCCTGCCTGCGGCGGTTACGGGAAAGTGGCCGCGCAGAAGACACTGCGGTAATAGAGTCTTGTGTATCCCGGTCTGCCCGAGAGCTACCTGCCTTGTCTTTCTCTTCGATCTCCCGTGAAAACCCCTTTAAATAATGCTCCGGCGCATTGACGGCGATGCCGCGAAACATATTGCCGGGGCCTTTGAGAGAGTTCCTCTCGATAAGAGAATTAGTGATCTGACGCATGGGCGTAAAGATCTCCTTCGGTTTCTTCTGAGGCGCAAAAGCCTGCAAACTCCTGGCCGTGGGCATCTCGATGTTGACGCTGAGGCGATCAGCAACCAGTCCGATCTCATGGAGCAGTTCCTGCGACACGCCAGGGATGATCTTTGCATGAATATAACCACTGAAACCGTATTTGTACCGCAAAAGCTGCAAAGACTCTAAAATCCGCTCTGCCGTGTGATCCGGGGATACTTCTACCGCCGAACTGAGAAACAATCCTTCTATATAATTGCGCCTGTAAAACTCTATGGTCAGTCGCGCCAGTTCGTCCGGCTCGAAGGACGCCCGCGGGAAATCATTGCTGCGCCGGTTGACACAGTATTCGCAGTTATAGACACACTTATTGGAAAACAGTACCTTCAGCAGGGAAATGCACCTGCCATCCGCACTCCAGGAATGGCAGATCCCCGCCGTATGAGCGTTGCCGATAGTTCCCGTATTCTTCCTGTGGGATCCACTGCTGGAACAGGACACGTCGTACTTGGCACTGTCTGCCAGTATCTGAAGTTTTTCCATAAGAGTCTGCATTTTTATCCCCTCCATTCAAAAGCCGCTTCACTAGGTCTCCGGCCCCGCTTACTGTGAAACTATTATATCACTTTGCGAACGCACGTTCAAGAACAAATGTTTTGTCCTTAGTTTTTGTGGTATCCCCGAATCGATTTTCAGATATTAGTTGACGCTAACTCCCGGGCATGTTATGCTGATGTTATTTACGACTAACTTAGTTAGTTTTCATTAACTTTTGTAGAACCATTTCACAGAGAGGAGATTAATGTTGAAAAAAAGGAAACACAAATTTATGGCGTTCCTGCTGTCAGCCATGATGCTGATCACAGGGACCGCAATGGGGGCAGCTCCTGCTGCCGCAGCGGAAAAATCACCGCCGGACAAGGTCGCCAGCTGTACAACAGCAGGCAGCAGCAAAGGATTTGCGATCACATTTAATACAAGTGATGAGGACTGGTTTCAGGCGATTTCTTCCGTTCAGACCGCCGGCACCTCATATAAAAAAGCAAGCGGCTTTTGGGATTTTGAAGACACCGGTTCCAGCTACCGTTTACTGCCGACTGACAAGCAGATCCTTATCGGTGAAGGCTTCACCGATACTACAGCTACCTGCGTCATCTCTGCAGACGGCTACAAAGATCTGACGCTGACACTGAATAAGTCAGGCCATACAGCAACGGTCGTGACCGCTGAAACTGCACAGACATACAAGATCACGACGGCAGCCACAACAAACGGCACCGTGACTGTCGACCAGACATCCGCCAAAAAAGGGGACACGGTCACGATCACAGCAACACCGGATACCGGCTACTCGCTGAAATCGCTCACAGCTGCGGACAGCAGCGGAAAAAATATTTCCATCACAAATTCCAGGTTTCAGATGCCGGCTTCCGACGTGACGATAAATGCTGTATTTGAAAAAAAGGCTGCCGATGCAGAAAAAGAGATCTCGATCGGTGATATCTCAGTCAAGGAAGACTCTTTCAACAGTTTATGGCAGTTCCGCTTTAAAGATTCCAACTATTTAAATTCTGTCAAGCAGATCTCCGTCAACGATACTGCCTGGGAGCCTTACAACTTCACACCGTCCATGGGCGGAAAATATCGCATCAAAGAAGGATCCCTGGAATTTGCACAGAACAGTTACGGTCAGACTGCCGCATTAAAAAGCGGAGATGTGATCACCATCACGGCCAACGGATACAAAACACTGACCTTTAAGGTCTCCATCAAAGATGACAAGCTGACCGTCTCCTCCGATTCAACTCCCGGAGATGACATGCAGCTCCACGTTCGCCTTGTCGGCAGTTTTGAATCGGCACTGGTGAACCAGAAAGGCTATGACGCCATCAGCGGGGCGTCCACCAATGTGACACAGAATAAGAACAGCGATGCCAGCGTGGAAGTCGCCTTGGTAAAGAAAGGCCAGGATCCACAGAGCAGCGACTGGAAGCTTTTGAGTGAAAGCGATATCCGCGTGATTTCTAAAGGTTCCTCGGTCAATATCGCAAACCGCACAGATCCTGCAAAGGGCAATGATTCAGGGATGGCTGGCGTGTACTCCATCCACGACGGTTCGATCACATTAGCAGGCACTCCTGCAAAGCCCGGCATCTACGATATCAGTGTAACGATCACCGACGAGCTGGGCCGGACGGCAACGAGCAATACCCTGCCGTTCCGCATTTACAGCGGGGAGGAAACTTTGCAGGATCAGCTGACGCTTGCCAACTGTACGAAAACAGCAGACGGAAAATATATGTATGATATGGAGCCATGGGCCATCAAAAATTTCACTCTGCCTTCCGGGTATCAGACGGTAGTAGTTCCGGCGGATGTAAAAGCGTGGTACGGCTCACACACCAGCGGAACTTACGGCAAACTGGGCTATGCTGTGCCGGAGGGCACTTTGCAGCCGCAAACACTGATCCTGCCAAAAGGATGCGATCTGACGCTGGTCAACATGGACATGTTAAGCAGCGTGAAAATCGTTGTACAGGATGGTGCAAAGCTGACCCTTCGGGATTCGGTGATCCAGGGGGCTGTTGAAGTAGAAAACGGCGGGACGTTCTCCATGAACTACAATGATTACGGCGGCGGTGAATTCCTCAACGGTGCGTCTATCAACGGCAAGCTGATTTTAAAGGATGGATCGACGCTGGAGAATGCAAAGATCTATTCCAATACCAATAATATCGCCAATGGATCGGAAGCACGTCGCAACACGGATCCGGTGGTTGTGATCAACGGCAACGTGAAGCTGAAGGGCAAAGTGTTCCTGAGAGGCGACGAGGCTCCGACAGGGACAGATCCTGCGACAGGAAAGAGCTACACCGGCCAAGCCGGTCTTCAGGTCAACGGCACTTTGACACTTGAAAAAGATGCTGTGCTTGCGGTCTTCGGAGGCGGCAAGGACGCGACTACATCCAACGGCGGCACGGCGATCCGTCTTAATGGCGGCACGATCACAGGCGAAGGCAAATTGATCGCTGTCGGCGGAGACGGTCATTTCGGAGAAGGCGGCGATGCTGTATCAGGAAACGGCACGATTTCAGTGGCAGACGCTTATCTGGAAGGCGGTGCATCGGTTTCCAAGTCCGGAACTGCAGGCAAAGCTCTTGGTGATCAGGTGAAACTTTCGGGCAAGACTAATCGGAAACTGATCGATGGAGAAACAGGCAGCGCGATCGACTACGACCACGACACTTACTGGAGAGACATCCTGACATTGCCGGATCTTTCTTTGTATACGGTGGAGAAAAATGCACCGGGCGAAGGATCGACGGATCAGGAGAAACCGGACGTCGATCAGGAAAAGCCGGGCGGCTCCGGGGATAATGGCTCGACAGACAACGGTTCCAATGGAACTGCCGGATCTAATGGCTCTGGCGGAACTGCCGGGAATGACAGCAACTCGAACGGCAATAACTCTGCTGGAACTGCCGGGAATGGAAGCAGCCAGACCGGCGATGCTTCCACTCCGCTCCTATGGGCAGCTATCATGCTGACGGCACTGGCCCTGATGGGAACGACGGTGCTATGGCGCAGGAAACAGAATGCGGGGAGATAAATCCAACTGGAAAATCGCAACAATTACAACGTGAAGTTAGATTTTTCAAGGTTTGATGTTGTCGGCAATGCATGTCAAAAGGATCCTGCAACATGAAAGTATAATTTTCTATATTTCGTGTTGTATTTAACTAGGGATATCTAACTAGCGCAACATGAACCCCGCCATCCTCATGGTTCATGTTGCGCCTGGCCTGAAATTCACCCGAATTACAACATCAAATGAGAATCAACTTCCATTGATGTTGTCCGCGTTGCTAGAATCCGTCTCTTGCCAGCAGTCTTCCCTTTTGCTATAATAACGGGACTTACGAAAATGTTTTGAGCGAAAGGAATCTATCATGAATCGAGAGGAAACTTTAAAAAAATTCAATACATATAGTTCGCTGTTTTTAGTGCTGGGGGTTTTGGATCTGGTATTGATCTGGCTGAGTTTTGGCAACAAGGATATGATCGCTCTGCTCCACGGCGGCGGTTCAGCTGCGGCTTCAGCCCTGAGGATTTTATTCCTGGTGACTGTAGTTCTTGGCGTCATTCTGGCAGTGCTGAAATTTTATGTTGGGATCCAGGGATTGCGGCAGGTCAAGGGCAATGCAAGGGGCGACCTTCATCTGAAGGTCGCCCGGGGTACGATGATCCTGTCGATGATCTCCCTGGTGTTATCCCTGCTTATGATACTCAAGGGCGGCGGAGATGCCTCCGACGCCCTGCTGGATCTGGTTGCTGTGATTTTTCTGGCACAGTATGTAAAGTTCGGGAAGACACTGATGACAATGAAATAGCGACCGGGTTTCACAATCAAACCGATTTAAGAGACAGTTTTGAGGATCACATCACACCTCATTTCAGCTGTCTCTTTTTTGTTGCTCTTAAACAAACTTTAATGACTTCCCGTCTTTAAAGTTAAAACTATTTTTTTCATAATAGTGGTATCACATAAAGGAGATCATCCATGAAAAACATTTTAGAATATCTCGAACATACTGCAGAAAACCACCCCGGCAAGATCGGTTTTACCGATGAGCAGCGGGATGTTACCTTTTCTGAACTGATGCAAAACGCGCAGCGGATCGCCGGCTCCCTCGCCAGGATCGGCTGCAGAAAACCGGTCGCCGTCCTTATCGACCGAAATGTACGCTGCATCGAAGCTATGTTTGCAGCGGTCTATGCAGGCAACTTCTATGTTGTGATCGACGTCCATTCCCCAGAGACGCGGATCCACTCCATATTAGAAACCCTGCATCCCGCTGCCATCATAACAGACAACGAGTGGCTGCCTCTGGCAAAAAAACTGGCCGGAGCATCCTTTGCAGAAATGATCATATTATACGAAGACGCTGTGCTCCGGGAGATCAACCGGGATCACCTGATGCGTATCCGCGGGCAAATGATCGACACCGATCCGCTTTACGTGCTGTTCACCAGCGGATCGTCAGGGATGCCAAAAGGCACAGTTCTCTCCCACCGGAGCGTCATCAGTTATACAACCTGGGTCGGTGAGCAGTTTGAGTTCGGCGCTGATACGGTTTTCGGATCCCAGACCCCACTTTATTTCTCCATGTCGGTAACGGATCTGTTTTCGACCATAAAGTGCGGAAGTACGTACCATATGATTCCAAAGACGTATTTTACCTTCCCGATAAAGCTGGTAGCATTTCTCAACGAGCGAAAGATCAATACCATCTACTGGGTGCCGTCGGCGCTGGCCATCGTATCCAACTGGAACGTATTCGATTTTGCCAGGCCGGAGCATTTGCAAAAAATCCTCTTTGCAGGAGAAGTGATGCCGGTGAAGCACCTCAACTACTGGCGAAGATACCTGCCGGACTGTCTGTACGCCAACCTGTTCGGACCGACAGAGACGACGGATATCTGCAGTTTCTACGTGGTGGATCGAGACTTTGCAGACAGTGACAGCCTGCCAATCGGACGAGCATGCGATAACTGCGATACCTTCCTGCTGACGGAAGAAGGGACCCGGGCGAGCCGGACAGGAGAAGAAGGCGAGATCGTGGTGCGGGGATCGTTCCTGGCAGACGGATACTACAACGAACCGGAAAAAACAGCAGCGGTCTTCACGCAAAATCCGCTGAACACCGCCTTCCCGGAACGGATATACCGGACAGGAGATCTGGCGAGACTCAACGAAAAAGGGGAATTTATATATATCAGCCGCAAAGATTTTCAGATCAAACGGATGGGATACCGGATCGAGCTTGGAGAGATCGAAGCCGCCGCCGGCTCCATCGAAAAAGTAAAATCTGCCGCCGCTCTATATGATGCGGATACCGGCAGGATCCTGGTAATCTACGAGGGGAGCATCAAGGATACGGACGAAGTTTTGCAGCAAACAGCTGACAAAGTGCCGCCATACATGCGCCCCGACGAGGTGATCCGCATCCGGCAGATTCCTTACAACGCCAACGGCAAGATCGATCGTCAGCGGCTGCTGAAAGAATACTGCGGTGCATAGCAGGATCCCTGCGCCAGGGGCTTTGCAGAACGCCTGGCGACCCGCACCGCTTCTATATATGCAACAAGAAAAGGAGAGTAAACAATGGAAGAATTATTACAGATTTTAAGAAAAGTAAAACCGGGAGTTGATTTTGAGGGCAAGACCGACTTGTTCGAATCGGGGGTGCTGGACTCCATGACCATCGTCATGCTGGCAGCGGAGATCAACGATGAATTCGATATCGACATCCAGGTGACTGACATCGTTCCGGAGAATTTCAACTCTGCCGAGAGCATCCTGGCGATGATTCGCCGCCACCAGGAAGAAGACGACTAAAGCGCTGGCACGAAAAAAGGAGTGTTGTTCCATGAGTTATACGAGTATCACATTTATTTGTTTTCTGTTGGTGACGGGGATCGCGTATTTCCTCGTGCCCAGGCGAGTCCAGTGGGGTGTCCTCCTGGCTGCATCGCTAGGATTTTACGTCCTGTCGTGCGGTGCCCGGACATTGCTTTTAGTTGTTGCATGCGGAATCTTGTACGGCACAGGTCTTCTGATCGGACGCCTGGCTGACGGCTTTGCCGCACGCAAAAAAGAACTGGCGAAGGAAGATCGAAAAGCATTGAAAAAAGCAGTGACACAGCAAAAAAAGCTCGTCGTGTTCTGCGCGGTGCTCCTGGTGCTCCTCATGCTCCTGGGAACAAAATATTTCAATTTCTTCGGTGCCATCGGTAATGACATCTCCGCCTTTTTCGGGATGGGCGCACCGATCCCTGTGCTGAAGATCCTCATGCCACTGGGGATCTCCTATTACACTTTGATGGGGATCAGCTACATCGTGGACGTGTATCGCGGCACAGCAAAGCCGGAAAAAAATCCACTGATGCTCCTTCTCTACCTGTGCTATTTTCCACACATCATCGAGGGTCCTTTCGACCGCTATACCAGGCTGACGAGCCAGTTTCGCAGCCCTCATCCGTTCGACTACGATCGGATGGCAAACGGTGGGATCCGCCTCATCTGGGGACTGTTCAAAAAGTTCGTCATCGCAGATCGGGCGGGGCTGATCGTCAACACGATTTTCGCAGATCCCGGTTCTTACGGCGGCAGCGTCCAGTTCGCGGCAATACTCCTTTATACCTTCCAGATCTATGCAGAATTTTCCGGCTGCATGGACATGGTCTGCGGCGTGTCCCAGATGTTCGGTGTGGACATAGCCGAGAATTTCAAACGTCCGTTTTTCGCCATTTCCATCAACGATTTCTGGCGTCGCTGGCACATCACACTGGGCGAATGGCTGAAAGACTACATCTTTTATCCGGTCAGCCTCTCCAGTCATTTTCAAAAGCTCAATGAACGGCTGCGCAGACGCATCAAGAGCGAACACCTGACTACCCTGCTGCCCAGCGCTTACGCCCTGTTTTTTGTCTGGTTCGCCAACGGGATGTGGCACGGAGCCAGTGGAAAATACATTTTTTACGGACTGTATTATTACGTTTTGATGATGCTGGGGCAGGCTCTCCGTCCTCTTTCTGCAAAGATCCTGTCAAGGCTTTATATCCCGCGGGAGAGTCGCGGCTACCACGCGTTTGAGATCTTGCGCACCGGGCTTATCGTCTGCTTCGGCATGATGATTTTCCGGGCGGATACTTTGCAGCAGGCATGGAGCATGTTCCAATCGATCTTCACACGATTCGAAGCATCTCAGCTATTTGACGGGACGCTGCTGGTTTCGGGGATCCACGCCAGCGATTACGTGATCCTTCTGGCTGCATTCTGTCTGTTATTTGTCATTTCGCTGCTGCAGGAGCGTGGTGTTGCGATCCGGCAAAATCTGGCAAGGCAGGTCCTCCCTGTTCGCTGGAGCGTTTATTTCGGGCTGTTGTTTGCTTTTATCATCTTCGGTGCGTACGGCGGTGATTTTACGAATACAGCATTTATTTACGGTGAGTTTTAAGGAGGTCTGACTTATGAATCGACTGCAAAGCCTTGATCCTCGTATCCGCAAGCTGATGCGAGCAATATGTTTCTGCCTGCTTTTCGTGATCCTGTTCGTCTTTTTATCAGGTGCTTTCATTCCTCGTACGGGAACGACTGAGGATGGCATGGAAAGCCGGATCTCCAAAGCATATCGAGGAGAGCCTCGCGATTCGATCGACACTGTGTTTATCGGCAACAGCGATATTTACCGGGCGATTTCTCCGGTGGATCTTTTTCATCAGACCGGGAACACATCGGCCATCGCGGGCAGACCTAATAAGCAGCTTTCCGAAGTGCCCGGGGATATACGGGATATTCTGCGCTACCAGAACCCGAAAACCATCGTATTGGAAACCGACTGTATGTTTTCAGGAACTAATCCAGGATTCAAAAAAGGAATTTCTCCGCTGGAAGCAGAAGCTGCCAAGGTGGATGTAGCTGGCCAGGCGCCGTCGAAGGCAACGAATGCCCTGCAGCAAAACATTTTTGCCAAATGCAAAGCTCTGCTTCAAGAAGGCGACAGCGCATTCCTGGCAGCTCTCAACTATAAATTTCCTCTGGTAAAATACCACGATAACTGGAAGCATCTGAAGCTGACGACATTCCTGCAGCCCCGCGGGAAATACCACTTTTCCAATAAGGGCATGGCTTATGCGAACACAGTCAAAGCATACCCGTTTGGCAATGAATACATGCAGCTTTCCGGCGGCAAGCATGCCATGCTGAGTGAAGAGAAACTGGATCAGTTCCAGAAAATCTATGATCTCTGTGATAGAAACGGAATCCGGCTGGTGCTTCTGACCGTTCCTTCTGCAAATACCTGGAACAAGGGAAAATCCGACACGGTAAAACAGCTGGCCAAGAAATACGACCTGACTTATTACGATTACAACCATCAGCTCCCAGCCGGGTTCGACTGGGCCACCGATTCGAAGGATGGCGGCAATCATCTGAACTATGCCGGAGCTTCTGCTGTGACAAAAGATCTGGCGAAAAAGCTGACAGACGATCTGGCCCTGAATCCGACTTCCCTGACCAAGGAACAGAAACAGCAGTGGAAGAAGGACTACGAGCATTTTCATAAGAGCATTGTGAAATAAGGTTTTGTAGGAAAGTTAAGATGCGGGCGGAAAAATCGTAAGCGGAAAATCGTAGGCGAAAAAATAGCGAGCGAAAATCCCAGGCGGAAAAATCGTGAATTCCCAGATTACAAAAAAATCGGCCTGGATTTGGATTTTTTGTTTCAGGTGAGCCATTCGCTCCTCTGGGAATTCCCATTTTAAAAAAAATATTGGTACGATGGGAATTATATTGCAAAAAATTTACATGGTAGAAAGCGGCACTTCCCATGTTGACATGTTTTATAATACTCTGGGAATTATAGCAGGCGATGCACAAGGAATTTGTATCATTTCTGGCATTACACTTCCCATATTCTCTAAAAAAATTTTAATTTGGGAATTCATGATTCAGACAATCATCCGAGAATTCATATTAAAAGGTTTTCCAGGGTTTGGATGTCAAAATTCGAACCTATAAAAAAGTATCCCTTGGATTCGGGTATTACTATCCGAATCCAAGGGATGTTCTATCATAGTCTGCAGCACCGAAACGGCTGGCACACCTAAACTCTGCAGCACCGAAACAGCTGGCACGCCATAGGTCACTGCATGCCGAAACGGCTGGCACGCCTATAGTCCGCAGCGCCGCTCCTTTGCACGATCGATGTGATTCTCCATTGCCAGAGCGCCGGCTTTGACGTCTTTGTCCTTGAAGGCTTTAAAGATGTCGCGGTGTTCTTCGAGAACGGTCTGAAGATAATCGTCTTCATAAACCGCTTCAGCACCCTTGTACTTGAGAAAGCTCTGGTACGAGGACAGCAATTTGCGAAGCATTCGGTTATGGGACGCTTCGTAAATGACCTGATGAAATCCAGTGTTGATGGTCAGCATCTTGTCGATGTCCTTTCGCAGAGTGTAGAATTCCATAAACTCAAAGGTCTCTTCCAGCCGGTCCATTTCTTCTTCTGTGATCCGCTCGATCGCCCACTTGACCGCCTGGATCTCATAGATTTTTCGCATCTCAAACATGTCCTCATAGTCCTGCTCGCTCATGCCGATCACGAAGGCTCCGCGATTTAAGATATTTTCCACAAGGCCGTCGGTTTCCAGCTGACGCAGCGCTTCACGTACCGGAGTCCTGCTGACTTCATATTCCCTGCAGAGTTCCTGTTCGGTCAGCTTCTGACCGGCTTTCAGTTTCCCCGTTAAAATATCTTTCTGCAGCTTGGAAAGAAGGGAATTGGAAATCGGTCCGCCGTTTTTTTCCTTATCCCCGGGGAATTTATACGTTACCATGATCAGATCCTCTGAAGCACGAATTCAGTGAAGTCTTTTGCTGTGTTGCCGGTCCCGTCGCCCGGAAGGCTGAGGGCATCCTGTGCTTCATCCAGGACTTTTTCCAGAGCTGCAGCCTGGTCTGTGAATCCGATGTGACGCAGCATCATAACAGCCGCACGGTTGATGCTGGCCGGGTTGGCGTATTCCGCAATACCATCCTCCACCATACGAGGTGCGGATCCATGGATCGCTTCAAACATAGCGTATCTGCCACCGATATTGGCACTTCCAGCAGTTCCTACGCCGCCCTGCAGCTGTGCCGCTTCATCGGTAATGATATCGCCATACAGATTCGGCAGGATGAATACGTTGAAATTGCTGTTGATCTGATCGTTAACCAGGTTTGCTGCCATGATATCTACATACCAGTCGTCGGTCTTGATCTGCGGGTAATCCTTGGCAACATCGTAGCAGAGGCTGAGGAATTTACCGTCAGTTTTCTTCATGATATTCGCCTTGGTCACGATGGAAACATTCTTGTTCCCGTTGTTTTTCGCATATTCAAAAGCGGCTTTCGCCAGTCTGGTCGTTCCGATCGTCGTCGTCACCTTGAAGTCGATGGAGATATCGTCATTGATCTCTACGCCGCGGCTTCCCAGTGCATACTCGCCTTCTGTATTTTCTCTGTAAAAGATCCAGTCGATATTTTTTTCCGGGATCACAACAGGCCTTACATTGGCGAAGAGATCCAGTTCTCTCCTGAGAGTTACATTGGCGCTCTCGATGTTAGGCAGATTGTCGCCTTTGCCTGGTGTTGTCGTTGGGCCTTTCAGCAGCAGATCACATTCTTTGATGGCTGCCAGCACATCAGCAGGCACCGTTTCCATCTTGGCGATACGGTTTTCGATGGTCAACCCTTCGATTTTTCTCAGTTCGATCTTGCCGGAAGCGATATCATCTGCCAGCAGTTTTTCCAGGATCGCACGGCAGGAATCCATGATCACCGGGCCGATGCCGTCGCCATCGATCGTTCCGATGATGATTTTTTCTTTTGCAGCAAAATCGGGAACCGGGCTGGAATTCTTGAGTTTTTCTACTCTCGCCAGCTGGTCTTCCACGATTTTCTGGAAATGTTCTGTATATGTCATAGTCGTCCTCCCATAAGTATGATACAGGACGGAAGCGCAGGGAATCCCGGCTTCCGTCCTTTGCAGATTCAAAATTTAGTTGTCCTTGATCGCGTTGATCTTGCCGCCCTTTAAGATCATGGTCTGTTCCAGATCAGAGAAGTTCGGCTTCGTCTTGTATACCAAGTCCTTCGTCAGGTTCTTCACTTCGATAGTATCCTGCGTTACCTGCTGCGGTGCGTTTTCGATCACCAGCTCATCGCCCAGTTCGAAGGTGTCGTAGTCCGCCGGATTTTCGAATACCAGAGGCAGGATCCCGCTGTTGATCAGGTTGGATCTGTGGATTCGTGCAAAGGATTTGGCCAGCACGAACTTCACGCCCAGGTACAGCGGTGCTAATGCTGCATGCTCACGGCTGCTTCCCTGTCCGTAGTTTTCACCGCCAACGATAGCGCACTTGCCGGCTTCTTTGCAGCGAGCGGAGAATCCTGCATCGATCTTTTCGAAGCAGTAGTTGGAAAGGTGCGGAATGTTGGAACGATACGGCAGCAGTCTGGAATCTGACGGCATGATATCGTCTGTGGTGATGTTGTCGCCTGCGTGGAGGACCACCTTGGCTTCTACCTTTTCAGGCAGTGCAGTGTTTCTAGGGAACGGTTTGATGTTCGGTCCCATAGCCACTTCTGTATTGTCTTTATTGCAGCCTTCCGGATATACGACAAAGTTATCGTTTGGTACAAAATCTGTTTCCGGGATCTTCGGCAGTTCTTCGCCGCTGGTCATGCCGTCGGTCAGCACACCTTTGATAGCGGAAAGCGCTGCAGTTTCAGGGCTTACGAGGAATACCTGCGCATCCAGCGTTCCGCTTCTGCCCTTGAAGTTTCTGTTAAATGTACGCAGGGAAACGGCTCCGGATTTCGGGGACTGTCCCATGCCGATGCATGGTCCGCATGCGTTTTCGATGACACGTGCTCCGGCGTTGATGATATCAGCCAGTGCACCGTTCTGCGCCATCTTGGACATGATCTTGCTGGATCCCGGTGAGATCACCAGGCTGACATCCGGATGCACCTTCTTGCCCTTGAGGATGGCAGCGACTTTCATCAGATCCATGTAGGAGGAGTTCGTGCAGCTTCCAATGGCTACCTGATCCACCTTGATCTCGCCGATGTTGCTTACGCTGTCCACGTTGTCCGGGCTGTGCGGCATTGCTGCCAGCGGTGTCAGCTGATCCAGATCCACGATCAGTTCTTCGTCATAAACTGCATCCGGATCTGCTGCCAGAGGGGTATAGTCTTCTTCTCTTCCTTCTTCCTTGAGATAGAGCCGTGTGTTTTCGTCACTTGGGAATACCGATGTGGTCGCGCCCAGTTCCGCGCCCATATTTGTGATAGTCGCTCTGTCGGTTACGGAAAGGCTCTTCACGCCTTCACCGGTGTATTCTATGATCTTGCCTACGCCGCCCTTTACAGTCAGCTGCTGCAGAACGTAGAGGATAACGTCCTTTGCAGAAACCCATGGCTTCAGGGCTCCCTTCAGTTCTACCTTGACAACCTTCGGCGCCGTCAGGCTGTAAGTGCCCTTGGCCATTGCAACTGCTACGTCCAGACCGCCTGCACCGATAGCGATCATGCCCAGACCGCCGCCTGTTGGAGTGTGGCTGTCGGATCCCAGCAGAGTCTTGCCCGGTTTACCGTAGTTTTCCAGCTGAAGCTGGTGGCAGATGCCGTTGCCCGGCTTGGAGAACAGCACGCCGTGTCTTCTGGCAACGCTCTTGATGAATTCGTGGTCATCGGCGTTTTCGAAGCCCGTCTGCAAAGTGTTGTGGTCTATGTATGCAACGGAAAGCTCTGTCTTGACTTTATCGACTTCCATCGCTTCCAGCTGCAGATATACCATAGTACCGGTAGAGTCCTGCGTCAGGGTCTGATCGATCTTGATGGTGATCGCTTCGCCCGGAGCCAGGGTGCCTTCTACCAGATGGTTTTCTAAGATCTTATAAGCAAGTGTTTTTCCCATATGTGTACCCTCCTCGGAAAATTGTATTTCAGTATACAATTATACAATCTGTGTGGCAGATGGTCAAGGGAACGGCCGGAAAAATCGGCGAGAATTCTTTGTATTTTTGTGTATTTTTCAGGAATCTGCGTTATAATGGCGGTAGAAGATGCATAGAATGCATGGTTTGTATGATATAGAGGAGAACTGATGGTTAATATATTTCAGAAAAAAGTCCTGATCCTGGCGATCTATGCCGGTGAGATCATGATGAAAAACGGGGCGGAGGTCTACCGTGTGGAGGATACGATCACGCGGATCTGCAAAGCCTGCCGCATGGATCATGTGGAGATTTTCGCTACGCCAACAGGGATTTTTGTGTCTCTGGATAACGGCGGGGAGGATGACGACCCGCTGACTTACGTTAAGAGGATTGACGGGATCGAGACCGATCTGAACAAGATCTCCAAGATCAATCATTTCTCCCGGGAGTTCACGACTACGGATCTTTCGGTGGATGACGCGATGAAACAACTGAAGGAGATCGATGAGACAAAGCCTTATCCGATCCCGCTCCGGCTGCTGGGCGCGGCTCTGGTCGCTTCTTTTTTCAGCCTGATTTTCGGCGGGGCACCGGTGGATTTCTGCGTTGCTTTCGTGGTGGGTATGTTCGCGTATGCTTTTTCCCGTTTTCTGGGTAAATTCGATATCAATTTCTTTGTTCGTTGTTTCTGCAGCTGCGCGGGAGCAGCGTTTTTAGCACTGGTCGCCTCGTCGTGGATCGATGCGGCGGCTTATCAGCCGGTGATCATCGGCACACTGATGATCTTCGTTCCGGGTGTGGCGATCACCAACGCGATCCGTGACTTTCTGTCGGGCAGCATGCTTTCAGGGATCTGCCGCATGATGGAGGCATTCCTGATCGCCGTTGCGCTGGCCGCCGGCGCCGGCGTCGTCCTGAAGCTTTGGAGTGTGATCGGGGGTGTGTTCGGATGAGTGATCTGTTACTGCAGTTTATTTATGCGCTGTTTGCCACCTGCGGGTTTGCGATCATCTTCCGCGTCCCGCTAAAACATTTTCCGGTCTGCATGATCATCGGAGGGCTGGCCTGGTCCTGCTATCAGATCTGCCTGTATTATAACGCTTCTGCTGTAGTTGGCTGTTTTATCGCTGCCTGCCTGGTGGGATTGCTCAGCGATATCTGCTCCCGGGTCTTTAAAGAAGCCGCGACTATTTTTATCATCCCGGGGATGATTTCTCTGGTACCGGGGTATAACATCTACTATACGATGGAGGCTCTGCTCAGCAGTGAACTTGGGGATGCTGCAAAGGTCGGCAGTCAGACGCTTCTGATGGCCGGTGCAATCGCGGCCGGTCTGCTGGTGATCGGGGCGGTGATCAATGTGATACGGTCGATCGTCAAGAAAACGGCGGCTCTGACGCGGGAGAAGCTGTAGGGGTTAGTAAAAAGCTGCATTTTATAAAATCTAGTCTCAAAATGCAGCTTTCTTTATTTCATGATCGTTTATTGTTTAGATTTATTGAGCTTTTTGAGCTGTTCGTGGTGGTCTGCGGTCACCCTTTTTAACATCTCTACGTCAGCCTGAACGTATTCTATTTTATCTGCAGTTTTTATGTATTTCTCCATCGCTTCTGCACAGATAGAACTCACGGTGGCAAGCTGCGGGACGATATCGTGCCTGATCGTGCGATCCATTGAAGTCACCTTGTCCTCAATGTTGTCAAGTCTCGTTGAAAATCTACCATCCATATTGTCCACTCGTTTTTCAAGTTTGTCCATTCCGGACTCCAGGCCGTCCATCCGTGAATCAAGTTTATCCATCCGGTTTTCAAGTTTATCCATTCTGGACTCCAGGCCGTCCATCCGCGAATCAAGTTTATCCATTCTGGCTGATAGCCGTGCATCGACCTCTTCGATCTTATTGGTCAGTTTTTCATCCAGCATGTCGATTCTTACATTGACCTTGCGAATTTCTTCCTTGAAATTGTATTCTAAGAGTCCCAATTTCGCATCGAACATCTTGGCCTGGGCATCAAATTTCTGATCGATCGCCTGCATCATATAACCCAGCTTTTCGTCCAGCTTTTCGTCAAGTTTCTGGTCCAGTTTTTGATCTAGCGTCTCCCCCAGTTTCTCATCCAGCTTCCGATCCAGCGTCTTCTCTAGTTTCTGATCCAGCATATTTGATAACCTGTTGAAATCTTCGTTTGTCAGCATCCCATCGCCTCCCTTCTGGTTTTATTATATCATAGCGTTCCGCATATTACATTGACGGCGTAGGCTAAAATTTCACTGTAAACATGCATACCACTATCTGGTGGGAATATACTACTCCGCATGGTAATATATGTCAAGCGTTTGGGGCGATTTTCTGTCATTTTTTTCCTTTTGGCGATGTTTGCAGAATTTTTTTCGCTGATCCTGGCGATAACCGAGCAAATCCATGAAGGGAGTTATTACGTCATGCTGATTTCATCCTTGAACTCCCTCACAGTAATGCTCACAGGATGAAGGGGGATAGGGATGATGAATCCATAGCTTAGCGTTGCCGGCGTTAGGATGAAAATTTACCAGAATTTAGGCAGATTTTCATCCATATTAGCCAGCACTGCAAGATTAAAGATGAAGTGTCTTAAAGCGCAGGTCGATTTCACCCGGTTTCATCCTTATTTCGGAAATTAAGCCCCGTAAGGATGAATTGATCGTCGAAGGAGCTCCAATCAGGTCGGCCCCCAGTTCCAGGTTCCAAGAAACTTTGGGTAAACCCTAAGAAACTTTGATTAGCCGAAACTTTGAGCAGCCCTTTGTTAGCCATGCAAAAGACGCCTGGGCGTGAGCCCGGGCGTCTTTTGCATTACCTTATCTTATTTATCTGTGATACTTGCGTCGAATCAGAAGTACACTTCCTATTGCAGCTGCTGTCAGCATCATCATGATCGGGAGTACAAGATTCATATTGTCTCCGGTCTTTGTGCCAGATCCGCCTGCCGCTTCAAAGGTGTTTGTGAAAATCAGCTGCTTCTCAGATTCTACCTGAGCCTGCAGATAACCGTCGCCGCTGTCCTTTACAGTAATCGTAACGGCCTTTTCACTGGTATCGTACTTGATTTCCTTTTGCTTGTCATTGACTTCGGAAATCGTGTACTTATAGGTTCCTGCCTTATCGAATTCGAGAGCTTTGAAGGAGATCGCTCCTGCCTTGTCGTTCTTGGCTTCGTCGATGACCTTGCCGTTTTCATCTTTCAGCTGGAAGGTGAACTGACCGTCCTTGAGGTCTTTTCCTGTCAGGCGTTTTACCGCACCGATGGAGGCCGTCGTACCCTTAGCTTCATACTTGTTGTTGAAGGTGATCTCGTTACCTTCTATTGGAGCAAATTCATTGTCCATCTGAACGACAGCCTGATGTTCGGCTTTCAGCTTGCCGTTGCCCTGATCGATGATCTGTGTATAAACAGTATACGCCTGATCATCGTAGGTCACTCCTCCAAGGTCGTTATTGACTTCGCGTACCGTATAGGTGTGATTTCCCGGCGCAGTATAGGTGATCTTGTCGAAGGTCACACTGCCATTGGCATCGTTGGTACCGCGTGCAGCGACTTCGCCGTCCTCCAGAAGTTCGAAGTGGAATTCACCAGCCTTCAGATCTCTGCCGGTCAGTTTCTTCGTTACCTTGACCTGATTCGTGATGCTGGACGGCAGTTTGCTCACCGTGTAGGTATTGGTGAAGGTAAACAGCGGTCCGTCAGCCGGATTTTTCGTAACGGACAGATGTCCCTTGCCGTCGTCTTTCAGCGTCAGCGTAAAGGTCTTATCACCAGTATCGTTGGTCACTCCCGGTGCGCTTCCGGAGGTTTCCTTTACTGTGTAGATGAAGTCTTTGTTTCTGGATCCGTCATCTGCCGGCTCCACGCCATCCAGGTCGCTCAATTTAAAGGTGATCTGTCCGAATGTAATATTGCCGTCTGCATCGTTTTTCGCCGTTTTGCTATCCGGCAGCGGTGCTTCCTCCGTTGAGGAACTGAGGGAGAAGGTGAACTTGTCCGCAATGCTGTCCGGATTCAGTCCACTCTCATGATCCAGCGTCTTGCTGCCTTTGAGCTCCACCGGAACCGGCTCCGCGCCGTACTGATTGACAAATCCAAACTTGCCATTGGATCCATCCGGATAATTGGTCACCGCCGTCAGATGTCCCTGTCCGTCATCGGTTACAGTCACTGTAAAGTCGAAGTTTCCATTGACAACAGTCACATTATTTGGAAGCGTCCATTCTTCCTCATCTTCGTATATGCGATAACTGAGGGTGTAGACCGTCTGACCTTTGTCATTGGTGGATTTCACCGCATAGCCGTCTTTCACAGCATCGCTGAGGATGACACCTCTGCCTTCTGCATCTTCAGAAGTTCTATAGCTGAGCGGATCGAATCCAATCGTGCCATCCTTTCTGTTTCGCTTGCTCTGGAGAACCGTTCCCTTGCTTCCATCTGCCGGTCTTGTTACCAGCTTGAACTGGAATTCGCCAGCGCGCAGTTTACGACCTTCCATGGTCTTATCTCCACTGATGGCTGCTGCGGTTCCACCTTCCACATCAGTAGAGCCGTCATAGCGGTTTTCAAACGGGATGACAACACCGCTGTCTCCCGGCGCAGCCGCCTTCTTACTTACGGTTTTCCGGAAAAGTTCTTTCTTCGTCTTCGTATTGGTGAGAACGACGTCTGCTGTCAGCGTTCCGTCACCAGCGTCATTGGTGGTGATGTCCAGCTGATACGTGTTCTCGTCATAGGTATATCCTGCTGCCTTTCCCTTTGTTTCTGCAAAGGTGTAGCTGTAAGTTTTTCCAACGTCTGACTGGGTCAGCGTCATATTCAGGTTGTTGATAAGTGTCTCTATTATGCCATCCGCTACCGCATTTTGATTTTTAAATGTTGCTCCATTCTCTGAAGAGATCGGCCACTTGTCTGCAGAGGCTTTATTTGCTGCCGTAATGCTGAACTCGAACTGACCTTCCGTCATATCGTGTCCGTATAAGGTCTTTGTCACTGCGATGCTGCAGACGTCGGAGAGCGTAAGGCTCTTGGTTGTATAGGTATTGTTGAATTCCGTCCCCGTCACACTTCCTGCTGTAGCCACCAGCTGTCCTTTTCCGTTATCGGTCACGAGAATATTGATCTCAGCTTTATGGTAATCGTAAGCAACACCTGGGATCTTATCAGAATCTTTCGGAATCACTTCTTCCACAGTATACTGATATTCTCCCGGCTGCGTAAACGTCAGCTTTCCAAAATCGAATGTCTGACTGTTTCCGCTCTCCGGCTTGCCCACCGTGATTGTCGCAGGATCAGGCATCGGAGCAGTCACACCTGACGGAGCTTTTGTATTCTCCATCTTGAACTGGAATGTATCAGAATCCTTCCATGTCCGTCCGGAGAAGATCTTTTTCAGCTGGATCTGTGCAAAATCAAACCCAACATCACCTGTTACATACGTATTGGTGAACGCAACGGATGGAGTCTCTTTCTTTGCACTCTCAAAGCGCTTCTCCTGTGGAGCTGCAATCGTTTCACCATCACTGTTTTTCAGCTGTTTTACTGTAGTCACTGTCTCCATCGTGCCGTCTGCATGATCTACAACACGAATGTCGATCTGATACTCGCTCTGATCATACGTCACGCCATCCTTCTGAATGCCTGCCTTTTCTGCATCCTCATCCTGCGGTAAATCTTCCTTCACAATATAGGTATATGTTTTCCCTGCATCAGCCTGAGTAAATTTCATATTCTGCAGTTTCTTCATAACATCTTCGACACCAGATGCTTTCGGCGAATCATTAGAAAATAATTTGTCATTATCATGCAATTTTGCTTCAGCTGCAGCTTTTTCTTCTTCAGAGCTTCCTGATGCCGCAATTCTAAACTGGAATTCCTGTTCTTTCAGGCCACGACCATTTAATGTCTTTCCAACTTCCAGTCCACCCCCTGCACTATAATCCATAGATGCACGATAAGTGTTTGTAAATGTCGCAGAATTATTTTTATAGGATACTGCTGCCTCCAACTGACCGTTATCATCTGTAACTGTCACGGTAACAGTTGCCGTATGGCGATCCCAGGTCATTCCATCACTATCCTGATCAGGAACCTGTTCTTTAATGGAGAATTCATACGTTCCTATCTTATTGAACGTCACCTTATCAAATGCAAACGCTTCCGTCTCTCCATTCTTTACTCCATTAATTGTCGTTATTGCCTGATCTGTCTTTTCATCATATCCTTCGATCACAATATCGCCACCATCAATGGCTTTTTTTGTATCCGCATCAACGCTTGAAAGTGCGAAACTAAAAGTTTCTCCATCCTTCATGTCACGTCCTTTCAGAGTTTTCGTTCCTCCCAATGCGGTGTCACCGTTAAGTTCTACGCTTGTCGCACGATAGTAATTACGGAACGCGATCGCACTATCGCCATGTTCTTTGTATAAGTCTGCGCCTACTATATCTTGAATTTGATCAGAAGATAATGGTCCTCCTGTTGAATCACACCAGGTTTGCGTTACAACAATAATCGAACCCTGACCAGATTCTTTTGGCTGTGCTGTAACAGCAAGCTTTACGATATAAACGTTTGGATCATATGTCATGCCATTAACGATGTAATGATTAGCTTCAGTGGCACCCTGTGGCATATTTTCCTGTACAGAGTAACTATATGTTTTTCCTATATCATTTACTGTAAAAGGAATCTTCTCAAATGCTACATTAATATCGGAGTTATTTACTATATAGCTGTCTTCTGTAATATTATCAGGGAATGGTGCATTATGATCCCGCTTTTTAATTGTGAACTGGAACATATTATCTGCAAGCTGTTTAGATCCCGTATGATCTATATACCGTTTAAATACATTTGGTCCTGCCATCTGCGATTCCGCTTCAAAGGTATTTGTGAAGGTCGCTGTTGTAGTATTTAGCCAGTTCTCTGCTACAGCCCCTGTATCGTCTGTAGTCTGTCTCAATCTTACGTTTGCCTGCAGCGTTCCGTTCTGATCAATAACCTTAACCTCCACGACATACTTTGCTGCTGAATATGAAATGCCTGCTTTCGAGCCCGTCACTTCCGCTAATTCATAATAGTAAGTGCCCGGCTTGTCATAGGTAATTTCACCGAATCCTTTTGTGTAATCCTCTACATCTTTATTAACAGTAATAACTTTAGTGTTTTCCCTTTCATCGCTGCCTTCTGGCATCGGCGCGTTATTAAAACCCTTCAACAGGAACTGGAATGAATCAGGAACAGATTCCCATGCATTATAGTTTTTCTTTACTTTAAAAGCTCCATCTGCCAGTTTCACGCTAGTGGCCTGATATTCATTAGTAAACGACGCTTCTGCTGTTTTACCAGATTCAATCGTTCCAGAATCACCAGTTTTCTGTTTTTCTGTATAATGTGTTTTTTTAGATTCTATCACCTTATATCCTACACCTGCATCAAGTCCATAGATTTTAATATTCTGACCACCCTTCAAAGTGAAAGTCAGCGTATCCTGATCCGATTTTGTCAGCGTGTCCGTGTCCTGATTGCCTTCCGCATCGAAAATCTGTGCTTTATATGTATTCTGTAAGGTCTTTCCTGTCGGAGCTGTTAATTTTACAGTAAAATCAAATGTATCCGCCTGATCTCCCGATGGTGCCGTATGTTCTTCTGCTGCCGTCACTGTTTTACTTACCTGTAATGCTCCTGGAACATCCTCCGAAATGCGACCATTGTTTCCCAATCGATTCAGGACATCACCACTATTCTGCTTTTCTGGATCTCCCATATAAGCTTCCCAGTCAGGATCGATTACATAAGAAGCCGTTTCTGTAGTATTACTCGTTTTTTCTTCTTTATATCCATTTAAGCTCGTTGCTCTTGGCGTGCCTTTAGGAACATATCGATAGCCATCATTGTCGCGTTTTGAATAGCCCTGAAGCAGCAAATTACTGTTTCCTGGTATTTCCACAATTCTTGTCTGCGCTTTCGTATTACCCTCTTCATAGTAAGTCCGCTGATAATAGTAGGTAGCATTTTGATCAATATCTCCGCTTGCCTGCGTTGTACATTCTTTATTGGTGTACAGCTTAGTATCTCTCTGGAAATAATAAAAATCATTGTTCTTTGCTGGAACAAAATTGGATGTTGCATCAGCAACTTTTACATCCTTTTCTGAATGCCATAAATTTGAATAGAACTGTACTTTACCATCCTTCGTATTATCGGCAATATAATTTTGCAAAGCTTCATCCGGGTTGCCTAAAGCTTCTCTAACCTCATTCTTCAGTTTTACATTGTAAAACACTCTGATCGGCGCTGTATCAGTAAGCGTGGTCGTTGCTTTTCCATCCTTGTCGATATTTACCCGGTACATCTTAATTGGTATCATAGCGGCCGGGATCTCTACCTTGACCACGTCACCCGTTGCCAGATCTTCCGATTTTGTAATGGTAATCCGAATATCATCAAGGTTTGCCCGAGGATACAATGCATTACCTCCGGAAGTCTCTGTGAATGTTACGGTTGTCTTATTACCCTCTGTTGTAGAAGTCTGCTGTTTATAACGAACTCCACCAAATACAACAGAATCCATGGAGGTAACTTCCATATACTGACCCAGAGGATCCTCAAATGTAATGTAACCACTGTTATCAGCTCCTGCTCCCATATCCACCTCAGTTGGATGTGAAGCCGTCATATGAGTAACATCCTGAATGATATTTTCAAATATAGTATTTAATTCTTCCGCATTAGTTGCAGCTTTATAATATTGCTTATCCGCACTAACCCTCTGGCCTAAATTTGTATATGTAGTTGCCTCCGGGTAATTGCTGGAAAGTGCATTCATGTATCTATTGAAATCACTTTTCGTGTCTGATGGATCAGCCCCATTAAACACACCTACTGTATACACTAATGTGTTGGCATTTGTTTCCAGTTCATTGGCTTTTGCAATAGCTGCATTGGCTACTTCGCCTTCAAAACCATCCCAAGTTGTAGGTTGCCCATCCGTAAAGAAAACCACGATTTTCTGCGCATCTTTACGAGCACTCTTTCCATGCAATAACTCACTCGCTTTTTCCATTGCATAGCCAGCTTGTGTCATACCTCCAGGCGATAAACTATTGACATTATTCTTCAGTGCATTCATATCATTAGAAAAATCACTGACGATCTGAGTATAATTATATCCTTTGCTATTTTTATCGTTCCCTATTTTATCTCTTTTCTCTCCAGCAAATTTCACCATAGAAATGTTTGTTTTTTTAGATGAATCAGTAATAGATTTATTAAACTCTTCCGTACTCGTTAAAAATCCATCGACCGCATTCTTTAATGCAGTCATTTTAGATACCTTACTCGGATGACTATAAAATTGTACCCTCTGTTCATCAGAATCTGCCGCACTAGTTTTCGGTGTTACCTTAACCGGCTGGTTATTCGCCCCGCTATAATGCCAGCCATCTTTTCTACTCCACGACACCTCTTTATATGCATCATCTACATACACATAATACGATCTATACTGATGCACTTGATTCGCATATACCCGTAAATAAGCATTGTTTGAAATTTCCTCTTCCATACTTCCAGACACATCCATTACCAACACGATATCTAATGGCGTTGTAATCTGACCTGTAATCTGTGCTGCGGAAGACATTGCTGATAATCCAACGAGAAAATCACTATTTGCATCCTTTTCAATGGTCATAGCATCCTTCCCCGTTGCTTTCGCATCCAGTGCAATATCACCGGATGACACGGATTTGTCCGTCCACACACGACCTACATCTCGTGTATCTTTTCTGCTGTTCAATTCTCCTGCAGTCACAGGATCTGCCTCTGCTGCCGCCGCTTGCCACGGGAAGAGTCCCCATACGAGGAAACCCGCCATGACGACGGCCAATGCCGACGCGGCAATTCGTTTGTTTCTTTTTCGTTTCCAAAAGTCTTTCATGTTACACGCACTCCTTTTGACGATTCAAAAAATAAGATAAGTAAAGTGATAAATCATAAAAAGAACTCTCGCCCTTTTGTTAGAGTATCTTATCACAATTTAACCCCCCCTGATCCGTTTTGGTGCGAAACGCAAAAATACGGCGTGAAATGACACTTTTGTTACAGCATCTGGAATTATTATTCATATATTGTAAACGCACAAATTAATCTACTATTTTCAGCCTCCTTTCTCCCCCTCTTACCAGTATCGCGGCAGCACGAATTCTTCGATGATCTGGCGAATGATTTCCAGACTGCGAACGTCCTCTTCGAATGTATAAATCAGGTTTTTCCACTGATAACAGCCGTGCTCCCGGTAGTCTTTCATCCGCCGGAGAGCATGCTCCCGATAGTCTTTGTCTGAATCGATGAGTCCGAAATGCTCCCAGATAATCTGGGTACCGTCGCGACAGGTGATGACGAAATCCGCGTAATAGCAACGGGTCCCGACGATGATTCCCTCATCATAAGTATACTCGATCCCGTAATCCTCCAGCGCGTCGCCGATGCTCTGCTCCGATTTGGAACGCACCAGTTCGCCGCCGTTGGTTTTGTAGATCAAATGCTCCGGGTAATAAGGATTCTTACAGTACGTCTTCTTTTTCTTTTTGAGGCGGTAATATTCACGAGGCAACTGCCGGAATCCCGGCGGGAGGCTTTGCATGATATCGTCGAAGCTGGTATTCTGGCAGTCCTTCAACACTTTATCCAGGATTTTCAGATTGTCCTGCAAAGCATCCCGCTCTTCCTGCAAATACCGCTTCAGCGCCAGCCCCTGCACCAGCTGCTGATCTCTCGTAATGCCGAATCGCTGGTCATTGAGTTTCTGGACACAATAATACTTCTGATTTTTTCGCGCGAAGATCAGATCGCCCGGCGGCAGGCTCTTCATCTGGATACGGATATCCTGCAGCCTTTCTTCATGATCCATCTTCACATGTTCTACGAAACGTTTGATGTTCTGCACGGTCATTCCCCCTTTTCTCTGTGCACGCCGGTCCCCTAGCCGGGCGTGCGGCTTTTCTGCATATGCCATCTTGTAGCCAGGCACACGGTTTTTCATTAACATATATTACCAATGTGCAGAAATCAACCTTTTTCACTACAAAAACAGAAAGCCTTCACCTATTCTCCAAATTCTTCCATATTTCTTTGAGCTGCCACTTCTTTCTGAAAAGTTGCAGAAAAACGCTGATTAAGCAGAAAAAAACAGGCGCTGCAAAGGTCATAACCCCTGCGGTGCCTGTTTTGCACAAATTAGTATTTCATTTTCGATCTCTGTCAGCAAACCAGTAAACCTTCGACATCATCGAAACGTCAAAGTTTCTGTTTTTGCAGCATCAAAGGATGCGTCTCGTAGAAAATCGTGCCGGAAAACCTCATTCTACTTCTAGTTTCTTCACTGCATCGTCGAGCCAGTGACCTTCGAAGTCTTCGATCTCGCCATTGTCACATGCTGTTGCCAGCTTCGGATCGATCGGCAGTCTGCCTAATACATCGATGCCATATTCCTTCGCAACATCAGCTACCGTACTCTTGCCGAACACATCGATTTCCTTGCCACAGTCCGGGCAAGTCAGATACGACATGTTTTCCACAAGACCCAGCACCGGAATGTCCATCATTTCTGCCATGCGAACGGCCTTGCCTACGATCATAGAAACCAGCTCCTGCGGAGAAGTCACCACGATGATGCCGTCAACCGGCAGAGACTGGAATACCGTAAGCGGAACATCACCGGTTCCCGGCGGCATATCAACGAACAGATAATCCACTTCGCCCCACAGCACATCAGTCCAGAACTGCTTTACCGTGCCTGCGATGACAGGACCTCTCCAGATGACCGGATCAGTGTCATTTTCAAGCAGATTGTTTACAGACATAGTGCCGATGTCCGTCTTCGTGCGCAGAGGGAAGATCCCCAGCTCATTAGCCGAAGCCTTTTCTGTCACGCCAAACGCCTTCGGGATGGACGGGCCCGTGATATCTGCATCCAGGATCGCAGTCTTGTAGCCCAGGCGATTCATGGAAACTGCCATGAGAGATGTCACCATGGATTTGCCGACACCACCCTTGCCGCTGACAACTGCGATGACCTTTTTGATGTCGTTAAAGCTGTTGGTTTCAGCCAGCAGACTCTGAGGCTGGCTTCCACAGCTTCCCGCCTGAGAGCAGCTTCCGCAGTTGGAATCGCAGCCGCCGCTGGAGCCGCAGCCAGAATCACCGCCACAGCCTGAGCCGCAGCCCGCTGACGTATCCTGTGTTACTTTTTCTTTATCTTCCATTTTTCCTACCTCTTTCAATGTTTTCATGCGATCTTTATATTATACCTGTTCCGCAACCGGAAAACAAGGGAGAAGCAGAAAAGTGAGCAACTATCCTTGTAGGATTACAATACATGTGTTACAACTAAATAAAGAAAAAGCGGAAACTTCAA
>ERZ857998.1375-NODE-1375-length-27957-cov-3.587915_pt1 | contig 27957 bp, 37 predicted proteins | sample MGYA00519954_ERZ857998 | MGnify/ENA primary metagenome ERZ857998 (study PRJEB31778, sample SAMEA3449424) | human gut metagenome | biome: human gut; feature: human-associated habitat; material: faeces | place: United Kingdom | collected 2010/2012 ...
CAGCCGCTGGGACGCCGCGTCCACGCCGCAGCGCCCCGCCGTCACGTATGCTTCGGGCGTTTCAAAGCGTTCGCCCGGGTTGACCGTGCGGCGCCAGCGGCCCGTCTCATCGTCCGGCAGGCCTATCGACATGCTCAGCCCTTCACCCTGACGGCGCAGTTCGCACTGCCAAGAGCTGGGGCAGGCCAGCTGTATAGCCCACGTCACGCCCGCCTTTTTGTCCTCTACCGCCGCAAACGGGAACCAGCCGCGCACGGGCATGGAGCCGATCTGAGCAAACTTTTCTATGCGCATACCATAGCCCGACCAGGACGACTCCAGATGCATGCTCTCCACGCTTTCGCTGTGCAGCCGGCCTTCGGCGCTCCACGCGCTGTGTACGCGGTGCACGGTCAGCGCGCCCACGGCGCCCGCCGGGGTGAAGGGCGTGATATTGCCCACGTTCACGCTGGTAAGCAGGTCCAGCGTCAGCGGCTCATCGGTATTGTTTTCAAACGTCGTGGATACGCGCAGCGCTTCCAGACCCGCGTGCCATGCGGCGCGGTGATAGATAGTGCGTCCGGCCGCATCCGCAATCGCAGTGATTAAAACCCACGCATACGCATTAGCATCAAGGCTTCGCTTTTCTCGGTGCTGTTTCACTGTGATGTCAAAGTCCTTGTCTGCAAGGTTGGTTAAGGCTTCAAGTTTCGCACGTGGAGCGGTGAACGTTACTTCAACCGCCCCATCAAGGCTTATTGATAACTTTGGTTTTTTGCTTTGAAATTCTATCATATGCTTAATTGTTCTTGCACGATAATATCGTTTAACATTTTTTCTTTTGCGTCTTTATAGAAGTTCTTTTTGATTTCAAACCCGTAACAACTTCTATTCATTTCCGCACACGCTCTTAATGTACTTCCGCTTCCCGCACACGGATCTATTACAACATCGCCCTCGTCCGTAAAAATTTCAATCAGTCGTTTCAACACGCTTATCGGTTTTTGCGTCGGGTGTATTTTCGGATATTCTTTTCCATCCCGTTTCCATTCAAACCAGTTGAACACCATTTTCCCGTTGTTTCTAAATTTCGGCAACTTATCACGATATAACACAACGGCATATTCGGTCGCTCCGACGATTTTCATATTTGCTTTCAAAACCTGCGCCGAAAAGTTCTTGATAAAAACCAATGGATAACTTTTCATAAGACCGTGTTTTTTGCCTTCTTCGATTACCATTGCCATTTGTTCAAACGCACAAAAGACAATCATTGCAGGCGCATCGCTACTTTTCCCTCGCTCTCCGCCTTTTTTTGGTTCTTTTTTTAAGTACCTTGTGCAAAAGTCAAAAAAATTATTTATCTTAAAATCGTTGTCGGTATCGAAAAACGACTTGCCCGCTTTATCACTTTCGCCATTCTTATTATCGCCATTCACATACCACGACGGATTGCTTGCATAAGCGTTGTTCCCTAAATTATATGGAATATCCGCTATAATAAGTTGTGCGTGAGGTATTCCGTAGCGTTTCGCGTTCTCGAAATGGTCATTATATAATTCTATCTTTGTTCTTTTTTCGTATTCCATTTTTTACACTCCCTTTATTTCTTAAAACGGCGTTCCTTCTTCTCCGCCCACGATGCGCGTTTGCGCTAAAAAATCTCTGTAAGTACACAATCTGTCTTTCAGCCACTGGCTTTTTGTCGTGCCGATAAGGTCAACTATCTCGTCGTAAGTCAGGTCTCCGACGGTCTTTCCGTTATAACGATTGTCGTACTTCAATTCCACGGTCTTGATATATCCGATGTTTTGCTCGGTAAATTCGCCCATTTCAAACACTTTGCGTTCTTCTTCGCTCCATTTATCGACTTTCGGCGTTTCGTCGGTTTTAGCCGCCTTTTTCGGCGTTTCCTTGCCGTACTCGAATATGACTTCTCCGTCGCCTATAATAACAAGTCGGTTTATCTTGCGGTCGTCGGTGTATCCGATTTCCTGCACTTTCATACTTCTAATCGTCGGAACATACGCTTCTCTTCCGTTGCGGTCAATCTTCGACACATTCCCCGCTATCCATACGAACGGCGATGTATAAAGTTCTCTGCCTATGCCCACATTCACGCACGCTCTCTTGAAACTGTCCGATGCTTCGCCTTTTTCTTTTTCGGTGTTGCTTTCCGTTCCGCAGTCCCACTTCGTTATCCATTGCTTTTTGCTCTCGTCCCAAATAGACACTCCGCAATAGATGTTGCCTTTGAGTTCCTTGTGGTCGCGTTGCCAATTCCCCGCGCCTACCGTTTCGTCCAACAAGTCCATATCTACCCTTGCATTCTTGTACAGTAAGAGCGTAAAGCCCTTTGCGCTTATCTGTCCAACACGGCACTCGATTTCGTCTTCTTTCAATGTTCTGAATTTCATTTTTTGCACTCCTTTAAGTATTCTTTCAACCGTTCTATTTCTTCACGGTCGTGTTTGTTTCGTTCTTCCCGATACTCAATGTATCGTTCAAGTCTTGCTATCTTCTCCGCCTTAACCGCATTCAATGTTTCGATAAGTTCGATAAGGTCGTCTGCGGTCGGAAGTTCGTCAGTAATCTTCAAGTCTGTCTTCACTGGGTACATATCCGCCATTGTATCCGCAATTATGGCACTCGTATTCTCCGCTTCTGTCGTCATATTCAAGGTACTCTCCGCAATAAGGGCAAACACCCTCGAATTCTGCTTCTTCCTTAATCTCTTCCTTGCAGTACTCTCGCATCTCTTTGAGTTTCGCAAGTGTGCGTTTTGCGTAGGTTTCAAAACCAAGTTCTTTAATCTCTGCAATCGCCCCGTCAAGTGCTTCAAGGAATTCCACCTTTTCGCCGTCGCTCCAATAATCATAAAGCGCGTCCGTTAATTCTGTACTCTTTACCATTTTCATTTTTCACTCCTTTTTCGTTTTCTGTTCTCGCAATGCCGAACACCACTGTGCCGTTCTTTCTCGCAAAATAGTCCGCATCGCTTAATTTCTTAAAATTACAACATACTCTCCCGCAAAACACCGTGTACATATCAGTCCTTGCTCCTGTAATAAACGTAATTGTAATACGCCTTGCGTGTCTTCGTTTCTTCCTTTTCCTTGCGCTGATACTCGGTCTTCCAAGCCTTGTAAACTTCGCAGGTGTCGTGGCACGCTTCCTTTCTGTTCGGGCAGTTATAACAACTATTTTCCGTTTTCATCGTCAACACTCCTGTACTTCTGCGGTCTTCCCATCTTGCGGTTGCGGTTTTCGATTTCTTCATCAGTCGGCAGTCTGCCGAGTTTCTTCGCCATATTATAGATAAGCGTATGACTCACGCCGTGCTTTTTTGCTAATTCTCTCGCGTTCATATTTTTCTCCTTTGCGGGGATTTGCCGCCCCGCTCGGCTTTTACTTTATTGAAAAACAATGTCTGTATCGTGAATGAAACCTTGATATGTTTTATGTTCGATTTCGTATTTCGGTCTATACCCGCTTTCCGAAACTCTGTTCAGCAACTCAACTATTTTTTTCTGTTCAGTTTCTTTGTCATAATTTCTTGTGTATGTGTAGGCTCTAACTCTCAGCTTCCCTGTTTTGCTTTGGAAGTAAACGGTGAAACCTTTAATTGCCTTCTTGATTTCTGTTGCTTCTTGTTTTGTCATTTTTAACTCCTTTCGGCTTGCGCCTTTCTTAATCTTTACAATTACATTATACCCCCGCCCCGTCCTATTGTCAATAGTTTTTTCAAAGTTTTTTCAAAAATTTTTCGCACAAAAAAACACACCCGTTATCGAGTGCATTTTTCAAGTTCCTTTTCGTATCTGTGCCGAGCCTTTTCTTCCGTGTAGTATATAGCAGTGTAGATTTGGTTATCTTCCATAAAATAGACCGCCCATTTGCTTTCTCCGATTTTCCGCATCGACGGAATTGCCACAATCACCCTGCCGTCATTCGCTCTTATCATTCCCATTTTTCTTCTTCTCCTTCCATTTGTCAAAGTAGTGATAGCAATGTATCATTCCAACGCACCCGAGTATATCAACAAGTCCGCATTGCGCGTATAATAGATACTTTGTTTGTTGCGCCGATAAACGCCCTATGCACGCTATAAGACCTATGTTCGCCACAACTATCAATGTGATTACAATCGCTATTCCTAACGCCTGTATCGCCCGATTACGGTATTCTTTCCACTTTTCATCGAAGTCAGTCATTGTTCGCCAACATCGGAAACACTATCAGCAGCGTTATCCCGATTAATATCATCGTTATCATATTCATTGACAATCTCTCGACACATATTGATTGCTTCCGACGACGAGAAGCGTGCTTTCCCCGTCCAATTTGCCGTAATGTTAGAATGTAGTTCCTGCAATAGTTCGTTCGCTCTTGATTTACTCATTATATCATACTCCCGTGATTTTGTAAAGTCCTTTTTTGTCAGCCGAGAAAGGGCGGTTTCCCGACAAGGGTGTTATTTTATTACGTTGTTGTTTTTTTATTTACGCCGTTCCCGCCCAAACGGTGCATTGCTTATCTATTGAGTTTATAATTATATAACCCACTCTCAATGAGCCTTGTCATAAGTCTTTTTATCATAATCGGCGGAACGCTCATACCACATATATATTTAGGTTTTTGCCCGCAATAATTATAATCTTGTGGGAATGTTTGTGCATTTATGATTTCATTTTGGTTAATTTTCGCTCCCCAATTCTCAATCCATATATCGCTTCCCCCTGCGATAATTGTAGGACATATTTTGTTTCTGTAAACAATACGTTCGGTAAAATATGTATATTTATTGTATAACCTCATCATTGTATCTTTAAGAAGTTTATCTTCTTCATTTGACAGTTTTGCAACTTCTGCTATTTTGCCACTCTCAACAGTATGCTGTCCTGTCATAATATCCCCATAGGTAATCGGCTCATAATTGAATGTAAGGTCAATATTCGACAAGTCAAAATCAAGTCTTGTTGCGACGAAAAACACTCTATGTCTTGTTTGCGGAACGCCCATATCTTCGCCCTTTAACAGCCAATGCCACACCGTATATCCTATCTCTTTGAATTTGGAATATATTTTTTCAACATATTTATATGCATTGCCCAATAATAGTCCCTCAACATTTTCCATAATTACTGTTTTCGGACGAAGTTTTGCGACCGTATCAATGAATACGAAAGATAAATCATCAAGAGTTTGTTCGGCTTGTCCCTCTCTGAATTTCTTTTTCTTTCCCCAACTATCTTCTCTTTCGCCAGCCATTGAGAACGTTGTACAAGGCGGTGAGCCGTCAAGTATATCAAGGTTGAAAAGTTCTTCGGGCAAATCTTCCAGTTCGTTGAATTTGCGAATATCCATAAGATAGTTATATTTAGGCTTATGATTTGCAACATATACGTCGTTCATCTTCTTGTCTATTTCGCAACAACCGAGAACGTCAACTCCACATAATTTATATCCCATTGTCGAGCCGCCGCCACACGCAAAGCACGAGAATGCAGTAAGCCCGTTTTTTTCGGGATAATCGGTCGCCATATTCCATTTCCAATCGGTAGATTTGATTGCATTATAATCGGTAAGTGTTTCGTCAATATCCCATAATGCTACTTGTTCGTTCATTCTTTCACTCCTTATAAATCGGCTTAACGCCAATTCTCCCCCTTGACTTCAATCTGCTCGTTCATTTCCCTTATGCGGTCGATTGTCGCACGGTCGTAGTGTTTTGCTAACAAGTCCATAAGCGTGTAGTTCGACGAGAATATCATCGGTCGCATCGCGTTGTAACGGTCGTTTATGAGATTGAACACTTTTTGTTGCAGCCACCCGTCCGAGCCGTTCTTCCACACTAACTCTTTGCCGAAATCGTCTATAAACAGGAAGTCGCAATTTCGCACTTGATTGAGTTCGGTCGTGTCGTTCGTCAGAATAAGGTCGGCAATTCGGCTTATGTTCGTAAACTTGACCTTAAAGCCTTGCTCCAACAGTTCGTTCGCCATACACGCCGTTAAGTGCGTTTTCCCGACACCGACAGCCCCGCTGATATAAACACCTTTGCCGTCATAGCAGTTCTTTTGTGCGTTAAGACAATAATCGACACACTTGTCATACGCCTTTTTCAGTTCGGGGTTGTCCGTTCTTGTGTTCATGAACGACACCGTCGAATATCTTTCGTCCATAAGCGAGATTTCCTTTAACTGTGCAATCTTTTGCTTTCTCGCCCATTCTTTCTCGACGTTCTCCAACTTCCGATGCGCCATATCACGGCACTGACAAGCGATATGTATCAGCGTTCCGTCGTCGTTCACAAAGTCAGGAAACACCCTTATCGTGTTGCAGTTCGCGCAATAAATCACGCCGTCCCGCAAAACTTCGTCGTCTGCAAGTTTATAGTTCCTTAATGCCTTAAAATACAATTCTTTACTTCTTTTCATAATCGCTCCTTAACAGCATTTCAATGCTTTTTCGTAACTTATGTTTAGTTGTTTCGCAAATTCTTCAACTTGCGCTCTTGTGTATTTGCCTTTAATCAGTTCTTCTTTCGGCGCAACTTGCTCGCCATTCGCTTTTTGTTTTTGCCGTTGCTCTTTAAGCCCATTAAAAGCCCACTTTCTTATAGCCAAGTAATCACTCTTTGCCGTATAACCCTTATAAGCCCGATATTCGCTATAAAAGTCTATCGCTTCCTTTCCGTCGGTCATTCCGATAAGCGTGTTGTATTCTTTTTCAGTCAACAAAACATTCTTATATTGCCCATACTTATGTTTTGGAGCAGGCGACGACGGCTTGTCCGTCGGGCTTTCTTTTTCTACATTTATGTCTTTTTCTTTTATATCTTTAATATCTATCTCTTTATCTCTTAATCTCTTTATCTCTATATCTGGTGGAAAATTTTCCACCTTTGTTCCACCTTGTTTTCCACTTTGCCTATTTGCGATTTGAATTTGCTTCTTTTCGGCGGAAATTGTTTGACTTCCTCTAAGCCTGTCGAAATTCGTAATTTGCAATATACCGTCTTGCTGTTCATAGACAAGTCCGAGTTTCTTGTAGAGTTCCAAAGCCACCCGAACGGTGTCAATATCAAAGTGTTTACAATCTCTTTGTATCTTTTCAACATCGTAGGGGACAATGATTTCACCGATTTGTCTTGCAAGTAAGCCGTTTGAGTTTACCGATTTTAAGCAAAGCATCTGATACAGGACAACATAGTTTGCGCCGTTCTTTTGCGAAAGTAAAAAATCAACCGTGTCGCTTGTCAAAAAATGGTCGGTAAGTTTTATCCAATAATACCTTTGTTTGTTATATTCTGCCATAATACTCCTTTTATCCATAAAAAAAACCACTTAAACTTCCCTTAAAGTGATGGATAGGGTTGTTTAAGCGGTTATGGATAACCGATATTCAGTTGCCGATACTCAATGCCATCACCCACCAAATATCGATTACTCTTATATCATACACCACTTTCTTGCATTTGTCAATACTTTTGTTGCAATTTTTTTATAAATTTTTTGCTTGACTTTTTGCGGACAATCGCTTATAATCAAATTATCATTTAAGTTTCCCCCTTTGTTTTAGGCGATGATGTGGCAACACTTTGTCGCCTTTAATCTATAAAACTATGAACGAGAACGTTATTGTAACCGACAAAAAGAAAATCGAAGAAATAAAAGAAGCGTTGAAAACGACGGGACATTTTGACATAAAACCCGCCGCGCCTGATAAATTGCCTGAAAACGCAAAAAAAATATGGTTTGGTATTGACAAGCCTTAATCACTATGCTATAATACCATTGTCGCCACACGAACGACTGACATCATTTTTACACTCCGATTTGGAAAGCAAAGCCCCCGACGAAATGCCGAGGGTTTTGTCTTTTAGTTAGCAAGTTTTTCCGCTTCAATATCAATCGTTGACGATATAAGTTTTCCGACGAACGCTCCCGCTTTTACGGGCTGTGCGCTCCCAAAGGTGTCGTCAAAAGTCCGCTTGATAGGGTTATTAGACTTTTCTTTCGCTCTTTCGACTTCAAGGTCTTTGATTACTTCCACGCCCAAGTTCGCAACGCCGTTGACTTTGTTGTTCATCTTGTACCTAAACTGCGAGAATATCTTTAACTTGCGCTTTAAGGTCTGTTTCGTTCTCTCGTTCATCGCACAACCGAAACAAATTCCCGAATAGATTGAGATTAAAATCGTTACGCACTGAAAGATAAGCGGGATAATCATACCTTTATTAAAGTCGTTCCACGAGTACAGTAATTGCCCCGAGAACGCCCCAAACGCAACGAGTGATAAAATCTTCCAACCGAATTTTTGTGCGCCGTAGCGGGCTTTGTGCGACCTTAAATCGCTCTCGTCATCGTTCGGTGATACATCGTTCGCGCCACTCACCATTTGGCTGAAAGTTATCTTGTGATACTTGACTTTTTGTCCGCTTTCCCACAGTTCTTCTGCCGAAACGGTCAACGCATTGTTTATTCTTTCAAGCCTTTTCGGTGTTCCCCACTTTTTGAAACGACTTGCGAAACGGAGTTTTTTCTTCCATTTGTGGATATAGTTCTTATACTTGTTTGCTTTGTTCAAGTTCTCGATGTAGGTTTCAAGGTCGGCGGTTTCGTAGTTCGCCATAATGGTCTGATAATGCGTGTCTAACGCGTTCAGTCGGTCGTTTATATCCTTGTCTTTGGCGAGCATTATGTTTTCGGTTACGTTCGCGATTGAGAACATCAACAAGAACGTAGCGACCGCCATAACCGATTTTTGTATCCAAAAGTCTTTTCCCGATACTTGCGTTTCGATACCTTTGAAGATAAAGAAACTCGACAAAATCAACGCCGTCGTGATACACACCGCTATTGCCGCGTTAATGGTTATTCGACTACCAACAAGCACTACTCTCTTTTTCTCGCTACTCATTCAGTCTCACCGTCCTTTTTGATTGTCGCGACTTCCCTTAAATGAACGGTAAGACAATGCAAGCACATTTTGCCGAACACGCTCGCCGCAATGATTTCGATAATGAGTTCCAACTTTTCGATTGCATCGCGGAACGCCGACAAAACAGCCAACGCCATAAGAAGATAGAACATAATCGGAATGTAGGTTATGTTAGACACGACCTTTTCTTCTTTCGCCACGGTCTTGACTAACAGTTCCGACGGATTATCCGCGACCTTTAAGTCTGCTTTGTGTTGGTAGTACCCTTTAAGATACTCGTCGTACTTTGACTTAAAAATGCCGTAGATTATAGCGCAAAGAATAGCAAGGCTGATAAGCGTCCAAAAGAAACCTTTTGAGTTCGCGCTCATCGTGTATTGCAATGTGTCGGTGTACGAGTAAATAGCATAGCCCGCAGTCGGCGCGATAAGCACAATGTACTCCATTATTGCCGACATTATGGTTTTCGGGTTTCGTTTCATACTCTCACCCCCTTAATACAAGGGCGTATTTTCGTTTTCTGCCACTTTTTCTATTTTGACGATAGGTTTATCGACTTTCGGTGCTTCGACAGCCACAAGCCCGTTTTCGCCGTCCGCAAGGTCATTCATACTTGCTTTGAGTTCGTCCCTTGCACTCGTGGATATAGTCTTAAAGTCTGAAACAGCGTTTGCGATTGCTTTTTGCGATTTTACAAGTTGTTTGCAAGCCTTTACAAGTTCGCCGTTGACTTTTTCTACTTCCGTAAGTCTGTTACGCGTTGCCTTGTCGATTTCGGACGACATATTGATTTCGATACTGCCGTTGGTTTTATCGACGATAGCGTTTGCGATTGCTTCATAATCAGATTGATTGAGTTTGACGGGTTTTTTCCTTGCGACAAAAGTCGTGATGATTTTTGCGATGCCAGCAAGTCCGCCGAGAGCGGTGAACGCCGCCATAAGCCATTTGCCGCCCACTGCCGCGATGTTGCGAAGTTGGTCGATTTGCTCTGCTGTAAGTGATAAAGTTACCATAAAAACTCCTTTGCCCGTGCCGTTGCTACCCGACGAGAGCGTTAAGATTTTTGAGCGGTAGCACGCTTAAAATTCGCCTTGTTCAACCGCGTTGTACAGTTTTTGGATATCTTCTTGCTGTTTGTTCGCGGTGTCGATGACTTGATTTATCTTTGATACAAGTTCGTTGTAATTTGCCATAAGCAGGTCGTATTTCGCCTTTACTTCGTCGAGTTCAGCAAAGCCCTTGTAGCCGTTGTCTATAAGAGCGATGATGATAGGCTCGACCGTGTATGTTACGACGATTTTACCGCAATACAAAAGGCTGACCGTAACTTCAAGTGTACCCGCCTGCAAGAGTTCGTTCGGCACTTCATAGGAAGATACGGCGTTAAGCCTGTATTTTGCCGATTTGTCGCCGTTTTTGAGTTCGATATAATAGTCCGTCAGCGGTGTGGCGCACGAGAAGTTTAAGACAAGTTTTTCGTTGTCTGCCAAAATGAACGGCTCTCGCTTGTTCAGCCTGCCGATGTTCCCGATAAGTTTAATGTTCAGTTCCATAGATTACTCCTTGTTCTCGACAATGCCCGTCAGTTCGGTGTACAATGCCGTAAGTTTAGCGATATGATTGAGTTCGTCGGAGATGATTTCCGCTATCACGGGAGCGCATTTGTCGCCCGTTTCCGCGTCAAGGGCATAGATTTCCGCGAGTTCGCGGTTGTAGTCCTTTAACGCTTCCGCTTCGCCCTCGATACCCTCTTGTATTAGTTTGCCGATAAGTAAGATTTTTTCTTCCATAATTTACTCCTTGTATTAGCGATATACTTCTACTTTGGTAAAAGTTATTCGGTTTTCTGTGCTTGTAGTATCGTTGTCTCCAAAATGAACATCTTGTATTCCCGATGCATTTATCATATATCCACTTGTCGTTTTAAGTTTGAATGTTTTTGCCGTACTTGTGCTATCGTAAGATGTTATTCCACAATCAAATTGAATAATATTGTAATATATTGAATTTGCCACTCCGTTACTTGTACCTAACATAGTTTGAGAACAAACAAGGTTTTCAGCATCGATTGCCCAAGTTATAAATTCTTGCCCCTTTATTGTAATTTTATACAATTTCCCTGCTTGTATTGCTTCGCTCAATTCCGCTTTTATGACAGGCGTGCTGCTTTCGTATATGGTATGCCATTGCGGAACATTTGCGGCATCTGTAATATTTACAAGTTCAAAAAGTCCTTCCGTATCAGTCCCGACAATTTCAAGGCTGTAAGGTATTATAGCATTCGGAACGCTCGGTGCGGTTAGTGTTATACTTCCGTTCGTCTTTTCTCCTGCGGCGATTTTCTCACTCGTGTTCGTGTACATTGTAGCCGCTGAATTGACCTTGATTGCGCTGTCGGAAATGGCTGCTTGTATAGTTTTAGCAAGACCTTCGCCGACGAAACTTGTGATTATGAAACTTGTCGTTATCGTTGCCAAGCCATTTACCATACACATCGAACCTGTTCCGGGCTCCATTGTTGATACATTCACTCCATCATAGATAACCACTTCTATGTCATTTGTAATTGCAAAATCAAGACTTACAATACCACTATACTCTTCCGATGTTACTGTTGCGGTATAAGTTTGTCCGTCGGCAACAATGGTTATTGTATAGTTATTTCCCCCGACAAGTCCGATGTTTGTTGATTGCGATTTAGTTTTTATTCCACTGCCTTCTGCCCATTCCATAGCGTTGCTCCCGACAAAATACGGTTGTTTCGCTACTTCCTGCCAATCGTTCGGTGCAAGTGTTGATTTTATAGCCTTGTAGGAAGCGGCACCACCGCCGCCCCCGCCTTGTTGTTGACTGTTACTTATTCCGTACATATGTTTATCTCCTTTTAGTTTATTTTACGGTATTTGAAGCCCGAAAATGACGGAGTTGTTTGTGTCCAAGAGCCGTCCTTGACTTGTATCATAGTAATATGCGTTGACAACACACCGTTTTCCGCAACCGTCAGGTATCTTTCGGCAATAATCGCGGTGCCGCTGGAAGTAACACTCGCGGTCGTCGAAGGTATTCCGTTTGCCCCTGTCGAGCCGTCCCAATAAATAATTGACTGAACACCATAATTCTCACCAAATAACACCTGATAAGTTCCTGCTTCTGTTAAAGTCGCCGTTTCACCCGTTACATCTACCCATTCGCCAGCACTCGGTATATCCGCGGCGGTAATAAACCCGCTGTCGTTCGTGAGTTGACTTGTTTTGGTAGGCACTGCGGGCACATAAGCGTTTATGACCTCGAAAAGCCCCTCGGCACTTGTCTGTTCCACTTCGTATTCGTAAGGTATTGCTGTGGTCGGCACGGTATCACGGATAACCTGAATACTGCCCGCTGCTTTGCTATACGCCTTTACGCCGCCCGCATCGGTTAAGTACATTTTGACCGAAGTGTTTGCGGTTATATCGGCGTCGGAGATGGCATAGGCATACATTGCGTTCAAAGCGTACAATTCTGGCGTTGTCCAATAAGAACTGCCTCCGCCTCGATATAAATTTCCGCTTTCGTCAATAAAAAGTGTATATTTTTCGGACGTTAAGTCTGGGTTCGGAAATTCTATCGTACGATATTTTTTTCCGTTTATTGTTGATATATAAGAGGCAGTTGAAGTTGAAGTCTTTGTGCCATATTTTTTAACTTGCCAGTTTCCAGTATAGTTAAAATAACTACTATCGATTTTTTTGTTAAGAGAAGAGAGTTGTGTTTCTTCTTGTTTTATGTGTAGTTCAATATTCGAAGTTATTAAATTAGGGTTTGTCGTACTCCACCCACTCGTAGGCAACTCCCCGCTCGCTTTCTTATAAGTAACGGGTAAACTCGTCGGTATATCGCCTTTTCTCGCAACTTCATCGCCAACAATTTCAACTGCTCCACACATCATAGCAGTACCGCTACCGTTTGACGCCAACGCCGCTGTGAATGTTCTTTCGCCTGCTCCACTGCTATCAACAAACGTTCCAAGTCGAGGCTGTTTCGAAGCCTGTGGCAGTGAATAATAGCCTAACGTTGACGGAGTGTACGTCCAATCTCCGTTAGGCGAAGATGAAAGCCAACTTACACTCGACGCGCCCCAAATAACCATATTCGCTGTAACAGGCTTTGTTGACGAAATAGATTTAATACTCGTTCCTGTCTTTTCGCAAGATTGAATATAACTAATTGAAACGGCATTGCTCAATCGCACAAGGTTAGTATATATTCTTGCCGCCGTTGCTTGTGTAACAGTTAATGTTTCGCTGGTAGAAGTTGCTCTTTTGTACGCAAAAGACAATGTTTGATTTGTTGATGTTTCAACCGCAGGTATTGTTCTCAATAACGTCCAACCCGTCGGTAAAGTCAATGCACTTCTTACAATAATCTGTGCCAAAATCAAATCACCGATTTCGCAAGTTATCGTCGTATCAAGCGTTGTCGCGCTGTCAACGTCATTACAAACAACATTTTGCACAATGGGAAGATTGTTTACAAACCCGCTGTCGTTTTCGAGTTGACTTGTCTTTGTAGGCGCTGCGATTGTTACCGCACCCGTTTGTCCGTTCACGCTCGTTACACCAACGTAATGATTTAACACCGTAAACTGCCCACTTGCGTTGGTCTGTTTTACTTTATAAGTGTACGGGATATTGTTTGTCGGAATGCTGTCGCGAACAACAGTTATCGCACCTGCTCCAATCGAGAGTGCTCTAACCCCGCCTTCGTCCGTAAGTTCCATTAAAACGTCGCTATTGACAATTATATCTGTGTCAGAGATAGTGTAATTATATTCTGTTTCGTCGGCAAACCCCAATTTTACAACATATAAATTATTACTCCACGACAACTCGTCAATGCCTTCACCGTATATCCTACCATCTCGCATTACAAAAATTCCTTTTAACGAATTTCCAGCGTCAGAATATTTAAGTCCATCCTCTGTTTTTTGTGTGTCTTCCGCAAAAAACGTATATACCCCTTGTTTTGCCCACGTTGAAGCATTACTATTATATGCGTCCTGCATACTCGTTGTGCTCTGTTTTAATGTAACACCTATGTCTGATGACCAACACTTATCAGCGAACGCTTTGTTAGTTGTTATTAGCGTACCACTGGATGCCGAGCAAGATTTTTCCCCTTGCCAATATGCTCTAAATGCGCCTACTACCCAGCCCGTAGTCGGCAAACTTCCTTTCTTAATCGCGCTCGCTTCCTGCGGTAACGCCTCGGGGATAGTCCCTTTCGCACCGATTTTCAAAACGCCGTTGACTTCTTTCGCGGTCATCGTAGTTTCGTCGAACGCTATTTCAACCGCCGTAGAGCCGTCAAAAGTCTTTTGCACTTCCGTTCCGTTGTCTTGTCCGCTGATTGTAAGCGTATTTTTCGTTTTTCCTGTCGCAACAAAAGTCGCTTGCCAATGCGTAGTGTCTTGTTCGGGACTTGTGGTCGAAGTGATACCCTCGATACACACAAATTGTCCGTTGTCGGTATAAACAAGGTCGTCGATTGCATAGGTCGTGCTTGCAACCCATTTGCCGCGATTGTTATATCCGCCGCCTTGCATACTTGCCCCGTGTACATTCGGCGCAAAAGTAACGACTGTCGGAAGCGTGATAGCAGTATTGACTTTGCTGTAAATGTAAACCCCTTTGTCGCCCGCTTTACAAATCGGCGCATAGTTCCCGCTCGTCGCTTCGGTCAGCCCGAACACCACTTGCGGAATAGACGAGAAGTTTACAAAGTCCGAAAGAATAATCTTCGCTTCATACGCAAAATCTGCAAACTCCGTACTCGCAACCCAATCGCTCGCCGCAACAGTCATATTTTGCCACGCAACCGTGCAAGGCTTGCCGTCGCTTTCAAGATACGCAAACTTGTAATACCCGACTTGCACAAGGGTATTTTCCACAAGGTCATCGTTGAACGCGTCGTTCGTCGTGTAGTTATATGCCACACTATTTTGCTCAACCGCCGCCACCCATAAATCAGGCACGCCCGTTTCCACAATATAGACATTATCGCCCACTTTGAGTTGCGTGTTACTATACCCGTTTAACGCCGTTATTGCCGCTTGTAAGGTCGCAAAACCGATTGCCCGCTGACTTCCTTGCGCGATAGCCTTTGCTTCGTCTGCGGTCGCGTTTGCGGCGTTTGCAGTGTCTACCGCATTGTTCGCGTTCGTTTCAGCGGTCTGCGCGGTGGTCTTTGCTTCGTTTGCCGTGGCGACTGCACCATTAGCCGTTGCGACAGGGTCGTTTGCCAAAGTTGTGGCGTTGTCCGCGTGATTATCCACTTCATTGATTGCACCCACAAGCGTAGCCTTTTCGTCCGTTGTAAGCGCAGAAAGATTGCCTATTTCGGCTTTATTCGCATCGGCGTGTTGGTCGACTTCGTTGATTGCGCCTACAATAGTGGTCTTTTCGTCAGTGGTAAGAGTGGAAAGGTCTCCTATTTCGGACTTGTTCGCATCGGCGTGTGCATCGACTTCGTTTATAGCCTTAACAAGGTCGTCTTTTGCATCGGTCGTAAGTTCTTGCAAAGTGCCGATGTTATTAAAGTTCGTTGTTATTTGCGCTTGCAAAACGGCGTGAGCGTCGTTGTTCGCTTGTTCATATTGCGAATAATATTCTTCCGCTTCTTCACCGATATTGTCCAAAACGTGAGCCGTGTTTATAGCAATCGCTTTGACCTTTTGACTGATAACCTTTTTCACGCCGCCCGTTTCTGATAAGGTCGCTTCGATAAATTGTGCGGAAATTTCCAACGCGCCTTTTTTGTACAAAACTCCGTCCGTGTTCGTGATTTCATACTCGAAGAAACTTTTCCCCGTCGCATCGGTTTTCGGACTTGCCATAAGGTGTTGGATAACATCGCCATCTGCACGCCTAAACGCCACCGTAACATAACTCGGCTCGGTGTTGCGATAGATAACGCTCGTATCGTCCATTTTGTCGATAACATCGCCGTTTGCGTTCGTTACAAAATAATATCTTATGTAATTGCTACTGTCGTTCGCAACAAAAGTATTATCTTCTACTTTAACGCATTTGTATTCTTTGTTCAAGTAAACTTTCATACGCTTTTTTGCTCCTTGTTTTATTCTTCGTCATAGAGTGCCACACAATTATATTGCGGCAAGGCTGTGCTGCTTGTTCTGCTTAATTTCTCGACCGCCAAATAAATGTTTCCGTTGTCGTCTGCGATTATACAATTATTATACTCCGTATTGTCGTTTTTTACAACTAAAAACGCCGTTTTTTCTGCCCAGTATTTAACTTCTAAAAAGTCCTGTGTTTCGCCCATAAGCGTTCCGTCGCTCGCATTAAACACTTGTATATTTCCGTCAAAGTATTTCGCCGCGCAATCTTTGTACAGTTTCAGTTTCGGACGGGTTCCAAATTCAAAAGCATAGTTATCTTTAATCAACGCGTCGCCAATTCTCAATTTGCCTATACTTGTAAATTTTTTCGTGTCTTGCACAAAACTATAAATTTTCTGCAATGTGATACTTTCTGCACGGTCTTTCGTGTAAGACAAATTATCGTTGCTTATTCCGATAAAGTTATCACTGCTCCCCAAAACAGGGCGTTCTTTAATGCTTTCAAAATTAAACCCTGCTGTGTTCCCAACCGCAATATCGAAAAACCCAAAACACGCACCGTTGCTGTTGACATACGGATTTTGGCAAGCCTTGTTGCCGCCTACCCACTTGAAAACATTTCTTTTTGCGACGAACGATAACCCAGCGCTGTAATTGTCGTAAAACCTTGCGATAAAGTTTATCGTGTTTCCCGCACCAAACCCAACAATCGGCAACACAAACGTCTTTCCCGACGCCGTTACTTTCATAAGCATTAACTCCGTCATTCCCGACGGTTTTGTGTTTACCAACCTTTGAATTAAATATGCGCTTAAAAAGTTTCTGTCGGTAACTTCCGTTGTGTTCGGCAAATATATAAAATTTCTATTATTGAACGCTATGCGCTGTCTTATCGGCAATGTCGAACGGTAGCCCGTAAGCGGTATTTGATATATTCTCTTTTCGCGCGCAAGCCCGATTTTTTCCGCAAGATTGTTATAACCTTTCGTCATAGAATAGCGCACTTTATACCAATTCTTATCTTCCGTATCGCTATAATGTGCCTTGCTCATTATCTGCATTTCGGTCTTATAAACAACGTAATCACCGACCTTGTCTAACGGCTCTAACACATCTCCGCGCCCGTAAACATTCGTGTCGATAGAAAGTTCGTCGTTTCCTATTCTTTGCGCCTTACCGACTAAATTGCGCCCGTATCGTGTTAAATCAATAACGTTGTCAGACTGCCCGTCGTTTATTGACAACAACGAAACATTATAATCAACTTGCTTTGTGCTTTTGGTCGCTTCCAACACCACCCCGTCCAAAAACGGAGCGTAAGATGCGAAAAAAATCCACTTGTCAACCGCGAACGGATGTGAACTCGCTATTACGGTTGTAAACCCTGTGATTTGACAATCCGCCCCGCCTAAAAGACTTACTCTGTTTCGGTCGATATACCTGAATATCGCTTTTTCAGCCGTCGTATCAAAAACATTAGTCGTGAACACGATATCTTTGAACGTCCTTGAAACGTCTACCGTGTCCGCGCCTTGCTCATAATACAGCGTGTTGTCTTTGACGTAGTTCGTCATTGTCGGAGTGTTCGCGGGCAAAGTGTCCCAAAATTCTTTGTCAACGAGTAAATCTTCCGAGTTCCCGTTAAAATCTTTACTGTCAATTAAATCAATCGGATAGTTGATTGTTATTTGTTTATTCTTTTCCTCGCCGCCTTGCGTATAAGTAACTTCAAGCAACATTTCGTCTTTATATGCAAGCGCAAAGGACTTAAAATACTCAACCGCAAACGGTGTTGATATAACTTTATCGTTCGTTGTCGCGGTGTTCAGCGTGGACTTAAAACTGTCTATTGTGTAAACCAAAGACTGCGGCGTTGCGTTGCTCACTTTCGACATAACTTTCCCGCAAAAATTGTCTATGTTATTTTGCCAAAAAGTCCCAAGTCTATTTGCAACTTCCGTCTTGTCGGTGGTCTTGTTCATATCCATAACCCCGACTTTAATTATATAATTATTCGTTATATCCGTAACTACTACTCTTGCGTTTATCGTGCTGAAAAGGTCATCGAAGATTTCCCTTGCCGTTGCGTTTTCGTTTACATAATCTTCCGATTGCTGATTTGCAAGCATCGCAACTAAATTGTCGTCCGCAACCAGTTTGAAAAAGTAATTCGGTTCGCCCGTATTGTAATGGTCAATATATTTGCCGTAAATAAGCGTGTCCAAGTTTTCAATCGCCGTACTAACTTGCGTTGCTAACGTCGTTCTCGCCGTTGATACGAAATGTAAATTAGTAAACTTTTCGAGTATTTTCGTCAATTCAACCAAAGACAACGTATGAACAAACTTGCCCGCCGCCTTTGCGTAAGGCTCAACCGTGTCAGCACCGACAAGCATTTTAACGCTATCAATTTCCGTTCCGTCGCCTTTCTCAAAAACAATCGTTGCAATCGCCGTGTTTTCATACGGTTCGCTTGTGTCCGTAACAATTCTAACCGTCGCACTGTCCAAAGTGTCATCGGCAACCCACGTCATAGTTCCGCCAGCCAGCGGTTCAAAAGTCTTTAATATTTGATGTGTCCAGAGTTTGAGTTTCATCTCCTGCCCCCGCTGCTTAAAATACCGCCTACTCTTTCGCGCAACACCTGCGCTTCTTGATTTGCTTTCGTTCTCTCGATATAGTTATCGACTGCTTTTTTCGCAATGACAACGCCCGCAATAATACTCCCTTTGACGGGCGATACCAATATGCCGCCGATAAGCCCCGTAAGTTCTATGCTCTCATTTATCCACGCTTGCCCGACATAATCGCCTGTTAGATTGCCATAATTTGACGTTGCCCATTGAAACGCTTGCTTGCCGATATACACGCCGACAAGTTTCGCCGCACTACTTCCCGACTTCGCTTCTTCCTGTTGTTTCTTTGCGGTTTTTTCGGGCGACGTGCTTCCCGCAATTTGACCGCCCGTTTGTTCGTCCGAAGTTTCAATATTATGGTCGATGTAAATGTGATAATCTTTACTCATCTTATCAAAGTTAAAGTGTACGACTTAACGCCGTTTTCGTACGCCTTTTCAAGCGTATAGTCGGTCATTTCGACCGTTTCGCCGTCTATAATCAAAGACAGCGTTTTGTTGTAAATACTACCCGCTTTGCCGTTAAATGACCTATCTAACAACTCCGCCAAAGTGTCATTTTCCGTTGCTTGAATATTCAAAATGTAAGTCGTAGTCAAAACAGCGTTTTCTCTCGTTGCCCTGATATGACCTTCCTGTTGAAAAACAACGGAGTTCGGGTTTTCCGAAAAGTTATAACGGAACAATCCTTTTATTTCGTATTCGGTCGTGTCGACTTTCAGTTTCAGCGTGTCCGTTCCGAGTTTCACATTGTCGCTGTAAATCGCCGTTATAAACCATTGTATCGTGATATAACCGAAAGTTTCGGTGAAACCGTCGTCGTCTATGCTTTCCGTCGGAATATCGTACATTCCCGCCACAAAAGGCTTGTTGATGTTCAACTGCATATTGTAAGACTTTTCGTCGCCCGCAAGCACCGCATATTCGGCGTTGTACTTATCTGTAAAGTCGTCTATCGCCTTGTATATATCAGCCTTGCGGTTCTCGTCGCAAAGTATTTTAATCGACAACTGCTCCGTCGTGAACGACACTTTCGGGATATTTGTCTGACTTGCGTTCGTTGTGGACAACACAATCACGACCGCTTTCGGGTTTTTCTTGAACGGCTCAAAATACAAGTCTTGCGCCGCGTCAACTTCTTGTTCGTAAACAACGCTCAAATCGGTCGCCACATTCACCGTTTCCGACAAACTATCAGCAAACTCCTTTTCTATAAACTGTAAAAACAAATCTTCAAACATTCTTTCGCTTTCTCCTTATCTCCGCTTGCCTCGTTGCCGTTTGTTTTTGTAAATCGTCCATAAGGTCATTAAAATCGTCTATTGTCATTCCCGAATAAACTTGCCTTATAAGCGGCAAAGCCTTTTCGATGCCCCGTTCTATCCAACCTTGATTCGGGTTTTGCTTTCCGCCCCATTTCGGGCTTATCCACGGCTCGTTTGTGTAAACCGCATATTCGCCCAAAACCTTGCTTGTGTCGTGTCCGATTTCGACGCACATACTGCCGTTACTTATTTTAACTCGTATGCCGTTTCGTTCAAGGTTTCCCGTCCTATACGGACACACCGATTTTAACGCCATTACAAGCACATTGTACGCCATAATATCCCGATTGTTCATTTTAGATAAAGCACCGTTAAAAAGCCGTTGTACGCCGTTCTCGTCCGTTTCGTTGCCGTGTTCTGCACCGTGTACCTATGTTTATTATAAATAACCATATCGCCCGCCTGTATTTCTCTTGCGCTCGGCGTGTCGCTTTCAAGCACCAAAGTCCAGTCGTGCGACGTTACTCCGTCCGTCGGGTTCGCGTCAAAACGAGTTGCGCCCGTTTCAATCACCCGAATAGACTTATCGGCAACTTCCGTTCCCGTTTTGTCTTTGTTATAAGTCCCTTTTCGCCATTTTGCTATAATCATTGCGGCACCCCGTAAATTCTATAAAGCAATCGTGCGTGTTTCAAAATCTTAATCGACTGTTCGCACAATTCCCTTTCCATTATGGTCTTTTTATCAACCAACGCGCCCGTTGCCGTGTCATAGCCGCTTAAAGTCGAAAAATCCACGCTATGGAATACATAAAACGCTTGATAAATTTCCGCATCCAATACGGCTTGTTTTTGATAATCTTTACAAGTGTCAAAATCATAAGCACTGTTCTTGCTTAAAATGTAGTCCTTAATTTGACGATGAATACGATTATAAGCACCTTGTCCGCTTATTTGATATTGCGGGAACGTTTCCAACAAAGTGGCAAGGTTCTCGCCAAATTCGCTTTGATAACGGTCTAAAAAGTCTTGATATGTCATAATTACCTCGTTTCGCAAGTTCGGGGAGTTGCACCTCGTTTATCTCTTACTTGCATATAAGGCGGTTTTTACGCCGCCTTTTTATTATTTCGCTTTCTGAACGTAAATCGCTTTTGCACGGTTCGACAAAACGAAACAGTCGTGAACGATACGACCTTCCGCAACCGCACCGTCAATGCCCTGAACGTCGGTCAACACTCTGTAAGTCGTGAGTTTGACAGGCGCAACAACAGCGTCTTTGTGGCACATTACAAGGTAAGTGTCAGCAGGGAAATACGATGCGGGAAGCATACGCACCTGAACGCCGTCAACTTCGCCCATAATGCCTTTAACAAGCATTTCCTGCGTTCTGTCGCTTTGGAGTACGAATGCGCTGTCTTGTTTGAGCAGTTTCAAGTAAGCAGGCGTTACGAACGCAACCCTACCAACCGACGGCACTTTGTTTTCGTCCAAAGCCGCCGATGCGTCAAGGAACAGCGAGTAAGCGTTTTCTTTCGTAGCCGCTGTCGCAGTACCCGCAGAAATACCCGTTGCGGTCGCCATTGCTTTGATACGATAACTGTCAAGTTCGGGAATGATAACTTGGTCGATTTCGTCTTTAAGTCTTGCGCCGACTTCGTTCGCAAAGTTCGTTCCCTCGTAATTCATACGGTCGATAACGAACGTGAACGCTTTGTCCTGCGTCAAGGTCATTTCCTGTTTCGGAAGTTCGAGTTCGGAAAGAGTGCCGAAACGGTCGCTACCAGCGATAGTATAATCGCCGAGCGCAACAGTCTGTCCTTGATACACTGCAACGGTTTTGACACCGATAAAGTCGTATTTACCGTTTACAAAATCCGCAGTTTTAGATTGAAGTTTGAATGCTTCCGCCACAATAGGCGAATACTTTTCAGCATAATTGATTGCCATAATTGATTGCTCCTTTTATTAATTTTTTATTTTCCCAAAAAACCTGAAACAAAGGCATCGCACTCTTCGCTCCCCGTGGTCTTAACAGGTGTAGCAGGCTTGAAACCGCCTTGTGTTTCTTTCACAACAAAGTCGGGATATTTACTTTGCATTTGATTGATGATGCCTTGCGCGTTTTCGAGTTCGTTATTCTCCGTCCATTTCGGCTCAAAATCGTTGACTACTTTCTTCAACAACTCCGTTACTTTACTGTCGAATTTACCGTCCGACAGCATTTTGCCGATTGCCGCTTCTCTCGCAATGTTGATTTCTTTTTCCTTGAACGCTTTATTTTCGTCTAACAGTTTCTGGTAGATTTCTGCGTCAATATACTTTTCGCCGCCCTGTAAATACGGCTTTATCGCCTCGTCTGCGGCTTCCTTTTTGAGTTTCTCCAAACTCTCTTCGCTTACTACCTTTGCGCTGTCTTTTGCGGCGTTGACGTCATCGCCGTTCATCTTCATAATCGCGTCCACAATGTCTTTGATTTCAACATTCTCTGCCAACTTGCCGTCGAATAACTTTTCGATTTCTGCTCTTTTCATAAAAACTCCTTTACGCTTTTAACGAGGTTGCTTCTCGTAATTTATTTTTATTTGCTATTTTTTACGACGTTTGCCCGTCATTTATACTCTATAACCGCCATTCTGCAACGACAGTTAATTGTATTCTTTGCGCTTGCTCCCAAACTGATATCAGCAGGGTACATCAATTTTTCACCGCCAACAATAAAAGGCTTGTCAAAGTCCTGCACTTGTCCGCTCGCCATTCTGTGCGCTGGTCTTGTCCGATTGTCCCCGACTGCACGCCATACTTTGCGGAATTTCCGTCCTTGTTTCTTTGCAACTTCCACAACGTCCGCACGCCCTTTGTTTTCCGTCTGCGTGGTCGCCGTGGTCGCTATTCGCACATTGTCCGACAAATTACTTTCGGCAACGTTTTTAATTGCTGTAATTATAGGACGAACGCCCGCCTTGCTCATCAACGCTTGTACTATCTTTGACTTGATTTCACGTTCGATTGACTTCTTGTCCGTCAACGCCGCAAATGCTATTGTATCGAAAATATCTACTTCTTCGTATGCTTCCTTGCTTTCAGCCTTGTTTGTGCCTTTTAAGCCCAGTTGTTCGGCTTGCCAATCGTAATTTATCTTATACACCGACACGGCAAGATTGTTGACTTCCTTTTTACTTGCTTTGTTTGCGTTCACGAATATGTCCGCAAGTTTCTCACAAATCTTATCCAGCCTATCATATTTCGACAACTCGCCAAACCGTTCTTGCGCCGTTCCCGACAACTCGACTTTCGCAAGTTCAATCGCTAAAAAGTCCCTCGCTTCTTTATAAGCCGCGTTGTATTGCTTGTTCAGCATTTTGGTCGTGTCGTTCAACACATCGTCGCTATGTTCGTGTATTTGTCTTTCCGTCATTCTTCAATACCGTTATTTCCAACACCGAAACGAACGTCTTTTTCTTCTTGCATTGCTTCAATCTCATCGTCCACGTTGTCGATAATGCCCACGCCTTGCAGCATTTTAAGATAAGATTTCTCGCTTATCGTTCCCCTTAACATCGTCGCATTTTGCACCGTTTCCGTTACGTTGTCCAAATGGTAAGAGTTGAAAGTAATGTCAAAGTCCGCCGCCCGTCCTGTTTTTTCTAAATACATCTGTATCGTTTCCGTTGCGGTCTTGTACGCTTCCCACTCAAACTTTGATACTCTCGTTTCAAGGTTAGCCCTTGCCGCTTTAATCGCCGTTGCTGTAAGATTTCCGTTCGTCAATGCCTTTGTATCAACAACGCCGCCGTCGCGTATCAAATCGTCTTTGATAATCTCAACAAACTTTGACCTTGCTTCGGTAGGAATTTGAAACTGCTTCATTTCCGCACCCTCGCCGATTATCTTTCTCGTGCGATTGATGTTCGCCATAAAGTCCTGATAATAGGTCTCGCCCATTCCTGTGGTATCTTTTATTACCCAATAACAGTCCGAAAAGTCTTGTATGTTGTTCGCAAACCCCGATTGCACAAGGTCTATAATGTCTATCTTCGCCCTTATGTTCGGAGTTAAGTCGCTCAATCTGTATTCGTTGTTCCAAAACTCAACAATAGGCAATTTAGACTTTTCGTTTTCAATCTCTGCCGACAACGCACTTGCTTTGACTTTGTACTTATAAGCCGTCAAAGGCTTAACCATTCGCACGCTCGGACGATTGCAATAAGTCGTAACTCCGTCTTCTGTATAGACTTCCCAATACATACTCGGTAAGTCGTTCATCATCATTCCTTGAATGTTCCACCAACGAATAAATGCTTTCAATTTCCCCGTTTCGTCGTCATAAAAAGGAATTGCCCTGTCAGCCGAAAACACCGACAAATTATCGCCGTCGCAATAAATATAACTTATGCCTTGCGCTGAACATCTCTCCGCGCCGCCTCTCATTACATAACCGAAACGCTTTAAGAATTTTCCGTCAAGGTCTATTCCGTTCACCGTCGGCGTTTCCTTAAAAAGCGTATCAACCTTTTGCGTTACCATATCGGTGAAAAACGAAAACCCTATCTTGTTGTTAGAAACATACGGATTTTCCACAAACTCTCCACCCGTGATTGCGCCCGTTTCTTCGTTACGGCGGTCTTTCCAATACATTCTGCGGACTTCCCTTATGGACGTGTTATTGCCCATATAATAATCCCAGCCTATTTGTGCCTGATTATATACCGAAGTTCCTGTATATTGCATAATAAGACCGTACGTTCTCGCACCGTCCATATCCTCGCCGTTATTAAAATCAATCTGATAACTTGCCATAATTAGAACCCTTTTATTCCTGTGTTTTTATAATCTCGTAGTACGCAAGCAAGACTGTCGGGACTGTCATCGTGCGCCGCGTCTTCCGAATAATCAAGTATTTCATCGATGTATTCTTCGTCCGTTCCGCGCAGGAAGTAAACATTGTCCCATTCCGCTTTTAAGTACGTCGAGATTTTGATGTATTTGTTCATATCTTCGTGATAGGTTTTCGCATACCCGCCACGCTTTATTATTTCCTTTGCAAGATAGCCTTTGTCGCCGTTATCTTCAACTCTAATAACGCCCGCCTGATAAGCCTTGCATAACGACAAAAACTCGTTCAAATGGCTGTCTATATGCCCCTGACGGCGTTTGCCTAATACATATATCTTGTCGCCCATTCTGTTGGCAATCGTCAAAACGCTGCCGTCTTCGCCACCGTACGATGCGTCGATATGCGCTCTCCCTTGTCTCACAAGGTTTACATCATCAACAAACTTCGGCGGAGTATTCAGCAAAGTGTTTTCGTTCGCGATATGTTTCAACTCGTAGTTCGCGGCAAACAAACTCGGTGTCATTCTCTTTCGCAGTTCGTCGATTTCGTCCTGCCCCAAAAGCCCCGTCGAATACACATCGTATTTTTCGGCTGTCGGCATTAAAGAAAAACAATCGTCTTTGTGCCACGGCGTTCCTGTGTTCGTTATCCGCCCGCCAACCATTTTGATATTTTGCAACTCCATATAAATGGATTTCGTATATTCTCGTTCCGCTCGGCTCACACGGTCTTTGATGTTGACTATATCGTCCGTATGCACCCAGTAAGCGTGTTTGCCTGTCAAACTCCCTTTAATGCCTAAACCCAATAACTGCACCGCGCCCCTTGTCGTATCCGAAAGGTTGGTCGTTATCTCGTTGCTGTTCGACTTTATGATTTTAAGGTCTTTCCGATAAATCTTAAAAGTTATGTATCGCAATACGTCGCTTTCAAGTATTTTCCTGACTTGCTCGATTATTTCTGTTACGTCGTCGTCCGTCTTTCGCATAAAGATTATGTTTCGGTTCGGATGCAGTATCATATATATCGCAAACGCTACCGATACACAAGTTGTCTTATAACTCCCACGGTGCGCCTGCAAAGTCCAATCTTTTTTGCCGAATACAAGGCTCTTTATCCACTCGTTATGTAAATCTTTCGTTATTCCGCTAAACCCTAACCAGTTCGCTACTTTGTACGGCTCGGCTTTTAAGAAGTCAATGTACTTCTTTTGCACTTCATCCAACATAACCGTCTATCTCGTCCGCTATGCCTTTATCAATGTCGCTTATTTCTACCCGCTCAACAGGCTTTTGACCTATCGTATCTCTTATGACTTCAAATGCCTTTGTATCACCGCTCTTTATGGCTTTCTCAATTTGTTTAAGCGATATAAGGTCTATTCCCGTCATTTTTTCGCCGCTCTCGGTTTCATATTCTTTTTCAAGCAATATTTCGAGTGCTTCTTTAAGCGATTTGCGTCTCATTCTATTCTCTGCCGTCTTTATGCCGCCACGTCTTCCGTATTCTCGTGCTTGTTCCGAGGTGGGAACTCGTAGGTTTTGTACGTTCCCCCTTTTCTTTTTTTGAGGTTCTTCTTTACAAGCAAAAACGGCGGACTGCTCCACCTTTTCACCGCCTATTTTATTTTTTTCAGGTTTCATAGGCAACCTCGCTTTTTGGATTATACTTCATTGTAACACGGTTTTTGTGTTTTGTCAAGCATAAATTATTTTTTTGATATTTTCCTTTTTGTAAACATAACTGCGGTCGTTTTTCTTGTCGATAATCAGCAGCGTGTCGGTTTGACTTATTTTTATATCATTTCGCCTGAAAGATATGTTCTCGCCGTCCTTGAAATAAATCGTCATCGTTTCGTAATGATAATCGTCTCGGATTTTATAAGTCGAACACCCGACAAAAACGCCCAAACACATTACTATAATAAGTACTATAATGAGTGATTTGAACGATTTTTTCATAACTTAACCACCTTATACACGCCGTTGCCCGTTGCGATACTCAAAGCAAATTCCCGTTCGTTCAGCGCAAAGTTCGTATGGAACACAATCTTGTCTTGCGACAGTTCTTTTATCGGTCTGATGACTTCCAACAGTTCACCGTCCTTGCACATCAGCAGTACATAATTAAATGTTTCGCCGTCTAAAAGCCCCACATCGGCGTTTGTCGTTACTTCGATAAAATAGTCGTCCGAATGATAACCGTCGTTATAATCGCTTGCCTTGACTTCCCCGATGCTTTGAACGGTCGTTGCGGTTGCCGTGATTTCGACAGGCTTGTCATTGTCTATGCACCCGACAAGGCACACGCACATTATTGCTATGATTGTTGATACGATTAAAAGTTTTTTCATTTTTTATTCTCCTTTACTTGTTTTGTCAACCAAATACTCCGTCCGACCATTACTCCGCCGAACACCGCAAACATCAACGATATGCAGATGTATATTGCCTGCACTGCAATCGGAAAGTGCTTCCAACACACCCCGACACATACGGCTGTTATCACCGACGATACTAACAAAGTTATGCCATTCGCTCTTAACGCTCTGATTTGTTTCATTCTTCATACTCCCTTTATAAGTTCGTCAATATATGTCGTATATGCCCAGCCATTCGGCGTGTTATTCAACTTTTCTTTTACCTTGTTCAGCACGTCTATTGTTTCCTGTCTCGCAATGCGTAATTCATCGTCCAACAAAGCGCATTCGGTTTTAAGTTGCTTATTTTCGGCTTTCAAATCGTCAATCTTTCGATAACCTGCGTTGTATAATCCATCTGCAATATCGTCCGCTGTCGTTGTGTATACATTGTACATTTCGTCAACGATTTTCGCCATTTCTTCGATTTGCTCTTGTTTAGTCATTTTACACTCCTTCGGGCATTGCCATTTCCTTTATTTATACCTTTATTATACACCCTATTTCCGTATTTATCAATAGTTTTTCAATAGTTTTATAAATAATTTTTCCCGAACACTTCCCGAAACTCATCCACCGTCCAACCGTACTCGTTCATCGCCGCTTGTTGCCCGATTTGTTTCAATCGCGTGTCTGCATCCTGATTGTAATGTACTCCGTTCGGTGGCTCGTTATGACACCAATGGCACAAGTGAACGGTTAGTCCGTATTTTTCTGACTTCTTCCTGTTTGCCGTGCCGTTGAAGATGTGATG